>Ga0101944_10000071_pt1 | contig 339229 bp, 267 predicted proteins | sample DewCreD2012metaG_FD_75245 | JGI IMG/M metagenome (GOLD analysis project Ga0101944, IMG submission 75245) | Hot spring sediment bacterial and archeal communities from British Columbia, Canada, to study Microbial Dark Matter (Phase II) - Dewar... ... | reverse complement strand
CGATCCGCTGAAGATCCCCGCCGAGACGTTCAACGCCTTCGTCGAGGCGGCGCGCGACTTCCAGGAGCGCCAGCGCAGCGCCGCCCGCGAACGCCAGCGCGACTTCCGCCAGACGGGCATCGTCCTGATCCGCAACGAGAGCGGCCAGGACCGCGAGCGCTTCGAGGTCCTCGGCATCGAGGGCCCGATCATCAAGCCGACCATCAATGCCGAAGCCTTCAAGGACCGCGTCGCCCTGCGCGGCGTCGTGCCGCGGCGCAGACACAAGGGCCGCTTCGCCATCCTCCTGGAACCCGCGGCGGCCGGCGGCACCGTGCGGGCAGTGGTCGATGGCGTCTGCCCCGTCCGCGTGAAGATGGTCGACGAGTGCGACCGTTTCGCGGATGTCCGGCAGGGCGTACCCACACGTCTTGAAAGCGCCCCATCCGGCGCGGCCTATCTGCTGTGGATTCAGCCGAAGTTCGAGCGCGACCAGCCGAGCATCGCATGGACCATCGCCCGGATCGGCGTGCCGGCCAGCGCGCCGCCGTGCTCGAGCAGTAGCAGTAGCAGCATGTCGTCGTCGAGCATGTCGTCCTCGTCATCCTTCAGTTCGAGTTCGGCGTCCAGCTCGTCATTCAGCAGCTCGCAGTCCAGCGCCAGCTCGTCGGGCTCGAGCGCGTCGCTGTCGTCGTCGGGATCGCAGTCCACCAGCAGCGGAAGTTCGGGTTCGGCGAGCGGCTCGAGTGCGTCGGGTTCCGGTAGTGCATCCTCCTTTTCAGGAAGCGGATCGGGCAGCGGCAGCGGGACGTCGGGAAGCGGTGGTTCGGGCAGCGGGTCCGGCAGCGGATCGTTCAGCGGTTCCGGTAGCGGGGGATCGGGAAGCGGTGGCTCCGGCAGTGGGAGCGGAGGTTCGGGTAGCGGCGGCAGCGGCGGATCGGGCAGCGGTGGCTCGGGTTCCGGCGGAAGTGGAGGCTCGGGAAGTGGTGGAGGTTCTGGCAGCGGCGGAGGGTCGGGAAGCGGAGGTGGGTCCGGCGGTGGCTCGGGCGGCGGCTCTGGCGGCGGAAGTGGTGGAGGTTCCGGCGGCGGAGGTGGAGGCGGCGGGAATTGTTTGCTCTATGGCACGCTCGTGCGCCTTGCCGACGGTCGCGTCGTTCCGATCGAGAACGTCAAGCCCGGCGACGCCGTTGCGTCGCTCGACATCCCCGGCCTGGAGCGCGACGCCGACTACCCAGCGCAGTTCGATTGGCTCACGACCGCGGGCATAAACGCGATGACGCTGCGTGCCGCGACGGTCGGCCATGTTCGGCACGGCGAGCACGACGGATTCTTTGTCATCAACGGCCGCATCAAGGTGACCTTCGAGCACCCGTTCCTCGTGCGCCGCCGCGACCAGGTCGGCTTCTGCTCCGCCGAGCTGCTCCGCCCCGGCGACTTCCTCATCCGCCACGACCTGAGCGAGGAGTACGTCGCGTCGGTGCAGCGCGTCGATGCCCCCGCGCGGACGGTCGCGCTGCTCGTACCCGGCACGAATCTCTACGTCGCCGATGGCGTGTGGGTCCACAACCAGATCGTCGTACCCAGCCTCGGATCGGGTTCCAGCGACTCCGGCAGCGGCGGCTCGGGTTCCGGCTCGGGGAGCAAGGGCAGCGGTTCGTCGTTCGGAAGCGGCAGCGGCAGCGGGTCCTCCGGTAGCGGCTCGTCCAGCGGCTCGGGCAGCATCACCGTCGAGTTCTGAGGGCGGCGCGAATGATGAAGACCGTCGACATCCTGGAACGAGCCTTGGCGGCCTGCGACCGCCTGCGCGCCGATCCGCGCGTGCTGCACGCCGAGATCACCGGCTCGGTGCGTCGCGGCCAGGCCGAGGTGGGCGACCTCGACCTGCTGCTCGTGACGCGCGACCCGTGGTCGTTCGAGCGCGGCGAACTGCCGGCGGGCGAAGTCCGCAGGCGCGAGGCCCCGCCGGCTGACACCCGGCATACCGCCGACGTGTTCATCGCCACTCCGGAGACCTACGGCGCGGTGCTGGCATTCTCCACAGGCCCGCGCCTGATCAACCGCTGCCTGCGCGAGCGGGCCGCGCAGCGCGGTTTCCTCTTCGACTTCCGCTCGGCGGCACACGGCGACTTCCCGGAAGTCAGGGCCGAGCGTGGGCCGTTCATCGCGCTGTACGGGCCGGACGGCCAGATCGTGCCGACGCCGACGGAGGAGGCCTTCTTCAAACTGCTCGGCGTGCCCTGCGTGCCGCCGCCGTTCCGGGCGTGGCTTGCGGAGAGACTGTGATGCTGACCGCACCGTTCGAGACCGATGTGTTCCCGCGAGCGCCGTTCGAAACCGTCACCACATCGCCCGCCGCGCTCCTCCCGTCAGAAAGCGGCCGATCATCATCGAGCGATTCGGCGGCGCTGCTCGACGAATCGGCGCCTGTCAGCGCTGCGCCGGTCGAGAAGAGCCGCCGCGTGCTCGACCTGCTCGCCGACGCCGGCGGGGCCGTGGACGTCCGCGCCGTCTGCATCAACCTCGACCGCCGGCCCGACCGCTGGGAGCAGTACCAGCGCAACTGCCCCATCGCCGGCGTCGAACGCTTCGCCGCCATCGACGGCCGCAGGTGCCGCCCGCCCGAGTGGTGGAGACAGGGCGGAGGGGCCTGGGGCTGCATGCTGTCTCATATAGGTATACTGCAACAGGCGTTGATGGACGGCCTCGATCAGCGTGGCGGCGTGCTGCTCGTGCTGGAGGACGACGCCCTCTTCCCGCCAGACTTCGCCGTGAAGGCCGAGCGGTTCCTGCTGGCCGTGCCCAAGGACTGGGACCAGCTCTACTTCGGCGGCCAGCATCGCGGCGTCCGGGCCCGCCCGCCGCAGCGGATCAACGGCGAAGTCATCCGCCCCCACATGGTCAACCGCACGCAGGCCTACGCCGTGCGGGGCGAATACATGCGCGTGCTGTATCGGCACCTGTGCAACTGGCCCGACCACGCGCGGCATCCACGACATCACGTCGATCACCGGATGGAACTGCTGCACGCCTGCGGCCGACACAACATCTATGCACCGACGCGCTGGATCATCGGCCAGGCCGGCGGCAAGAGCGACGTGAGCGGCCGCATGGCGCAGGACCGCTACTGGAATTACCACCTGCCTGATCGGAAGGAACGTGAAGCGCCGGACGCGCCGCGATCAGACACGACAGGCGCGGGTGACAGAGCCACAGATCGCGGCCCGCGTCGCAAGGGTCGAAACGTTCGCCTGCCTGCGCAGGCAGGTCGCCACGGGCGCGTCCGCTTCGCCCCCGCCGTCCGCAAGCCGCCGGTGTGGGTCATCGGCCTTCACCGCTCCGGCTCGTCCATCACCGCCGGCATCCTTCACCGCCTCGGCGTCCACATGGGCAACCGCCTGATCGGCTGGGAGAACCGCGGCACCGGCGGCTTCGAAGCCCATGGCCTGGCGAAGATCTGCGAGCAGGCGTACCCGTTCCCCTCAACCGAGCGGGCCGTCGACCGCGAGGTCACGAAGCGCGAACTGCGGGCCTGGCTCGATCACCGCATGGGCGAGGCCGCCCACCGCGGCACCATCGCCGGCGGCAAGTACCCGCACCTGTGCTTCCTTGTAGACATGCTGCTGGAACTGGAGCCGGCCAGCCGCTTCATCCACATCGACCGCCCGCTGGAGGAATCCATCCGCTCCCTGACCGACCGCTCCGCGAAGACCCGCGGCTGGCTCCGTGCCATACCCGAGCAGTGCGAAAACCTCCAGCGCGCCCTCAACGCCGCCAAACACGCCGGCCTGGCGAAGATCGAATCCCTCGCCGCCGCGGCGCGTTCATCAGGCCCGCCAGGCCCCGCGCTGCTGACGATCCATTACCACGACCTCCTGTCCGACCCCGCCTCCCACGTCGACCGCGTCATCGCCTTCCTCGCCCTTGCCGTCCGCCCCGAGCAGCGCCAGTCGGCGTTGGGAATGGTCGAGCCGTCGCGCCGGAACTTCTGACGGCGTGGGAACATCGGTCGAAGTTCGGCGGCCGCGCGGCATGCGAGCACGACGATTGCTCGCTGCAAGCCGATGATTTACAATCGGTTATGCGTGGAGTTCCGGTCCGCACGCCGCACGTTTCATGCACGGATTCATCCGGACCGGTGAGAACGGTTGGGTCCTGCGGTGCCCAGAATCTTCGACAACATAGAGCAGTCGCTCCTTCCAGCGCTCCGTGACACGCTGAATTTGGCTGACCGTGCAGATTTCTGCGTTGGGTACTTCAACCTTCGGGGTTGGAAGCAGATCGATTCCTTCGTTGATCGTTGGCCGGGCGGACCCAACCAGTGCTGCCGGCTCTTGGTCGGCATGCAGCGGTTGCCGCACGAGGAACTGCGGGCGGCCCTGAGCCTCGCCAAGGGCGACGGCGCGATCGATAACCAGAGCGCCGCCCGCTTGAAAAAGAGGTTGGCCGAAGAGTTCCGCGAGCAACTGACCCTCGGCGTACCGACCAATGAAGATGAAGCCGGCCTGAGGCGGTTGGCCGCACAGATCGCCGCCGGGAAGGTGGTCGTCAAGCTCTTTCTGCGGCACCCCCTGCACGCCAAGCTCTACATGCTATTCCGCCCCGATCCTGTCAGTCCGCTCGTGGGCTATCTGGGGAGCAGCAACCTCACGCTCGCGGGGCTATCCCAGCAGGGCGAACTAAACGTCGACGTGCTCGATCAGGACGCCTGCCACAAGCTCGCCCAGTGGTTCGAGGACCGCTGGGAAGATCGCCTGTGCATCGACATCTCAGACGAACTTGTGAAAATCATCGGCGAAAGCTGGGCCCGTGAGCAAGCAATTCCGCCGTACCACATCTACTTGAAAATCGCGTACCACCTGTCTCAGGAGGCCCGCGCCGGGTTGGCCGAGTTTCGCATTCCGCGCGACTTCGACAACGAGCTGTTCGAGTTCCAGGTGGCGGCGGTGAAGATCGCCGCGCACCACCTGAACAAGCGCGGCGGCGTGCTGATCGGCGACGTCGTCGGGTTGGGTAAGACCCTCATGGCGACGGCGCTGGCCCGAATCTTTGAGGATGACCAGGACCTCGAGACGCTGATTCTCTGCCCGAAGAACCTGGTGCCGATGTGGGAGGACTACCGCGAGCGATATCGCCTGCGTGGCAAGGTCCTGTCGACCAGCCAAGCACAAAGGCAACTCGCCAACCTGCGCCGTTACCGTTTGATTATCATTGACGAGAGCCACAACCTAAGAAACCGCGAGGGGAAGCGCTACAAGGCCATTCAAGAATACATCCAGAAGAATGAGAGCCGCGTCGTCCTGCTTTCAGCCACGCCGTACAACAAGACATATCTCGACCTTTCCAACCAGGTTCGACTCTTCATCTCCGAGGAGGAAGACGTCGGCGTACGGCCGGAATGCCTGCTCAAGGAGCTTGGCGAGACGGAATTCATCCGGCGACACCAGTGTTCCCTGCGATCGGTTGCGGCGTTCGAGAAAAGCGAATACGCCGATGATTGGCGCGAATTGATGCGGCTGTATCTCGTTCGCCGTACCCGCAGCTTCATCAAGGACAACTACGCCCGCACGGACACGACGACCAATCGCAAGTACCTCGAGTTCGCCGACGGTACGCGCTCATATTTCCCGGAGCGAGCCCCGCGGACCGTCAAGTTCGCCCTCGCGGATGCCAAGGCCGGCGGGCAATATGCCACGCTCTACTCGCCGGATGTCGTCGACGCCATCAACGATCTCAATCTGCCGCGATACGGCCTGGCGAACTACGTCGCCCCGTCGCCGCACCAGCCGCCGACGCCCAAAGAGGCCAAGGTCCTCGACGACCTCTCGCGCGCCGGCAAGCGCCTGATGGGCTTTTGCCGAACCGGCCTCTTCAAGCGCCTGGAGAGCAGCGGACAGGCCTTCCTACAATCGCTCGAACGCCACGTCCTACGCAACTTCGTCTTTCTGCACGCCATCGAAAACGGCCTAGAGCTGCCCATCGGGACACAGGACGCCGTGTATCTGGACGAGCGATTGTTCGATGACGACGTGGACGCCGTCGCCGGCACAACGGACCTTTTTGACGACGACGACAACCAGGATGCAGCGACACCGACCACAGCGCCGACACCGCTTCGGACAGAACAGGACATCAAGCGACGGGCGGCGGAGGTGTACGACGAGTACCGGAAGCACTACGCACGCCGGTTCCGCTGGTTGCGCGCCAGCTTGTTCGACGCGGAGCTGGCCAAGGATTTGAAGAGCGATGCGCAGTCGCTGATCAATCTACTGGACAAAGCGGGGGTGTGGGACGCGGATCGTGACGCGAAGTTGATGGCGCTCGTCGCCCTGTTGACGAAAAAGCACGCCGGCGAAAAAGTTCTGATCTTCACGCAGTACGCCGACACGGTGCAGTACCTTGTCGCCGAACTGAAACGCCGCGGCGTAACGGCCATCGCCGGCGTCACCGGCAACGCCTCCGATCCCACGGCCCTGGCATGGCGCTTCAGCCCGGTGAGCAACCACAAGCGCGAGCAGGTTGCCCCGGCCGACGAACTGCGCATCCTCGTCGCCACGGACGTGCTGAGCGAAGGGCAAAACCTCCAGGACTGTGCCGTTGTCGTAAATTACGATCTGCCCTGGGCCATCATCCGTCTTGTCCAGCGCGTCGGGCGCGTCGACCGCATCGGCCAGCAGGCCTCCCAAATCCTATGTTATTCCTTCCTGCCCGCCGAGGGCGTCGAGAAAATCATCAAACTTCGCGGCCGCCTGCGAAAGCGGCTCCGCGACAACAACGAAGTCGTCGGATCAGACGAGGCCTTCTTCGGCGATGAGCGCGGCGACAAGGTCATCGTCGATTTGTACCACGAAAAGTCCGGCATCCTCGACGGCGAGGACGACACCGAGGTCGATCTGGCGTCCTACGCCTTCCAGATCTGGAAGAACGCCATCCAGCGCGACCCATCGCTCCAGAACACGATCCCCGCGCTGCCGTCGGTCGTGTACTCCACCAAGCCGCACGAGCCGACGGCCGCCGCCCCGGAAGGCGCGCTGGTCTACCTCCGCACCGCCGAAGCCAACGATGCCCTGGCCTGGATCGACAAGGACGGCAAGAACGTCAGCGAATCGCCGCTGGCCATTCTGAAAGCCGCCGCCTGCGAGCCGACCACGCCGGCGCTGCCGCGCCACGACAATCACCACGAACTCGTCGCAAAAGCCGTCACCGCAATCGCCGAGGAAGAAAAGTCAGTGGGCGGCCAGCTCGGCCGGCCATCCGGGGCGCGGTTCCGCACCTACGAGCGGCTGAAGCGCTGCGCCGAGGATATCAAGGGAACCCTGTTCGACGCCCCTGAGTTCCGCGACCAACTGGTCAAGGCCATCGACGAAATCTACCGCTACCCGCTCAAGCAGGTTGCGACCGACATGCTCAATCGCCTGCTTCGTAGCGGCATCGACGACATCACGTTGGCCCAGCGCGTCGTCGAGCTGCGGCAGGAGGGCCGCCTCTGTCTGATCGAGCAGGAGACGGAGACACGCGAGCCGCAGATCATCTGCTCGCTCGGCCTGCGGAGAAGTTGACCGATGTCGACCAAGCCACAGGCATACCGACGACTACTGGACGAGTTCAAGCTGGGGGACTTGTTCGTCGAGCATCTCGGCTGGGACCGGCACAACTCGACGCTGAAGGTCGGCGTCGACGGCCGTGATTACGCCCTCAGCGCCATAGCCCACAAACGCGGTTTCACGGCCTACGTCTGCGACCCCGGCCCGGATGGCCACATCCCTGCCCATGCGACTCGCGGCCGCATTGACACCTACGTCACCAAATCCGCGCGCGAGCACATCATCGTTTACACGAACCGCGACCGATCCGAGCAGCTCTGGCAGTGGGTCCGCCGCGCCCCAGGTCAGCCGATCGCGCGACGCGAGTACCCGTACCGCAAGGGTCAGACCGGCGGCATGTTGATTGAGCGAGTGCTGCCGAACATCACCTTCGGCCTCGCTGAGGAGGACGGGCTTTCCATCGTCGACGTGGCCACCCGCGCCCGCGCAGGCTTCGACGTCGAGAAGGTCACCAAGCGCTTCTACGACCGCTTCAAGACCGAACACGAAGCATTCTGCAAGTTCCTCAAAGGCATCCCCGACGAGTCCCTCCAATCCTGGTACGTCTCGGTGATGCTCAACCGCCTCATGTTCATCTACTTCATCCAGAAGAAGCACTTCCTGGATAACGACGCAGACTACCTGAAAAACCGGCTCGCGCTTGTCCGCAAGCAGGGCAAGGATCGCTACTACCGCGAGTTTCTCTGCCCGCTTTTCTTCGAGGGCTTCGCCAAGCGTCCAGCCGAGCGCAGCGCCGCTGCTCGGACGCTGCTTGGCACTGTGCCGTATCTCAATGGCGGTCTTTTCCTGAAGCACCAGATCGAGGAACAGCATGGCAAACAGATCCAGATTCCCGACGCCGCGTTCGAGCGCCTCTTCGAGTTCTTCGATGGCTACCGCTGGCATCTGGACGAGCGCCCATTGCGAGAGAACAACGAAATCAATCCAGACGTGCTGGGCTATATCTTCGAGAAGTACATCAACCAGAAGCAGATGGGGGCTTACTACACCAAGGAGGACATCACCGAGTACATCTCCAAGAGCACCATCATCCCCTTTCTGTTCGACTCCGCCCGCAAGGAATGCAACATCGCCTTCAAGCCGGATGGTGCCGTCTGGCGGCTCCTGCGAGAGAACCCCGACCAGTACATCTACGAGGCGGTCCGTCGCGGCGTGATCGACGACGCCGGCAAGGTCATCCCCGAGTCCGTCCTGCCGGACTTCGTGCAAAAAGGCATGAAAGACCCCAAGGCCCGGATGTTCAACAAGCGCTACAACCTCGGCCAGGCGGAAGTCCCCGGCCCCGACGGTGGCAACCTCGCCCTGCCGACCGAAACGTGGCGCGAGTACGTCGCTCGCCGCCAGCGCTGCCTTGAGCTGCGCGAAAAACTCCGCATGGGTGAGGTCCACGAGATCAACGACTTCATCACCCTCAATCTCGACATCCGCCAGTTCGCCGAAGACGTGATCGCCACCAGCGAAGGCCCCGAACTCGTCCGGGCGTTCTGGAAGGCCATCGCCGGCAGCGCAGGTTCCTCAGGCGTCACCGTCCTGGACCCGACGTGCGGCTCAGGGGCGTTCCTTTTCGCCGCCCTGAACATCCTCGAACCGCTCTACGAGGCCTGCCTCAACCGCATGGAGGGCCTGCTCGAAGACCTGAAACGCTCCGGCAGCAAGCACCACCCGGAAAAGTTCTCCGATTTCCGCAAAGTGCTCGACCGCATCGCGGCCCACCCGAATCACCGGTACTTCGTGCTGAAATCCATCATCGTCAACAACCTCTTCGGCGTGGACATCATGGAGGAGGCCACGGAAATCTGTAAGCTCCGGCTGTTCCTCAAGCTCGTCGCCCAGATCGACCGCGTCGAGGACGTCGAGCCGCTGCCCGATATCGACTTCAACATCCGCGCCGGCAACACGCTGGTCGGCTTCGCCACGCTCGACGAGGTCAAAAGGTCGATGGAGGGCCGTTTCGACTTCGGTAAGGACATCGAGCGGATCGAAGAGCAGGCCAGGCTGGCCGACACCGCCTTCCGCAAGTTCCGGGAGATGCAGACCGATCAGGGCGTTACTCCCGGCGAACTGGCCAAAGGCAAAGAGATGGTTCGATCGAGAATGTCGGCGCTGGAGACGGAACTCGATGGCTATCTGGCTGGCGAGTACGGCGTCCCGCCGGACAAGCCGAAGGCATTTGCGGCATGGAAGAGGAGCCACGAGCCGTTCCACTGGTTCGTGGACTTCTACGGCATCATGTCCGGCGGCGGCTTCGACGTGATCATTGGCAATCCACCGTATGTGTCCTCGGCGAAGGTGCGGAACGGTTACTCTGTCAAAGATTATCGCGCTGGGGGATGCCCCGACATATACGCGTGGTGCGTCGAGCGTGTCTCGCAGCTTGCCCACGACCACGGCTACACGGGCATGATCGTGCCATTGAGCCTCATTTTCAGCGGCGACTTCGCGCCGCTGCGTAGTTTGCTGTACTCGGCGTACCGAACGAACTGGTTCTCCTCATTCGGTCGTATTCCAGCGGCCTTGTTCGCGCACGACGTGCGCGTTCGGAACACGATTCACCTGGGAGCGAAGCGCGGTGATGGACGCCAGTACACCACGCGCCTTCATCGTTGGTTCGACGCGGAGCGCCCGCACCTGCTATCCGCGATGTCCTACGCGCCCTTTGATCCCACAAAGTGGGGCGGGCGCGTCCCTAAGCTCAACACTGCCGCACTCATTGCGGCCTTCGAATCAGCCGCCAGTCAGGGCAAGAAGCTGGATGACGCGCTATCAGTCCGACCGACCAAGCATACTCTGTACTTCAAGAAGACTGCCTACAACTGGCTGAACTTCTGCACGAAGATGCCCCCGTGCTACGACGAGAATGGCAGGGCCATTCCGCACACGCAGTTTGATTTGATATCCAGCCCATCAGCGGAAGCGGAACGCACGCTGTTCCTGCTGCTGAACGGCAAGTTGCAGTTCGCGTATTGGATCGCCGTCGGCGACGATTTCCACGTCACGCGATGGATGTTCGGTGATATGCCGGTCGACGTACTGGGCTTCGCAGAAAGCACGATGCGCCAGCTGCAAGCCCTGGCGTTGGAACTCGAAGATGCGATGAACGAGGCGGTCTCGTTCAAGCTCAATGCCGGCAAGCGCGTGGGCAATTTCAACCTCGCCAAGTGCCGACACGTCACGGACAAAAGCGACCGCATCTTTGCTCAGGCCTTCGGCTTCGAGCACGTGTGGGATGATATCGAGTTGCTCTATACCCAGCTCGTCCGCACCGATTTTGGTGACGACGGCGATATGAATGCGGAGTAGCTTATGCCGATGGGCTACTACGGTGTCATGGATGCGGAGTTGGACGTCATCGTCAACTATAACATCAAGTACCGCCTGGGCGGCGGCGCGACGATCACGACGAGGAGTAGGACGTCCATGAAGGCGGCGCGGCGTTAGCAATGATGCGAACATGACGGGGCGAGCACGATGAAGTTGACACACGCGACAGTCCACAACTACCGGGGAATACTTGACGCGTCGCTGCGCCTCTTCGACTACAGCCTTATGGTCGGCCCAAACAACGCGGGCAAGAGCACGGTCATCGACGCGATTCGCGCGTTCTACGAGAAGGACGGCTTCAAATACAAGCACGACCGTGACTTTCCCTTCATTACGACAAGCGATCAGGAGTCTTGGATTGAGCTGACGTTTCAGCCAACAGACGCCGAATACGCTTCTCTCGCCGAGGACTACAAGCTGGCCGACAAGACGCTTCGCGTACGGAAGTACCTCAAGGCTGGCGACAAGAACAAAGAGGGCTACATCTTCGGGTACAAGGCGGATGGCAGCCTTTCCGACGACCCGTTCTACGGCGCGAAGAACGTCCAGAGCGGCAAGTTCGGTGACATCGTTTTTATCCCCGCAGTGAGCAAGGTGGACGAACACACGAAACTTAGCGGCCCGTCGGCGCTGCGGGACTTGCTGACGAACGTGCTGGAGGCCGTCGTCGAATCGAGTCCGTCGTATGAGAAGTTCTCGAAGGACTTCGAAGAATTCTCCAAGGGAATCAAAACCGAGAGGACAGCCGACGGCCGCTCGCTTGATGGGCTCGAGGGCGAACTCAGCGCCTTGCTCGAATCCTGGGGCACGGGCTTCCAGCTCGACATGAAGTCGCCCTCGACGGCCGAGATCATCAAAACGTTGCTGTCTTATCAGTGCGTGGACAAGACGCACGGCAAGGCGTTGGCGGTTGAACAATTCGGCTCCGGTTTTCAGCGTCATTTCATCTACTCGTTGATTCAGCTTGGCGCAAAGTACATGGGCAAGAAGCCCTCGAAGAAGGCCAAGGACTTCACACCGTCCATGACGTTGATCCTCTTCGAGGAGCCGGAGGCGTTCCTACACCCGCCGCAACAGGAAGTACTGTCGCACAGCCTTATCACCCTTTCTGGCAACCCGGACCAACAGGTGCTCTGCTCGACCCACTCGCCGCATTTCGTCAGCCGGAACGCAGCTCGAATTCCATCGATTGCGCGGCTCAAACGGGACAACGCCCGCATCGCTATTTGTCAAATCGACCCGAAGGCATGGGACGAAATCGTCGACGCGAACCAGACGATCAACAAGATTGTCCAGAAATGGCCGGCTCTGAAGACGAAGCTGGAGGCGGCTGATTTCAAGCCGGAGATGGAGGCGGTGAAGTACTTCCTCTGGTTGAACCCGGATCGGTGCGGACTCTTCTTCGCCAACCATGTGCTGATCGTCGAGGGACCGACCGAGCAGGCGTTTATTAACAAGTTGATCGACGAGGGTCGGATCACGCGCCCCGCCGACGGCATGCACGTCCTAGACTCTATCGGGAAGTTCAATGTCCACCGATTCATGAATCTGCTGATTCACATGGGCATCCCGCACTCGGTTCTGCACGATGACGATGGGAAAAAGGACCTACAGGCGGACGTCAATCAACTGATTCAAGACACACGACACGCGACACTGACGACCGCGATCACGGCTATCCCGGATGATACCGAGACGCTCTTGGGCATCCCGAAATCCGGAGCCGATCATCGCAAACCGCAGCACTTGCTCTTTCTTCACGAGACCAAACAGATTGATGCGACGAAGCTCGATTCGTTTTGCAATCTCGTCGGGGCATGTTTGCCAACGGCGGCCAAGGGTAAGGAGGCGTAGGTCTCACCGAGCGGATGCAAGGAGGTCCTATGGCAATGCACGAATTCAGCGGTGACTGGAGGAGAGGCGGGTTGAAGACGTTTTGGAAGTCCCCCAGCGCGGGATGGATTTGAGCGACGATGGTCCGTGGTGGTGCCCGACGGCACGGAAAGGATGGTAGTGCTTGTCCGACGCCGCCCCAGCACGCTGGCAACCGACCCGGTTCATCCGGTTCGTCCGCGCAGTGGACAGCAGCATGGGAACAGCGGAGATCATTACCGACGCCGGCCGGGCTTACATCAAGGCGATGGGCAACCGGCAAGGACCGCACGCGCTGGCCTGCGAGTTCGTCGGCACGCAGCTCGCCCGCTGGTTCGGCCTGCCGACGTTCGACCACGCCATCCTGACGCTTGGCGAGGACGACGAGATCCCGTTTCATCGTGGGGGACAGGCGCAAGCCGGTCCCGCGTTCGTGACCCGTGCCGAGCCGGGCCGCACGTGGGGCGGCGGCGAGGAGGAGCTTGGCAGCATCGTGAACCCGGACGATTTGGCCCGACTGGTGTTGTTCGACACATGGACGCTCAATTGCGACCGGCACCCGCCGGAGCTGGCCGCCCGCAAGCCGAATTACGACAACGTCTTTCTCTCCGAGGAAGGGGCCGATGCCGGTCGGTTTCGCCTGGTTGCGATGGACCATACGCATTGCTTCACGTGCGGGCGTGATCTGAGTCAACCCGTGGCGACGATTGACCGTATCAAGGACGAGCGAGTGTACGGCCTTTTTCCTGGCTTCGTTTCGACGCTTCAGGCGCGACGGGCCGTGGTCGAGGCGGGGGCTGAATTGCTCCGCGCCTTTGACCGCGACAGGTGTCGGGAGATCGTGGAGTCGATTCCGATGGAATGGGGTGTGGACGATGCGGCTCGGGACGGACTTTGCGAGTTGGTCTGTCAGCGCGCGGCCTTCGTGGCCGATCATATGACAGAGTGGCTCGCGCCTGCCTGCTGGCCGCAAGGCGAGTTTCGATTCGATACGAAAGGAGAAGGAACATGAGCGCGACGAAGGGTTATTACAGCGTGATTCAATACTGCCCCGACCGTTCGCGCATGGAGGCTGCGAACATCGGGGTGCTATTGCTCTGTCCTGAGGTCGGATTCGTGAAGGCCCGAACAGCGGCAGGCAATGACCGCATCCGCCGTTTCTTCAGAGGCCAACCGATCGACCTAGTGCGGATCAAGGCGGCCAAGCGGTCCATCGAGCGACGCGTCGAGATCGACCGCGACAGCCTTAATACGCCAGAGGGCCTCGTCCGCTTCATGGACACTCGCGGCAATGATATTCTCCTCACGCCGCCGCGGCCAATGAAGGTCTCAGACCCGCAGGCGGACCTCGAAGCACTGTTCCGTGAACTCGTGGGGGGTCGTGCACGGCCCGAGCGGCGCGAGGCTGAGATACCTGCGCTCGATCAGGTGTTCAGGCGTCCCGCCCTTCAGAGTCGCGTTCTCTTCGACCATGAAGTCCTAATCCCTGTCTTGCGCCGCCCGCTCAGGGTTCCCTACGCATTCCGCAATGGCGTTCTAAACCTCGTCAAGCCGCAGAGGTTTGCCGCTGAGGAGAACCGAGCTACCTCAGCTGCGATGCGCCTCGCCAGCGAGGGTGAGCTTCTGCATCGTCACCCTGAAAACGGTGAGCAACGGAAGTTAATCGTCGTCTCGGTGTTCGAGCCGACTGTGGTAGCGACTGACCTGCCGAATCGCGTGGGTTCCGTGCTCGGGGAATTCCATGTCCGCGTTGTACAAGAAAACGAGATCGACGCGTTCGCTGCGGAAGTCGAGCAACAGGCCCATTGACGGACGCGAGCGAGACCGGCGACAGGGACGGGCGATTACCCAATGACGATGGCGTTCGCCCAGTTGGGTAGCGCGGCGCTGCTCCAATCCCACAAGATCGGGCTGCTTTGCTCGCGCCGATGCCCTGGGACCATTGTCGTCCAAACCCTCGACCTTGCGCTGGCCCTTCGGGACTCAGCCGCGACGGTCGTCGGTGGTTTTCAGTCATCGATGGAGCAGGAATGCCTCGAGACGCTGTTGCGCGGCAAGCACCCCGTGATCGTGTGCCCGGCCCGCAGCATCGACGGCATGCGCCTGCCGGCGGCGTGGAAATCGGCCATCGCTGAGAAGAGACTCTTGATCGCCTCGCCCTTCCGCGCGAGACAGCGTCGAGCGACGGTCGAGCTGGCCGAGGAGCGGAATCGCTTCGTTGCCGACCTCGCCGACGAAGTCATCATCGCGCACGCCTCGCCCGGCGGACAGCTCGAGCGCCTCTGCGGTGAGCTTGCCAAATGTAGCAAGCCGATCTGGACCCTCGACGATCCTGTCAACGCCCACCTCATTTCCCTTGGCTTGCGGCCACTCCGGATCGCGGATGCTGCAAGGTTGGGGAGGGTGTGATCAATGTTCCCGATCCCGCGGCGGATTCGGATCGTTGCCCGGCGGGATCGTGTCCTTGCTACGGATCCGGTGATCACGGCCCATCGTCGTAAGTTCGCCGCCGCCCTGGTTTCGCAGCATCTCCCGCGCGGCGGCCTCGGCTTCGCGCTGCGTGTCGTGAACGCTGGACGCCTTGTCGGCGTCGTTCCGCTTGTTCGCCCATTTTCCGTCGTCCCGACGGAACACCGTTCGATCACGACCTTTGCTCATCTCGGTACTCCAGCGTAGGCACGTCCTATAATCCGCCACTCGACCGCATTGCCGCCCTCCGCGCACCTAGGCATTGGGCTCATGGTCTCGGACACTACCACCTGTCGGCGCTATTATATGTTGGGGCGTGATGTTCGGCCATGCCAGCCCTTTGCCGATGGCTGTATCGACCGGCGTGCCGTTTCGGCTTGACGTCTGCCGAACGTTTTCCTAACATCGACGCCGTCGATCCACCCGTCGGCGGATGCCAGCCGACAAGCGGCCGGGCCTTGGCCACGGAATCGCGCGTCAGAGGAGGATGCAGCCCGGCGCTTTGCTGTCTCGGAGGAGATGGACGATGGCTCGGCAGTATTCCGCGAAGACCTTCCTGCGCAACGTCCCCAACGCCCTGCTCAAGGCGTATTTCGACCGGCGCGGCGTGGACCTCGGTTTCAAGTGGGATATGCTCCACGAAACCGACGTGAACCCGATCTTCGTCGCGATGGAGGGCCTCGCCGAAGGCGTGCGGAGCGAGATCGACAGCGACTTATCGATGATCAACGACCTGGCCTGTGAGGATGGCACACTGGCGATCCTTGAAGAGGCCGAGTTGTGGAACGACGACTGGTCGGACCTGTTCGGCGGCATGAAGAACGCCTACGAACGGGCGATGTGGACGTTCCTCAACAATCCGAAGCGGTTCCGCGTCGCCGGCTGCTTCCACGAGCTGGACCGGTGCGGCGGCTGGCGTCGCCGCTTTGTCGGCAACTACCTGGAGTCTCGCAGCGACGAGGAGTCCCTGGCCGCGTTCGAGGAGAGTCTGCGGCTGTGCTACCGCCGCCAGGGCCGCGGGCGGTTCTGCCACGTGGACGTGTACCTGCGGCAGAACCCGGAGCGGCGATGCTACTTCGCTTACCCCGAGGACTACGCCAGCACCGACATCGGCTACGACGACCACGGCCGGTTTCAGCACCGCGCCCGGCGGTCGGCCTTTGAGATCATCTTCGTGTACCGGCCGGAGGAGGGTCTGCTTGAACTTCGGGCGCGCGGGAACAGGAAGCAGATCGCCGAGCTGGAGGAGATCTTCTGCAAGACCATCCTCGGCCTGGTTGAATTACCCGACGATGGACGCGTGCCGTTCGACCTGGCCGTCTTGAAAGACGCCGCCTTCCGTTTCCCGACGGCACCCGGAGACCGAGTCGCGTCGGTTCACGTCAGGCTTCTGCGTTTCGATGTACCTGGGCCGTTGAACCGTCGGATTACGGTGTCGGCGGAGACCTCGGACATGGCACCTCGCGCGTTGCACGAGCTTCTCGACGACGCAATAAACCAGTCGCGGATGCCTCTGTCCGATCTGCACGTCTCCCAGGCCAGGCTGCGTTTCACCTTCGAGCCGACCAACGGCGAACGCCCGAAGACGCTCACGTTCGACGTCACGTACCCAGACCGATGTACGCTACGGGATGATGCGCACGACCAGGTCGCCAAGAAATGCCTCCGGGAGTGGGGTATCGCCCGTGCGTGATCCGCTTGACGACTTGATCGACCGCGTGGAACTACCCCACGGACCCATCTTCCGGACCGACGAGGCTGCCCGCTGGCCGGCGGGTACTCTCAATCGATTCCTCGAGTCGGGCCTGTTGCGCGAGACAAGCCGTGCGAAGTCGATCTGGTACGACGGCTGCGACGACGGCTGTCTCGTCGAACCAGAACTGAGAGAGGACCGACGTACGGGAAAGATGGTCGCGGCGTTTGTATGCCGCCAGGAAGGGTGCGGCGGATTGATCACGCTCGATCCTGCGTGTCTGCGGCGCTGGGAGGTCGACGTAACCGCGTTGGGGAAGCACATCGCTGAGGTCGTCGGGACGAAGGGGCGGCCCGTCGAGGATGCACCTGGTCGAATCTGGCTGCTCGGGACCGCCAGGCTCGACAGTCGCGCGTTCGAAGTTTTCCTGGCACGCGGCCTCGGCTGGAACGACGGACCAACCATCCTCCAGCAGGCCGCGCGGCTTCGGGGATCGCCAATGCCCCTGATCTTTTCAACCGCACGGTCCGTCGCAGCGGATTTCGGTGACGGCTCCACATGCACCGTCGTGAGGCTCGCGGAGGTCGCGACGCTGTGCGACGGTCGCATCGAAATTGACCACGCCGCCTTGGCCGAACGAGTCGCCGCGTCACTTCCGCGTTTGGCTGCTGCGCCCACCACCGACCAGCTCCTGTTGGTCGAGGCGGAACTCGACATTCTCGAAGCGCTCGCACAGTCTCGTCAGGGTGCCATGCTCCAAGTCGAGATCATGGCGGCGGCCGGCTACAGCAAGCCCGTCACACGCGATGCACTGAAGCATCTCCGCGAGCTCGGGTTCGTCGCCCAGCCGCGCGGCAAGCAGCGGAAAGGGCACATCATCACAGCGAAGGGGCGCGACTATCTCGCACAGCTTCAGCGTAGCGAATCAGCGACGGATGCCGTCAAACGTTGACAGCTCCATCCGCTCCGTTCCGCCCGAACACGCCGCAAGGTCGAGCGTGTACACTACACGAAACTGCCCGCTTTCGGACGGAATCTGGCGGTCTCGACGAAACGGCTTGAAATCGCGGCGTCGCCGAGGTATAGAGTTGTCAAAGGGTTACGGTTTCGTCGAAATGCTCGGGCGTGGTTCCCAAGCTGGACGTCGTGGGTTCGAATCCCATCGCCCGCTTATTTGAACGGTCCAGATGGAGGCCGTTGCACTCTGGATCGGGTTCGCCGCGAGGTGGGGTTGCCGGAGAGGATCCAGTCCCGGGACAGCCTTCTGAAAGCTGCCTTTGGATGCCTCGCGAGTCCGCCGCGTGAGCGGCGGTGCAGGCGACTCGCTCGCGGGCATGAACGTTGGGGCACGCCGAGCCGGGCACCCGGGAGGGCGACGAACCGTTGCCCCGCGGAGACCCCTCACCCGCAGCAGCCGTCCGTGCTGCTCGGTGTCATCCGTCCGGATTTCGCTTACATGGCCAGGCCGGGCGCTGCGGCCTCCACGCGTTCGCGCATGAATCCAGCGATGGAGCGCGAACGAACGACGTACAACGATGACTGGATGCAGTGTCGATCGGCCGGCTCCGGAATGTCGTCGGGGCTGCATAGGCCAGTGTCGAAGACCAGCCGCCAATCCCCCGGCCGACCTTCCTGAATTTCGAAGGTCTGATCATTCTCCGAAGCATTGATCATGACATAAAGATCGGTGTCATGTTGCGAGGCGCCGGAGAGGAAGTACGCCAACGTGCGCGAGTCTCGCCCCATGTCCACGGCCGCGCCCGTTCCGTGCCACCGCACATCCTCGCGCCAGAAGCGGCTGCGGCACAGGGTTGGGTGAGCCTTGCGAAAAGCGATCATGTTACGGAAGAACCGGAACACGTCCTGATTCGCGCGAAGCCGGTCCCAATCGAGCCAGCCGGTCGCGCTGTCCTGGTTGTACGGATTGTTGTTGCCGCCCTGGGTTTGCAGGAATTCATCTCCGGCACGGATCATCGGTGTTCCATTCGCCAGCAGCATCAGGCAGCAGAAGTTCTTCGCCTGCCGTTTTCGCAGTTCCATCACATCTGCCGGGACCCCCTCGTCCCCTTCCCAGCCAGAGTTCCAGCTGTAGTTTTCCTCCGGACCATCGGTGTTGTCGTGGCCGTTGACATGGTTGTGCTTCTGGTTGTACGAGACGAGGTCGTACAGCGTGAACCCATCGTGGCAAGTCACATAGTTGACGCTCTGGATCGGATGAAAAGCGTGAATGCGTTCGTCCGGGAACAGATCGTCGCTGCCGTAGAGACGCTGCATGAGGGCCGGAACCATGCCCGGGTCTCCGCGCACGAAGCGGCGCACGTCGTCGCGAAAACGCCCGTTCCACTGAAGACAGCCCTTGGCTGGAAACGAACGTCCCAGCAGGTACGCCCCCGCGGCATCCCAGGGCTCCGCGATCAGGCGGATGTCCAGGGGGTTGGGCGGGAGCAGATCCACCGGGTCGTCCCAGTGGAGCGAACCGTCGTCCTTTCGCACCAACGCGGAGGCCAGGTCGACTCGGAAGCCATCGACGCGCATCTCCTGGAACCAGTACCGCGCGCTGTCCGCGATCATTCTGCGAACGGCGGGGTTCGAGCAACGCAACGTGTTTCCGGTACCCGAGAAGTCCATGTACGGCCGGTCGGGATTGCCGGATAGCAGGTAGTAGCCGCTGTTGTCGATCCCCTTGAAGCAATAGACCGGCCCGCGCTGGTCGCCTTCGGCCGTGTGGTTGTAGACCACGTCCAGGATGACCTCGATATCCGCGGCGTGAAGGGCCTTGACCATCGCTCGGAACTCTTTGCACTGTTCATTCTGGCGGCTGCAGTAGGCGTGGTGAGGAGCGAAGAAATTCAGCGGCATGTAGCCCCAACAGCTCCCCTCCTGGGGGTCATACTGGAAGACGGGAATCAGCTCCACCACAGTGACGCCCAACTCCTTCAGGTAGGGAATCTTTTCGATGATCCCGGCGTAGGTGCCGCGTCGGTCCGGGCGCACTCCGGAGTTCGGGTTGTTCGTGAAGCCTCGGACATGCAGCTCATACATGATTGTGTCCGACTGATGCCGCGGTCGCCGATCGTCGCCCCAGTCGAACTCCGCACCAGAGTCCAGCAGCACGCCCAGGGGCGCCTTGCCGGCGTTCGACCCCGGACGCAAAGCCGCCGCCCGGTCGAACGCCGGGGGAAAGTGAACCGCCCTGGCGTACGGATCGAGAAGAACCTTGTCCGGGTCGAAGCGATGCCAGGCGCTCTGATCCTGCATTGGAGGACCTTCAACCGAGTAGGCGTAGTATCGCGCTCCGCGAATGCTCGCCTCCGGAGACTGGACGTGCAGCACGATGTCGCGCGTGGACGGCGATAGCGCCGGCGTGGCCGTGACTCTGTCGCTGAATCGACTGATCACCATGTCCATCTGCGGCTTCAAGAGATTGCGAACGCCATCAAAGACCGCGTTGAGCTGCTCCGGCCGTCGCTTCCATTCCTTGTGCTTGGGGGTTTCCATCTCCTGGAATGGCCGGCGATGCTCTTCTCTGCCGGACAGCGCTGCGTCGATGCGACCTGACCGCTCCTGATTCGCTTTCATGGGGCTGTTCCGGTCTCGAGCCATCATTGTGCTGCCGCCGGTGCAGGAATCGCGTCGCTCGATCGCTCCGGCTTCTGAACAATCCCGCGGATGACATAGAAGAAGACCGGCGTGAGGAAGATGCCAAAGAGCGTTACGCCGATCATGCCGGCGAAGACAGCCATGCCCAGCGTCTGACGCATTTCGGCGCCGGCGCCGTGGGCGATCACCAGCGGGAACACGCCCAGGATGAACGCGAAGCTCGTCATCAAGATCGGCCGCAGCCGCACGCGGGCGGCTTCCACGGACGCGTCAAAGCGGCTGGCGCCCTGGTCCTGGCGGTCGCGGGCGAACTCGACGATCAGGATCGCGTTCTTGGCCGCCAGACCGACGAGCACCACGAAGCCGACCTGCACGAAGATGTTGACGTCCATGCCGGCGAAGAACAGGCCCGCCAAGGCGCTGAGCAGGCACATCGGGACGACGAGGATCACCGCCCACGGCAGTGACCAGCCCTCATACAGGCCAGCCAGGACGAAGTAGACCAGCATGACACCCAGCGCGAATGCGCTGAAGGGATTCTTCCGCAGGTCGCGGAACTGCTCGAGCTTGCTTGCCTCCTTCTGGAGGTAGCTGACTTCGGTCCATTCGGTCGCCATGTTACGCGGCAGGTCGCGGCAGAGTCGCTCCATCCTTGCCAGCGCGTCGCCCATGCTGGTCCCGGGCAGGGGCGTTCCGGTGACCGCGGCGGCCGGGAACATGTTGTAGCGCGTGACCTGGACCGGACCGGCGGAATCGCGCACTTCCACGACGGCACCGAGCGGCACCATCTCACCTTCTGCATTGCGGACCTTGAGCTGCCGGATGGTCTCCACATCGGTGCGGAACGGCGCATCGGCCTGCACGTTGACCTGCCATGTGCGACCGAAGCGGTTGAAGTCATTGACGTAGTAGCTGCCCAGATATGCCTGGAACGCGTCGAAGACGTCGGTCAGCGCCACGCCCATCGACTTGACCTTCTCGCGGTCGATGTCCACGTAGAACTGGGGCGTGCTGGCACGGAAACCGTTGAACAACCCGACGAGGCCGGGCTGCCGGTTGCCCCTGGCGGCCAGATCATCGGCGCGGGCCTGCAGCTCGTCGAAGTCCACATCGCCGATGCCCTCCACCATCAGCTTGAAGCCGGCGGACTTCGCGAGGCCCGAGATCGGCGGGGCCCCGAAGACCAGCGCCTGGGCCTCTGGCACCTCGCGTGCCAGGCGCTCGCGGATTCGGGCCGCGACGGCCTCGGCGCCGTGCGCGGGGTCGCGGCGCTGATCGAACGGCTTGAGGATGACGAACACGTTGCTGTAGTTGGAGCTGTTGGCGTTCAGGACGTACGACATCCCGGGCAGCGCCAGCGTGTGCGCGACGCCAGGCGTCTCCAGCGCAATCCGTTCGACCGCGTCGGTCGCGGCGAGCGTTCGCTCCAGCGAGGCCGAGTCGGGCAACACGATGTTCGTCACCAGGTAGCCCTTGTCCTGAATGGGGATGAACCCGGTGGGGATGCGGCTGAAACCAAGCCCGGTCAGGCCGATCATCCCGACGTAGATCAGGAGCACGACGGCGCTGAGGCGAAGGCACCAGCCCACGCTGGTGCCGTAGGCCTGCGTCGCCCGCTCGAACAGCCAATTGAAGCCGCGGAAGCAATGAGCGAGCACCCAGTTCACAGGGCGGATGAGGAGCCGACCGAGTCCGCCGCCGACGGCAGCGCCGGGGAGGAACAGGAGCAGATGCGCGCCGAGGGATCGCAGGCTCGCACCCACGCCACCGGGCGCCGCCTCGCCGCCGTGTTCGCCGGATGCCAGCCCGAGCCACGGGCCGAGGATCGGTGCGAGCAGCCACATCGACGTCAGCCCGCCGAACAAGGCGAAGCTCCACCACGGCAGTGCCTCCTTGCCCGTGTCGCCGTGGTGGCCGGGCTTGCGGTTGCGGAAGAACAACACGGCCAGCGCCGGCGTCATCGTCATGGCGTTGATCGCCGAGATGATCATCGACACCGAGATGGTGACGGCGAATTGTCGGAAGAACTGGCCGACCAGCCCGCTGAGAAACGCGCTGGGCAGCAGCACCGAGCTGAGCACGAGCGTGATGGCCAGGATCGGCCCGCTGATCTCCTGCATCGCGTCGATCGTGGCCTCGCGGACGGGTTTGCCCATCTCGAGGTGCCGCTCGATGTTCTCCAGTACGACGATGGCGTCATCCACCACGATGCCGATGGCAAGCACGAGCCCGAAGAGGGTCAGGTTGTTCAGCGTGAAGCCCATCACGCTGATGACGGCAAATGTGCCGATCAGCGACACGACCACGCCGATCATGGGCAGCAGCACCGATTTCCAGTCCTGGAGGAACACCAGCACGACGACCGTTACGAGAATGATGGCCTCAATGAGCGTGTGAAACACCTGATTGACCGACTCGCGGACGAAGGGCGTCGTGTCGTAGACGATGGCGTACTTGAGCCCGGCGGGGAAGCGGGTTTCCAGCTCCCGCATCGTGGCCTTGATGTGGTCGGCGGTGTCCAGTGCGTTCGAGCCGGGCAGCAGGTAGATGGCCAGGCCCGAGGAGGACCGGCGGTCCAGCCGTGCGGCGAGGTCCTCGCTCCGCGCGCCCAGTACGCACCGGCCGACGTCCCGGAGGTAGGTGATTTCCCCGTTGGAGTCGGTCTTGAGAATGATGCCGGCAAACTGCTCCGGTTCGATCAATCGGCCGAGCGTGCTGAGCGTGAACTGGAAGTCCTGGCCGGGCGGCACGGGGGGCTGGCCGGTTCGTCCCGCGGCCACCTGCACGTTCTGCTCGCGCAACACTCGGATCACGTCTCCGACCGTCATGCCCCGCGCCTGGAGCTGGTCCGGGTCCAGCCAGACACGCAGGCTGTAATCCTGCTGCCCCATGACAAACGCGTCGCCAACGCCCTCGAGGCGCGCGATCGCGTCCTTGAGCTGAATGGTGGCGTAGTTGCTCAGGTAGAGCTGGTCGTAGTACGGCTGGCCGGTTTCCGGATTGTTCTCGCAGTACAAGCTGATGGCCAGCAGAATGTCGGCCGCCTGCTTCTTGGTGGTCACGCCGATGTTCTTGACCACATCCGGGAGCGAGGGCTGGGCGATGGCGACGCGGTTCTGCACCAGCACCTGCGCCATGTTGACGTCGGTGCCGATCTCGAATGTCACGTCCAGCGTGTACGAGCCGTCGTTGTTGCTCTGCGACGACATGTACATCATTCGCTCGACGCCGTTCACCTGCTGCTCGATTGGGGCGGCGACGGTATCGGCCACCACCTGGGCGTTGGCCCCGGGGTAGTAAGCGGTGACACGGATCATCGGCGGCGTGACGTCGGGGTACTCCGCGACGGGCAGCAGACCCGCCGCGATGGCCCCGAGCAGGACGATCACGATCGAGACCACGCAGGCCAGGACCGGGCGGCTGATGGAGAATCGCGCGAGCATGTTCTATTCCTCCGGGCTTGCGTTGCGAGGGCTGGATACCGCGCTGATCGGGCGCGTGGTCGTCGGGGCGCTGCCGGCGGCGGAAATCGGCATCTCCACTGATTGCGGCTCGACCGGCAGACCGGAGCGCACTTGCAACAGGCCGCTCACCACCACGCGGTCAGCGGCGTTCAGTCCGTCGATGATCTCGCGCAGACCGTCGTGCAGCGCGCCGCACCGCACCGGGCGGACGGCGACCCTGTTGTCGGCCCCTACGACGAAGACGATCTTCTGTCCCTGGTCGGTGGCGATCGCACGCTCGGAAACCAGCAGGGCCTTGTGCGGCGCGGATACCGGCACCATGACCCGGGCGAAGTAACCGGGCCACAGCGCGTCATCCGCGTTCGGAAACAACCCCCGGACGCGCAACGTGCCGGTCCTGCGATTGACCTGGTTGTCCACAAAGTTGATCGTGCCCTGGTGCGGGAAACCATCTTCGGCCGCGAGCCCCAGCCAAACCGAGATGTTGAATTCCTCGATCGACTTGAGCGTGCCCTCCCGCACCCGTTGCCGGATGCGCTGAACGGTGAGTTCGTCGACGTCGAAGTTGGCGTATATCGGGCCGACGGAAACCACCGTGGTCAGGAGTGTGCCGCTGCCGATCCCGCCCGTGACGAGATCGCCGGTGGTGACGTACTTGTAGCTGATTCGACCCGGAATGGGTGCGACCACGCGGCACCACTCCACGTTCAGGCGGGCCGCTTCGACGGCGGCCGCGGCAGCCGCTTGTGCAGCCCGCGCTTCCTGGAGACGGGCTGCCGCCATGTCGTACTCGTGGCTCGTGCGCGAGCTCGGTGGGATGCGTTCGATGCGCTTGAATTCGATCTGGGCCAGACTGAGCTGCGCCGCCGCACGGGCCTCCTCTGCAATGCGGGCGTCGAGTTCCACCTGGAACGGCCGCACATCGATTTCCACCAGGACGTCCCCCTGTCGGACAACCGACCCCGGCTGAAACGGTATCGCCACGATCTGGCCGCTGACGCGCGCACGGATCTCGGTGGATTCAATGGCGACGAGTCGAGCGGTGAATTTGGCGTAGTCCGTGACCTCGCGCTCGACCGGGTGGCTGACGCTGACGGTCGGCAGCGGAGGCGGAGCGCCCTCCTCCGGATGACGGCAGCCCGCGAACCACGCCAGACCGGCGAGAACTGCAACAGGCAGGCGGCAGCGCACGGCGGGAACAAGCTGATCCCTATTGGCTGATGAGCTTGCCATTTCCATCGGACATCCTCACTTTCTGGGCTCGGGGGATGCAGCGGGTCCGGCCTTCACCACTGCGACAAGACAGGTTTCATCGTCATCCGGCGGTCGTCCCCCTCGAAACGTTTGCACAGACGTGACAATATCGTCCAGCAGCTGCGCGGCCGTGCTCGCCGGTCGTCGCAGGACCGCATCGAGGCGCGGATCGCCAAAGCGCTCATGTGCCGCGTTGGTGCTCTCGGTGATGCCGTCGGTGAACAGGACCAGGCGGTCGCCCGCGAGCAGTTGTACCGCCTCGTTTCGGTACTCACTGGTTGTTTCGATGCCCATTGGAAGTCCGGATGCGGCACCCAGCCGGCGGACCTCGTCGCCACGAATCAGTCTCAACGGAGGATGTCCCGCCGAGGAATAGGTCAGCACCTGACTCCTCGCATCAAACAGACTCACGAAGGCTGTTACAAACTGGCCTGTGTCGGTCAGGTACCGAGTCGCCAGCGGCCCATTGATCAAGGTCAGCGCCGCGGCGGGGGCTGCCGGCACCACCTGGCCCTGCATTGCATTTCCCAGGGCATGGACGAGGGCGAGGATCGCGGCAGCCGCAAGTCCATGGCCGCTGACGTCCGCGATCACAATGGCCCAGTGGTCCGGTCCGACCGGCCGCACGTCGTAGTAGTCGCCGCCGGGGCCATCGACGTCTGCGAAATGCACCGCCAGATCAAGGCCCGGGACGTCGGGCAGTTGATGCGGCAGAATGGATCTCTGGATCGCCAGCAGCAATTCGCCGTAGCACTTGATCTCCTCGCGCGCGCGGCGGAGCTCGCGGGTCAGTCGCACAATTTCGTCCGGCATATGCGTGTCCATGGTGCTTCTCCTCACAGCTGTGCGCCCGCGGCGTGCGGCGCCATGATCGCGCCATCCTGAGGACCTGGTCTCGGCCGTGCTTGCATGTCCAATGCGCCGGTGCTGGTGATCAGCGCGCGAATGCATAGCAGCGTCGACGTCTGCGCCGGCGACATCCTGGCGCGCACCCGCGGATCGCTGAGCACGCGTTCGAGCAAAGTGAGAACGCGCCGACGATCGTCCGGGTCGGCGAGCAGTTCCGGAAGGGTCTCGATCGCGGCCGCGTCAGCCTGATCGAAGGCCGCCGTTCTCTCACGGCTGGCCGCCGGCTCGCGCACGTCGAGGTCCTGCACCTCACCAGCGATCTGTTTCCCACCGGTTTGTCGAATTCGATTGCCATGCCGCAGTGTCACTAGCAGTTCCTCCCGTTCTCTGAATCGAGGCCGGCGCATTCGCCGACGATTTCGGCCACCACGGCCTTCATCGCGCAGTCGCGGGCGATGAACTCGGCCCCTTGTGAATGCATTTCCGTCAACCGGGCCTTGCCGGCGGCGTCGATGTACGTCACGCCGGACAGGTCAACGCAAACGGTCGGCCGGGCCGGGGCGTTTAACGTGCTGCGCCAGCAGTGCTCAAGTTCCTTGACCCACGGTCCCTCCAGCCTCCCTTCAAGCCGGAAGGTGAGAACTCTCGGGTTTTCACTGGCCGTGATTCGCAACATCGACATCACCTCGGTTTACGACTCGCAGTCCGGTGGCCGCTGACAGGCGCTCGGCTCTGACCGGTGGTCTGGCGATCGGTCGGCTCCTCCGCGCGTGCCCTATCGTGAGCACGGGCCGTTCCAGCCATGATCTTGCCGGCCGCTTTCGCTCTAATAGACGCCGGTGGATGGATTTAGGGATTGGAGTGGTGGGAAGTGCCCCAGTGTGCCAGCGCCAACCGCTTGGCGCTCGCGCCGGCAGGTTGGCGCGCTAGCCGGAACGGGAGATGCCGAGCTTTTTGATCTTCCAGTGCAGGGTGGACCGCTTCATCCCGAGGCGGGCGGCAGCGCCATTGGGTCCGCCGAGAACCCAATTCGAATCGTGCAGCGCCCGCAGAATGTGCTCTCGCTCCGCGTCGGTCAGCGTGATGGTCTCCACGGCGCATGAATCCGCCGCCGGCCGCGCGGCCGGGTGCAGGTCGGCAGCGGGCACCTGGAGCGTCGAGCCGTTGGAAAGAATCACAGCTCGCTCGATCACGTTTTGCAGCTCGCGCACGTTGCCCGGCCACGGGTAGCGAACGAGCGCATCCATGACCGCGGACGGGATGCTCTCGATTCGCCGGCCCATGCGGCGGGCGAAAGCCTGCGTGAAGTGGCGAACCAGGCGCGGGATGTCATCCTGCCGCTCGCGCAACGGCGGCAGCTCGAGCGGGAAGACGTTCAGCCGATAGTACAAGTCGTTGCGGAAGCGACCTTCGGCCATCATCGCTGCGAGATCGCGGTGGGTGGCGGCCACAAGGCGCACATTCACCCGAATCGTTTTCGTGCCGCCGAGGCGCTCGATCTCATGCTCCTGCAACACGCGCAGCAGCTTGGGCTGGAGCTCCAGCGGAATATCGCCCACCTCATCGAGGAACAGTGTCCCCTGATGCGCCAGCTCGAATCGGCCGATTCTCTGACAGATCGCGCCGGTGAAGGCGCCTTTCTCATGGCCGAACAGTTCGCTTTCGAGCAGCCCCGTGGGAATGGCAGCGCAGTTCAGCTTGACCAGCGTGCGGTCCCTCCGCGGGCTCAGATCGTGCACGGCCCGGGCGATCAGCTCCTTGCCGGTGCCGGTTTCCCCGCGGATCAGCACCGTGGATTCGGTCGGGGCGACCGTCTCGACTTGCTTGAGAATGGCGCGCAACGCCGCATTTTCACCGACGATGTCGCCGAACTGGTGCTCAGTGCGAACCTCCTCTTCCAGGTATGCCTTCTCCTTGGCCAGTTTCTCCTTCAGCGCCTCGATTTCCTCGAAGGCCATCGCGTTCTCCACAGCGACGGCGACCTGGTTCGCGACGAGTTGCAGGAAGGGCACATCGGACCCGTTGTAGGCCGCCGGCTGCCTGGACGTGAACACCAGCGCCCCGAGCCGCCGCCGCGGCGTGGTCAAAGGCAGCCAGCAGTAACTCTGCGCGCCGTAAGGCTCGACCCGTTCCCGGAACCGCGGCCAGCGCTGCAGCTCATTCAGGGATGCGGTAATCAGGGGTTGCTGCGTCCGCCAGACCAATCCCGCGGGATCATCCGCCGGGCTGAGAACGATTTCGAGCCGGGGGGAGATCGGTTCATCGGTCTCCAGGACGTGCAGGCGCATCGTGCCAGTCGGATCGTCGTGCAGCACCAGGGAAAGGGCATCGAACGGCACGACCCCAGCGAGCTGTCCGGCCAGCTCGTGGAACAGTGTGCGCAAGTCTCGATAGGCGGTGACCGCCGCCGAAACCGCGAGCAGTGCCCGGTACCGGTCCTCTGTGCTCGCTGACTGTGCGTCCGACTCAGTCATGGATGCGGCGCGCTCCAGCGGGTTGACGGGATTGTACCGGTTCCAGGCATGCGGCACCGGTTGCCGTCCGCATTGCTCTGCCGGCGAGCAGGCTGCCGCAAGATGCCATGCTTCGGCCAGTTCGATGAACTTGCTTCAGAAGCAACCCGGCGGCAGTCGCTCACGGGTCCGCGAACAGGCGAACTTCGGAGACGAAACGCGTTGTGCCTTCATCAATGATCGTTGTCGGTGATGGAGTCTGGATCGATCGATGATGACGTCCCCGGCCCGGACCGTGGGTTCGAATCCCATCGCCCGCTTTTCTTTTCCCCGTCGCACGGCGTCGCCTGGCGTTGCCTGGTTCCTGGCAGCGACCGGGGTCGATGCGAACCCTGCCCGAGCCGTGGCCGCGTTCGATTCGTTGAGGACACTCCGCCTGCTCGGGGCCGCTGAGGTTCTCATGACGCCGGGATCGAATCTCGGGGAGCGGGTCTTCACGGGCTGACCGGTTAGGAGCGCTCTACTTCAGTCTTCCTTCGACGCCACGGTAGGCTTGCAGGGCCGCGTCCTTTATCTCGTGCGACACGAGCGGGAAGGTCGTCAGGATGTAGTCGAACTCGTCGTAGGTCAGGCCGTAGAGGTGGGCGACCAGCGCGTCGAGTTCGGCCCGCAGGCGGGCCCGCTCGGCCGCGTTGGCGCCGGTGATGATTGACGCTGCCCCGTCTCGTCACCCCACGAAAACGGTGAACGAGGGCGACGCGACGCCCCGTCTCGTCACCCCCGCGGAAGCGGGGGTCCAGACGCTGGATTCCCGCTTGCGCGGGAATGACGGGACGGCGCGGGAATGACGAGACGGGAATGACGCCTCCTCACGTCACCCCCGCGGAAGCGGGGGTCCAGACGCTGGATTCCCGCTTGCGCGGGAATGACGGGCCGGCGCGGGAATGACGGCAGGGTACGCCTCCTCTTGGCTCCCCGCTTGCGCGGGAATGACGGTGGGACGGCGCGGGAATGACGGCAGGGTACGCCTCCTCTTGGCTCCCCGCTTGCGCGGGAATGACGGGCCGGCGCGGGAATGACGGTGGGCCGGCGCGGGAATGACGGGACGGGAATGACGCCTCCTCACGTCACCCCCGCGGAAGCGGGGGTCCAGGGTTACGAGATTTGCTCCCACAGGTCGCGCCACTCCGGGTTCTCCTTCTCAATCAACTGGAGCTTCCACGCCCGGTTCCACTTTTTGAGCTGCTTCTCCCGCGTGATCGCCGTCGTCATATCTTCGTGCAGCTCGTAATACACCAGCCGGTGGACGCCGTACCGCGCGGTGAAGCCGGGCCGCACGTCGTTCTTGTGTTCCCACACGCGTCGCGCGAGGTCGCTGGTGACGCCGATGTACAGGGTGCCGTTGCGTCGGCTGGCCAGGATGTAGACGGCCGGTTGCTTCCGGTTCACGGGTGTGCTCCGGGCTGGATTCCCGCTTGCGCGGGAATGACGGGACGGCGCGGGAATGACGGGACGGGAATGACGCCTCCTCACGTCACCCCCGCGGAAGCGGGGGTCCAGACGCTGGATTCCCGCTTGCGCGGGAATGACGGGACGGCGCGGGAATGACGGCATGGTACGCCTCCTCTTGGCTTCCCGCTTGCGCGGGAATGACGGTGGGCCGGCGCGGGAATGACGGTGGGCCGGCGCGGGAATGACGGTGGGCCGGCGCGGGAATGACACCCGGGCCGGTGCGAAGGGTGTGAGCATGCGCCGGCCGCCCGTCAGTCGCCCGCGGCTTCGACCACCGCCCGCCGCCCCGCGTCGGTCAGCTCCCACACCCCCCGCGGCGAGTCGGCCTTCAGCAGGCCCTCTTTGATCATCGAGTTCCGCGCCCACTGGGCCGCGTTGCGCCACCGCGGGTTGTCCGGGCTGCTGGCCAGCGGCTCATAGTCCACGTCCTTGAGCACCGGCCGCATCAGCTCCTCCACCTGCTTCAGCACGTCGGCCACCTTGCCCGACCCGCCCATCCGCTCCAGCACTGTCAGGATCGGGCGGTAGTAGGCCGACTCCGGCGTGCGCACGCCCTTGCGGAGCTTGCCGAGGTTGCGCCGGGCCGTGCGGGTCTCCTCGTCCTCCTCCCGCTCGGCCGCCGCCGTCAGGTCCTGCCACTCCTTGCGCAGGGCGGCCACGCGGTCGCGGAAGGCGGTCAGCACGCCGGCCCGCTCCAGCGCCTCGCGGGCCCGGTCGTAGTCGCGTTTGCCGAAGGCGGCCGCGCCGACGTTGTTGATGAAGTCGATCTCGGCCTCGACCTCTTCCAGCAGGATCTCGAACGCCGAGGACACGTTGGACGGGTTGTTCTCGATCATCGCACGGTCCCTCTCTCCACATCGCGCCAGGCTTGCAGCGCCGCGGCCTTCACCTCCTGCGGCACCAGCGGGAAGGTCGTCAGGATGTGGGCGAATTCCTCCTCGGTCAGGCCGTAGAGGTGGGCGACCAGCGCGTCGAGTTCGGCCCGCAGCTTGGCGCGCTCGGCCGGATCGGTGACCCCATACGCCCCCTCTCCCCTTGGGAGAGGGCCGGGGTGAGGGCTGAAGCCGACCTGGCGGGCCAGGTCATCGAACTCCGGCGTGGTGCAGATCAGCCGCGCCGCTCGGCCTGGTCCCGCAAAACGAACCTGTCCCGTTTTCTGCGCGCGAGTCGCTCAGGGCGTCACGATCTCCACGCGGGCCGAGTAGCCCAGCTGCTCGAGCAACTCCTGGCAGTCTTCCCACGTCAGCCCGAAGGCCCGCACGTCGGCCACCCCCAGCCGGGAAACGACCGTGCGCAGCGCATCCATCTCCGCCGGGTCGAACTCACCATCCAACATCGCGCCCTCCGCCCAGTCCACCAGCTGCGCGAGCGTGATCCGCTGCTGGAGGTACGCGGCGATCTTCTCGGCGACGGTCTGCCTGGTCATCAACATGGCTCAACCCTCAACTTTCTGGTGGCCCGTGTCCACCGGGTATTTTTCGTGGACCTCGACCCGCCTGCCCTGCTCGTCGTAAATCTCCTGCCAGAACCGGAGGGTCGTTTCCCGGGCGTCCACTTCCTTGAGGTATCGCGCCCGCCAACCCAGCCGCCCGACGACGTCCAACCAATAGCGCCGTCCTCCGTCGGGCAGATCCTCCCAATTTCCGAACTTCTTCTCGTTCTGCGTCCGGATGCTCATTTTACGCCGTCCTCGTCGCTTCCGCCTGTCCGCTGTCCGGTGTCGTCGTGGTTGCTGGAATCCAGCTCCGGGTCCGTGAATTCGCCGGGCGACACGTTCATTTGATTAACCCCGCTCCACGTCACGATACGCTGCCCCGGCGGCCTGCTTCACCTCCTGCGGCACCAGTGGGAAGGTCGTCAGGATGTAGGCGAATTCCTCCTCGGTCAGGCCGTAGAGGTGGGCGACCAGCGCGTCGAGTTCGGCCCGCAGCTTGGCGCGCTCGGCCGGGTCGGTGGCGCCCTGCTTGTGGCTCCGCAGGCCGACTTCCTTGGCCAGGGCGTCGAACTCCGGCGTGGTGCAGATCAGCCGTGCCGCCCGCTATGTCGCCACCTCGTATACCTTCAGCACCTCGTCGCCGTAGTGGTTGATGACCTTGATGGCGATCCTGCCGGTCGCGGGTTTTTCGAACGGCCGGCTGACGGTCGAGTACAGCGCCGACCAAGCCGCCTCGTCCACTTCGGCCCGCAGGGCCCGCTTGAGCTTGTCGTACGGCTGGTCGGCCCCGGTGAAGTAGGCGTGCCGCACGAAGAAGCTCTCGCCGTTGTAGTTGGTGTCGATGAACCAGCAGGCGATGTCGTCGGTGCTGGACGAGCGTATCTCGCCCGTGGTCGGGTCGTACACGTCCAGGCCGCGGATGGTGACCTGTGACAAGTGGATGGTGGATAGTGGGAGAGAAGCCGGCGTCAGGTTCTTGATCGCAACGATCTCATCAGGGCTGAGAGCATCTTGCGAACAGCCGTCAGCTCCTCCTGAAGCGGCTGCGTGGATTCCGCCGGCAGAAGTGCCAGTTCGCTCGTCAACACCAGCAACGTCTCCAGCTCCGCGGCCGAGCCCCGCGCGATCCCGAGGAATTGGACGAACTCCGCCGTCCCGTTCCGCTCCGCGCCTTCGGCGATGTTGGCCGCGATCGAGACCGCCGCCCGCTGTATCTGCGACGCCAGACCGAACGTCTCCTGCTTCGGCAAGCTTGCGCAGAGCGGATAGACCCGCTTCACCAGCGCGATTGACCTCCTCCAGACTTCCAAATCCCGATAGTCGCGCAAATCGCTCGTAGCGCATCACTCGCCGCTTGTTTTTGTCCACTATCCACTCATCACTATCCACCACCACGTCCGGCTCGCCGAAGACCATGAACAAGTTGCCGCTGCCGGTTTTCTTGAGCAGGTCGCCCATGGCCAGGTCCGGGTTCATCCGGCAGGGCAGCACCACCAGCTTGCCGTAGCGCTTGGCCTCCTCGCTCACGTGCGGGTCGAAGGCGAAGCCGCAGACGATCAGCACGTCGAAGCCCACGCCCTGCACCGCCTCCTTGGCGGCCTCCTTCACCAGTTCCGGCCCGACGGTGCCGTGTTCGGGGCCGATGCACACGGCCGCGCGTCTGGTGACGGGTGACGAGTGGATTGTGGATGGACCGGCTGAAGGCTCCCCTTTGTTCGCGCCGCCGCCGTCCGCCGGCTGCTGCCCGGCGTCCGACTTCTCCGTGTACGTGCCGACGCCCTGAATCCACTGGCCGGCGTAGGGCTCCAGCGTCTCGAACTTCAGCCGCTCGCCCTTCCTGCCCGTCTGCACGCCGGCGGTGCGGAGGTTTTCCAGAATCATCCGGCCGAAGTCGTCCGGGCCGACGACCTTGAGCGTCCGCGGCGGCGCTGCGCCGCCGGCGCCCCAGTCGCGGGGGCGTTCGGCCCGGTCGCGCTTCTCCTGCACGCTGATCGTGCGGTGCGGGCTGAGGCTCTCGACGGTGAACGGCCCGGTCACGCGGACGCGCCGGGTGTCCTCATAGGGCTGGTCGTAGAGCACCTCATACTCGGCCCGACGCTGGATCGAGGCGTCGATCTCCTTCTGCCGCGCCCGGCGGAGGCTCCACCATTGGTGGAGCAGTGCCGAGGTGGATGGTGGATAGTGGATGGCCTTCCCATCCACCATCCACTTGTCACTATCCACCCCGCCATCCACGGCCCGCGGAATCTCCCACTCCTGCCACTGTCGCCCGGCCGCTTCGTTGATTTTCGCCCGCAACGGCTCAAGCTGCTCCTGCCAGCGGGCATGGATGGCGTCGATCTCCTCGTTGTTGGCGATGGATTTCAGCGTGATGTGCGGCACGCGCCTGTAGATAAAGCCCTTGCGCACGTCTCCGGAAGAACTATCCACAGATTTCACAGATTTACGCAGATGGTATTTGATTTCTTCCTCTGTGTTCATCTGTGCAATCTGTGGATGATCATCCGCCAGGTAGTAGTAGGGGAACCGTGCGGCCATCAGGCGGGTGCGCGCCAGCGTCAGGGCGACGCGGCTGGTGTCGATGGTGATCCACCGCCGGCCCCACTGCTCGGCCACGTACGCCGTCGTCCCGCTCCCGCAGGTCGGGTCCAGAACCAGATCGCCGGGGTCCGTGGTCATCAACATGCAACGCTCCACCACCTTCGAGCTTGTTTCCACGACATACTTCTTGTCTGAGGAGAATCCAGCAACAACTGTATCAGTCCAGTTATCCGCAATAGGCGTTGCAGCGAAGTCGTCTATGAATCGGACGTAGTACAGGCCCCCATTCGTTGTCTCAAGCCGCCCTGCGAGCTTGAGATTGGCCATTCCCTGTTCATTCGTCTTCCATCGGCTTCGGGCGCCGGGTTCGTATGACTCCCCGCCGACTACCACGGGGAACCAACAGGCGGCGCCTTCTCCCTTGAGTCGTCCTATGCTCTGGCTCTGCAAGTTGTCGATTCGGTAGACTCGCGCACCAGCAGCAAGCGACCTCGGATTGAGTTGCTCCTCGGATGTCATGCGCCGCCGAGAACCATCCGGTAGTTCAACGAGTGAGTACGGGCCTCCAGCCTCCGATTCGGGCGTTTTCTGTTGGAACAACTGCCGAAACTTCAGGCGTTCGCGGTTCTTGGCGTAGAACAAGAGAAAGTCGCACGTCCCGCCGAGAAACTCACGCGTGGAGCCGCTTGTTTTGGCGAAGGTGATGTGCGCAATGAGATTCTCGGTACCGAACACCTCATCCAGCAGACACCGCACAAGGTGGACGTTTTCATCGCCGATCTGGACGAAGATGGAGCCGGACTCAGTGAGCAGGTCGCGGGCGACGACCAGTCGGTCGCGCAGGTAGGCCAGGTAGGAGTGGATGCCGAGCTGCCAGGTGTCGCGGAAGGCCTTGACCTGCTCGGGCTGGCGGACCACGTCCTCGGCCTTGCCGTCGCGCACGTCGCGCTTGCGCGTGGAGACCTGCCAGTTGGAGCCGAACTTGATGCCGTAGGGCGGGTCGATGTAGATCATCTGCACCTGGCCCTTGAGGGCTTCCTTCTCGGCCAGGCTGGTCATCACCAGCAGCGAGTCGCCCAGGATCAGGCGGTTGGACCAGTTGCCCTCGTGATGGTAGAAGTCCACGCGATCGGCAAAATCGGCCGGCAGGCCGTTGAAGTCGGCGAATAGTGACGGGGTGTCGGTGGATGGTGGATGGCGCAATCCACTATCCACTATCCACTCATCCACAATTGCTTGCGGGTGGATTTTCTCCTGGATGTAGACGGGCACGGCCGGCACTTCCAGCGGTGCGGCGTCCTGCTCGTCCTTGCCCTTCCAGACAAGCTGGGGGTCGAGGTCCGGGTCGCGCGGGTAGAGCACTTTCCGCGGCTGCTGCTCGTCCTCGCGGACGAAGTCGCGCAGCTCCTCGGTGGGGATGTTCTTGCGCTTGTCCTTGTGCCGGACGGCCTCGACGCTTCGGCCGGCGGCGCTACTGGTGGGCTTCTTCCTCGGTCTGGCCATGTTACCGTTCCCCTGCCTTGGCATTGCCCGCAACCTGCACGATGGCATCAAGCATTCGCGAAACCTCCGCGTCTACGTCCTCGCGGGCCGCGAACTTCACAAGGGTCGAGTACTCGCTCTTTCGCAAGACCAGCGGCAGTTTGAGCCGCTCGGAGAAATCCTTAAACAAGGGGTCGAGGAACTCGTCCGAGGCCTTGATGTCGGCCGACCAGGGATCGGGCTTGCCGAGGGTCCGAAGGGCCGCGGACACCGCCTGAATCGACTCGCGCATGGCCTGCTCGCGTCGCGCGCTGTCCGCCAAGGAGAACAGGTCATTCGGCTGGTCTCCCCTGGCGAACGCCAGGAGCACGGCCTCGGTACAGAAGTAGTTCTCGATCTCCCGGCGTGACCACATGAGTTCCGTCAACGGCGTGTTCCTCTGAAGCTCCTTGTCCAGCCGGTCGAAGATGGCGATGCCCACGAGATCCTGCTTGGCTTCGCGCAGGCCGAAGAAGTGATCACGCGCCTTCTGCGGAAGGTTCGTGGCAACGTAGCTCACGAAGGGGCGCTCCAGGTGGTCCTTGGCGGGGTGGTCGAGCAGCCGGGCAAACTCCCGCAGAATGGCGAGGTCGGTGGCGTCCTCAAGGTACAGCACCCAGCCGGTCTGCTCCGCCTGATAGTACTGGTCAAAGCCGATATCGGTCAGGGCCTTGAGAACCTGGCTGCCGCGGTCGGTCAGGGTATGCGGGCGCCCAACGAAGGCGATGACCTGGCCCCGGGTGGCGGCCTCGTTCAGGACGACTTCCGAGTGGCTGGCGGCAATAACCTGGGCGCCTTGTTGCTCGGCCGTCTCGGTCAGAATCTGGTATATCTGCCGTTGCCGGAGGATTTCCAGGTGGGCGTCCGGCTCGTCCAGCAGGAGTACGGTCTTCGGGTTGGCGTAGAGGTGGGCCAGCAGCAGCAGGGTTTGCTGGAGTCCACGTCCCGACGCGGACAAGTCGAGCCGCACGGCGTCGGGTTCCTCGTACTCCATCGTGATCTCGCCTCGTTCGGCGACGTGCTGCGGCGGCATGAGGCTGACGCCGAACAGATTGCGGATATGGTCGCTCAGACGGTTCCACGTGGCCCGGTCCGCGTCCTTCTCGTAGATGAAGTAGCAGAGGTTTCGCAGAACCTGGGCGGTCTGTCCCTCGCCCAGCAGCACGTTCACCCGGCCCTGCTCCCATTTGGGTTCGGTCGCCGCGAGCCCAGACATGGGCGGCAGGTAGGCGACCTTCACCGCGGCGGCTGCGTCGGGAATACTCGTGAACTTCGCCTCCTGGACGGGCGTTTCGTCGAATCCACCCTGTCGAATAGGCCGACAGACGAAGGACTCCTCGTTGGTGTAATCGAACTCCAGACCGCAAGACCAGCCGTTCCCGTCCGAGACGCCGTCCACGATCACGTCGACGCGGATGTTCCGCGTGCTTTCGGTCTTGCCATTCGTGCTCTTGACGCTGCGTACGTGCAGGTTGCGCCACAGCAGATTGGCGCTGGGCACCGGGATGGAGATCAGGTCGCGCCGGTTGATGGCGACGCCCGGACGCTTACCCGCGACGGCCTTTCCGCCGCGCTTGGCCAGCCATTGACGCAGGCCCAGTTCCCAGAGGGTGAGTGCCTGAAGCGCGGTCGTCTTACCAGAGTTATTGGGTCCGATGAACACCACGGAGCGCGTCAGTTCGATGTCCATGTCCAGACGCTTGAAGTTCCGGACTCTCAGTCGTGTCAACATGTGGCGGTCCCTTCATGCGCTCCCCGCCGTAACTGAAGGCGAGCGCGGATGGCATGCTGCGCATCCCACGGGTCGGCGATCTCGATAAAGTCCCAGCGGCCCCAAGTGCCGGCGTTGTTGACAGCGGGAACCCAGAGGTTGCGGGCGGTGGCGACCTTGGCGGCCTTCTCGGCGTCGCGCTCGCCGCTGACCTCGATAATCAGGTTCAGCGGGTCGTCCGTGCCGCGGCCGTCATCGACGCGCACCAGGAAATCCGGCATGTAGTTCCGCTGGTCGCCGTTGATGGCGTATGGGATGAGGAAGCCGAGGTTGTGGTTCTTGACGTAGCAGAGGACCTCGGGCATTTCCTCCAGGACCTGGGCCATCTTCTGTTCCCAGCTTTCGGTGTCGGCCACGACGTGCGAGACGTGGCACTTGCGCGGGTCGGTGCGGTAGACCGGGCGCGTGGTATCGAAGTCCACGTAGCGCGTGCTGCCGACGCTGTCGTAGGGCTTGGGGATTGGCAGCAGGCGCTTCTGGCCATCATCGGCGGCAACGACGGCATGGTAGATGCGATCGGCGGCCTGGTGGCTGTTCTCAACCAGCAGCAGAAGCTGGGGGAAGGTGTTGTCCTTGAGCGTCAGGCACTCGGCCAGCCACCGGCGGGTGATGGCCACCAGGTCCGGGAAGACCCACACCTTCGGGTTGCCATCGTCGTCGCGGAAGTACTGCTCCAACACGCGGCGGGCGATCACGAAGACGATTTCCTGCTCGCGCCGGCGCTTCAGGTCGTCGAGCGTGTGGATGGCCTTCTCGCCCACGATCGGGTCACACTCGACCTTGGTGGGCACGTCGCCGGTGGTCAGGGCCATCTTCGAGTCAGCGGTGAACCTGGCGTCCAGCCGCTCGGCCGGCAGTTCGTAGCGGTAGCCGTCGATGCGCGGGAAGGTGATCTCGCAGGCGATGCGCTCTTCCAAGGCGCGAACTCGCGTGGGAATCGGGCCGGGCCTGGGGTCGGTGGTCGAGCCGCTGCACGGGATGAACGAGAACGGCACGCCGTAGACCTCGGCGTATTCGACGGGGAAGGCGTCGAACGTGTGCTCGCCGCGACCGCCGGGGAGTTGAAGGGTATGCCGGACGGCGCTGTAGCTCATCCGCCGCAGGCCGCGGCCGACGACCTGCTCGCACAGAAGCTGCGTGCCGAACGCCCGCACGCCGAGGATATGGGTCACGGTGTTGGCGTCCCAGCCCTCCGTGAGCATGGAGACGGACACGACACAGCGGATGTGCTCGCCCAGCTTGCCGGGCTTGCCGATGGTGTTCATTACTTCGCGGAGCAGGTCTTCGTCGGTCAGTTTCTCCGCGTCGCGGTCGGGGAAGCGCTGGCGGTACTCGGCTTTGAACTCTTCGATCTCGACGGCGGCGATCTTCTTGAACTCGTCGCTCATCGCCTCGCCGGATTCGAGCTGCTCGCTGTCGACAAGAATCGTGTTCGGCCGGTTGGTGAAGCGTCCGCCATCCACATTACTGAACAGGGCCAGGCGGCCGGGGACGGCGACGGTGGTTCCGTCGGGAAGCGGCTTCTGCCAGCCAGCCATGTAGTCGAAGACCATCTTCGAAACGTTCGTGTTGTTGCAGACGACGATGAAGACCGGCGGCGTCAGTCCGGCGGCGCGGGCTTCGGCGTTCTGCTCCCAGCGGTGGAAACACTTTTCGTAGTTGGCATAGAGGCTGCGTAAGGCCCCTTCGAGGACGGCCGGCAGCTTCGGCTCACCGGAAACTGCATCGGTGCCGCGGCCCTTCTTGGGCAGGTCGTCGCGGATGCGATGCCAGATGTTGCGGTACGTCGGCAGGTCGCTGTCCATCGCGTCGTCGGATACCGGGACACGCGGCACCTTGACGATGCCGCACTCGATCGCATCGATCAGCGAGAAGTCCGAGACGACCCACGGGAAGAGCGTGCCTTCGGGATAGCCGCTGCCGCGCAGAAAGAACGGCGTGGCCGACAGGTCGTAGACCGCCTTGATGCCGAGCTTCCGCTGGACGGCCTCCAGTCCGCTGATCCAGATGCGTGCGGCTTCGTCGCGTTTCTCGGCTTCCCGGCGGTCGTCGCCCGTCAGCTGGTCATCGACGCCGCCGACACGATGGCGGTAGCAGTGATGCGCTTCGTCATTGATGACGATGACGTTGCGTTTGTGACCCAGGCCGCGGCAGACGCGGCGGACCATCTCGCCTTCGGACTCGGTGAAGGCCGACCCGCTCGCGGCGTTGTTGCCGTTGAGAATGTCCCTGGTGAGCCTGCCGGCTTTGACCTTCTCGCGACGTTTGAAGGCGTGGAAATTGGTGATGATGATCTTGGCCCGGCCGAGCTGGTCCATCAGGTCGGCCGGCACAATGTCCATCGCCCGATAGTAATTGCCGGGGTCGCTCGGCAGCAGCACCCGGAGGCGGTCACGGATGGTGATGCCCGGCGTGACAATCAGGAAGCTGTCAGTGAAGCGGGCATCGTGGGGGTTGGCGATCTTGTTGAGTGTCTGCCAGGCGATGAGCATGGCCATGACCACGGTCTTGCCGCTGCCCGTGGCCATCTTGGATGCGATGCGGAACAGACCGGGGTTGGCGTCGTCGTTCGCGTTGCGGATGTCATTCTCGATCCAGTTGTCGCCATACTTTCTGGCGACCTCGGCGATGTAGATGAGCGTCTCCAGGGCCTCGATCTGACAGAAGAACAGCCGGCGCGAGCGCTCGGGGTTGGTCCAGTGCTGGAGCAGCCGGGCCGTGACCGGCGCTGTGTCGCTGATGTAGCGGCCTTCGCGCCAGAGCTTGACCTTCTGGCGGATGGCATTGACCATCCGGTTCGGCTCGATCCGGTCGGCCGTCCACTCTGTGTCAAAGTTGAGTTGCTTCGCGCCGCCGGGCTTCTTGCGGGGCTGGGCGATCGGGACAAAGTAGCCGCTCTCGCGCCGCTTGTCCGCGACGGTGTTGGTAATGCCCTCGTCGTTAAACTGGAAATGTCGCTGCGGCTCGTCGAAAGGCGAGTTGATGACCGGGTTTTCAATGATGACCTGTCTGGGCATCGCGTCCTGCCCCTATGCTGTGCTGGCGGACCCGCAAGAGTCGCCGCCGGCCCACCACTCGATACCGAAGTCGATCTGCTTCCAGCCGCGAAGATTGAAGTAGCCGACGCAGAAGTCGGCCCGGTTTGACAGATTCAGCGTGTCTCGCAGCGCGGGAAGCAGCGACTGCTCGATGTTGTCGAAGATTCTGGGCATTGCAGGAACCCACCGTTCTGGCCGGCCCGCATGAATCCGTGCAGAAGGGGTGCGGCGTGCGGACCGGGACTCCACGCGTAACCAAATGTAAGTCATCGGCTTGCAGCGAGCAATCGTCGTGCGCTCCGGCCGCGCGACCGCGATGTGGTTTGGCGCGATGTTCCGCATCCCGTCGGTTTGACGAATCCACACGCGCCTGTCAGTGCCGCGGCTGACGGTGCGAAGCAGATCGTGGTCGGAGGGAATCTGGTTGAGCGTGGTGGAGCGCTTGAACTTGCCCTTGCGCAGGTCGCGCGGGCGCGGATTCAAGAGGCCGGCGGAGGGCCCGGCCCGGTCGCCCGTTTCTCCGTGACAGATCGAGCACTGTCACTGGTAGACGATCTCTGTGCGGGTCCGGATTGCGTCGCCGCGTGCCGTCCGAATCGCCGAACCGGCAGGCGACACGTCCGCCACCGCGGGCCGCAACAGTGAATGCCGCGGCAGGTGCCGCAGGAGTCCGACGGCGACGGTGCCCCAGGATCGAGCCACGATGGTCCCGGACATGATGGCGAACCTCCGGCATCAACTGGGGATTCCAATCCATATTTCGTGATATATTTGTCTATAATCGCGTCCGACAGACAGCGGCCACCGCGGCTCCGGCCGTCAGCGGCCGCGCCGCCCGGTTGCCCGTTTCCCGCGCAGCTCGAGTCCCGCGACGCCGACGAGGTCGAGCGTTATGTTTTCAAGCATGTTGCGATAGGCCAGGGCGATCGGCTTCCAATGGCGGTGGAAGCCGCATGGATGGTCGTCGTTGCACCGCGGCAGGCCGAACGGGCAGCGTGAGCGATCCAGCACGTCGTCGTACGGTTCGAGCACGTCGCGCAGCTTGATGCGTGATGCTGGTCGCCGGAGCCGAAAACCGCCGCCGACGCCGCGGGTGGACTCGAGCAACCCGGCCCGCACGGCATCTCGCAGGATCCGGGACAGGTAGTGCGACGGGACGCCGGTGTGCGAGGCGATCTCCTTCGCGAGAATGGGACGCTGGTCGCCCTGTGCGGCGATGTAGGCGAAGGCCCGGATGGCGTATTGTGCGGTCTGCGACAGCATCGGCGTCGTGCCCGGTCCGCTCAACCCGATCGGCGCAAACGTCCAATCCGGGTCGTCAAACACGGTCCGGCCACGGTCGCGGGCGAAGCCATGCCATCACCTGACCGTCAGACGGACAGCAGGCAATTATATATACGCAGATCGAAATATCCATCATCGCGGCCGGCGCGGTTCAGGACTTGCGCTGCACGTTATAGGTGCTCAGCAGCGACTTGAACTGGTCGGTGAAGACGAAGTTCTCCTCGGGGAACTCGAGCCCCGAGAGATTCTGATCGATGTGTGAAAACACGATGTCCACTTCGCCCAGCGGCTGGCCGTTGCACAGCACCTTGCCGGCGGTGTAGGCCGCGGCATCGTCGATGCGCTCGATGGTGGCGTCGTAGGTGAGCTGATCGCCGGGACGGACCTCGTGCTCGAAGCGCGCCTTGCGCACCTTGGCGAGAATCACCTTCTCCGAGAAGTTGCGGGCCTCGCCGACCAGGATGCCGGCCGTCTGCGCCATGCCCTCGATCATCAACGAGGCCGGCATGACCGGGTAGCCGGGGAAGTGGTCGTGCAGGTGCTCCTCGGCGAGCGAGACGTTCTTGATCGCCACGGCCCGCTTGCCGGATTCGAACTCCACGAACTTGTCGATCCAGATCCAGCGCATCGTGGTTCGGCGAGGTCTTGCGGTCGTTCAGCGGGCGGCGGCGACGGGTCAGGCCGCGACCTTGGACGCGACGTAGTTCACGATCGTCTTGACGGTGAAGAGGTTCGGCATCTTGTTGACGTCCGGATCGTTCTGGAAATCGGAAAAGTCCGCGTGCGGCATGGCTTTCTTGAGCTGTGCCATGCCCGCCGCCGTCAGTTTGCCGTTGTCCACGTACTCCGGGTTGTTCAGCACGTCGTCGGGGAACAGCTCGCCGCGCGGAATCTTGATGTTGAAGGTCTTCTCAAGGCGGAACACGATGTCGAGGAAATCGATCGACTCGGCGCCGAGGTCTCCGGTCAGCGTTGCCTTTTCAGAGACTGCGTCCTCGTCGACCCCCAGCGCATCGACCAGGACCTCCTTGACCTTCCCGAATACTTCGTCTCTCGTCATGGGCATCGTGTCTCTACTCCTCGATCGGGACGCGATCAGCCACGACCGGCGACCCGATTCCTCTCATCTCAGACCCCGGCGGCGGCCGGAACAAACGTCGCCCCGCCGAGCAGGCTGAACAGGCGACGGGCCTGTTGCACCAGGGTGCGATCCAGTTCGGCCAGCGACGGATCGCGATCAGCCAGGTTGGCGTGTCGCAGTCGCATCTGGGCCTTGACCATTTCGCGTTCGCCGCAGACGCCGACGCCGCGAAACTCGCTGCCGCGCGGCTCGATCCGGACGGCGTCGATCCGAAGCTCCAGCGTTCGGCCGGGCGCCACGAAGCTCTTGTATGTGACGTTCTTGGCTTCTTCCAGCGTCACCAGGCTGGCCGAGAAGTCCATCGTCGCCCGCACCAGCCAGGCGGCCGATTGCACCATCGCCTCCAGCATCATGACGCCCGGCATGACCGGGAACGTCGGGAAGTGGTCGGCGAGGTATTCTTCAGCCAGCGTCAGGGCCTTGGTCGCCACCAGCCTGCGGCCAGGCTCAAGGGCCGTGATTCGATCGATCAGGACGAACTTCATGAATACTCGCCGGTGGCCCGGCCCGGGACACTTCACCCTCGAACCAAGCTGGAAAACAGAGCCGGGATGTTAGCGGCGGCTTCGCCCGCTCGCAAGCCGGGTGAACCCGCCGCTGGCAACAGAGATCGTCGACGGTTGACGCGACAATGGGGGCCGCTTTCCGCAACCAGCCCGCGTTCCTGGCAGGGAATGCGGACCGGATCGCCCCGGAAGCGGAATCCCTCGCGGGCGGTGCGCGTGGGCCGTGCCGGTCCGGCGTGGCGGCGGTGATGTCCCGTCAGTCCGTCGTCCGCGCGGACAATTCGGCGGACGCCGCATGTCGGCGGTGCCAGCTCAGCAGCGCGACCAGCGACCAGAGCGTGCCGGTGTGATCGCTGCGACCCGCGCGGTGCTCGTCGAGAAGTCGGCGGGCGCCGTCGCGACTCAGCAACTGGCCGAAGAACGCGCGATCTTCCTCAATCAGCGAGCGCGCCATGCCGTAGAGCGGGCCGCGCAGCCACGGACCGACCGGCACTTCGAAGCCCTGCTTGGGTCGATCGTGCAGCAGCGGCGGCAGGTCGTCCTTGAACGTCTCGATCAGCAGATGCTTCCTGCGCCAGCCGGCCAGCTTCCAGTTTGATGGCAGCGGCGACACCAGCTCGACGACCCGAAAGTCGAGGAAGGGCGAGCGCACCTCGAGTCCGTGGGCCATGCTCATCAAGTCGACCTTGGTCAACATGTCGTCGGGCAGCGATGTGGTCCACTCCGTTCGCAGATGAGCGTTGAGGTCATCGCTGTCACGCGGCTGGCCGCGATGTCGCCACAGGTAGTCTTCGATCGCGGCGACGTGCCCGGCCGTCTGGTCGTCGGTCAGCAGCCGTTGCAGCGTGCGATCGTCGGTGATCCGCATCCAGTTGGCGTAGCGCGACGGGGCGCGGGCATCCAGCGTCCGCCAGGCGCGCTTGAGCTGATTAATCTTCGACCCGATCTGCCGTTCGCGTCGCGCGGGCAGGCGCTCGATCAGCGTTCGAAGCGGACCGTAGGCGGGCGTGCGACCGAGCCAGCCGAAGCGATCGAAGAGTCGCGCCGCGGCGTAACGACGGTAGCCCGCGAAGAGTTCGTCCGCGCCGTCGCCGGACAGTGCCACCGTCACATGCCGTCGTGTCAGGCGGCTGAGCAGATACGTCGGCAGCGCCGAGCTGTCGGCGAACGGCTCGCCGAGATGATCAAATACGGTCGGAATCGCCTGCCGAATCTCGTCAAGCGTCAGCGCCAGTTCCGTATGTTGCGTGCTCCAGCGCTCCGCCACGCTGCGCGCGTAATGCGTCTCGTCGAAGGCCGGCTCTCCCGGGAACCCGACCGCGAACGAGCGGATCGTGCCGCCGCCGTACCGGGCGGCCACCGCGGTGACGATCGAGGAGTCGATGCCGCCGGAGAGAAACACGCCCACCGGGACATCCGCGACCAGCCGATCGCAGACGGCGCGGCGGACCGCCTCGCGCAGCATCACCTTCGCATCCTCGAACGAACCGGCCGCCGGCACGCGCGGCGGCTCTGGAGACCATCGCCGCACCTCGATGCGCCCCGCGTTGTAACGCAGCAGGTGACCGGGTTCGAGCTTCAAGACGCCGTTGAAGATGGTGTCCGGCGCGCCGATGAATCCGAGGGTCAGCAGTTGCACGACGGCCGACGGCGAGATGGTCGGGCGATCCAGCGCCGGGCGCAGCGCCTTCATCTCGGAGGCGAACGCCAGGCCGCCCGCGATCGGCGCATAGAGCAGCGGCTTGACGCCGGTGCGGTCGCGGACGAGCGACAGCCGCCGCGAGCGCCCGTCCCAAAGCGCGAACGCGAACATGCCGTTCAGCCGCGGCAGGAACGTCAACTCCGGGTCGCGACGGCAGAGCTCGAACAGCACCGCTGTGTCGCCGGTCGAAGCGAAACGTGCGCCGTCCGCCACCAGTTCGCCGCGCAGCTCGGCGAAGTTGTAGATCTCGCCGTTATAGACCAGCGCCAGCGGTCCGCGCTCATCGACCATCGGCTGATCGGCCGCGTGCGACAGGTCGAGAATCGCAAGTCGCGTATGGCCGAAGGCGACTCCCGCGGCCGCGTCGGTCCACGCGCCGCGTCCGTCCGGGCCGCGGTGGCCGAGCGCGTCGATCATGCGACCGAGCGCGTCCGGTATGAGCGGGCCACTCGTCGCCGTTCGAACGTATCCCGCGATGCCGCACACGCGGCCGATGATAGGCGGGCGGTTCGACGACTGCGATCCGCCGCGAACCCGCCGGCGACTTGTCCGAATTGCCGACCTGGCGGATGTCGCGTAGTGTGGACGGCCCATGCGTGTGCTGCATGTCGTCCAGTCGCTGGATCCCGCCTGGGGAGGCATCGCCCGCGTCGTGCCGCAACTGGCCGAGGGGCTGGTCCGGCTGGGCGTCGCCTCTCGCATCGCCACGCTGGCGGGCGGGCGGTATGGGCAGGCTCCGAGCGTTCCCGGCGTGGAGGTCCTGACGTTTCCGGCCCGGCAGGGCACCTTTGCGGCCTCCGCCGAGTTCGACCGCGCCATCCCGCGACTGGTGGCCGAGAGCGATCTCGTGCACGTGCATGGCCTGTGGCAGCCACAGAACTGGACCACCGGCCGGGCCGTCCGTGCCCTGCGAAAGCCTTACGTCATCACGCCTCACAGCATGATGATGCCCTGGGCGTGGAAGCGGCATTGGTGGAAGAAGCGCCCCGCCGGTTGGCTCTACGAACACCGCAACCTGCGCGAGGCCGACCGCCTGCACGCGCTCGCCCCCGGTGAGGCCGACGCCATGCGTCGGCTGGACTTCAACTCCCGGATTGAAGTCATCCCGAACGGCATCTGGCCGAGCGAGTTTGAGCGCCTGCCAGAGCCTGCCGACCTGTTGGCCGCGCATCCGGAGCTGGCGGGCAAGCGCTGCATGCTGTTTCTGTCCCGCCTTGCGTTGCAGAAGGGTCTGGCGCCGCTCATGCAGGCGGCCCACGATGTCGGCGCCGTGCACCCCGATTGGCACCTCGTGCTGGCCGGACCTGTCTCCGATCGGTTTCGCCGCGTCATCGTCGCAGCCCTGAACCGCAAGGGCATGAACCACCATGTCACCATCACCGGGATGCTCGACCGGCCGCGCGTCTTGCAGGCGCTGGCGCTGGGGCAGTTGCTGGTGCAGCCCAGCCTCAGCGAAGGGCTGAGCGTCTCGCTGCTCGAAGGCATGGCGGCCGGCCTGCCGCTGGTCATCTCGCCTCAGTGCAACCTGCCCGAAGTGGAGCCGTTGGGTGCCGGGCGCGTGGTCGCGCCGGAGCGCCGCGCCATCGCGTCGGTCCTCCGCGATCTGCTGGCTCGATCGCCCGAGGAACTCCGCGCCATGGGGACGCGCGGCCGCGCGCTGGTGCGCCGCGAATACGACTGGAACTCGCTGCTGCCGCGTTATGTGCGCCTGTACGAGGACGTGCGCGCCGGCCGGGAACGGTCGGTTGCCTAGCGGCGTTTCCCATGACGACCCGCGTCATCATTGAGCCGGCGTATCGTGAGGCGTTGCGGGCCGCCGGCCTCGACTCGTTCGACGCGTTCATGCGCGCCCCGGGAGACGGACCGCCGGCCAGCATCCACCGCACCCGCGAGACGGTCGTCCTGCGGATCGCCGGCGGCGCCGGGGCAGACAGGTTCTTTCTGAAGCGCACCTTTCGCGTGCCCGGCTCCCACGTGTGGCAAGACCTGCTCCGCCGCCGGCGGCCGCGTTCCCAGCCGTGGCGCGAGTGGGAGGCGCTCGGCCTGCTGGCCGCCGCCGGCATCCCCGTTCCGCGCCGGGTCGCCGTCGGGGAGCAGCGTTCGAGCGGGTTGCCGACCGCCGGTTTTGTGCTGATGGAAGCTTCCAACTGTCGCCGTCACCTGGCCGACTGGCTCGGGCCCGACCCGACCGCCGACTGCCGGCTCGCGCCGGCCGCGCGGCATCGACTGCTCATGGAGGTCGGCCGGCTGCATGGCGTCATGCGGCAGCGCGGCTTCCTCTGGCCGGATGCCCGCCCGAGTCACGTGCTGGCCGAGCCCGACGCCGCCGCGCCTGGCGGCTGGCGCTTCTGTCTGATCGACGTGGAGCGCGTGTCGGCGGGCTCATCCGACCGGCCTGAGTTCGTCATGCCGCTCGAAAAGCTGCTGCGACGCTGCCTGCCCTTCGAGCCGACGCGCTTCGAGCAGCTCGCCTTCTGGAGCGGACACTGCGCCTCGCGCCGCAACGCTTTTCTGGTCGGCGGTGACGACACCGCCGCGCTACTTGCGCCGCACAGCCACGGCGCGGCGATTCACCTCAACCCGACCGCGCGGGACAATGTCCGGATGGTCAGGGCGCCCGACGGTCTGCTCATCAACGAGCGCGACGCCGCCGCGCTGCGCGCCGCGCGGCTCGACTCGACGGAGGCGCTGCTGGACTGCCGTCACGGCCGCGTACTGGGCAAGCACGGACTGGCGGAGCACCGGCAGCGACTTCGCCTCGAGCTGGGCGAGGGTTCGGGTCGTGCCGTGTACTACCTCAAGCGCGTCGTCCGCCCGCCGCTCCGCGAGCAGGTCGCCCGGCTGTGGCGCGGTCACGCCGGCGACTCGTCGGCGTGGAGGGAATGGCACTTCATCCGCCGGCTGACCGAGATCGGCGTACCGACAATGCGCTGCGCGGCGCTGGCCGACGACGTGCGCCGCGGCTGGGAGCGCCGGAGCGTGCTGTTGACCGCCGAGGTCCCCGGCGAGCCGCTCGAACGCTGGCTGCCGGAGCACTGGCCGTCGCTGTCGCGCGAGCGGCGCCGTGCCCTCATCGAACAGGTGGCGGCCGTCGCCCGCCTCATGCACGCCGCCCGCCTCTACCATCGCGACCTTTACACGTCGCACCTGTTCGTCTGGTGGGAGTCGGACGGCCGGCCGCTGGTACACGTCATCGACTTGGCGCGCATGCTCGAGCGACCGGCGCGGCCGTGGCGGTGGCAGATCAAGGACCTGGCGGCGCTGCATTACAGCACGCCGGCGGTGGTCAGCCGTGCGGATCGCGTCCGCTTCCTGCGCCGCTACGCTCCCTGGCTCGAGCATGCCGCCCGCGGCCGCTCCCGGCACGGGCTCTATCGGGCCCTCGCCGTCGCCGTGATTCGACGCGCCGAGCGCATGCGACGCCACGACCGGAGCCGATCGCGCAGGTCCGCAGGAGCGGCTCGATGAAGGTCGCCATCGCGATCGAACGCATCGACGCCTGGCGCGGTGGCGCCGAGACCTCGACGCTCGAGTTTGCCCACCTGCTGGCCGGCCGTGGCATCGACGTCACCGTGCTCACCGCCACGCGCTGCCCGTCGCCGCCCGATCTCCGCATCGAGCTGGTCGCGACCACGCTGACGCCCAAACCGCTGCGAACCGCCCGCTTCGCAGCCCGCGCCGCCCGCCGACTGGCCGGCCGCGGCTTCGACATCGTGCACGCCATCACGCCGATCCCGGGGGCCGACGTCTACCAGCCGCGCGGCGGGCTGATTGGAGAGACGGTGGCGCGTAACGTCGCGCTGCGCGGCAGCGCCGGCCGCCGCCTGCTGAAGCGCGTGCTGACCGGCCTCAATCTCAAGCGGCGCTCGCTCAGCGACCTCGAGGGCCGCCTGCTGAGGCCGGGCGGACCGGTGATCGCGGCTGTCTCCGGTTATGTGGCCCGGCAGGTCCGTGAGCGATATGGCGACGGGCCGCGCGTTCGCGTGATCTTCAACGGCGTTGTCGTGCGCCCCATCCCTCCGGCGCAGCGCGCGGCCGAGCGAAACCAGATTCGCATGGAGTACGCCGTGCCGCCGGGCGCGCTGCTGCTGCTTGCGGTCGCCCACAACTTCAAGCTCAAGGGCATCCCCGCGCTGCTCGACGCTCTCGCCGCCGCGGTCCGCACCGGCTGGCGCGACGTACGATTGCTTGTGGCCGGCCGCGACAATCCGGTACCGATGATTGCCGCGGCCCAGCGGCTCGGCGTCGGCGAGCTGGTGCAGTTTGTCGGGCCGACCGAGCGCGTCGCCGCGTTCTACCATGCCGCGGATGTTTGCGTGCACCCGACCTGGTACGACCCGTGCAGTCGCGTCGTGCTCGAGGCCCTGTCGCGAGGCCTGCCCTGCATCACCACGGCGTGCAACGGCGCATCTGAAGTCATGGTCGACGGCGTGCACGGTTACGTCATTGAACGCCCGGACGACACCGATGCGCTGGCCGATCGCCTGTTGCGGATGCGCGACGCGCGCCAGCGCACCGACATGGGCGTTGCCGCCGCTGCCCTGGCCCCGAAGCTCAGCATGCAGCGGCACGTCGATGAGATGATCGATCTGTACCGTGAGCTCATCGCCGAACGCACCACTGCGCCCGGTGCCGCTGCTCAGCCGACGGGCGTTCGCTGATCGCATGCCGGGCCGACTTGAAAGACTGTGGCGACGCCTGACTTCGCCGCCGAAGCGCGAGCTCACGCTGCCGCAGCCCACGCTGACGCTGTCGTTTGACTACGAGCGCGGCCTGGCGGGGGACGATCCGCGGCTCGCCGACGCCGGTCTCGAAGCCGTGCTCGAGATGCTGTCGCGGCACGCGGTTCGGGCGACCTTCAATTGCTGTGCGGCCCTGGCCGAATCGGCGCCGCAACGCCTGCTTGCCGTAATCGCTGCCGGCCACGAGGTTGCCTGCCACGCCCACCAGCACGAATCGCCGCGCGACCTCGACGATGTCGCATTGGAGTGCATGCTGGCCCGGTGCGTCGATGCCATGACCACGATCGGAATCCGGCCGATGGGTTTCCGCTCCCCGCAGTCCCATTGGGATGACCGGCTGATGAACCGACTCCCCGCGCATGGCTTCGCTTACAGCGCGGAGCGCGACGCGGCGAAGCGACCCTATCGGCTGCAAACATCGCCGCGGCTGTGGCGAATGCCGATCGTCACCGATGACTGGGGCTACGTCCGGCGGCCGGCCGAGCCGCAGCGCGTGGCGGCCCGGCACATGGACCTCGTGATGCGGCTCGCGTCACATGATCGACCTGCCCGATTCGCCGCCATCGGCTTTCATCCGTGGCTGTTGGCGGCCGACACGACGCGCATCGAAGCCTGTCGGCGGCTGCTGGATGCCGCGGTCGCCGTCGGGATCCGCGTGTGCTGCTTCGCCGACGTGCTCGCGGCAGCTGCGGCGGAGTAGCAGACGCCGGTTGCGTGCACCTCGCGCGGCGCCGACGCGTTGCGTTCGGACGGACAGGTTCGCCGCTGCGAATTCGCCGCGGGCGATCTAGAATGGCCACCCTTGCATCGGCAGAACCGGCGCGGGCTTGTTCGACGGGACTCAAGACATGGCGCTGCCGGCATTGCTCTGGATCGCCGCGTACCTCGTGGCCTCGATTCCCTTCGGTTATGTGGTCGCGCGGGCCCGCGGCGTCGATATCCGTCAGGCCGGGAGCGGCAACATCGGGGCCACCAACGTCGGGCGGGTGCTGGGCAAGCCGTGGGGCATCGCCGTCCTTGTGCTCGACGTGCTCAAGGGCGCCGCGCCGATGTGGGCCACGTCGTATTGGGCGCCGCGCTTCTTGGCAGCCGACGCATGGGGCCCCGCCGGGCTGAACTGGATCCGATTCGGCACCGGCTTCGCCTGCATGCTCGGCAGCATCGCGCCGATCTACCTTCGCTTTCGGGGCGGAAAGGCGGTTGCCACTTCGCTCGGCATCATGCTGGGCGTTCCGCAACTCGCCGCCGCGTGGTTTGCGGCGCTCGCGGCCTGGGGCGTCGTTCGGGCGATCTTCGGCTACGTTTCGCTGGCGTCGATCATCGCCGCCGTGACGCTACCGCTGGCCGCGGTCGCTGTCTGCGTGTCAGCCCGACCGCCCGGCGCCCTGGCGGTCGAGTATCCGTTGGTGCTGCTGTGCGCGACCCTGTCGATCGCGGTCCTGGTGCGACACCGCTCCAACATCGCCCGCCTGATCGCTGGCACTGAGCCGCGATCCTCCCGCGGCGCGGCAACTGCGCCGCCGTCATAGCCACCTAACGCCCTATAACCGAAACCCGTATATCCGTAGCTTCTTGATTTGCCGAATCGGACCGAAATAGAGTCGTAAGGCCGTCGACGCTGCGTCGGGGCCTGGGGAATACAGGGATGTCCCGGGCGACCCTGGCGCTGCTGTCGCGACCGCGCCGCCTCGCCCCTGGCCTTTCCGTTCCTCGCTGCGGGCTATCATGATTTCTCGGCCGCTCGCGGGCCGACCTCGGAGATGCCGTCGATGTTCACCAAGCCGCACCGCCGAATCGCCGCCGACACTGCGACACGCTGGACTCATCTGGCCCGATCAATCTGCGTGGCCCTGCCGGTCGCCATCGTGGCAGCGGTCCTGCTTCCGGCCTGCAACCTCATCAACATCCCCGGCTTCGGCGGGATTACCGCCTCGCAGCAGTTCGCGCTTCCGAACTTCACCGTCGAGTTCTCGATCGCCGGCGCGGTGACGCCGTCGACCGTTTCCAGTGTGAACTGGACCTTCGGCGACGGCCCCGGATTCACCACCGGCGGTGTCACCATCAGCCATCGCTACAACTCGGCCGGCACGTACAACGTGTCGGCCTTCGTGTTCTTCAACAACGGTCTACCCAACCGCACCATCAATGGTTCGGTCACCGTCGTCGTCCCGAACGCGGCGTCCAACCCCTCGCCGGCCAACAACGCCAGCGATGTGTTCGTCAACACCGTGCTCGGGTGGTTTGGCGGCAATAGCGCGACGTCGCACGATGTTTACCTCGGCACCGATGAGACGGCGGTCACCAACGCCACGCGCGCGTCGCCTGAGTTCCGCGGCACCGTCACCAACCTGACCTTCAACCCCGGCGGACTGATCGGCGGCACCGTGTACTTCTGGCGCATCGACGCCATTCGCGCCAGTGGAACAACCAAGGGCACGGTCTGGACGTTTGCCACCATCAACCCGCCCGGTCAGGCCAGTAATCCGCGGCCAGCCGACGCCGCCACCGACGTGGCGCCCACGACGCAACTGGCCTGGACCGCCGGAAACGGAGCGAGTTCGCACGACGTGTACTTCGGCACCGACCAGACCGCCGTGACCAACGCCACCCGCTCCTCGCCCGAGTTCCGCGGCAACCAGCCGGATACGACCTTCAACCCGGGCGTTCTCCTGAACGCGACCACTTACTTTTGGCGCGTGGACGAGGTCGGCAACGGCGGCACCACCATCGGCACGGTCCTCAGCTTCAGCGTCGCGGCGCTGCCGACCAAGGCGACGAATCCCGATCCGCCGGATAACGCCACCGATGTCGATGTGGCCACCGCGCTGTCGTGGACTCCCGGCTCAGACGCCACCAGCCATGACGTGTATTTCGGCACAAATCAGAACGCCGTCGCCAGCGCCACCACGCAATCGGCGGCGTTTGTCGGAAATCAAGCCGATCCCACGACGCAACCCGCCGGCGTTCAGCCCAATACGACCTACTTCTGGCGCATCGACGAGCGCGGACCGGGCGGCGTGACCAAGGGCGACGTGTGGAAGTTCGAGACCGCCAACCTTCCCGGTGAGGTCACGCAGCCCATGCCGGCCAGCGGCGCGGCGGGCGTTGATGTGAACCCGACGCTGAGCTGGACGGCCGGCGCGCTGACCAACAGTTTCGACGTTTACTTCGGCACCTCGTCGACCGCGGTGAACAACGCCACGGCCGGCAGCCCGGAGTTCCAGGGCAACCAGGGCGACCCGATGTTTATGCCGGCCGGTCCTCTGAACACGAACACGACGCACTTCTGGCGGGTCGACTCGGTCGGCCCGGGTGGCACGACCAAGGGCCCGTTGTGGTCGTTCACGACGGTCAATCCGGAGGCCGCATCGAACCCGAGTCCGGCCGACGAGGCCACCGATGTGGCGCTGGCGGTGGTGCTGGGCTGGTCGCCCGGCGCCGGCGCGACCATGCACGACGTTTACCTGGGGACCGACGAATCGGCCGTGACCAACGCGAACACGTTCTCGCCCGAATTCCAGGGCACGTTCCCCGGCCTGTCCTTCGACCCGCCGGGCGATCTGACGCCGGGCACGACCTATTTCTGGCGCATTGACGAGCATGTCGGCATGAACGTGGTCAAGGGCCTCATCTGGCGCTTCACCACCATCCTGACGCCGCCTGACCCGGCGACCACGCCGTCTCCGGCCGACGGTGCGACCGATGTGGCGCTCTCAACCTCCCTCTCGTGGGCGGCCGGGGCCCGCGCGACCTCGCACGACGTGTACTTCGGCACCGACCAGACCGCGGTGACCAATGCCACCACCGCGTCGCCCGAGTTCCGCGGCAACCGGCCGACGACGACCTTCAACCCGGGCCCGCTGACCGCCGCCACGACGTACTTCTGGCGCATCGACGAGAAGAACGCCGCCGGCACGACCACCGGCAGCGTGTTCTCGTTCACGACCATTCCCAACGCGCCGGCCAAGGCGACCTCGCCGTCGCCCGCGAATGCGGCCGCGGGTCAGAACGTCAACACCGCCGGTTACGATGAAATCGACCTGACGTTGAGCTGGGCGGCCGGGGCCGGCGCGACCTCGCACGACGTCTACTTCGGCACCGACCAGACTGCGGTGACCAACGCCACCACGGCGACCGGGTCCATCTTCCGCGGCAACCAGAGCGGCACCACCTTCGACCCCGGAGTACTGGCGGTCAACACGACCTACTTCTGGCGCATCGATGAGAAGAACGCCGGCGGCACGACGAAGGGCGATGTGTGGAGTTTCACCACCGCCACCGCCGCACCGGGCCAGGCGACCGCGCCCAATCCCGCCAACTTCAACTCGGCCGGGACGACCATGCCGACGCTCATGTGGACGGCCGGGGCGAACACCACCAGCCACGACGTGTACTTTGGCACCACCCAGACGTCGGTGAACAACGCCACACGCAGCAGCGCCGAGTTCGCCGGCAACCAGGCCGGCACCAGCTACGCGCCGGGCACGCTCGCCGCCGGCTCGACCTTCTTCTGGCGCATCGACGAGATCGGCCCCGGTGGTGTCACCAAGGGCGTCGTCTGGCAGTTTACGACCCCGCCATGACGCGGCCGCGGCGCTGATTGGCGAATCGGGGTCGGAGCCGGCGGGTAGGCTGTGCCAGCGGATTGGGGCTGGCCACGTCAGAATGTCGGTTGGATTGTCCGTTGAACCCTGCCGGTCGCCAGGCCGACGTCATCGACGCTTGCCGGGAATCGCGCTGACCTGCGCCGGGGCTCGGCGGCCTCATCGCTCCATGGCCGGCAGACCCGCGCTTTCGCAAACGCACAAAACCGTTAGAATGCCCACGCTCGCGGCTGACACGTGAGCAATGGAGACGCGCGGAGAACCGCCATGCTGCTGGCCGAGAAGCTTGCCAACTGGACGTACCAACTGAAGTATTCCGACCTGACCCCTGAGGCGATTCACGAGGTCAAGCGTCGACTGATCGACTCGACCGCGACCGCATTGGGCGCTTATTCAAGCAAGGCCGCGCAGATCGCGCGGGCCACGGCGCTGGCCGTGCCGCTGTCGAAGGGCGGCGCCGCCATCTTCGGCACCCGACAGAAGACCACGCCCGACCTGGCGGCTTTCTGCAACGGGGCCCACGTGCGATACCTCGACTACAACGACACCTACCTCTCGAAGGAACCCGCCCACCCATCCGACAACATCCCGGCGACGCTCGCGGTCGCGCAGGCCACCGGCGCAACCGGCAAGGACTTCATCCTGGCCACCGTCATCGCCTATGAGATTCAATGTCGCCTGTGCGACGCGGCCTCGCTGCGCAAGCATGGCTGGGATCACGTCACCTACGGCGCTTATTCGACCGCGCTGGGCGCGGGCAAGCTCTGGAAGCTGAAGCCGCCGCAACTGGTGCATGCCGAGGGTCTGGCCGGCGTCTGCAACATCGCGACGCGCCAGACGCGCACTGGCCAGATCAGCATGTGGAAGGCGTGCGCGTTCTCCAACGCCGCCCGCGGCGGCGTGTTCGCGGCCAATCTGGCGCGTCAGGGCTTCACCGGACCGCACGAGATCTTCGAGGGCCCCAAGGGCGTCTTCAGGATGCTCACCCAAGCGCCGTTCGACGTCGAGCTGGGCGACAAGCGCAAGGGCTACATGATCAACAAGACCTACATCAAGTTCTGGCCGGCCGAGTACCACGCCCAATCGGCCATCGACGCCGCCTTGCAGCTCCGCAAGGAGATTCGCGCCCGTAAACAGACCGCCGACGACATCCGCGATATCACCATCGAGAGCTTCGAGGCCGCCGTCAGCATCATCGGCAGCGAGCCCGAGAAGTGGCGTCCGACCAGCCGCGAGACGGCTGATCACTCCATGGGCTACATGGTCTGCGCCGCCCTTTATGACGGCGACGTCACCAAGAAGACCTTCGAGCCGAAGCGCTTCACCGACAAGAAGGTGCTGGACCTGCTCGACCGCACCCGGATTCGCGAGGCCGAGGATCTCAACGCCGGCTATCCCGAGGGCATTCCGAACCGGCTGATCATCATGATGAAGGACGGCACGCGTCTCGAGCGGCGAGTCGATTTCCCGCGCGGGCACGCCGGTAACCCCATGACCGACGACGAGGTCGAGCATAAGTTCCGCACGTTGGCGCGCGGGGTGATCGGCGACAAGCAGCAGAACGCCATCCTCAAGCAGGCCTGGACGCTCGACAAGGCTCGGCGCGTCGACGACATATGGGCCTTCAAGGTTTGAACGGCCGCGGCGCGCGGCGCGTTCGGATCTGAATCGCCCCCTGACGTTCGTCGGGTGGGCGCGCGTCGGCTCGCGCTTACGATGTCGGTCATGACGTACCTGGTCGCTTCGATCGTCGCCACGACGCCGCAGGAGGCCACCGCTGACCTCGACCGCGCGCTGGCCGACGGCGCGACCGCCGTCGAGCTGCGCGTCGATCATCTGGCCGACTGCGACGACATCATGATCCGCAGCATCGCCGCCGCCCGGCCGGAGTCGATCCCGCTCATCCTCACCATCCGCAGCGCCGATGAGGGCGGTGCGTGGGATGCCGATGACCAGCAGCGGCTGGCCCGCCTGATCGCTCTCGGCCCCGCATTCGACTGCATCGACGTCGAGCTGGCGACTTACGATCGCTCGGCGAACATCCGGCAGAAAGTCGGACTGGCGCTCGGCGGCAGCGGCGAACCTCGCCGCAGACTGATTCTCTCGGCCCACGATTTCGCCGGGCGGCCGGCGAAGCTGACGGCCATGCTGGCACGGATGCTGGAGCATGAGCGCGTGGATGTCGTGAAACTGGCGTGGCGCGCCCGGACGGTGCGCGACAACTTCGAGGCGTTCGAGCTGATGCGCGAAGCCGCCGCGCCGGTCGTCGCCATCTGCATGGGCGACGCCGGATTGCCGTCGCGCGTGCTGGCTCGCAAGTTCGGCGCCTTCGCGACCTATGCCTCTGTCACGGCCGATCGCGCGGCCGCGCCGGGCCAACTGACTGTTCAGGAGCTGCGACAACTCTACCGCTGGGACCGCATCTCCGCGTCGACGAAGGTCTTCGGTGTCGTCGGCTGGCCGGTGGAGCACTCGCTCAGCCCCCACGTGCACAACGCGGCATTCGATCGGACCGGCTTCGACGGCGTCTACCTGCCGCTGCCGATCGAACCGTTCTACGAGAGCTTCAAGGCGTTCGTGGTCGAGGCGCTGGCGCGGCCGTGGTTCGACCTGGCGGGTCTGAGCGTCACCGTGCCGCACAAGCAGCACGCGCTGCGTCTGGCCCGAGAACTGAATGGCACCATCGATCCGGCGTGTGAGCGGGTCGGCGCGGCCAACACGCTGCGGTTCTCGCGCGAGGGCCGGATCAAGGCGATCAACACCGACCTGCCGGCCGCGGTCGATTCGATTGCCGTGTTGCTTGGCATGCCAGAGGGGAAGCTGGAGGGTCGTTCCTGCCTGGTGCTCGGCGCCGGCGGCGTGGCGCGGGCAGTCGTGGCCGGGCTGCGCTCCGCCGGCGCGACCGTCACCATCGCCGCACGGTCCAGCGAGAAGTCCGCCGCGCTGGCGGTCGAGTTCGGCGCGGACGTCGTCGAGTGGCAGGCCCGCTCGGCGCGTGGTTTCGACCTGGTGGTGAACGCCACGCCCGTCGGCATGTGGCCGGAGACGGATGCCACGCCGCTCCCGGCCGACCGACTTGCGCCGCCGACGGCCGTGTTCGATACCGTGTACGCACCGGCACAGACGGCGCTGCTCGCATCCGCCGCCGCGCTGGGTTGCCGCTCGGCCGGCGGCATGGAAATGTTCATCGCCCAGGCCGCGCGACAGTTCGCGTGGTGGACCGGCCTGTCCGCCCCGGTCGGCGACATGCGCGAGGCGGCGGAGGCAGCCTTGGCACGGCGGGGTCCGGGCTCTTTGCATTCCGATGAATCGGAATAGAATGCAATCGGGGCGGTGTCCGGCGCAGACAAGCCGATGCCGCCTCGATTAGAATGCGGCCGACGTCTTGCGTGCGAGCGAACTGATGCAGTTGCTGCACACCTCCGACCTGATGGGACGCCCGGAACTCTTCGAGAGTCTGGCCCGCGCCGTCGCTGCGTCACGGGTTGACCTGCTCGTCCTGTGCGGTAATTCGTTCCCCGACGATGCCGCCTCCCTGCCGGATGAGATGGGCACTCGTCAGCCGGTGTACGTGCTTGAAACCTTCCGCCCGTGGCTCAATGCCCTGCTCAAGGCCCACCCGGCTCTGCACGTCGCCATGGTCTTCGGCAACCACGACTGGCTCAGCAGCGCGCTGGCGGTCGAGGAGATCGCGAAACACGAGCCGAGGCTGCACCTGCCCGCGCACGACCGCCCGGTCGAGCTGGGCGGTCTGACGCTGGTCGGCTATTCGCGCACCCCGCCGACCGCCTGTTACGTCAAGGACTTCGAGCGGCTCGACCAGCCCGGCGACCCGCTCCCGCTCGTGGGCGGCGCCCGCTGGAATCCGGCCCGCCGCCGCGCCGTCCCGGGACCGGCCAAGACTCAATTCAGCAGCGTGCCGAGCATGGCCGAGGAACTCGAGAAGATGTCCGTCCCGTCCGGGCCGTGGGTCTTCATCGCGGGCGCGCCGCCGTTTGACACGGCGCTCGATCGCGACTGGCACCGCGAGCCGGTCGGCTCGAAGGCCGTCCGCCGTGCCATCGAGTCTCGCCAGCCGCTTCTGTCGCTGCATGGTCATGTCACCTCCTCGCCGGATGTGACCGGGGCATGGCAGGAGACCATCGGCGGCACGGTCGCCGTCAATGTCGGCCAGCACATTTCCGAAATCTGCTATGCGCTGATCGAGATTGATGTCGGCGGGCGTCGCGTCGTTCGTCTTGAGGCGAAGCGCCCGCAGTGATCCTCGTTCTGATCGGGCTGCGCGGCGCCGGCAAGACCACCGTGGGCCGACTTGCGGCCGAGCGACTGGGCTGGTCGTTTGTCGATGCCGACTCCCTCGTGGTCGAGCGTGCCGGCTGTTCCATTCGAGACATCTTCGAGCGCGAGGGCGAAACCCGGTTTCGCGATCTTGAGGCGGACGTGCTGCGCGAACTGGCCTCGTGCGACCGATGCGTCGTTGCCGTCGGCGGCGGCGCGCTCGACCGACCCGGCAACCGCCGACTGCTCGGACCGGGCGCTTGCTTCGTCTGGCTGACCGCGCCGGACGCGGTGCTGCTCGAGCGCATGGAGGGCGATCCGGCCAACGCGGCTCACCGTCCGCCGCTGACGCAGAACACGCCCGCCGCGGAGTTGGCCGTGACTCGCGCGCGGCGCGAGCCGATCTTCCGCGAGCTGGCCGATCTGGAACTCAGCACGGAGGGACGATCTCCCCATCAGCTTGCCGAGCGCGTCGCGGAATGGCTGTCGTCGTGCAGGCGGCCGCACAAGTGACCGCTACTCATCCGATCATCGTCGTCGGCCTCGGACTGCTGGGTCTGGCGGTTGGCAGCTTTCTGAATGTCGTCATCTATCGCCTGCCGCGCGGCCTGTCGATCTCGCGGCCGCGGCGGTCGTTCTGCCCCGCCTGCGGCCAGAGTCTGTCGGCCGGCGACAATGTGCCGGTGGTCAGTTGGCTGCTCTTGCGTGGCCGCTGTCGCCGCTGCCGGGCGAGCATCGGCGTGGTCTATCCGGTGATTGAGCTGCTCTGCGCGCTGACGCTGCTGATGACCTGGGACGCGCTGATGATCGGGCGCGTCGTGCGGCCGTTCGGCCAGCTGCCGGGGGATGTGCCGGTGGTGCTGGCTTACGCGGTGTTGTTCGCCGGACTGCTGGCATCGTCGGCGATGGACGTCGAGGAATACCTCATCGACGTTCGCGTGACGCACTTTGTCTGTGCCGTCGGCATCGTCGCCAGGTCCGCGTGGGGCGCCTGGCAGCCCGAGCGCGCCATCGGCGGCGCGTCGCCGCGCGCCGGAATTATTGCGGCGGGCGTGCTGGTCGGTGCAATGGGTTGGTATGCCATCGGTTGGCTCCGAAAGGGTCGCGCAGAACCCGCCTCGCTGGAAGGCGACGAACCTCACCGCGACCCGACGCCCTCGTTCGCACACACCACCGCCACCCTTGAGATTGCCGTGGTGCTGCTGATGGTCGCGGCGGTAACGGGACTTGGGGTTGCGATGGTGTTGGACGCCGGCCGTTCCGATCTGGCCCTGCTGCCGCGATCGTCGCAGCGGGCAATTGGCGGCGTGTTCATGCTGCTGGTCGCGCTTCTGATGGCGTCGATGGTGCCGCGTGAGGCCGATGTCGCGATGGAGTCGGCCATCGTCAGCGAGCAGCCGCGCGCCCGCGGAATGGTGCTGAACGAACTGGCGGGCCTGTTCCCCGCCCTGCTCGTCGGCACGCTCGCGCTGGTCGCACTCGGGGCATCCGGGCACGCCGCGATGGCGTGGGTCGCGCCGGGTTCATCGCCGACGTCGGCGGTCGGCGCCTTGGCCGGCGCAGCGGCGGCCGTGTCCGGACTGGTCTGGGCCGCAGGCATTGGTTGGTTCGTGCGCATTTTCTTTACGCTGGTGCTGGGCAAGGAAGCATACGGAGTGGGCGACATCTACCTGATGGCGGCCATCGGCGCGGTCGGTGGCGTCTGGCTGACGCTCATCTCGTTTTTTCTCGGCGCGATTCTGGCGTTGATCGGCGTGCTGGCCACGTCGGTGCGCAAGTCGAGCCGTGCCTTGCCCTTCGGCCCGTGGCTGGCGCTGGGCGCGCTGGCCGGCCTGTGGGTCCACGACCCGCTGGTGGCATACGTCCGGCAGGCCGTCGCCGGCGCGAGGCTGCTCGCCGGTGAGGGGTAGTCGCCGTCCCAGCATGAAAAACACCGGGCCGCCTTGCAACGGCCCGGTGCGTCAGTACCGAAATCGCCTGGCAGCGATCTGCCGAATCAGCGTCGCCGTCGGCGCGACAGCAGCAGACCACCGAGGGCCACCAGCGCGGCGCTGGCCGGCTCCGGGATCGCGAGGCACACGATCGCCTCGACCTCCCCGCCGCTGGGTGGGGTGATACCGAGCTCGACACAGACCCTGCCGTCCTCTGCCAGGTCGAGACCCGGACCGATCGCAGCGCTCGCCTTGAAGTCCGTGACCGTATAGTCGGCGAAGGTGTCGCCGTCGACATCGATCAGGTCGCCGATGCTGAGCAGCCGGACGGAGCTTGAGATCAGGTCGCCGCTGGGCGCGAAGAACAGGTGCTCGCGGAGCGTCGAGCCGCTGCCCCAGCCCCAGATATGCGCGACCTGGCCGAGATTGTTGATGCTGGCGGCGCGAACGGCCGCGCCGGTGGCGAGCAGAACGCCGTCGAGCGACTGCCCCTCGCGCACCTTGATCGAACCGTTATACGCCAGGAAGTTGTCCGACGCCGTCGGGCCCGTCGTGCTGCCCGAGAAAACGTACTGCTCAAAGTTGTTGACCGACGGCGTCTCGAAGTTCAGCCAGTTGGTGCCGTCGCCGACCGGCGATCCCTCCTGCGCGACGAACCCGCCGTTCAGGTAGAGGTGCAGGTTGTTGGCGCTCGAGCCGGTCACCATGTCGAGCACGTGAATGTGGTGATTGCCATTGTCGGAGATGTGATAATCGAAATTGCTGGCGGATGAGTTGATCGGCTTGCCATCGATGAGATCGCCGCCGCTGAAGACCACCGTGATCGACAGTGGATTGGTGGGGTCGCTGGCGCGGAACATATGCCGATTCGACGTCGTCCCGCCCGGCGTCGCCGCACTGCCGCCCATCCAGTGCGACTTCCCGTCCGGCAGCATGGTCGGCCGGCTGTTGAAGGTGCTGAAACGGCCCGGCAGTGCCGGTATCGGGTCGGTTCCCTTCAGCAGGCTCCCGCCGTTTGTGTAGACCGCGTCGTTTCCGCTGACCGCGGGGCTGTAGATGAACGTCCCCGGCGTGTTGCCGATGCCCATCGTGCTTTCACCGCCGGTCACGCCGGCCGGGCTGACGAAGATCCAGCCGGTGTTCTGCCAGATGCCGCGGGTCGCGTCGTCGAACGCCGCGACGAAGCCGACGTGTCCGAGACCATTGGTGAATGGCGAGTTGAGCGTGGTCACCGTGCGCGTCACCGGCCCCGGGAAGCTGAAGCTATCCCCCTGCTTGACAATCAGATTAACCGGCGTCACGGCAAGAGCGGTCGTCGACACCGCGGCCAGACCGATGGCGGAAAGTCGAAGCAAGAATCGGGTCATGTTCTCCTCCTCCTGTGAGAAGCTGACACCCGCGACGACCGTCCGGTTCGTCCGGCATCGTCGCGAATCAGCTTCCTTTAACTACTGTCAGGCTGATGGGAACACGGACTCGTGGTCCGCGGCTGCCGCCCATCGCCCCTCCGTCTCTTCATCTCAGGTTAACGAGAAGCGGCGATAAGATGCAAGACGAGCGGGAAGTCGGGATCGCTCGCTGCGCGTAACTTGATATTCCTGAAATTGTTATGAAATCAGGTCGGTCACGGCGGGCAGTCGCTTCGCCTCAGGATGGCACGCCGATTCTGGCGAACTGCATGATCGACGACAGCAGCATGCACATCGTCATCAGGCCGCAGAGCGTCAGCCCGATCGCCGCCTGCCAGCGCCGTCCCTGCCGTTTGACGAGCCCCAGGATGGAGAACACCAGTCCGCCGATCGCGGAGGTGAGCATGATGGCGAACGCCGCCATCGCGCCAGGCTGCTGTGACATGTCCTTGGTGACCTGCTCCATCTGCTCCGGCGCAATCTGGCCGTTCGGTGCGTACTTCTGAACCACCCGCACCATGGCCGACGTGGCGACGCAGGTCGACAGAATCATGACGATCGAGCACGCCAGCCCGACCGAAGCGAACCAGTTGCTCGGCCCGGCCGGAGGGGAGGCTGGCGGCGCGATGCGCGATTCGGATGGCGCCGCCCTTCCCGCTGGAGCGACCGCCGTGACGACGGCGCGGCAATAGGGGCAGGTCACCGCCTGCCCGGCGAGTTCGTCATCCACCTCGATCAGCTTCTGACAGGACGTGCACGCAAACTGGACGGCCATCCGACTCTCCATCGGGTCGCGGCGGACAGGTCGCCCGCCGACTCCGGCCGTCGGGCGATTGGCGGGTCGGAATTGTATCGGCCGTCGCCGAGCAACGCACGCGGCCGCCGGCCGGTTCCGCGACCGAGTATCCCACCGTTACGGGAGTTCGCGTCTGGCCAAGCCCGCGTATAATCGCGGCGTCGACGCCACCGTAGCTCAGTCGGTAGAGCAGCGGTTTTGTAAACCGCAGGTCGTCGGTTCGAGCCCGACCGGTGGCTGTTGCCATGCTGAACGCCGCACTCGACGGCTTGGCCGGGTTGTGGACGGTCAGTTCAGGGAGAGGGCTAAGCGGAGTTGCGCATCCGGGCGAGACGCGCGATTTGGGAATGACTCGCGAGCTTGCAATTCTCATCTGAGGCGGGATACTTCTTCGGATTCTCGTTTCCGCGAGGATCGCCCCGTGCAACCCCAGCCCGCGCATCCCAAGATCGTCGGCGACGGCATCACGTTTGACGACGTGCTGCTTGTACCGGCTCGCTCCGCGGTTATTCCAGCTCATGTCGATGTCCGCACCCGCCTGACGCGGCGGATCACGCTCAACATCCCGCTGCTCTCGGCGCCAATGGACACCGTGACCGAGTCCGGCCTCGCCATCGCGCTGGCGCAGGAGGGCGGCATGGGCGTCATCCATCGCAACATGTCGGTCGAGGCGCAGAGCCGCGAGGTCGAGAAGGTCAAGCGCAGCGAGAACGGCGTCATCCTCGACCCCGTCACGGTCCGGCCCGATGAGCCGGTCGGGCGGGTCGCTGAGCTCATGAAGCTGCACAACATCTCCGGCGTGCCGGTCACGCAGGCCGACGGCCGGCTGGCCGGCATCATCACTCGCCGCGACCTGAAGTTCCTCGAGTCGCAATCGCGGCCGGTCAGCGAGGTGATGACGCGCGAGAAGCTCGTCACCGCCGCGCCGCAGACCACGCTCGACGAGGCCGACCGGATTCTCCAGCGGCACAAGGTCGAGAAGCTGCTGCTGGTCGATGCCGCCTACCGGCTGTGCGGGCTGATCACGATGCGCGACATCGACAAGAGTCGCCAGTTTCCGCAGGCCTGCAAGGATGCCCGCGGGCGGCTGCGCGTCGGCGCGGCGGTGGGCGTGCTCGACCTGGAACGCGTCGAAGCGCTTATCGGCCGCGATGTCGATGCCATCGTGGTCGATTCGGCCCATGGTCACAGCGACAACGTCATCGAGACGGTGAAGCAGATACGCCGCCGCTGGGAGATTGACATCATCGCCGGCAACGTCGCCACGCGTGCCGGGGCCGCCGACCTGATCGACGCCGGCGCGGACGCCGTCAAGGTCGGCATGGGCCCGGGCTCGATCTGCACCACACGGGTCGTTTCCGGCGTCGGAGTACCGCAGATCACCGCCATATTCAATGCGGTCGCAGCGGCCGGGCCCGCCGACGTGCCGATCATCGCCGACGGCGGCATCCGGCTGTCCGGTGATGTGGTCAAGGCCATTGCGGCTGGCGCTGAGAGCGTCATGATCGGCTCGCTGTTCGCCGGGCTCGACGAATCGCCGGGACAGATGGTGCTGTGGCGCGGCCGTCGGTTCAAGGAATACCGCGGCATGGGTTCGCTCGGGGCGATGGTCGAGGGCAGCGGTGATCGCTACGGCCAGAAGGGTGAGACGCGTCGCGACAAGCTGGTGCCGGAGGGCGTCGAGGGTCGCGTTCCCTACCGCGGGCCGCTGCGCGAGCTGGCTTACCAGCTGGTCGGCGGGCTGCGGTCGGGCATGGGATACTGCGGCGCCCAGTCGATCGCCGATCTGCGACGGGAGGCCCGCTTCGTTCGCGTCAGCCACGCCAGCGTGATAGAATCCCACCCGCATGACATCGTCATCACGAAGGAATCTCCGAACTATGCCACCGACAGCACTAGCGAGTCCTAGGCGGCGATGCGTCCGGTGCGCGGCGCTGATCGGCGCGGCGTGGCTGGCCACCGCCTGCAATCAGCTTAACAACCCCTTCAAGGACTCGACGGCGTACACGCGCGAAGAGCTGACGACGCCCTCGGCCAGCCAATACCTGGCGCGAAACGAGCCGTCGCCGGGCATCGCACGCCGCGACTTCCCGCGGGCCGACGTTTACCACGAGAGCGGATTGGCGACGCACTGGCCGCTGTGGACCGAGGATCCATTCGAATACAAGGGCAACGACGCCACGAACCCCGACGACCGTGATGCCCCCGACAATGTCTTCGCCTGGAACGGGGCCGACTTCCTGCACCTCGCCTACGGGCCCGGCCGGTTCTTCCTGAACCTCGCCGGTTTGCCGATTTCGGCCGTCTTGCAGCCGCCCGGCATGCCGATGGCGAGCGACGGGCGGATCGACCCGTGGTTCGGCCAGTACGACTACGACACCCAGTACGCCAAGCCCGGCGACGAGCCGCCGGACTACAACGATCTTCACCGCACGCGCTACGACGCCCGCCGGTCGTTCTCGGCCGCGGCACCCGCCGGCGCGGCTCCGAGCGAGGCCCAGCCCGCGCCGCCGGCGCAGAACGGCGAGCCGATCATCGTTGAGCCGGTATATCGCTGAACTCGGCGCCTCAGCAAAATCGGTTTCGACCGCTGATCATCAGTACCGCAGGCTCACAAAGGGCCGAATGTCGAGCCCGTTTGCCAGACCGTCGCGGTTCAGGTCGGCCCGCTGGACATACTCGGGCGTGGCATCCAGTCCCAGGATGACCGCAAGGAACAGCAACTCATCGTCGGCATCCACGTCGTAGTCGCCGTCGATGTCGCCCGGCACCGGAACCGGCGTCAGCGCGAGCGACACCGTTTCCATCAGCTCGGGCGGACACTTGCCGTTGTTGTTCCACAGGTCGTAGAGCTCCTGGCCCTTCGTGTTGGTCGTATTCCGGTCGCGCAGGAACTCGACGTATTCCTTGCTGGTGCTCTGGTAGTAGAGCGTCACCGTCGCGCTCCTCGCGGCGGGGGGGATCGTGTAGTCGGCCGTATCCCAGTACTGCCCATCGGCGTAGCTGTGTCCGACCGGTGCGCCTCCGAACTGCGCAAAGCCGGCGTTGGTGAAGCCGCGCGGCGGAATGCGGTTGTCCTTGTAGATGCGATTATTCAGCACGAAGTGGAACGAGGGCCCGGGCGGCTCGCCGACCAGTCCCGCGACGTCGGTGTCCAGTCCCGGCTTGGCCTCATAGACCACCATCTGCGGATCGCTTGCCAGCACGCCAGTTGAGGCGTCGTAGGCGCCCGACTCGCCGATCAGCGTATCGGCGGCATCGAAGAAGCGCACATGGAGCCACATCCGCCGTCCCTCCGGGTAACCGGTGGGAAGCTTGTGCCCGGATTCGTTGGTCACGGTGATACGCAGCACCGCGGCCTGCTGTTCGGCGGTCAGGGTCGCCGCATTCTGAAGCATGTAGCGGGCCCGGGTGATGCCGGCGGCGATGGCCGGCGCGCTCACCTGGCCGGGGTAGAGCGTCGGCAGCAGGCTCGCCAGCCACGTACTGCCGCCCGTCATGTCGTGCAGCGGCAGCAGGGTGCGCGTCGGCGCGCCCGGGATGTTGCAGCCTGCCCCGGTCACGGCGCGCAGGTGACAATCCTGACAAGCGCCGACGTAGGCGCGATTGCCGCCCAGCGCCGGTGCATACACGCCGGTCGGGCTGGCATAGTCGGAATGCAGCCACTCGCTGTAGGTACGCTCGATTGGCATCAGCGCGGCCGACGAGGTCGACGCGGGCGGCGTGTCAAAGGCATTGGGCGGATAGCTTCCGTTCGAGTGCGTGAACGCCGGGTTGCTCACGTCGTGACACGTCCCGCACAGAGCCGCCTCGCGATGAAACGGTGAGTACAGCGCCGGGTGGCCGAGGCTCGCGTCGGAGAAGGGGCCGCGCCGCGCGCCGGTCGGGTCCACGACAAACATTCCGTTGCCGAAGTCAGCGGGCACGGCCGACAGTGCCGCCAGAATGGCCGCGTCCTCCGCCGGATTGGCCGGGTCGGCGATCGGGTCAACCAGCCGATGACACAGATCGCACGAAACGCCGTGACGATCGGCCGGCAATATCTGGCTGCCGCTTGTCGGCACCGACCGGCCGTCCAGCCATCCGGCCGGAATATGGCAGCGCAGGCACAGGTCGCCCGAGTCCGGCGCGTCCTGGTTGGCGATGGCCATGCAGGCCTCGAATAGCGGATCGCGCGAGGCGTGCGCCATCATGCTGCCCTGCCAGTTGAAGGAGGGCTCGACGCTGGCGTCGTAGTTGCCGTGGCACGAGGCGCAGGCATCGGGCGAGCTGAGCGATGCCCCCGCCAGCGGCTGGGTTCCGGGGAGGTCGAAATCCCGCAGCGTGGAGGGCGCGATGCCGCCCGCCGGCGCAACCACCGTGAAGGCCGCGTCGCTGGCGTCGTGACCGACGTTGCCGACGTTGTCGGTGGCCGAGACGCGGATGCGCGCGGTGGTGGTCGGCCGGTTCGGCACGAATACGGTGAAGCTCCCGGAGTTCGGCAATCCCCGAACCAGCGGCTTGTAGTTCGCGCCGTTATCGTCGGAGAGCGCAATGTCGACCGATGCCACGCCGCTGGCATCGGTGGCCGTCCATTGAACCAGCAGCGCCGCGTTGCCGGTCGCCGTCTGCCCGCCGTTCGGAGATATCACGGTCACGGACGGCGGCGTCGTATCCACCCCGGTGGTCGGGACCAGGTGGCCCTGAATCTCCGACACGTTTACGTTTGAGACGTTGCCGACGTTGGCCGGTGTCAGCCCCGGAAACGTGGGCGTATTGGAATACGTCGTGATGTCGGTCACCTCGGTCAGCGTTGTGAATCCGTCCGTGTCGTTGTCCTCGTTCTGGATGAAGCGAATGGCCTGTCGCCGTCCGGCGTCCGTGTTGGGGTAGCCCGGGAGTACCTCTGCGAGCCGCTGGCCGTACGGGTTGCGCGTGCCGCCGCCCGTGAAGCTGTAGTGGCAGACGCCGCAGTGTGCCGGGCGGCTGGGAACGGTGTCGATCACGGAGCCGACCGCGCTGGGGTACTCGGCGAAGAACGACGTTCGGATGTTCGGTCGGGCGCTGGCGGTCCCCGGCACGAGCCAGGCTGCGGTGACCGCGGCCAGCAGACTGCACGACAGGGCGGTGAGTCGTCGATGCGATGCGAACATGGGCAGGTCCTCCGCGACCGGGCGATTCGATCGGACTTGTCCCGCCGGAGCGATGCGCCCCCCGAACGCCGCATGGCTCGACACGGGCGCAGCTTGCCCGGTCAATGTGCGACGACCCCGCAAACCGCGTGCCGTTGAGGCGCAAAACGAGCTGCCATCTCGTCAGGCAACTGTTATTGCGATGCCGGAGTCAGAAATACGGTTGTCGGTGATGGGCGGGTTCGGCTCGGGCCGTCACCCGGCTCGGTCCGTGCGGATTCTCACGCATTCTGTGCGCGAAATCCCGCAGCCCTGCCGGCCCCGTGGCCGCGGGCCGACCCGGGGCCGCCGGGATCGGCAGCCTGAGACGGATCGGGTCGATCAATCCGGCGTGCTGTCGGCCGCGACCTTCTCCGCCAGGCGGCGGTAGGCCACGACGAGGTCCTTGCAGAGAACGTCGATCCGCTGGCGCAGCACGCGGCGGTCCTTGACCATCCGCGAGGAGATCGTCCGCAGCCGTCGCGAGCGCAACTCGCGTTGTCGCCAAGTGCGTCCGCGGCGGATCGCGTCCCGGGCCACGCGCTCGAGATAGACGAAGTCGATCGGCTGGCACAGCACGTCCGCCACGCCGAGGCGAAGTGCGCTGAGCACGTTCTCCGCGACCATGCGCGGCTCGATGAGGATGATCGGCGTGCCTGAGGCTGCGACCTCCTCGAGCCACCCATCGCGCCCGATCGCCGTGGCCGTATCGACGATGACCAGATCGTATGTGCAATCGTTGAGCAGGCGTAGCGCATCCTCGCCGCACGTTGCCACCTGTACGCGGGCCTCGAAGGACTCGTCCAATGCGTCCGACAGGTCGCCACAGAGCATCGGGTCGACGCACACCACGAGCACGCTCGGCGCTGCATCGCTCGAGTGCGCGGCGTTGGAGGCATCCTCAGGCTGGCGATGGTCCGCTGACGTGTAACTCATGAAACCCCACCCCCCGCCGGCTTGGCGATTCGTATCGCCATCTCCCCCTCCGGCCGCGTCGGCGGGCGGCTCAGAGCCTTGGGGCCGAACTTCCCGGATTGTGTTGCGACGGCGCGCCTGGCAAGCCGAGCGTCACCGTCGTACCCCGATCGGGAGCGCTCTCCAATCGCACGAATCCGCCGCATCCCGTCACCATTCGGCGGACGCGCGACAGGCCAAGCCCGCGCCCTCGACCGGCCGGCCGGTACGAGAAGAACGGGTCAAACGCCCGCTCCCGCACCTCCGGCGTCATTCCGCGGCCATTATCGGCCATCGAAATGACGACCCATCCGCTGTGGTCATCGGTCGGATGCCGCGCGGCCTTGATGGTCAACAGACGGCTTCCGGGGTCGGTGGCTTGGAGGGCGTTGGCGAGCAACAGCTCGAGCGACTCGCGCAGGTAGCCCCGATCGACCCACGCGAGCGGCAGGCCGTCCGATAGCTCCAGCCGCAACTGGCCGGCGGTCACTCGACCCGCGGCGGTCCATTCAGCCGCGGTCTCGCGAAGCAGGGCGGCGAGATCGACCGCCTCAAGCCGGGGCGGCGGCGGCTCAGCGAACGCCTGCAATTCGGAGACGATCTGAGTGCACCGGGCCACGTTGGCGCGGATCGCCTCGAGCGCGCCGCGCGTCGCCTCCTCGGGCTCACTCGCGAGCAACTGCTGGGCGCGGCCGTCGATAATCGCCAGCGGCGAATTCAGCTCGTGCGCGGCGCCGGATGCCATCTCCGCGACGGCTGAACTGGCGCGATCGGCGACCGCGTCGTCGATGCTCTGGGACACCCGCAGCAGCGCGGACGCGAGTCCGTCACTGCGCCGGCGCCCCGCGCTGTGCCGGCAGGCGGTCGCGAGGGCCGAGGCACAGACGTCGCGCAGCGCCGCCAGCGCCTCGCCATCCTCGATCAGCTCGGCGGCGCGGGCCCGGGGCGCGACAAACACGGCTGCGCCGGGCGTGCGTGGATCGGCGACCAGCGGCAGCAGCCATGCCGGTCCGCGCCCGAGCAGCACGGCGTAGGGCTCATGAAGCGCGGCGCAGGCCGCCGGCAACGGCGCGATCACGGGACCATCCCGGGTCTGCGTCGCGAGATCCGACAGCACGCCCGCCAGCGCCGGCTCGACAGTCAGGCGCGCCGACGCGGAGCGGTGGCCTCCGCCGCCCACCGACACGCCCACCACCGCCTCACCGTCCTCCACCACGAACACGAGCGCCGCGTTCAGGTCCAGCGCCTGCCGCAGCGTCTCGGCGGCCCGGCGACATCCCGCGCTGGTCGAGTGCTCGCGGCCGGCCCGCTCGATCAGCGATGCCGAGCCTCGCAGCCAGCGTGCGGCGCGATGGGCGCGGCGCGCGGTGGCATCCTCTGCGCGATCGGGAGCGTTCTCACCGGAGAGCAGGCAACTGACATCGGCCGCGATGGACTCGCCGGCGGCGCGAACGTCGTCGTCGGTCAGACCGAGCCGCGACGCGAGTGGATCGATCTCCGCCCAGCCTTCGCTGCGCCCGCACCAGCCGAACCCGGATCGCCATGCCAGCGCGTCGGCCAACTGCAGCAACTCAATCCGACGGCGAAGGTCATCGGCGACTGGCACCAGATCGGCCGGATGATGATGCAACCAGATGCAGTCCGACAACCACGGCGCGAGGCGCCACTCATCCGCGAGACGGCGCCCGATGGTGGCATGATCGACGCCCATCCAGGCTTCTTCGAGCAGGGGCCACGGGACGGGCGAGCTTTCGGAGCGCCGCACCAGGCGGACGTAGCTCCGCGGCGCCGCCGACACCAGGGCCGCCCGGCCCACGTCGTGCAGCAGGCCCGCCGCGAAGGCGTCGCCGGCGCCGATGTCGAGCTGTTCAGCCAGGCGCGTGGCAGCGCACGCCGTGGCCACGCTGTGCGTCCACAGGCTACCGGCGTTCCAGTCCTCCAGATGGCCGGCGGCGCCCGTCGGAAAGAGCGACCCGACGCGGCGCGCCAGCGCATCGCGCCACGCGGGCATGTCGGACTCACCGGGAGGATCGGACAACAGCAGGCTCAGCCCGGCCGGCGCGGCGAACGACGACGCGATCGACCGCCAGATGCGTTCGGGCCGGTCGTCATCCGGGACACGTTGCGGTTCGCTGCGCACGATGGCACCGCCTCCCTGCGGCTAGACGCCGAGCAACGCCGAGATTCGGCCGACCAGGTGATGAAGGTCGAACGGCTTTCTGACGAATTCATCGGCCCCGGCGCTCAGCAGGGCGTCGATTTCCGCTTGGCGCACCGCGCCGGAGACGATGATGATCCGCGTGCGGGCCAGTTCCGGGTTTTCGCGAACCCGCTTGCAGACCACGTTGCCGTTGATGTCCGGCAGGAGGAAGTCGAGCAGGATCAGGTCGGGCTTGAACGCACCGGTCAGCAGTCCGGCGTCGTAGCCGGTGCTGGCCGTCCGGACCTCGAAACGCGGGTCCGCGCCGAGATAGTCCCCCAGCAGTTCGAGTATTTCGGCCTCATCATCGACGACGAGAATGCGGCGTTTGCCGGACTCGAGCCGGTCGAGCGGGATCTTGTGTTCCCGCATGAACTCGATCAGCGCGTCGCGCGGGATCCGCCGAAAGCGGGAGCCCGGGACGCGGTACCCCTTCAAGCGGCCGTCATCAAAACAGCGAATGATCGTCTGCTGGCTGACGCTGCAGACCTGCGCCGCTTCCCCGGTGGTGAACACGTCTTTCACGAGCGACTCCAACGCCCGCACCCCGACATGCCGGGTGCCGAGAGCACCTCACTTGGGTCGCCATTCTACCCAATTGCCCTAATTTTCCAAGGGTTTCGCGGGACAAAGTCAACCAGTCGTGGAAACGGCCGCGACCGGACCAGACTGGTTCGCCCCATTCGCGAAAACCCGTGTAGATGCGGCTAGTCGGTCGAGTTGATGTCCTGATTGAACACGGTCTGCAGCAGTTCCCCCTCGGCGCTTTCGTGCTTTCGGAGATCGTCCACAAGTTGTCGGATCAGTCCGCGCAGCTCCGTGCCCTTGTCGGCCGCGGTCGGTGCGATCTGGCTCACCGAGTTCATCAGCTCGCTGCATCGATGCATGAGGGCCGCATGTTCGGATCGAAACCGCTGCGCGCGGGCGGCCTGGTCGGGACGCACGCTCTCGACGGCGTGCAGGAAACCCTCCGACTCCTCGAGCGCGAACAACTTGATGAGGTGCGCTCGCAGGTGCTCGAAGTCCCGCGCCAGCTTGCGGTGCCAGTCAATGCCGGTCGGTGGCGCTTCGAGTATTTCCGACACGCCGCTGATGATGGCCTGAAGCGTCTTGTATTCGGCACTCGTCTTGCGAACCAGGTCAAGCTTTGTCATGGCGACCTCCGTCGCGAGCTAACGTGAACAATCCTTCGGCGCTGGAATGAGACAAATGAACTCCAGCGGCTCCTGCCCGGTGTTCACGAATTGGTGCATTTCGTTGGGCGGAACCCAGATCACGTCGCCTGCCTTGAAGGGCCGGTCTCCGCTCTCGCTTCGGGCCGTACCCGCGCCCCTGAGAATGAGAATCTCATGCTCGTAGTCGTGCTGATGATGCGGTGTGTGGCCACCGGCAGCCACCTCGAAGTGCCGCATGTGAAACTGGGTCGCGCCGTCGGCCGGGCCAACCAGCATGCGCATTCGCGTCTGGGTCGCGCCCGGCATCTCGACCGGCTTCTGCTCAATCTGACTGATCGCCTGCACTTTCACGGGTCGGTCCCTCGCATTGGCGTTGGCTCATTGCGGCTCGCCGCCGCTGCGATCGTACGTCCACGCATCGGCGGGTCGATCATACGACAACAGCTCATCCGGCCGAAAGTAGAGTGCGATCTCGGCCGCGGCCGATTCCGGCGCGTCGCTGCCGTGGATCAGGTTGTAGGTCTTGCTCATGCCAAAGTCGCCGCGAATCGTGCCCGGCTCGGCGTCGAAGCCGAACGTCTTGCCCATCAGTTTGCGGGCCACGGCGATTGCGTTGACGCCTTCGAGCACCAGCACGACCACCGGCCCGGCCGTGATGTAGCGGATCAGGCCGGGATAGAACGGCTTGCCCTTGTGCGGCGCGTAGTGCCGCTCGGCCAGGTCGTTGCTGATCCGCATCAGCTTCATGGCGACCAGCTTGAGGCCCTTGGCCTCGAAGCGAGCGAGAATCGCGCCGCTCAACCCGCGCTGCACGGCGTCCGGCTTCAGGATAATCAGCGTGCGCTCCACGCCTGGCGTCCTTTCTGTTGCGAATGGGGCGGCCCGGACCTCCGCGGTGCCGGCCGACGACCGCCCATTGATGATGATGATAACCGATACCCGGGACGACACGCAGTCCGCGGTGGTCACGCTGCGCGCGGAACGTTAGACTTCGTGGGGCGTTCGTCGCGGCGCGGCCCGTCGACGAGTTCGCCTCTCCCAATGGATGCGGCCGTCGCCCATGAAGTTCGTGGATCTCGCCGCCAACCGGCACATTCCCATCCTGCTGGAGATGATCCGCGCCATCACCTCGGCGGCCAGCCCGCGCGAGACGCTCGAGCTTTTCGTCGCCGCCATGCGGAAGGCGTATGGGGGGCGGTGTTACATTCACGTGTCTGTTGCCGATCTGCCACCAGGACATTTCCGCGTCACCCGCTGGCTCGACCGGAGTGGCGTTGAGCATGTTCCGCCCGCCGCCTTCGACTCGGTCAGTATCGCTCGCGTGCCGATCGTGAGCGGCGGACTGGTCGGGGAACTGATTTCCACGCCCGGGCCGAAATTGCTCCATGAACTGGCCATTCGGGATGATGCCGCCTTCGGTGACCGGTTGTCCGGGTATGGTTCGCTGATGGCGATTCCGTTGCTCGAGCAGGGCCGAATCACGTCCTGGGTCCTGCTGCTGGAGCCCGACGCGCACGGCATCAGCATGGACGATCTGGAGGACGCGATCGTGCAGGCCAACCTGCTTGCGCTGGCGATCGATCACCAGCTCATTGCCGCCCGGCTGCGGATCGCCCAGGCCGAGATCGACCGCGAGGTCGAGCAGATCGCCGAGATCCAGCGGGCCTTGCTGCCCACCACGCTGCCGAACGTGCCGGGGCTGACCATCGCGGCCAGCTACCGGACGTTTGACCGGGCCGGCGGCGACTACTATGACGTTTACCCGGTCGGTCGCAGCCGCGCCGAGCGCGTTGCCGCTGCCGCAGACGATCGCTGGGCGATTATGATCGCCGATGCGTCGGGGCATGGACCGTCGGCGGCCGTCGTGGCCGCGATGGTCAATGCCATCCTGCACACGTTCCCGACCGAGCCGCGCGGTCCATCGGAGGTGCTGGAGTACCTCAATCGCCACCTGCATGACCGCGGCTTCGGCGGCGCGTTCGTGACCGCGTTCCTGGCGTTCTATGACCCGGCCGATCGCAGTTTCACATTTGCCAACGCCGGGCACAATCCGCCGCTGCTGAGACCGAATGGGGTCGGCGCCGCGCCCGTGCTGCTGGAGGAGGTGGGCGGCCTGCCGCTGGGAATCGAGGAACGGGTGGACTCGGGCGAGCACACGATCCGCCTCGAGCCAGGTCAGACCATCGTGCTCTACACCGACGGCGTGGTCGACGAGCGCTGCATCGACCAGACCGCCTTCGGACTGGAGCGACTCTCGCGGCTGGTGGAGCGGTTCGATGGCACGGTCGGCGAGCTGGTCGATCACATCAACGAGCAGCTTGTGGCACACCAAGGGCCAACGCTGCCCGAGGACGATCAGACACTCGTCGTCGTTCGGATGATGCCGGCGCGCTGAGTGTGCGCGCATCGCCCGGCGCGGGGATCACCACGCTCGTGACGCACCGACCGTGCGTCCGCAAGTTCGCCGGCAGGAACCTCCGTCAGCCGTTCAGCGCGTGCGCCAGCACGGGGTCGGCGATGGTCGCGTCCAGGAACGCACGCGCGCGTTGACGGCAGCCGCGACACGCTTGGCACGGTGTGTCGCCGCGGACGCGGCAGCTCCACGTATGCTTGAGCGGCACTTCCAGCCGGCGGGCGAGCTTGACGATGTCGCCGCGCGACAGGTCGATCAGCGGTGCCTCGATGCTTAGTGGGTTGTCAGGCGTCGCCAGTGCCAGCGCGTGTTCCATCAGTTGGGCGTACTCACGCGACTGCTCGGGGTCTGTGTCGTCGTTGCCGCCCGGCGTTGGGCCGGCCTCGCACAGGCCCACCCACAGCTTCGGCGCGCTGATCGACGCCGCCACCACACAGCCAATGCCGAGCAGGGATGTCATCAACCCCGGCAGGGGAGTGTCCAGCGGTCGTTCGGCGGTCGGCGAACCCTCCGGCGAGGCGTCAACTGCGCGCCGGAAGCCGGCTGCGCGCGGCAGGTCAATCACCAGGCAGTCGGTGCGGTCGAACCGCGAGAGCAACTTGCTCAGCGTGCGAGCCTCGCGCTCCGCCGCCGGATGCTCGTAGCGAGCGTGTACCACGAGCACCGGCGATGCCTCTTGCGCCAGTGCCAGCAACACCGCGCTGTTCAAGCCGCCTGAGCAAAGCACGACCGATCGCTGCATGAGAATCCTCCCGTGCTGTCATCGGTTGGACGCGGAGGCCGGATTGCAAGCTGCCTGAGCGGCCGGCCTGCCGATCGCGGCACGGGCGGCGGACCGCCGAGCCGGGCGCGGTCAGGCGGTCGATTCTCGGACAGATCGGTGATGGGATCGCACGGTGCGGCGGAAAAGCAGCGGCGCACGCCCCTCGCGCCCCGTCAGCCCGGATGGCACGGTCGCTCGTTTGTGGATTGAACGGGAAGCGCGTCAACCGCCGGCTGGCGGGAATACGGTGCCGTAGAGCGTGACCAGGCGGTAAATCAGAAAGCCCACCGCGCCGGCGAGGAACACGCCCGAGATGATCAGCAGAACGGAATAGATATCGTTGTCGGCGCGGCGGCGCGTCTGCGACTGCCCGGTGGGTGTCGGTGGGGTGGCCATGGTCAGCGCCTCAGTGCGAAGCTGGCCTCGTCGGTGGCCGAGTCGCCCGGCTGAACTTCGGCCGTGGTTCGGATCAGCGTGCCGGCCGATTCGTTCGCCTCGACCCGCGTCACCTGAAGCGTACCGATGTATTGCGACGCGCCCGTGCCGCCGCGATGGACCAGGAACCGCATGCCGGGGGCGACGCCGTCAGCCGAGCCGACGCTGATGCCGGCCACGTTGCCGCGAACGCCGGTGATGCGGGCGCGGATCGGCGCCATGACGCTCGCTCCGCCTGGGGCCACCTGCGGCTGAAACGGCTCGACCGTCAATCCACCGGTGCTGGCGACCGGAGCCGGGGTGAAGGTCGCGTCCGCCCGTGGTCCGCTGATGGCCTCGCCGCCGCCGAGCTGCTGCTGCAAGGCCCGGACCTGCGTGGTGGCCATGGCCAGCTCGCTCGTCAGCTCCTTGACGCGTTCGTTCAGATCGATGTTGCGGCGCTCCAGCTCGGCGTTTCGGCCGGCGGTCTTGCGGTTGAACTCCTGCTCGCGGGCGAACTGGGCGTTCACCATCTCGAGGGTTTCGCGCAGCCCGGTGACATTCGCGGTCAGCGCCGCGCTCTGCGTCTGCGCCTGCGACAGTTCAACCGTCTTGGCCTCGAGGTCCTGGCTGGTGCGCTGCAACTCGGCCTTGAGCCGCTCGACTTCGGCGTTGAGCTTGCGGAGCTTGTCGAGGTCCTGCTCGTGGGTCAGTTTGGCTTGGACGGCAACGGTCCTCTCATTGGCCTGGGCGGCCAGCGCGGCGGCCTTCCAGTCCTCGGCGGACCGCTTCCAGCTTGAAGACAGGCTGTTCGCCGCGATCGAGAGCGTGGCGAGAGCGATCGAGAGAATCGCGACCACGATGAGAAAGACCTTGGTGAGGATGCTCACAGGGAGTACTCCCGTTGTCGTCGCGGTCTCGACGGGGAGGCGGATTGCCCGTGGCAAGCGCCGAGCCCGTCCGTACCGTCAAGCCGTTGACTGCACCCCGTCGAGTCCGCCCCACTCTGGGGGACCCGGATGGAGGATTCCTGGCTGGCATGCGAGCGGCACTCGCATGGTTTGAACCGCACCAGTATGTCAAATGGCATCGCTAAGTTCAAGCGGTATTTGCGCCTACAGCTCCACGACGGCCCGGCAATGGCCGCCAACGCAAAGCTTTATCGGCCACCCCCATCGGCCGATTGCACTATCTTCGACCTGCGGTGGCCGGTGCGGCACAATCGGCAACACGGACATCGCCGTGACGCGATCAGTGGCCGATGCCGTCGAGCGGATGCCTTGACTTAAGTACATGCAAATCGGTAACTTCGGAACATTCTTCCGGCGCGAGCCGCCGCGCGGCACAGCAGACAACCCTTGGGGTTGCCGAGCGCCGGCCCGCCGATATATCGCGGTAGTCTGACATCCTGCCCGCCTTCGGAGTTCATGCCATGCGATCGCGTTGCTGCCTGCCGGCCGTGCTGATGTTGGCCTTGTTATCGTTCCAGCGTCCGAGCGCCGGCGTCGAGATCGTGCCGCGGCAGGCACTCGAGTCGCTCGGATTGCAGCTCTACTGGCAGGCGGAGATGCCGCTGCCGCCGGGCGACCTGGTGCAGCGCGTCGTCGTGCTGGACGACGCGCTCTACGTCCTGACGATGCGCAATCACGTGTGCGCGGTGCATGCGCCGACCGGGGTGGTGCGCTGGGCGCGCGAGGTCGCGCCCGAGGGCCAGACGGTCCGCGGACCGACCCATTCGCCGACCTACGCGGTCTTCACGACCACCACCAGCGTCCGGCTGTTCGATCGGCGCACCGGTCGCGTCTATGGCGAGCCGCGCAGAATCGCCGGCTACGTGATCGAGGTCCGCGGCGATCTGGCCGACGTCAACGTCGGCGCGATCCACGGCATCGAAACCGGCATGACCCTGCGGGTGCGGCGCACCGACGAGATCGGCGCGGAAGGCACCCCGCCGATGGCGCGTTTCCGCGTGATCACGGTGCGCGACCGTGAAGCTACCGGGCGGATGCTGGATGTCGATCCGACCAACACCCCGCGGCCGGGCGATCGCGTCTTCGGCGAGGCCACCGTGCCGATCGAGGAGTTTGGCGTGCCGTTCTCTCCCGCCAGCGCGGCCGTGGCGGATCGCGACCTGCTCTATTTCGGTGCGGCCAATCAACGCTTCTATGCGCTGTCGATTCGGCACCGCTATCGTATCTGGGAGCTGCTGACTTCGCGCACGATCTCGGCCGCGCCCATCCTGCGAGGGGAGCACCTTTACCTCGCCGGTCAGGACGGAGCGGTGATCAAGATCAGCGCCTCCGATCGAGCGAGGGTCTGGCCGGCTTCGGCGCGAACCGAGGGACCGATCTTCGCCCCGCCGGCGGTGTCGGATGCAGCGGTCTTCGCCGCCAGCTCCGATCGTTCGCTGTATGCCTTCGATGCGAAGACCGGACGCCGCCTGTGGCGAGAGCGGTTCGACGCCGAGCTCCTGACGTCGCCCATCGTGCACCAGGACACGGTGTATCAGTACGTTCCGCGCGCCGGGCTGATCGCGATGGCGGCCGATTCGGGCGAGCAGCGATGGACGCTTCCCGCCGGCCTGTTAATGCTGACCCGCGTCGGGGCCAGCGTTTACGCCGCGTGCGGCGGCTGGGGCGACTCGGCGAACCTGATTGAGCAGGCGACCTTGGCGGAAGTCGATGCGGTCACTGGCAAGCCGCGTCGGATCGAGGAAATCGGTGCGGTGTCGTTTGTGGCCGCTACGCACAACCCCGCGGCCATCTATTTGGCCGACCGGCTCGGTCGTGTGGTCTGCGCCCGATCGGGCGGGGAGCCGCACCTCAAGCCGGCCGAGTTGAGTCAGGCATTCCGCGACGAGGTCGCGGCCGCGGCGGTGGCCGAGGCGGCCCGCCGTCAGGAGGCCGAGCGTCAGGCTCAGCGAGCGGTCCGGGACGCGCAGGCGCGCGATCCGTTCGCCAGCCGCAGCACGGCGCCGCCGGCGGTGGGCTCCGGCCTGGTGCCGCCCGCGCCCGAAGCGGCCGCGCCGGCTGAAGCCGCGCCAACCACCGAGGCCGAGGGGGCGGAGGAGCGCCCGATGGACGCCGAGGAGACCCCCTCCGGCGATGAGGGCGAGGCGGAGGATACGCCGAAATCGGACGACGAATCGGACGCGAACGACGAGGCCGACAAGTCCGAAGACGACGACAACGGCTGATCTTCCGCAATCGCTGGACGACGTCAGATTCGCCAAACGATTCGTCGGCGGGCGGAGATGCTGACCAGCGTCGCCAGCGCGAGCGTCTTGAGCGTTGCCCACGCGACGCCGAGCCAGGGCGACGGCGAGTACCGCGCGACCCACGCATCCAGCGCCAGTAGTCCGGTCAGCGGATTGAGCAGGCTGCGAATGCCGGCGTATGCCATGAGCGGGTTCTGACCGGTCGCAATCAGAAGATCGCAGCCACGCCGCAGCCGGAACCGATCGACGGCAAGGCTCAGCGACACCAGCGCAAGTGACGCCAGGCCGCTCGTGACGAAGTAGTAGCTCAACGTCGATCGGTCCTTCTTGATGCCGCCCTCGTAAGGCTCCAGCGTCAGCCCGATCAACAACCATGCCGCGCCCCAGCCGAAGACGCTTCGCAGAAATGATTCGTGCGCCGTGCGCGGACCGCGCACGAGGAACCCGCCCGCGGCGCACAGCACGGCGCAGCCCGCCGCCGTCGCATTCAGGGCGCGCGATTGCAGGCCGATGAGGCACCCGACCACCAGCAGAATCATCACGAACGCCAGCGCGGCCAGTCGGCGATGACTCCAGCCCGCCAGCGGCGACCCATCGGTCTCCGGCGTCCGAACACTCCGCCATCGCAGCAGGGCGTCGCCGGCAATCGACCCGGGCAGCACGATCAACAGATACTGGAGGTAGTAGAACTGATAGAGCCACGGAATTGGCGAGAAGTTCCATACGTCGCGTACCCAGCCGGGTTGAGCATGTCCCAGCCGCAGGGCGATCAGCGCGATCATCACCGCCAGCCGCGCGGCCAGGTGGCCACGCGTCAGCAGCCAGACCAGTCCCCCGAACCCGGCGGCGTTGGCCAGCACCACAATGATGATGTCGCTGGTGTGAACGATGCGCGCGGCCAGTGCGGTCAGTGAGTCGCCCGGTCGTACGGCCAGCCAGACCATCAGTCCGACGCACCCGATCCAGCCGATCGAGCGGAGCAGCACGGCGCGTCGGATCGACCATGTGGCCGGCAGGCGAACCAGGGCCGGCATGAGCAGCACGTACCCGAGCAGTGCCAGCAGCCAGGCCCGTCGACCGGGCGGATTGGCGATCACCGTCGGCGAGATGTGCTTGACGAATATCGCGAACACGCCAAGCAGCAGAAATCGCCGCGCCAGCATCAGCAGCAGGGCCGGCCACGATTTGCCCTGTTCGAGTCGCCGGGACAGCGCCATTGGGATGGCCGCGCCCATCGAGAACAGAAAGAACGGAAAGACGAGATCGACCCAGGTCAGCCCCGGAACGCTCAGGTCCGTCTTCATTCCCGGCGCGATGAGTTGGGCGTGGTACATCCACTGCGGTAGCGGTCCCATCGGCACGAGACCCGACAGCGCCATCGCCAGAATGGACAGGCCGCGCAGCGCGTCGAGCGACTCGGCGCGAGCGGCGTCGCTGAGGGCGGGCATCGCTTGCCGGTCGATCCGATTGCCCCCATAGTGCCCGCCGTTATCTGCCATGCCGGAGAGATTATGAGAACTCACAAGCGGACGCGACGAGCGATCGCACTGACGCTGCTACTCGCTCTCCCCGCCGTCGCGCCGGGCGAACCGCGTCGGAGCGCGGGCGGCGCCGTCGAGGCGGCACGGGCCGCGCGCGCCTGGCTGGCGAGTCCGCGTGAGCGGCGAACACTTTCTGCGTTCGCCCCGGCCGTTCGCGTCGAACTGCGGGTCCACGACCAGCCGCGCCCGCAGCGCCTCTGGGTGGTGACGATCGACCTTGCGGCCACTGGAGTCGCATTCGCGCTGACCGAGCCGAACCCGACCAGCGCGCCCTCCGGCCAGTCATTCGAAACCCTGTGCGAAACCACGCTCGAGTTTGCCCGTCGTCGCGACGTGGATCTGGCCGTTAACACCAGCGCCTTCGGTCCGCTGCGGGCCCGGACGGGCGAGCCGATGGACGTGGCCGGGCTGGCTGCGGTCGAGGGCCGTGTCTTCTCGACAGCGGTCAAGGATTACGGGGCGATGTACGTGTCACGCGACGGGCGAGTGTCGCTGTCGGCCCCGCCGCTCGAGTCTCGCGGCGTCTGGCACGTGATCCCGGGCTTTCGCATGCTGATCGACGACGGGCGCGTGGTGGTCGACGACGCCGACCACGCGACCAGCTTCGGCGGACCCAATCCGCGCACCGCCGTCGGAACCGACCGCGCTGGTCGCACGCTGTGGCTGATCGTCGCCGACGGTCGACAGCCCGGCACGGCCGTCGGCCTGACTCTGGCTGAGCTGGCAGCCGTCTTCCAGGAGGTCGGCGCCTGGGACGCACTGAATCTCGACGGCGGCGGATCCACGACGCTGGTGATGCGCACCGCCGAGGGCCCGCACCGCGTCGTCAATTCGCCGATTCACGGAGGCATCCCCGGCAACCTTCGTCAGGTCGCGAATAATCTCGGATTCGTGCTTCCGGGCCGCGGACCGAGTCAATCCGACCTTTCCGCCGTCACCGGTTTTCGTCCAGACTAGATTTCAAACCTCGGGGCCCGCCGCTCATGCCGCCATTCGCCCGCCGCCACTGTCAACGAACGCGTGTTGCCGGTTCAATTCGAGCCGCCGGCCGTTGGATGGCGGGCGTGGCCACCTGCGCCGCGATGACGCTCGGCGTGAGCGCGTGCGCGGCTCCGCGGCCGCAGGGACCGAAGTTGTTTACGTTGCCGCTGTCGGCCAGAGCGATGGACCTGACGCCCGATTCTCGACCCGATCCTCGGCTTCAGGCCGACCTCGCGCAACTGGATCGCGTCATCGGCGATGAGCTTGGCATCCCGGCCGACCGCCGCGCGGTCGGCGTGGTGGACCCCGTCCGAGCGCAGTGGGCGGCGGTGAATCCCGATACGATGTTCTACGGCGCGAGCGTGCCCAAGATCGCCATCGTGCTGGCCTACCTGATCGAGAATCCTGCGGTCGTGGAAAACCCCGAGCCGCGCGTAATGCACGACTTGCAGCGGATCATCAAGGAGTCTGACAACGAGCTGGCCGCCACGTACAGCCAGCGGGTTGGACTTTCCCGGATTCAGGCGATGCTGGAATCACCGGCCTACCGCCTGTACGACCGCGAACACGGGGGCGGCATCTGGTGTGGCAAGCATTATGGCATCGATCTGCCGCGCGTTGGCGATCCGCTCCGGAACTTGTCGCATGCAGCCACCGTGCGGCAGTGCCTGCGGTACTACCTGTTGCTCGAACAGGATCGACTCGGCTCGCCGGCCGTCTGTCGACGGCTGCGTGAGGTGTTCGCAGCGCCCTGGGCCGACTTTCATGATGACTACTTCGTGAAAGCAGTGCGCGGGCTGGACCTCCGCCTGATTCGCAAGAACGGGCTTTGGGAGGATTGGCACCTCGACACGGCCCGCATCGAACTGCCCGATCGCCCGCTCCTCCTGGCCGGCATGGTGCATCATCCTCGCGGACCGGAGTACCTCTCGCGGATCGGCCGCGCCTGGATCATGCTGGCGCGGGGCGCCGCCACGCCCGCCGACGCGCTGCGGGAGGCCGATCAACCGCAGGTCGCCTCTTGGCGGACGTACCGTCACGTGCGCCTGCACCACGCCGACCAGCGCGACTTCGCATCGGGTCGGATGATCCGCGCCGCGTGGGCCGGGTCGAGTTCCGCGCTCGCGCTGAACTGCTCGCCGGGCGCCGACGCCACGTTCGAATCCGAACCGGTCGACTCCGCCTTCAAGTTCAATGAGGTGCTGCTGTCATGGAACATCGGCACGCCGGCGGATTGCGGGTTCACGGTCGAACTCGCGGTGGGGCGACGAATCGATGATTCGTGGAGCCCGTGGCTGCACGTCGGCGACTGGGGCGTCGTCCCTGGCGCGGCGACACGCACCACGCGCTTCGATGGCGGCCGAATTGACATTGACTGCTTCGTCTCCGAGCGACGCTTTGATCGCTTCCGCTATCGCATTCGCGCCAGCACCCGCGCCGCCGGTGGGCGCGCGCTGCTTGTGCATCGCGTGGACGCCTGCTTCAGCGACTTGACGGGGCTGCCCGACTCGTGGACGCCGCCCGACCCCGCGCCGCGTCGCGGCTCGCCGCCCGAGCACTTGTGGAAGCGCCGACTCGACGTGCCGTTCCGCAGTCAGCGGACGGAGCGCGCCGAGCTGGCCGGTCGCATTTGCAGTCCGACCTCGGTCAGCATGGTGCTGGAACACCGCGGCCTGGCGTTCCCGACGCTGAAGATCGCGGAACTCTGCCACGATCCGGCGCACGATCTCTACGGCGTCTGGCCGCGCAACATTCAGGCCGCCTTCGTCGCCGGCGCGCCGGGCTATGTGACGCGGTTTTCTGACTGGAGCGAGGTGGAGCAGTGCATCGCCGACGGCCAGCCGCTGGTCATCTCCATCCGCGTCAATCGGCCGGGCATGATTCATAACTCGCCGTACAAGACCACCGACGGTCATCTGATCGTCTTGTGCGGATTCGACCCGAGCGGCGACGTGTACGTGAACGACCCGGCCGTCTCGGACCCGGAGCGCGGACGCCTGGTCTACCGCCGATCGGAGCTGGAGGAGGCGTGGTTCGGCGGCAGCGGCGGCGTCGCCTACGTGCTGCTGCCCGCCCGGCGTGATCGGCCTCTCGCCGAGCGAGATTGAAGCATGGCTCAATTCGATCTGCCGCTTGATCAACTCATCGCATACGCTCCGGCGATTGCCGAGCCCGCGGACTTCGACGCCTTCTGGCAGCGTTCGCTCGACGATCGCATCCACGGGCCGCTGGATGCGAGCTTCAACCTGTTCGACGCCGCCGACCTTCCGCTCGTCCGCGTACACGACGCCTCGTTCGCCGGCTTCGGCGGGCAGACCATTCGGGCGTGGATGCTCGAGCCGGCCGGCAATGATCGACGGCTTCCGTGCGTCGTCAGTTACGTTGGTTACGGCGGCGGACGCTCGCTGCCGGTCGCGCACGTGGCGCCGGTCGCGGCCGGGTTCGCACATTTCGTGATGGACACGCGCGGGCAGGGCTCATCGTGGTCACCCGGCGACACGCCCGACGACCACGCCGCGGACCCGCAGTTTCCGGGCTTCATGACCCGCGGCATACTGTCTCCGGACACGTATTACTATCGCCGTCTCATCGTGGACGCCGTCCGGGCGGTTGAGGCGGCGGCAGCACACCTGGGCGTCGATCCGCAGCGCGTCGCGGTGCGCGGCTCGAGCCAGGGCGGCGGACTGGCGATGGCCGTTGCCGGCTTGGCTCCGGCGCGGGTGCGCCTGATGGCGGCGGACGTACCGTTCCTCTGTCACTTCCGTCGCGCGATTGAAATCACCGACGCCCAGCCTTACGCCGAGATCGCCGCCTACCTGCGCTGTCACCGGCATCGCGTTGCGCAGGTGATGGCGACGCTGGCGTACTTCGACGGCTGCTCGTTCGCATCGCGGGTCCGGGCCCGCTGCCTGTTCTCGGTGGCTCTGATGGATACCGTCTGCCCGCCCAGCACGGTGTTCGCCGCGTACAACCGAGTCCCCGCGCCCAAGGACATTCGTGTCTATCCCTACAACCAGCATGAGGGCGGCGACGTCTTTCAGACCATGGAATGGTTGCGATTCTTCAGGCAGAATCTGTAAGCGGATCAGCGGCGGAGCGCGTCGCGCGAGCCATCATGATGTGCCGGGGGGCTCGACCAGCAGCAGGCACGACTCGTCGCCCGCGACCCGCGCCAGTTCCAGGCGCAGCACCTCGAGCACCTGCTTCATCTCTACCAGCCCCGCCAGGTTGATGATGCGCCCTCCGAGCAGGGCGAAGCAGCGCGGGATGGTCGCCCCCGCGTCGGAATAGCGAGTGTGCCGCTCGGCCAGCGCCTCGAGATCGCGATCGGCCGCCGCCGCGGTCGAAACGGTGAAGTCAGCATGGCTCGACTGCCAGCGAATCACGCCGCGGCGGTCGAGTACACGCACCGCGCGGCGGCGCTCCCGCCCGAAACGCCACAGGCGGGTCCGCTCGCGCTCCGCCGCCCACAGTTCGAAGCCGCCGGCCGCTTGTTCGCGCGTTGGCGCCGGCCCCGGTCCCATGCTGGCCGCCACCAGCCGGGCGCGCTCGGCCTGATCGACAACGCCCGCGGCGTCCTCGCGCTCGTGCCGGCGAATGTCGGTTGCCCCCTCGGCGGTGGCGCGCAGCAGGTTGCGCCGCGCGTCGACCTCCACCACCACCTCGATCGACTCCGGCGCTGCTCCCATCTTGAGTACGCTCTCGAACGCCTCCTGCCGAATGCGGCGGATGTCGTCATCGCGCGGCGAGATGACGGTGCGCTCGATCGTGTCGCGCACCAGCGCCAGCGCCACGCCGATGGCGCTGATGACATCGGCGTTGGGCACGATGCTGAAGGGCAGCTCCATGCGCTTGGCTACGTGAGGCACGATGGCCGATGCCGCGCCGCCGCCGCCGACCAGCCGGACCACGTCCCGATCCAGCCGGTAGTCGCGCAGCAGGTCCTCGATCAGCAAGATGACGCGATCGGTCGCCAGGTCGAGAATGCGCTGGGCGCTTTCCCGCGGTCCGCCCGCGGATGTAGCCGCCGCCAGCGCGGCGAATCCCGCCTCGATCGCGTCACGGTTCCCTCGCGCCGGATCACCGTCCGGAACCAGTCCCATCAGATTCGCCGCGCAGGTCGGCGTCAGCGCCCAGCGCCCGCTCGAGGCGGTCGTGACGCCGCTGTCGCCAGTACGAGCTTTGTCTCCGTGCGACATCGCCGCCGGCCGCCGGTCACTCGCCGCGCGATCGGATGGCCCGGACATCACGGCCGCGAATCGATCGCCCTCGAACTCGAACGCGTCGGCCCGCAGCGATTCGGCGGCCCCCTCCATGAAGCTCAGGTACGGCAGGCCCGCGATGTGTGCACTGCGCGGACCGACCTGCTCGATGCGATCATCGCGCAGGTACGCCAGCGAGCCGCCCGCCACGCCCACCGTGCGAACGTCCAGCGTCGCCACGTGCAGCTTCTGCCCGCCGATTTCCGCCGAGCGCACCTGGCAGCGCCCGTTGCGGATGACGCTGATGTCCGTGCTGGTTCCGCCGACTTCGAGGAACACGCCGTCCGAGACGCGGGCGTACAGCAGCGCGGCGGCCACGCCGGCCGCCGGCCCCGACAGCATGGTCAGGATCGGCCGCCGCCGCATCTCCGCCAGAGTCATGATGCCGCCATCGCTGCGCATGATCATGAGCGGCGCGCGGATGTCCGACTCGCGCACCGCCCGATCGGTCATCTCGGCCGTGCGCAGCATGCGCGGCAGCATGCTGGCGTTGATGACCGCGGTTCGCGTGCGGATGCGCAGGCCGTGCAGGCGGCTGACGTGGTGGGTGGCGGTCGCGATCAGCCCGCGCGCCGCGGCCCGCTCGCACACCAGCGTCTCGCGCGAAGGGTCATCCACCGAAAACGCCTCGGCGGCGACGATCACCTGCGCCCCGTCGCGCAGCAGTCCGTCGATGGCGGCGTCGATGCTGGCGGGATCGACTCGCTCGGAACGGATGAAGCGGTGCGAAATCGCCAGCACCCGCCTGGGTGCGAGCGTGATCGGCGCGATGGCCGTCTGCATGCGGGCCAGCGCCGCACTTGGGCCACGGGCCATGCCGACGATGCCCACGGGCGCCACGTCACCCTCGAGCAGCGCGTTGGTCGCCTGCGTGGTCGAGTGTGCGATCAGCTGCACGTCGGCCGGCGCGATACGGCTGTCGGCCAGCAACGTGTGGAGCGCGTTCACCACGCCGCGAGCCACGCCGTCCGCCGCGTCGTGCGTGGTCGGCACCTTGGCCTTGCCGCGCAGCTCGAGCGTAGCGGCGTCGACCGCCACCGCGTGCGTGAACGTGCCGCCCACGTCGATGCCGATCCGCACGCGCCCGCCGACGGTCGCCTCGCCGCTCATCCCAGGAACCGCATCGCGAAGATCACCACGGCGACGCTCGCCGCCGCCCACACGGGCAGCAGAAGGTAGCGGAGCAGCCGGTTGACCCCCACGTTCTGAAAGCCCGCGATCCAGACGTTCGCCGTATTGGTCGGGTCGCACACGCCCTGCAACATGCCGGCCGCCAGGATGGCTCCCAGCACGGCCGGCGGCGGCAGCGCTGCGGTCGCCAGCAGCGTGGCCGACACCGCCAACCCCATGCCCCACACATTCAGCGGTCCGCGATACAGCGCCAGCGGCGCGCCCAGCGCGAACACCGCGACGTAGCGGCTGGCCGTGCGCGGCGCGGCCGACTCGATCAGCGGCCGCAAGTAGCCCTGCACCGGGGCGGTCGAGAGCGATGTCACCAGCAGGCCGATGCCGATCATCAGCAGCACCGGCGGCACGACCGCCTGGGCGCCGTCGATCAGGGAGCGCGCCAGTTGCCGCGTCGCCCCGTCGCGCCCGCGCACGCACAGGTACATGTAGGCGATGGCGATCGTGAATGCCGCGATTTCGTCGATGCCGCCCGCATAGACCAGCGCCACCGGCACGAGCGGTGCGATCATCAATCGCGGCGGGACCGTCAGCGCGGGCGCGTCGACCGGCGCCTCACGCGACTGGAAGCTGCTGCGCAGTCCGCGGCGCGTCCCCCAGGCGATCCAGACGATCCCGGTGGCGAAATAGAGCGCGACCAGCGTCCACAGGATCGAGTCCAGTTCGGCGGGGGTGACGCCGTAGAAGTCGAGCCACAGTCGTCGAGACACCGGATGAAGCTGCCCGCCCATCGCGATGCCGATCAGAAACACTCCCGCCCCGACCACGGGTGACAGGCCGACCGATCGCAGGATCGGCAGAATGATGGTGCCCAGCATCATGACCGTGCCGAGCCCACCGGCCGACGTGAAGATCAGGGCCGTCGCGAGAAACACCGCCACGGCCACGCCGGCCGGCCGCTCGCCGGCGAACTCGGCCGTCCAGTAGACCAGCCGCTCCGCGATTTTCAGATTGCGGACGTACATGGCAAACATCCCGCCGAAGAGCGTGGCAATCATCGTGGCCGACAGGCTCAGGCTTCCAGCGCGAACGGTCAGCGCCAGATGCCCGCCGACGTACCGCAGGGCGTCGCGCAGGGTCGCGCGCCAGCTCTCCGAGTCCGAATGCCGATCGAGCCAGAGCTGCGGCGCGGCCCGCAGCGCCGTGGATTGGTCGAGGATGGCCTGAATGCGGCGGGCCGGATCTTCCGACTCACCGGATTGGCGGAGCGCGCCCTCGAGCGAGTCGAGCAGCGATTCAACCGGCACGCTGCGCAGCCTCGCCTCGGCCAGCGCTCGGCTGCCCGGGTAGTCGGGCGGTTTCGAGAGAAAGTCGGGGTACTCGAGCAGCCGGGCCCGCTGAGCGTTGAGCTCCGCCAGTGCGGCCGGACGTTCGCGCGCGATCATCGACGTGATCGCGCCGGTGTCGCCGGACGCCAGCGCGGCGCGGGCCGCGTTCAGCAGCCGCTCGTGCCTTGCGAGCCGCTCGCGCACCGCGTCCGCCGTCGCCCGCCGCAGATCGTGCCACTGCTGAAACCGCGACGGGGCTTCGGCGTTGCGCGGCGCCAGGTCGGCCAGCACGGCCAGCATGACGAACGAGATCGCCATGAGCGGCAGCGCCAGCAGCGCCGACAACCGCTCCAGAAACATGAGGGCCGCGAAGACCAGGAAGACCACCAGCAGCAGGCAGCCGATCGCCGGGGTCATGCGGAAATCGGGACGATGTCGTCGGGGGGGTCGGGCCACAGGGGCTGATCTGGCGTCGCGGCGCGGCGGAGCGTGTCCGCCACTCGGCCGATCAGGCCGGCATCGAGCATCGCCAGCCAGTCCCCGGCGATCCGCTCGACCACCGCCTCCTGAAGACAGTCGGGCGACACCACGTGCACCAGCTCATGAAGCAGGGTGTGCACCAACTCGCGGTCGCTGCGCTCGACGCCGAACACGCTGACGCGCCGCAGCAGCGGATCCCACTCGCCCCACACGTTCCGCCGTCGCAGCCGCAGCGGACCGGCCGCCACCCGCACTTCGATCCGCCCGGCACGCAGCGCCCGCAGCTCACCATCGACGGCGAGTCGCTCCCAAGGCGCTGTCGCGCTCGCGAGGTTGTTTCGATCAGCGCACGTCATCTCGCGTTTGATTCTGTCGCAAACGGCGGATTTGCGAAATGGCGGCACGGCGGGAGCCGGTCGGCCGGCACGATCCGAGCAGCTTGCCGCGTCAACGCGGATGCGGTAACAACGCCCGGTTCGTCCGGCGACGAGGCGTGCCCTGTTCGGGTCCGCCTGCGACGGATTTGACGATTCGGGCCGGCTTTCGGGGCGACATTGGGATCGGATGGCTTCCCGCCATCCACGCCGAGGGGTTCCGCATGACACGCGCGAGGCAGGCGTTCGTCCGCCCGGATTCGGATCTCGGGAACTGGGCCCAGGTCGAGCCGTATTTCGCTCGACTGCGCGGCGCGCCGCTGCGTTCCAGCGCGGAGATCGAGGAGTGGCTGCTCGACGCGTCGGAACTTGCCGCCGCGCTCGACGAGGCCCGCACGGTCCGCGACGTCGCGATGACCTGCCAGACGGATGACCCGCGGCGCGAGCGCGCGTACCTCGACTTCATTGAGCACGTGCTGCCGCCGGCCCGGGTCGCCTGGAACGAGCTGGACCGCAAGCTGCTCGAGGCTTCGGCCCACCGGGACCTGCCCTCGCCGCGGTACGACGTGTTCATGCGCCGCGTCCGCAACCGCGTCGAGTTGTTCCGCGAGCGGAACGTCGAGCTCCACACGCAGGACGAGAAGCTGCGGCAGCAGTATCAGAAAATCTGCGGCGCCATGACTGTCACGATCGACGGGCGCGAGCAGACACTGGAAGAAGCTGGGCGGGATCTGGAGCTTCCGGACCGCGCCCGCCGCCGGACCGTATGGGAGGCCATCTGGACCCGCCGCATGGCGGACTGTGACACGCTCGACGCGCTGTACGACGACATGGTGCGCGTGCGGACGCAGATCGCGCACAACGCGGAATGCCGCGACTACCGTGAGTACGCCTTTCGTGATCTCGAGCGCTTCGATTACACGCCGCGGGATTGCGAGGCGTTCGCGGCGGCGATCGAGCGCGCCGGCGTGCCCGCGGCCAGACGACTTCACGCCGCGCGCCGGGAGCGCCTCGGCGTCGACCGCCTGCGGCCGTGGGATTTGGCCGTCGATCCGGTCGGCCGTCCGCCGTTGCGCCCGTTTGCCTCAGTCGATGAGCTGGTCGAGAAATGCGAGCGCGTCTTCGCCCGCGTCGATCCGACGTTCGCCGACCAGTTCGGCGTCATGCGGCGCGAGGGCCTGCTGGACCTGGCGAGTCGGCGCGGCAAGGCGCCCGGCGGCTACATGACGACCTTCGAGGTGCGGCGACTGCCGTTCATCTTCATGAACGCCGTCGGCCTGCACCGCGATGTCGAGACGCTGCTGCACGAGGGCGGACATGCCTTCCACGGATTCGCAACGCGCGACGAACCGCTGGTCGCCTACCGCTCGTCGCCGATCGAGTTCGCCGAGGTGGCGTCGATGGCGATGGAACTGCTGGCGATGGACCGGCTCGACGAGTTCTACGGACCGGCCGACCTGGCGCGGGCGAAGCGGGAGCAGCTCGAAGGGATCGTGCTCTTCTTTCCGTGGATGGCCCAGATCGACGCGCTGCAGCACTGGGTCTATGCCAACCCGGGACACACCCGCGACGAGCGCCGCGAGGCCTGGCTGGAGCTGCGGCGGCGCTTCGGAGGGCTGGAAGACTACACCGGCTTCGAGGACGTGCAGGCGCACTTCTGGCACCACAAGCTGCACCCGTTCGTGCACCCGTTCTACTACGTCGAGTACGGCATCGCGCAGCTCGGCGCGCTGGCGGTGTGGCGCAACAGCCGGCACGACTACTCTCGGGCGGTTCGGCAGTACCGCACCGCGCTGGCGCTGGGCGGCAGCCGGCCGCTGCCGGAGCTGTTCGAAACCGCCGGGGCCAGGCTCGATTTCAGCGAGTCGACGCTGGCGCCGGCCATCGCCGAGATCGAGCGCGTGCTGGCCGAAACCGACTGACGACGACGTGGACGAGCGCACGGCCGGCCGGCCGTGCCATCAGGGACGAACGGCTTCCGCGACACCCCGATCCAGTTCGAGGCGGTGTGTCTGGCCGGAGCTCGAATCGTCGGCGGCCGGGCGGTCGCCGAAGCGCCAGCGCGGCGCGATCCATGCAGGGCCGCTTGTATCGGCCGGACCGGCCGCCCTCCGTACATCCAGCGTGGCGATCGCGCGCTGCTCGCATGCGTATCGCGCGCCATCTCGGTCGCGCACGTGCAGTCCCAGGGCGTAGCGACCCGCATCGACATTCAGCGCACAGTCGCACGCGATCGTCCGCTCATCGCCGGCTTCCGCCGGCAGGTCTTCCACCCCCAGCCGCGTGCTGCTGGTTTCGTACATGATCAGTTGATCTTCCGCGCGGGTCAGGTAGAGCCCGTACGATGGCCGCGGAATCGCAACGTTGAATCGCACGGTGTACTCGAAGCGAATCTGGTCGCCCGGCCAGCACACGGCGATCGGCCTTCCGTGCGCGTCAAGCAGCCGAGCCCCCACGACTTCGACCGGCGGCCGCCCGTCGACCGGCGGCATCAGCAGGGAATCGGCCGCCGCGTCGTGGTACCGGGTGACGGCCTCGCCCGGTGCGCCGTCGCAGAGCACCCGTCCGCCTGACAGCAGAACCGCCCGCGTACAGAACCGCGCGACTGTGTCGAGGTCGTGCGAGACGAAGACAATCGCAGCGCCTTCCAGCAGGAGCCGGCGCATGCGATCGATGCAGCGAGCTCGAAACGAACGATCACCGACCGAGAGGACCTCGTCGACCAGCAGCACGTGAGCCCGTGCCGCCAGCGCCAGCGCGAAGCCGAGCCGGGCGTGCATGCCGCTGCTGTAGTGCTTGACGGGCGAGTCGAGGGCGTCGCCGATCTCGGCGAACGCCACGATCTCGTCGAAGCGCCGCCGGATCTCGCCGCGCGACAGGCCGATGATGGCGCCGTGCAGAAAGACGTTTTCTCGGCCGGTCAGATCGGGGTGAAAGCCGGCCCCGAGCTCGATCATGGCGGCCACGGGGCCCGAAAGTGTGAGGCGCCCGTCATCCGGCCGCAGGATGCCGGCCAGGAGTCGCAGCAGGGTGCTCTTGCCCGCGCCGTTCGGCCCGATGACGCCGAGCGCCTCACCGGGGCGCACTTGCAGGCTGATGTCCCGCAGCGCCCAGAGGGATGTCGCGGTCGTGTTGTGGGGACGTCCACGAACCATCCACGCCGCGACGGTATCGCGCAGCGAGCCATGCCGGGCGCCGACCCGGAAGCGTTTGGATACGTGCTCGACAATGATGCGCGGCTCGGGCACGGCGGCGTCGATCTCCGACCGGGAACCGCCGCGCATCCCTCCGCGCCGGCGGTCCCGGCCCTCTTGTCATCGACGCCGCCCCTACGCGCGCTTGACCCGCTGCTGGCGTAGCGCGACGGACGCGGCGGAGACCGCCTCAGACGTGCTTCAGGGCCGCCGTCAGCTCCTCGGTCAGATCGTGCTTGTCCTCGAGTCCGACGCTCAGGCGGATGCTGCCGGGCGTCACGCCGTCGGCGGACTTGCGATCGGCCGGCACTGCGGCGTGCGTCATCGTGTACGGACACTCGATCAGGGTCTTGATCTGGCCCAGCGATACCGCCAGCGTGATGCAGTACGAGTTCTGGGCGATCCAGTCGATCAGTCGTTCGCCGGGATTGTCGTCGGCGGAGCGCGAGCGCAGCTCGAAGTAGATCATCGAGCCGGGCGCGAACTTGCCGTCCTCGCTTACCATCTGCCGCTTGGCCAGTTCGTACTGCCGGAAGCTCGGCAGGCCCGGGTAGTGCACGGCCGCGACCTTCTCGTGGTGCTCGAGGAAACGCGCGACATGGTGCGCCGTCTTCTGGTAGTTCGCCATCCGCGCCGCCAGCGACGGCAGGCCGTAGACCAGCGTCGACCACGCGGCCTTTGGCGAAAGCGATCCGCCGAAGTCCTTGCGATACATCATCAGCGGATCGCGCAGCCGGCGCGGGCCCACGACGACTCCGCCCATGTCGGTCCCGAATCCGCCGATGCCCTTGGTGAGCGATTCGACCACCACGTCGGCCCCGATGGTGAGGGGGCGCTGGCAGTACGGGCTGGCGAAGGTGTTGTCGACCACGATCCAGATCCGCTCCGCCTCCGGTCGCTTTGAATTGACCCGGTCGACGATCGACCGCACGGCGGCGATGTCGATCAGTTGCATGTCGGGGTTGACGGGCGTCTCGAAATAGACCACGCGCGTGTCGCGCGTAATGGCCGGGGCCAGCCCGTCGGGCCGAATCAGGTCGACCAGTGTCAGGCCCACGTCGTAGCGCGACAGCCAGTTGGTCAGCAGCGAATAGGTGCAGCCATACAGCATGTGGTGCGCGACCACATGTTGTCCGCCGCGCGTCAGCACACCCAGCGCCGCCGAGATGGCGGCCATGCCCGTGGCGAAGCACACGGCCGTTTCGCCGTGCTCCGCGACGGCGAGGTTATCCTCGAGCATGCCGCGCGTCGGTTCGTCAAGGCGGTCGTAGATGTAGATGGGCGTATGCGACTCGGACTCAGGCGTCAGATGCGCGAACTCGACAAACCCCTGCGCCCCGCGCCGGGCCGAGTCCAGCCGGAAGGTGGCGCTGGACGTCATCGGCGGAACCACATGGTGGTTGTAGTCCCACCGCCGGCTTCGTCCGACCCCGTGGATCAGTCGCGTCCGGACGCGGCGGTCGGTTTCCCGCGGATATTCCGTCTGCTCGGCGCCGAGCGTCTCCCGATCCGACTCGGGCGCTTGCGGATTCAAGGTGCTCATCACTCACCTCCGTTCGGCCTGCCCAGCCCGCGACAATCCGCCGGCCGACCGGCCGGCGTCCACATGTTCATTCCGCGGCGCGCGTCAGGCGCTCGCGGACATCTGCCATCGTCAGGCCTTGATCCCGCGCGGCGCTCCCGAGGCGGTCGCTCTCCGACACCGAGGCCGGCAGATTGAGGCGTGCTCGAACTTCGTCCACGTCCATCGCGGAAGCCGCCGCTGCCTCCGCCAGCGTCATCGAGCCGCGCAGCACCTCACCCATCGCCCGCTGGGCCGTGCCGTGCCGTCGGCCAGCCGATCCGAGGACGTCGGAGGCGACGGCTCCGGCGCGGGCCGCATGGTCGTTGCTACCAGCGGAAAAGGTCACCTGGTGCATGGCCAGCGCGATGAACCCGGTCACGAAGGAGACGATCAACGCCAGCGCCAGCACACCCCACGCCTGCCGGATCCAACCCACCGGATGGCTGACGCCGGCAGGATCGCGCATGAACCACTTGCGGACCGTGATGCAGACCCAGTTCCAGTGCAGCGCCAGGTGAACGAGGAGAATCGCCAGCATCCCGAGCACGAGATAGAAGTGCAGGTCGCCGAAGTCGTGGCGTCCCCACGACCAGAGGGTGCGGCCGGCGCCTCCCCGGCTGCTCGGCGGCAGGACCCACCGCAGCAGCAGGCCCGTCGTCACGACGCCCAGCATCACCAACAGCGTGATCAAGTCGACGAGGAAGTTCAGCGTATTGCGTCGGATCATGATGCACCTCGCCATGTGAAGCCGACAGCGGACGCCTCGATCAGGTGGAGCCGTCGTTTCAGGTGCCGGCCCGTGGGACGCGACCGGTGCACACGGCTGGCGGATCAGTCTGCCCGGCGTCGGCGACCACGCTATCGGCGCCTCAGCGCACCGGGGTGTCCGTCATCACAGCAACTCGTGTGCCGCCAGCGCCTTGAGGCGCCGCCAGCGGCGATCCACCTCCTCCTGCACTTCGCGAGCCACGTCAACGTACTCCGGCGTCGCGAGGTGCCGGAACGCGCCGCCCATTCTCTGAAACGCCTCGGTCACGGGAATCTTGGCGTTCTTGGCTTCCGGATCGTAGGTGATGGTCGTCTTGCCGTGCTCGATCTCGAACAGCGGGTGCATGCAGGCGTCGACCGCCGCCTCCACCGCCGACGGTCCGACATGATCCTCCATGCCCCAGTTGAGCGGACAGACCGAGAGCGTCTTGACAAACGCGAACCCGCCCGCCCGCACGGTGGCCTGGGCCTTACGGGCCTTGCGGATCATGTCCAGGGCGTGCGACTCGCTGGTGGTCGCGAGATACGGGGCGAAGGTGCCGCGCAGGATTTCCACGATGTCCTTGTGATGCGTGCGTTTGCCGGCCTGCTGCGGACCACAGTGGGCGTTGGACGCCTTCTGGCCCTTGAAGCCGGAGTAGCAGAGCTGCGCCCCGGTGTTCATATAGCCCTTGTTGTCGTACTCGAAGTGGATGTACGGGTCGTTTCGCAGCGCCGCCGCGATCACCTGATCCATGCCGATGTCGTCGCCGCCGTCACCCGAAACGGCGATGACCGTGATCTCCTCCGGCAGTTCTCCACGGGCCTTGAAGCGCTTGATCATCTCCACCACGCCCGTGGCCGTGGATGAATTATTGTGGAACAGGTTGTGGAAATATGGCACTTTGAAGCTGGTCAGCGGGTAGCCGGTCGTGACCACCATGCCGCAACCGGTGTTGAACAGCAGCACGACGTGCCCGTCGATACCGCGCAGGAACAGGTTCAGACTGGTGAAGATGCCGCAGCCGGGACAAGCCGTGTGCTTGTCGAAGCGCGGCGGCATCTTCGACAGTTCCTTGAGGTTGACCTTGTTGCCCTGTCCGGCATTGAGCGTGCACTGTTCGCAGGTCAGCGGGACCAGCGTCGGCGCCGGCTGGTAGCTCGTATCGCCGGCCCAGGCGCCATGGTAGGCCTTGTCCGGGGCGAACGAGAATGTCGGCGTGCCGTTGGTCGGCGGGGTTCGCGTGTCCACCGCCGGCCGGGCGTCGTCGCCCGCCAGCTCGTCGTAGAGCGCGAGAGCATCCTCGCGCGTGAAGTTCAAGCCGCCGATGCCGTAGCTGCGCTGCACAATGCGGGCCCGGTTGCCGCGACGCTGCAAGGCCGCGCCGATCTCGTTGGCGAGGTAGTTGCTCGCGCCGTACTGGCTGGCCCGCTCCGCGACCACGATTCGCTTCGCCGCTCCCAGCGCCGCCACCACCTCTTCCTCCGGCCACGGCCGCAGGACGGTCGGAACGACGAGGTTGACCGGCTGACCGCGCTCCGCCAGCGCGTCCACCGCGTCCTTGGCGGCCTCGCCGGCGGTGTTGAGCGCCACCAGGCAGCGCTCGGCCCCGGCGTCGCCGTATTGTTGCACGAAGCCGTAGCGCCGCCCGGACAACGCGTGGAACTCGTCGAACAGCGCCGGCAGCAGCCGATACGCGGCATCAAACTTGAGATCCATCTGGACCTTGGCGTTGATGAGATCGTCGTTCATGTACGCGCCGAAGGTGCGCGGATGGGCGACGTCAAGCAGGCTGAAACGCCCGTTCTCACCCTTCAGCGTGGCCTTGAACGGCGGCGGGCCGACGAATCGCCGTACGTCGTCGTGATCGTTGAAGACCCTGATGCGCCGGTTGGCGTGCGACGTATGGAAGCCGTCGTAGGCCACGATCACCGGCAGGTTGACCTTTTCGGCCAGCTTGATGGCGATGATGTTCAGGTCGTAGCAGGCCTGCACGGTGCTGGCCAGCAGGATCGGCCAGCCCCAGCCCAGTGTCGCATACAGATCGCTGTGGCCGTTCTTGATGTTCAGCGGCGCCGACACGTCGCGAGTCGAGAGATTCAGCACCATCGGCAGGCCCAGCCCGGCGATGGCGGGCATCTGTTCGGCCTTCAGCAGCAGCCCGTTGGCGCTGGTCACGTCGACCACGCGCCCGCCGGCCACCGCCACGCCGGCGCAGATGCCCAGCGCGGCCAGCTCGGACGAGGCGACGATGAACGCGATGTCGGTCTGACCGTCGGCGAAGGCCTTGGAAACCACCTCGCCGGCGTCGGAGGACGGCGTAATCGGGTAGTAGCCCTCGGCGTCGTAACCGATGTCGAGAATGGCGCGGGCAACGGCCTCGTTGCCGTTGCCGAGCCACGGAATCTGGACGGCCGCCTGTGGCTCCGTCGCGGGACGCTGGGGTGCTGATAGCACGGTCATGGCCGTCGACTCTCCTTCGGGCGGGGCGGCGGCGCCGCTCGCCCGTCTAGAACTCGATCGCGGGGGCGGTCAACGCCTTGCCCTTCTTGTTCTCCGGGCACACCTCGACGCAGCGCATGCAGCCTTTGCAGAAGCGGTCGTCGATGCCCGTCATCCTGCCCTCGAACCACAGCAGTCCGCCCGGATCGGAGCAGACCGTCAGGCAGATGCCGCACGACGTGCACGCGGCCGGGTTGAAATGCGGAACGCGGCCCAGCGCGGCGATGCGGTTGTCACGGCCGGCCGTGGTGTGGTACAGGGCGTCGATCGTGCCGCCATTGAGCATGTTCTGCCAGCCGATCGCGCCGCGCGTCACCTTGGGCTCGGTCAACGGAAATCGCCCGTCGGCCTCGAAGGACGCCGAGACGACACCCCGCAGCGCGCCGTCGAACGCCGCCACGTTGGCGTCGGCCGCGCGCGGCCACTGCTTGGCGATGACCTTCTTGATGTCCTCATCGGGAAAGCCCAGCTCATGGGCGAGCACGGCCAGCAGCGGCATGTTGAGCCGCGAGCGGGCGGCGTAGGCGATCCGCCCGGCGTCGAGACACAGAATGCGCCCGGAGTGCAGTCGCAGCCGCGATCTCATCGCATCCGGATCGGTCGACGTGTTGACGATGCAGGTCGCGTTGGGCTGAAGGCCGCGCCACAGCTCGAGCGGCTCGATCAGGTCCTGGTGGAAAACCACGAGAAAGTGCGGACGAGCGGTCGGTCCGGCCTGCCGAACGTTTGTGCCGACCTTGCAGAAGCGGATCGACACGTCGGTGGCCGTCCCCTTCTTTTCCGAACCGTAGCGGGCGTCGAATCCGCCGTCGAGACCGAACTGTGTACAGCCGGTCTTGAAGAGCAGTTTGGCGGCCATATTCGCCCCGTCGCCGCCAAGCGCAGATAGCAGCACGTTGGTGAAGCCGAGTTCGTCACGCTGAGCAAGTCGCAGAGTATCGGGCATACGTGGATGCTCCAAGGCGGCCACCGGCCGCGATCAGGGGGCGGCGGTTCCGTTGTCGCTGTCGGGTGCGGTGGGCACGCCGAGAAGGTCGGCCAGGCGGCGGAGATCGAACGGCTTCTCCACGTACGACGGATCGAGCGGCGGCGCGTCGTCGGCCGTGCGGGCGATCGTGTGGAGGACTCGGACCGCCGGATTGCAGCGTCGCGCGGTCGCCTCAATGTCGCGGATGCCGCCCGCGGTCAGGTCGTCGGCGACAATCAGCGCGTCGACCGGCCATCGCTCCACGACGCGGCTGCCTTGGTTCGCCTCCGCCGCCGTGCGGACATCGAACCAGCGGCCGAGGTAGGTCTGAAGCGACCAGCGCGTCAGCAGGTCCGGTTCGACGATCAGCAGCCGCCGTTGCACCGAGGTCGAGCCTCCCGCGCGCTCGGTTCGACCGGACCGACCGGTCGGCGACGCGCGCCCAGGAACCCTAGAGCCATTGGCACGTTCCGTACCACGGCGAGCCCGGGCGGCTACCGGCTGCGGCAAACTGAGCGGGGTGGGGGTGGCAGGGCTGAAAGAAGCTGCGCTGGTCGCCCCGTCGGCAGTCGCCAGTGTGGGAAATCGCGCACTGCTGCGTCAAATCACGCTGCGGTCAGCACCCCCGGCGTGGGTTAGAATAATCCGGTCATGCTGCCAATCTTCGAAGAAGCCGCCAGTTACGTCGGATTCTCCGCGACAGACGCCGACCTGTTGCGCGAGATGGCCGGGAAAATCGCACCACGGCTGCCGGCGGTGGTGGACCGCTTCTACCGCGAGATTCTGGCCCATCCGGCCGCGCGGCGCGTCCTTCACGGCGGCGAGGCCCAGATCGAACGCCTTCGCGGCCACCTGCTTCGCTGGCTCGAGACCCTGTTCAGCGGAACCTACGACGCAGCTTACTGGCGCGAGCGCACGAGCATCGGCCGCGTGCACGTCGCTGTCGGGCTGCCGCAACACTTCATGGTCACGGCGATGGAGGTTGTCTGGCAGGAGCTGCATCGCATCATCCGCGGACTGGGACTGCCGGACCCGGACGACCGGCTGGTCGCTCTTCACAAGCTGCTCTCGCTCGAGCTGGCGATCATGCTCGACAGCTACCGCGAGCGCTACACCGACCAGGTGCGCGAAATCGAACGCAGCGCCATCCGCGAACGCCTGACACGCGCCGAGCACCTGGCCGAGCTCGGGCAACTGGCGGCCTCGCTCGCCCACGAGGTCAAGAATCCGCTGGCCGGCATCAGCGGCGCGATTCAGGTCATCCGTGACGCCACGCCCGGGGAGCACATGCACCGGCCGATTCTGGAGGAGGTGCTTCGCCAGATTACCCGGCTGGACCGGACCGTGCGCGACCTGCTTTCCTACGCCCGCCCCGCCCGGCCGCAGATCAGGACCTGCAATATCGCCGAGCTGATCGGCCGTGTGTCGGGGCTGCTGGCGCGCGAGCCGGCGTTTCAGCGCGTGGCCTGCGAGGTCGACTGCGACGGCGTGCCGCCGATCGAGGCCGACGAGCACCAGGTCGCACAACTGTTGGTCAATCTCCTGTTGAACGCGGCTCACGCGTCGCAGGCCGGCCAGAGCGTGCGAGTGGTGGCACGGCTGGATGGCGAGTCGGTGATGGTCGTCGTGCGCGACCATGGCCACGGCATGGATGAGGAGGTCTGCCGCCGCGCGTTCGAACCCTTCTTCACCACCAAGGCCAAGGGCACCGGGTTGGGTCTTTCGATCTGCCAGCGGATTGTCGACACGCTCGGCGGTACCATCTCGATCGAGAGCCGCGTCGGCGCCGGGACGACCGTCCGAGTGCGGCTGCCGGTGCGGCAATCCGCGCGGTCCGGTCCGGTCCGGCCCGAGCGGACGGGCGGTCATTGACCTCGCAACCCTGTTCGAGCGGGAACGCACGTGATTCGAGTCCTGATCGTCGAAGATGAAGCTCTGATTCGCTGGTCGATCCGCCAGAAGCTGGAGGAGCTGGGATACCGCGTGACCGAGGCGGAGGACGGCCGGGACGGTCTGGCGGCATTTGAGACCGGCGGCTTCGACCTGGTCATCCTCGATTACAAGCTGCCCGACATGACCGGTCTGGACATCCTGCGACAGCTTCGCAGCGTCGACCACGACGCGGTGGTGGTCATGCTCACGGCCTACAGCTCGATCGAGAGCGCCGTCGAGGCCATCAAGCTGGGCGCGTTCGACTACATGGCCAAGCCGTTCCAGATGGAGCATCTGCTGTTCGTGGTCAGCAAGGCGCTGGAGACGACCCGCCTGCGGCGCGAGGTGCGCGAGCTCCGCCGCAAGCTTCAGTCCGAGTACGGCACCGACGTCGTGATCGGCCGGCACGCCTCGATGCGCGAGCTGATGTCGATCATCATGCAGATCGCCCGCAGCGGCGCGTCGACTGTCCTGCTGCGCGGCGAAACCGGCACCGGCAAGGACCTGGCGGCGCGCGTCATTCATCAGAACTCCGACCGCGCCGCGCAGCCGTTCATTAACGTCACCTGCACCGCCCTGTCGGAGACGCTGCTCGAAAGCGAGCTGTTCGGCCACGAGCGCGGCGCCTTCACGGATGCCAAGACGCAGAAGAAGGGCCTGCTCGAGATGGCCGACGGCGGGACCGTGTTCCTCGACGAGATCGGCGACATGCCGGCGCAGCTCCAGGCCAAGTTGCTGCGCTTCCTCGAGGAGCGTCGCTTCCGCCGCGTCGGTGGCGTCAACGAGCTCGCCGTCGACGTGCGCATCATCGCGGCCACCAACCGCGACCTCGACCGCGCCATCGCCGACGGGCAGTTCCGCCGCGACCTGCTCTATCGGCTGAACGTCGTCACGGTCGAGCTGCCGCCGCTGCGCGAGCGTGGCGGCGACATTCGCATTCTGGCCGACCACTTCCTGACGCGCTTCGCCGCCGAGTTCAAGAAGAACGTGACGCGCTTCGAGCCGGAAGCCTATGAGCGCCTGGAGCGATACGACTGGCCAGGCAACGTGCGCGAACTCAAGAATGTGGTCGAGCGCGCCGTCCTGCTGAGCCGCGCGGAGACCATCGGCCCGACCGACATCATGCTGGGCCGCAGCCAGCCGCAGTCGTGGCCGATCGACCTGAACGGCTTCACGCTCCCGCCCGACGGCTTCGACATTGAGCAGCTCACGCAGCTTGAACTGCACCTGCTCAAGCAGGCCATGGCCCGCACCAACAACAACCAGTCGGCCGCCGCCAAGCTGTTGAACCTGTCGCGCGACCGGCTGCGTTACCGGCTGGCCAAGTTCGGCCTCGATTGAGGGGCTGGGCCGCTGATTTATAATGTCGGGATGGAAGACGACATTGAGCGGATTCTCATCCCGCGGGAAACCATCGCGCGGCGGGTGCGCGAGTTGGCCGACGAGATCGCGCGGACCTATGGGCAGGACGCCGCCGGGCTCGTGCTCGTGCCGGTGCTGTCCGGCGCGCTGATCTTCGTGGCCGACCTGATGCGCTGCCTGCCGTTCAAGATGCGGATCGCCGTCATGAGCGTCAGCAGTTACGGCCTCCAGACCCGGGCAACCGCCCCGCCGCAACTGGTGTCCGACCTGCGGGTCGACATCCGGGGGCGACACGTGCTCGTGGTCGACGACATCCTCGACACCGGCAACACGCTGCGCTTCGTGACCTCGCGTCTGCGGGAGGGTGGTGCCGCCAGCGTGCGACTGTGCGTACTGCTGAGGAAGACGGCCCGGGCGCCGCGCGACCTTCAGCCGGATTTTCTCGGCTTTGACATCGAAGACGTGTTTGTGGTCGGCTATGGGCTGGACTATGCCGACCAGTATCGGAACTGGCCCGACATCGCCGTGTTGAAGCCGGAGCTGTACGCATGACCGCGCTCAAGCTCGGCCCGCGACGAGGTGGATGGGGCGTGCGATCCGATTCGCCGGTCGAGCCGGCGTCGGCCGCGGCGCTGGCGGCCGACGTCATCCCGACCCACCTGCTCGACGGCGGCGAGATCGTCGTGTTCGCCATCAAGCCGTCGCTGTGGTTCATTCCGCTGGTGAGTCGCTGGTGGTGCGTCGCCGCGGCAATGGCGGTGGCCGCGACGCGGCTGGCGCCGCTCTCCGGCATGGAGCTGCCCCTGATCAAGCTCGGGCTGGCTTTGGCGTTGTGCCGCCTGACGTGGGCCACGTTGCAGTGGTCCGGGCGGCTCTACGTGCTGACCAATCGCCGCGTGATGTTAATCCGGGGCGTATTCAACGTTGAATTGTTTGAGTGCCCGCTGGTGCGCATTCAGAACACCTGGATGACGCTGACACTGGTTGAGCGGCTCCTGCGGCTGGGGTCGATCCACATGAGCACCGCGGCCGGGGCAACGGCCGGCGGCGTAGCCACCTGGCGGACCGTGGCGCGGCCGCTGGAGTTGCACGAGAAGCTGCGCACGGCCGTTGAGCGGGCTCGTCATCGAGGGAATCATGGTGTGTGACGAACGGTTGACGGCACGATCCTCGCGCGGCGGTGCGGCGATCGCGCGGCTGGCCTGGGCGCTGGCGTGGTTGATCGTGTCGGTCGCGCCCGCACCGGCGCAAGACGCCGACGACGATGACCGCGCGCCCCCGCCGGTATCCGAGGAACCTCCCGCCCAGCAGTTCGAAAAACTGCTGGACTCGGCCAGGCAGATGGGCCCGTGGGAGAGCCAGGCTTCGCTGAACAACGAAGCCATCGGCCTGGTTTTCGAGCGGCAGGGCTGGACCAGCGAGCAGGATCGCTTCGCGCTGGATCTGGTCCGCGAGGTCGACCGCATTCCGCCGTGGCAGCCGCAGCGGCGGCAGGAGTTGTTTCTCAACTCGCTTCAGACCCGTTACAGCCTGAGCGAGAACCAGAAAGCGACCCTGAACCAGCGCATGCAGTTCGAGGCCATGCGGCTGACCTTCAAGTACTTCAAGGACGCCACCCCGATCGCCATGGAAGCCATCCGCACGCGCGCGGCGGGCCAGCCGTTCACGGCCAAGCAGGTCGCCCGCTGGAGCCGCACCCTGGCGCCAATGATGGACGACGCCCGGCAGGCGATGGAGCAGGTCGCGAACGGACTGGCGGAGACGATGACGCCCGAGCAGCGCGAGCGCATGCAGGCCGACCTGAAGGCCTTCCAGAAGCGGCACAACGATGTGATTCGCATGGTCGGCCGTTGGCAACAGGGCCAGTGGGACCCGACCCAGTGGGGGCTCGACAATGACCCGGTCCACGCCGCCGCCGTGGCGGCGGTGCGGGCCGAGCGCGCCAGGCTCGACGCCCAGCAGGCGCTGGCGCAGTTGCCGGCCGCCGCGGCAAAGCCGGCTCGTCCGGACGACGAATCGAGCTGGGAGCGCTATGTTCGCGAATACTGCCTCGTGCACCGATTCGACGGCGCGCAAATCAAGTCCGCCCGGGTCATCCTCGCCGAGCAGACCGCGCGGGCCAAGAACGTTCGCGCCGCCCGCGCCGCGGAGATCGCGCGGCTGGAGCGCGCCTTGGGCAGGGAGTCCGAGCCGGAACGCAAGGCCGAGCTCCAGAAGGAGTTGGCGGCGACGCTTGCTCCCGTGGCGGAACTCTTTACGGAGCTGTGCGCGCGCCTCGACGAGCTCCAGACGGCCGAGCAGCGTTCCGCCGCCGGCGACGCCCGGCGGACGCCGACGCACTGATCGCTTCGGCTCGCTGTACGAGCCGTCGCAGGCGACCAGCGATTCGCTCGGTGGCCCCGTCCGGCGCGCGGCGGATGATCCGGCGCAGAAGGCGAAACACCACGTCGCGGCGCAGCCGTTCGGCCGCGGTCGCTTTCAATCGATCCTCGACCTTGGTCACGCGGTTCGGGCGCAGTTGCAGGCCTGATGCAATCGCTCGCAGAGGCGTTCGGGCGCTGCTCTCGGGCACCGCCAGCCGCTCGGCCATCACGGCATCAATCAGCGGCCCGGCCGACTCGGGACGCCGGGCGGCGCGGCGGGCCTCGTTTCGGGCGAACGCCAGCGCCGCGTCGATCCGCTCGCGGATCAGGCCGCCGAGGCTCGGCAGCGACGCGTCGACGGTGTCGAGCACCGTCGGCCGACGAATGACCGGGCGGTTCAGTCGCCGCCCCGACCGTGGCTCGCGCGGATCGCCGCGGTGGAGCGATAAGACGCGGCGCGTTCCCCGGTTGGGGTCGGTGCGCGCGTGGCGCTTCTGCGTTGCCAGCGGCACCCGTACCAGCAGGCGACGCTCGCGCATGAAGCGCACCATCGCCGTCCGGATGCGGATCGAGGCGAACGGCGCGAATTCGCCGTGCTGGATCGGGTCGTAGCGGCGCACCGCCTCCGCCAGCGCCATGCAGCCCTCCTGGTACAGGTCGTCGTGCAGCCCGCGGGCGAGCCGCCCGTAACGCGCGCACTCCTGCCGCAGCTTGAATTGCACCAGCCTCAGGTGCCGGCTCACCTCGTCCGTCTGCCGCGGTGACAGCGGCGGCAGCCCCGCCCCATCCGGTTCCAGCCTGATCACGCCCGTTCCCTCCCCAGCGACCACCCTTGGTCACACCCTAACATAGTCCGAACAAAAGCGGGCGTCAAGTCGCCGTCCGGCGGGCGGTCAGTCGCCGGCAGGCGGCCCCAGACAGGCCAGCACGGCCGCCATGGGGTGCAGCGCGCCGCGGACCTGCTCGGGCGTGCTGCCGTCGATCCGCACCGCCGCGTCCAGGCCGAACGGTCCGACCGCCGTGCGCGTCAGCCGCGTGCAGATGCCGCCGCAACCCGTCGCCGTGCCCAGATCCCGGGCGATCGAGCGAATGTAGGTGCCGCGCCCGCATCGGATGGTCACTTCCACCGTCGGCCATGCGTAAGCGAGCACGTGGATCTCGTCGATGCGCACGCGACGCGCGGGCAGGGTGGGCGGCGCATCGGCAGGCCTGCCCAGCCGCGCGGCGCGGCGCGCGAGTCGATAGGCCGGCTGGCCGCCGATCTTCACGGCACTGTAGAGCGGCGGCGCCTGCTCGATTTCGCCGATCATGCCGGCCAGAGCGCGCTCAATGGCTGCGCGACCGGGATCGACCGCGCCGGCCACCGGCTCGAGCGCCGATTCCGGGTCCAGCGTGGCGCTGGTCACGCCGAGGGTGATGACGGCCCGGTACGTCTTTGGCAGGTCCATCAGCCGTTCGACCAGGCGCGTCGCGCGGCCCACGCACGCCACCAGCACGCCGTCGGCGAACGGATCGAGCGTCCCGGCGTGCCCGATGCGCCGCTCGCCCAGGATCGGGCGCAGCCGATAGACGTACTGAGCGCTCGACCGCCCCGGCGGCTTGTAGATCGGAATGACGCCCTCGACCGGCACGCCGCCCATGATAGCGCGATTCAGGCCGGCGTGTCGGCGCGGGCCGGAGCGTTTTCGCTGTCCGCTGTCAGCCCGAGCAGCCGCGCCTGCCGGGCTGCGATCGGCGTGGGGGCGTCATCTTCCAGCAGATGCAGGTCCAGCCGTTCGACCACCGCTCGGGCGAGGTCATCCAGCCCGTCGCCGAGCGCGGCGGAGACGCCGAGCCATGATGCTCCCCCCAGGTCAGGCGCGAGGGCACGCGCCAGATCGATCTTGTTGATGACGATGAGGCGCGGCTGGTCGTCCGGCAAGCGCTGCAGCAGGCGGGTTGCCGTCTCGCGCATCGGCGCGGGCGGGTCGGACGCATCCAGCACCAGCAGCACGAGGTCGGCCCGCCGCGCCTGACCGATGCCGCGGCGGATCGACTCGGCCTCGAGCGCGTCGTCGGTAGGACGCACGCCGGCGGTGTCGGTGAGCATGATCGGCCAGCCGTGTACGACGGCGGTTTCGCTGACCCAGTCGCGTGTGGTGCCGGGGTGATCCGCGGTGATGATGCGTTCGTGCCCGATCAGGCGGTTCGCGAGGGTGCTCTTGCCGGCGTTGGGCGGCCCGACCAGGGCGACCCGCGCGCCGCGCAACAGCCGCATGGCGGCGTTCGCGCGGCGGGCCAGCAGCGGGTCCGCGGCCGCGGCGGGGTCGCGCCGGCAGATGAACTCCGGCAGCACGCGTCGCTGCACCAGCAGCCAGCGCGTCAACCGGACGGTGTGGGCGGTTTGCAGCGCGGCGTCGATCTCGCGGAGCACCCGGTCGCGCTCGCTGGCCGGGTCGTCGTCCAGCGCGGCGACACGCACCGCACCGAGTCGCTCCAGCAGGCTCATGACGCGCTGCACGACGCGCATGCCGCCGTGCAGCGACAACTCCGCGCGGTGTCCGCCGTCCCAGCCAACGACCAGCACGTCGTCAATCGTCTCGTCGCCGTCGACCGCGCGGCAGAGACACACCCGGCCGTCCGGAAGCTCCGGCGGGTCGTCGCCGGCTGCCAGCCGCGTCGCCAAGGCGACGATCCGGCGCGCGGCCGGGCCGCGCAGCGCGATCACGGCGATGGCGCCCGGATTCGGCGAAGTCAGCAGCGCAAACCGGGTCACGTCGGCCGCCGCGGTATCCGTGGTCATGGGCCGCCGGGGCTCGACCGGAATCGCCGTGCGGCCAGCGCGATGCCTTCCAGCACGAGGTGGGGCTCGACGGCGTCGACGAACTCGCACGCGTCGGCCAGCAACGGGCTCATGCCGCCGGTGATCACGAGTTTCGGCCAGTGCGACAATTGGGTGGCGTAGCGCTCGACGATTTCGCGGAGCGCGCCGATCGCACCCAGCACGATACCGTTGTTGATGGCCTCTTCCGTCGTCGCGCCGTACGTCGTGACGCCGGCGTGCGGCCGCACAAGCGGAAGCTGCGCGGTTCCCTCGTGCAGGGCGGAAGCCTGCATGTTCAGCCCCGGCAGGATCGCTCCGCCCATGAAGACGCCCTCGCCGTTGACGCAGTCGATGGTGGTAGCCGTGCCGAAGCTGGCCACGGCGCAGGCCTCTTCAAAACGCTCGAAGGCCGCCGCCGCAGCGCACACGCGGTCGACGCCGATCGTCTCGACCCGTTCGATCGCCATCGAAAGCGGCAGGCGCGTGTCGCGGCCGATCACGATCGGCTGGCGGTGCAGCTCCTCGTGGACGATCGTGACGACGCGTTCCAGGACAGCCGGGACGACCGAACCGACCGCGACCTGCCTGTCCGCGTCGTCCGGCAGGGTTTCCCAGGCCGGCTCGATGGCGGCCCGCAACTCGTCGAGCTCGTCCGGAAGGCAGCGCTGCACGCTGCGGACGGCGCGCCCCGTCAGTTGGGCCAATGCCACGTGCGAATTTCCGATTTCGATCACCAGCAGGGCATCGGACGGTCCGTCGGATTCGGGTGTCAAGTGGGCTGCTCCGGGCTTGTCGCTTATGGGCCGGATTGTACCGCGGTCGGGAGGGTTTGCGTCCGCCGGAGTCGGCTGGAACGGATTTCCGGCGAGTATGGAATATATCCGGGCGAACGATCGTTATAGGAGAGTGAGCCGGCGCGTGACGCCCGCTCATCATTCATGAGGTCTTCCTTCCCTCAAGCGAGCGGCGTTCTGTCCGCTCGAGAATCGCCCCGAACCCGACGGGGCGATTCCGCGCGCGGCGGGCGCCCCCGGCGCTGGTTTCCGACGTTCGACATTCAGTGGGCGAGGCGGGACTCGAACCCGCATGAGCGTTTCCGCCCTGGGGATTTTAAGTCCCCTGCGTCTGCCATTTCGCCACTCGCCCGGCCGCGACACGATCTTATCGCCCGGCGACGAGCGGCCCAATTCATTCGCCCGACCGCTCTGGAGCAGGCTCCCCCGGGTCAGGTCGCTCGGTCGGCCCGGCGATAGCACAATTCCAGCCGATCCTTCACCATCGACATGTTGGCCGGCCGGTCGGCCCGGTCTGGTTGGAGGCAGTCCTCGATCAGGATCGCCAGCGGCGCGTCGAGTTCGCCCTCGCTGCCGTTGCGCTGCAAGGTGCGCCGCTCCAGCACGATGCGACCGCCTTTCCGCACGCTGGAGGCGTTCAACTGGGTCTGTGCCGGCCGGCCGAGAAACACCATGTGCATGGTGGCGCCGAGGCAGAACACGTCGGTGCGGACCTCGAGCGGCTGGCAGCGGGCCTGCTCGGGCGCGATGAAATCCGCCGTTCCCTGCACGCGCTGCTTGGTGTGCAGCATGGGACAGCTCTGGCCGAAGTCGATCAGGGTCGGGCGGCCGTTGGAGGCGCACAGGATGTTCTGCGGCTTGATGTCGGCGTGCACGTATCCGCGGCGATGCAGTTCGTCCAGCCCGTCCGCCACGTGCCAGAAGACCTTCAGCAGCCTGGCAACCGACGCGTGCGTTGCCCAGACGTCGAGCGGCGCCCCCTCGACGTATTCGAGCAACAGGCAGGCCTCCACGGCACGCAGCCGCCGGCGAATAATGCCGAAGTCGAGCGACCGCCGCAGGGCCCGGTGCGTGTTGCCTCGCCCGACCTCGAACTCGTTCCGCATCTGGCGGACCTGCGAGTCCCAGTTCGGCGCGACGGCGGAGATGGACTTGCGGCAGATCAGCTCGCCGCTCGTCACGTTCCGCATCAGCGTGACGCGCGTGTTGGCCTGCCCGAGCTCGCGCACTTGCACCAGATCAGGGAGCATTCGGCACATGGCATGCCGGTGTTTGACGGAACGGACACCCGCCGGCGCTGGCGGCGACGGCGGGTGCGCTTCGCCCGCGCGCTTTCCGGCCGAATGATCGACGATCGGATCCGCGGGCGGGTTGACGCGTCGAGCGCCGACGCGTGTTTGCGTTGCGCGTTCACCGGGCTCCGGAGACTCTCACGCGGGCGTCCGGGAGCACGATCACGAACCGGAGAAAGGGAAAAGAAAACCGCAAATAATGACAAGTAGGCCGTCTGTGCTGACCCGAATCGGCCGGCCCGACCGCTCCGACGCTGGCCGGCCGGCGGGCTGGTCTGGGCGTCGCGCCGGCCCGCGTGAGACCCGGCACGATCGCCCCCATTCACCGTTCATGGTACGCCGGGCCAAAGTGTCTGGCGATAGGCAGGTTCGTCGGGCCGGCCCGCGGGGAATCCCTGAATTCGGGCTTCTCGGCCCGGCCGGCGGCGACGGTGCGGGTTTTCGTCGGATATCGCACGGGCGTCGGCGGAGTCAGGAGGGCACCTGTGTGGCTGATGGCGCTCGCTCGGCCGGTCCCTCGACAGTACGCAGCTCGGGCAATTCCGCATCGCGCGGGGTGGCCCCCAACTCGACCAGCTTGCGTCCGCTGGGCAGCACGCGGCTCTGCCATGAGCCGGCGGCGCCGTTGAACGCCCTCACGGCCTGGTCAAGGTGCCGCGCCATGTTGTCGAGGTGCTCGGCGAACTTGGAGACGCGCTCGAACAGTTCGCGCCCTGCCGCGGCGATTCGCTCGGCGTTGTCGGCGATGTCGCGTTGTTGCCATGCGTGCGCGACGGTTTTGAGCAGCGCGATCAGCGTGGTGGGCGTCGCCAGCAGGACGCGCTTCGACACGCCGTACTCGATCAGATCGCGATCCTGCTCGAGCGCCGCCGAAAAGAACGACTCGCCCGGCAGGAACATGACCACGAAGTCGGGCGTCTGCTGGAACTGGCGCCAATAGTCGCGGCCGCTGAGCCCGTCGAGCTGAGCGCGGACCGCGCGGGCGTGTCGTGCCATCGCCGCCTGCCGGTCGGTCTCGTTGTCGGCCGCCAGCGCATCGAGGCAGTCGTTCAGCGGGGTCTTGGCGTCGACCACGATGGTCCGGCCACCCGGCAAGTGGACGATCAGGTCGGGTCGCAGCCGGCCGGACTCGCCGGGCGTCGAGACCTGTTCGCTGAAGTCGCAGTGGGCGCTCATGCCGGCCAGCTCGACGATGCGCCGCAGCGTGACCTCGCCCCAGCGGCCGCGCACCTGCGGGGCGCGCAGCGCGGTGACGAGCCGCGCCGTCTCCTTCTGAAGATTCTGGCTGGTCTCGCCCATGGCGCGGATTTGCGTTTCGAGCGCCGAGTACGCGCCGGCGCGGTTCTTCTCAAGCTCGGCCAGATGGGCCTCGTAGCGCGTCAGCGCCTCCTTGAGCGGCAGGACGCGCTCCTCCGCCTGGCGGGCGAAGGCGTCGGCGTTCTGTCGCAGGGCCTCGGCCGAGAGGGCGGCGAACGTGTCCTTGAGACGTTTCTCAGCGTCCTCGAGCAGGCGCCGCTGTTCGAGCAAGTGCTTGTCGGTCTCCTCGAGCCGGGTCTGGGCGGTGGCACGGGCCACCTGCTCGCGCTTGAGCGCGTCCCGGAGCTGGGCGGCTTCGGTCGCCAGCGCCTCGGCCTGCCGGCGCAGTTCGGCGGTGGTGGCCTCGGCGCTGGCGGCCCGCACCCGCAGGTCTTCGACGGCCGATGCGGCGCCGCGCAGGCGGGACGCGGCCAGCAGCCAGCCGCCGACCGCGCCGACCACCACTCCCGCGATCAGCCAGACGGTCTCGATCATGCCCCGTGCCCCCTTAGAAGATGCGGTACTTCAGTTCACCCCGGCGCATCAGCACCAGCACGTCGCGCAGCTCGTCGATGGCCTGCGTCAGGCGCTGCGAGGTGAGCACCAGCGACTCGTAGAGTCGATTGTCATTGAGCAGCAGGCCGACCGTGCCCGATCCCTGGTTCATGAGCTGTATCGTGCGTTCGAGGTTGCGAACGGTTCGATCAGTCGAGTCAACAAGGTCGACGAATCGCCGCCCGGCGGACTCGAAGGTTTCCCGAAACGAGTCGATCGCGACATCAGTCCGGCCAAGCGTGCCGCGGAAATCGCCGACCAGTTCGGCGATGCCCTTGCTGGCGGTGACGGCGTTGTCGGAGACTTGTTTGAGGTTGGCGATCGACGCCGCGAGGTTCTCGCGATTGCTGGGGTCACCAATGATGGCGTTCAGGTTCTTGAGGGTCAGGTCCAGGCGCTGCACGGCCGTAGAGAGATTGGCCGCGAGGCGTTCGGAGTCGTCGCGATCGACCTGGTCGGTCGTTCGCGCCTGCAGAAGGGTGTGCAGGTCGCGGGCCACCGGCGTGAGGGCCTCGGCAAGATGGCCGATGTGATCGGTGGCGTTCTGAAGGGCCTGCTGCATTTCGGAAGGCAGCACCTGGTCGAGCATCGAGACCATCGACCCGTAGATGATGGCCGTGCCGTCGCGCGGCAGTGGGTGGGCTTCGGGGGGCGCCTTTTCGATTTGCAGGAGAAGCGCCGGTCGGCCGAATCCCATCAACGAGGTCAGGATCTGCGCCCGGGTGCCCTCCGGGAGTGAGTAGCGGCCCTCGATCCGCACCTTGACCTCGATGCCTTTCGTGGGCTCCCCATCGACGAAATCGATCTCGAACACCTGCCCGACTTTCTTGCCGCTCAAGGTGACGGCGGTGTCCTCGCGCAACGCCGCGGTCGCACCCTTCTCGAAGTGGACCTTCACGACGTAGGTGGGCGTGCCGACGAACGACAGGAAGTCGCCGAACAAAACGATGAGCGCGGCCAGCACCAGCAGCCCGCCCAGTGCGAACAGTCCGACGATCAGGTTCTGGCGGCGCTCGTTCATGCCTGGGTTCCTTGCGTTCTCCGACTCCGGCCCGCCGGCCGGGGCTCAGTCGTCCAGCGCGGCGAGGTCGTCGGGCGAGGCCCGGCCGTCCACGAAGCGGCGCACGCGTTCGTCATCCGTCGTTCGATAATAATCGGGCGGGCCGTCGGCGATGATCCGTCCGCGGTCCAGCATGACGATGCGGTCGCCCACCTTGTAGGCGCTGGTCATGTCGTGGGTGACGACGATGCTGGTGACGCCCAGCTCGCGCTGCAGCTTTCGAATCAGCTCGTTGATGACGTCGGCCCGCACCGGGTCGAGACCGGTGGTCGGCTCGTCGTACAGGACCACTTCCGGATCGAGCGCGATGGCTCGCGCCAGGGCGACGCGCTTTCGCTGGCCGCCCGAGAGCTGCGCGGGGCGTTTGGGTTGAAGTCCGTCGAGCCCGACCATGCGGAGCTTGTCGGCCACGATGGCGTCGATCTCGGCGCTGCTCTTGCGGGTGTGCTCCCGCAGCGGAAAGGCGATGTTCTCTCCGACAGTCAGGGAATCGAACAGGGCGCTCATCTGGAAGAGAAACCCGAACCGCTGCCGGAACGGCGACAACTCGGCCTCGCTGAGATGGTCGATGCGCGTGCCGCGAAAGTACACCGCTCCCGAGTCCGGCCGCAGCAGCACCATGATGTGTTTGAGCAGCACGCTCTTGCCGGTTCCCGACTCGCCGATGACCACCGTCGTCTTGCCGCCCTCCAGCGACAGCGTCAGTCCGTTGAGAACCTGCAACGTGCCGAAGCGCTTCGAGATGTCGCGCAGCTCGATCAGCGTGTCGCCGCCCGGCGGCGCCGGCCCCGCGCCGCGCCCGAGGGAATCCGGCTTGGAGCGGTTGGGGGCGGTCACAGCAGCGGCCGAAAGCCCCATATCCAGTTCCCGATGGTCTGAAGCAGCAGCGCCAGGAAGAAGTCCATCACCAGGATGGCGACGAAGCTGGCGACGAACGCCTCGGTACAGGCGCGGCCGACGCCCTCGGCGCCGGCGCGGCAATGGAAGCCCTTATAGCAACTGATCAGCGCGATCGCGCCGCCAAAGGCGAAGCTCTTGACCGTGCCGCTGAAGACGTCGTAGACGCCCACGGCGTCGCGCGTGTATTCCCAATACGGCCCGCTGTCGACGCCGGACAGCACCACCGTGACCAGCCAGCCGCCGACCGAGCCCATCACGTCGCAGTAGAGCGTGAGCACCGGCGTCAGCAGGAAGCACGCCAGGAATCGCGGAACCACCAGGTAGCGGATCGGATCGGTGCCCATGCTGCGCAGGGCGTCGATCTGTTCGGTGACGTTCATGGTGCCCAGTTCGGCGGTCAGCGCGCCGCCGATCCGCCCGGCGATCATCACGCCGGCCAGCACCGGCCCGAGCTCGCGGACGACCGACAGGTTGACCACGCCGCCCATCTGCTCTTCGAGCCCGACCGCGCGGAACTGCTCGATGGCCTGCACCGCCAGCACCATGCCGACGAATCCGCCGGTCACGAGGATCACCGGCAGCGACATGACACCCACGTCCATGCACTCGGGGATGACCAGCTTCCAGGTGCGGCGAGTCAGGATCGTGCGGGCAATCCACCAGTGCGTCTGGATGGCGAACCGCCAGAACCGACCGAATTCGACCAGGCCGGTCAGTGTGCGGTCTCCCGCGGCAGCCAGCAGTGATGCGGCGCGACTCGACACGGCGGTGGTCCCGAACCCCATGTACGCCGACTGTTTCTAGCGGTCGCAGCATGGGGTGTCAATTTCAGTCCGGGGCGGCGGCCGGTCTCGCTCGCGCGTGGCCGGCTCGCGGTCAGGCCGCGTTGCGAAGCGGGGCGTCTTTGCCGTACGCTCGCGACAGCAGCGGAGGTATGTGCATCATGGCGATCGTCTCGATCGCGCGTCTGGCCGAGCATGTCGGGCGCGAAGTGACCCTTCAAGGCTGGCTCTACCATCGACGCGACAGCGGCAAGCTGGTGTTCCTCGTGATTCGCGACGGCACGGGGCTGTGCCAGTGCGTGGTCGCCAAGTCGCCGCAGACCGAATCTTTTTTCGAGGATTGCCGGCGGCTCGGGCAGGAGTCGTCGCTACGCGTCACCGGCACGGTTCGGGCCGATTCGAAGCAGATCGGCGGGCACGAACTGACCGTGACCGGCGTCGACATCGTGCAGCGCGCCGAGAACTACCCGATCACGCCCAAGCCGCACGGGATCGAATTCCTGTTCAAGCACCGTCACCTGCACTTCCGCTCTCGCCGACAGTGGCACATCCTGCGCGTGCGGGCCACGCTGATCGACGAGATACGCGGCTACTTCAACCGCAACGGCTATACGCTGATCGACACGCCCATCTTCGCCCCGGCGGCCGGCGAGGGCAGCCAGACGCTCTTTTCGGTCGACTACTTCGGCGAACCGGTTTATCTCGCCCAGACCGGGCAGCTCTATGTCGAGTCGGCCTGCATGGCATTCGGAAAGGTCTATTGCTTCGGCCCCACCTTCCGGGCCGAGAAGAGCAAGACCCGGCGCCATCTGACCGAGTTCTGGATGGTCGAACCCGAAATCGCCTATGCCGAGCTGGATGACGTGCTGGCGGTCGCGGAGGACTTCATCTGCTCCATCGTGCAGCGCGTGCTCCGCGATCATCGCGCCGATCTCGAGTTCCTCGGGCGCGACATCGCCGCGCTGGAGCGCGTCGCCAGGCCGTTCCATCGCCTGACGCATCGCGAGGCGGCCGACATCCTGCGCGGACCCCGCGCCCGCGAGCTGCTGGAGAACGACCTGCGGGCGAAGACGGCGCGCATGGCCGACATTCGCCGGCTGATCGGCGAGAAGGAAGCTCAGCTTGCCGGCCCGGGCGTGAAGGAATGGCAGAAGGACAAGCTTCAGGCCGAACTGGAGGAACTCAACGAGGAAATCGACGAACTCGAAATCGACGTTCAGAACATCCCGCATCACATGGAACTGGCGGCGAACTTTGACCCGGACGGCGACCTGGGCGGCAGCGACGAAACCATCATCAGCCGGCTGCACGACCGCCCATGCTTCGTGACGCACTATCCGCGCGGGTGCAAGGCGTTCTACATGAAGCGCAATGCCCAGGATCCGACGCGCGTGAACAATCTCGACCTGCTCGCTCCGGAGGGCTATGGCGAGATCATCGGCGGCAGCCAGCGCGAGGATGACCTCGACGCGTTGCTGGTGCGGATGCAGGAGGAGGGCCTGAACCCGGCCGAGTACGAGTGGTATCTCGACCTGAGGCGCTACGGCTCGGTGCCGCACGGCGGCTTCGGCCTCGGCGTCGAACGCACGCTGGCGTGGCTGTGCGGGCTGAAACACATTCGCGAGACGATCCCGTTCCCGCGCATGATGGGGCGGTTCTATCCGTAGCGCGGCGCGCGGACGAGCCGCGCGGCCGGTCGGGAACGGCACGGCCGACGGCAGCGAGTCGCAGCCTTCCGGCCGATCTCACCGCGCGGCGGCGCAGCGGTCGCAGGGACACAGGCGGGCCAGGGTTTCGAACGTGTACAGGCCGGTGTCGTGGCCGTCGGAGAAGACGAACTTCACCGCATAGTTGCCGACCGGCTGGGCGCCGGTGATTCCGATGTCGTCGGGAACGCTGCGCGGATCGAGCCGGCGGACGCCCGTGAACTCATCGACGCAGACGGCGCAGTTGCAGGCCAACCGCAGATCGCGAATCGGGTAGCGACCGACGTGCCCGGGCTCCCATGTCACCTCGACCACGCGCTCGGCACGAATGACGTTGATGCCGGTTGGTATCGCGGGCACGGGCGGATCCTCCGTGGACGGTTGTTGCACCCGTCGCAGTCAGGCGGTCGGTCGGCCGGGCGGCAAGGCGCTGTCGCCGCGCTTGATCCGCCCCGACAATCGGAACAACTCCCAAAACGCTCGCAGGATGACACTCAACTTCGCGCCGGTCTGGGTACCGGCGACGCGCGGGTAGTGATTGACGCCGACCTCGGCGATGCGGTAGCCCAGCCGGCTGGCGCGGGCCAGCAACTCGGTGCTGATGAGGGCCCCGCGGCTCTCGAGCGGGATCCGCTGCACCAGCTCGCGCGGCAGCAGCTTGAAGGCGCAGTCGATGTCGCGCACCTTCAGGCCGAACAGAGCCCGCACCAGCACGCCCCAGGCCCAGGCGTTGAGCCGGCGAACGAGGGGGTCGGCCCGGCGGATGCGGTAGCCGACGGCCACGTCGCCATGATCCAGCAGGGCGACCAGCCGGGGCAGCTCGTTGAGGTCAAACTGACCGTCGCCGTCGGTGAAGAAGATCCACGCTTTGCGCGACTCGCGCAATCCGCGCGTCACCGCGCCGCCGTAGCCCTGGTTGGGACGATTGTGCACGGCCCGGACGCGCGGGTCGGTGGCGGCCAGCGCGTCGGCGAGCTCGCCGGTGCGGTCGCGGCTGCCGTCGTTTACGACCACGACTTCGAGATCGTCGGTCACCGCCGCCCCGGCCGCCAGCGCTGCTTTTACGACGCGCTCGACGTTGCCCTCTTCGTTGTAGCACGGCAGAAAGATGGAAAGCGAGGGCAGGCGTCTCATCCGCGAAATGGACCGTCCGGGGGCCCGGTGTGTCAAGCCCCGCGGGCGGGGGAGCATCGCGACTCCAGCGCGGCCGGATGGCGAGCGTGCCGTGGTGTCCGGTAAGCCGTGCGAGCCGCGGAGTTGTCAGTTCTTCAGCCGTCCGTCGTCCTCAACGTCGGGCGGGCGTCCCTGGTTCACGAGCCGCTGCCGCCGACCGGGTCGGCGAGCAGCGCAGCGGGCGCGGCCGGCGTCAGGCCGGTCAGGACCTGCTCGACGGCCTGGCTGGTGGTGGACTGGATGGCCTGTTTGGCGCCGTCTCGGGCGGCTCGAAGGATGAACTCACCGACCGTTCCGCAGCCGCTGACCAGCAGCGTGATTGCGATGGCGGTCGGAGCGAACCAGGTGCGTATGGATTTCATGGGTGAGTTTCTCCCGCAGCCCTTGTTCATGGACCGCAGCCGGTCCTGCCAGTGAACGCGTCGGAACCAGCCCATGTCCGCAATCACCGCGGGACGCGCATGGCAGGCCGGCTTGTGAATCGCGGAGCCACGGTCCATAATCGCCCAGGAATGAGGGCCGCCGCGTCCTCGTCGACCTGCGCCGACGACGCGATGCGCCTCGCCGCGCTCGATGGCGCGGGTGCGTGGATGGCGGCGGACCGGCCGCGTTCCCGCGGAACCGACTGCCACGCGTCGATGCCTGATGCCGCCTTCGCCTGACGAATCCGAGGCCTCGAAGATCCTGAGCCGGCTGGGCACCTCGGACCCGTCGGAGGTGGCCGGGCAGTTGCTGCCACTGGTCTATCGCGAGCTGCGCGGCCTCGCCGCCCGATACCTGCGTCACGAGCGGCGCGGACACACGCTCGACCCGACCGCGCTGGTGCACGAAGCCTTCCTGAAGATGGTGGACCAGTCGCGGGTCGACTGGCAGGGCAAGTCCCACTTCTACGGCGTATGCGCCGAGGCGATGCGGCGCATTCTGATTGACCACGCCCGCGCCCGGCGGCGCATCAAGCGTGGCCAGGACTGGCGCCGCGTGGCGTTCGACCATGTCACCGCTGAACTCGGCCTGATCGATCACGATCTGATCGACTTCCGTGACGCCATGAAACGGCTGGCCGAGCTCGACGCACGGCAGGCCCGCGTGGTCGAGTTGCGCCTCTTCGCCGGTCTGAACATGGAGGAGATCGCGACGGTGCTGAGCGTCTCCAAGCGCACCGTCGAGGGTGACTGGACGCACGCCAAGGCGTGGCTGCGCAGTGCGCTGTCGCCGGATGAACGATCTTGAACCCGCAACGGCACGCCCGGATCAAGGACATCTTCCTGCGAGCGTGCGAAGTGCCGCCGGAACGGCGCGATGAGTTTCTTGCCGCCGCCAGCGCGGGTGACCGCGAACTCGCTGACGAGGTCCGGCGACTGCTCGCCCGGCACGAGCCGGGTTCGATCGCAGATCGACCGGCGCGCGTCGCCTCGTCCACGACAGCGGACCCGCGCACTCCCAGACTGGCGACCGGGACGATCGTCGCTCACCGATATCGCATCGTGACGCTGCTCGGCGCAGGCGGCATGGGGAAGGTCTACCGGGCCGAGGACCTGACGCTCGGACGAACCGTCGCGCTGAAGTTCCTGACCATTCGCGCCGCGCTCGTGCCCGCCTGGCGGCGCCGTTTCGAGGCCGAAGTCCGACTCGCGCGGGAGGTCACGCATCCCTACGTCTGCCGTGTCTTCGATCTCGGTGAGCACCAGGGCGAGCCGTTCATCTCGATGGAGTACGTGGACGGCGACAACCTCAAGAGCCTGCTGCGGCAGGTCGGCCGCCTGACCGGCGACCGCGCACGGGACATCGCGCGGCAGATGTGCGTCGGCCTGGCCGCCGCGCACGCCCGCGGCGTGCTGCATCGCGACCTGAAGCCGGCCAATGTGATGCTGGACGCCAAGGGCCATGTTCGGATCACCGACTTCGGGCTGTCAGCCATCGCCGGCGAAATCGACCCGACCGAGGTTCGGGCGGGCACGCCGCGTTACATGGCTCCCGAGCAACTGGCCGGGACCGACTCGACCGAGCGAAGCGACATCTACTCCCTCGGACTCGTGCTGTACGAAATGTACTGCGGCCGGCCGGCCTTCTCCGCTGATTCGCCGCGCGACTACCTGACGCAGCACCAGAGCGTGCAGCCCGTCCCGCCGAGTGCCGTCGTCCCGGATCTCGATCCGGCGATGGAGTCCGTCATTCTGGCCTGCATCCGCAAGCAGCCCGACGAGCGGCCGAATTCGGCGCTGGCGGTCGCGGCCGCCATTCCCGGGAGCGATCTGTTGGCGGCGGCGCTCGAGGCCGGCCAGGTGCCGCCTCCGGAAATGGTGGCGGAGGCCGAATCGGCGAGGCGCACGCGGCCGCCCGCGCTGCGGGCAATGCTGGCCGGCACCGCGGCGCTGCTCGCGCTGGCAACCTGCCTCGGCGGCACCACCCATCCCATCACCGCGCGCGCGACGGTGGCCCCGGAGCTCCTGCTGGAGAAGGCGCGCGGTTTCGCCCAGCTCTGCGCCGGCCCTGCGACGCCTGAGACCGAGTGGTGCCGGTTCGGAAACGCGGTCGAGTATGAGTGTCGCGGTGAGAACGACAATCGCCAATTCGCCCTGGCGGTCGATCCGCCCGGCGATCCGATCTTCTTTTACCGGGCCGCGCGTCGGCCGCGGTCCGGCGATAGGCCCCGATATCAGCCGTTCGACCCGTCCATCGCGCAGACCCTCAACCTCGATGCCCGACCGCGCGATGGCGTCGATGTCGCCGTCGACCTGCGCGGGCGCCTGCTGCTGCTCGAGTCCGGCCGGACGGCGAGCACGCATCTCGGTGATTCCGTACCTCCGACCGACTGGTCCGCCCTGATCCGGGCGGCGGGAATCGATCCCGATACGCTTCGCCAGGCGCCTCCTCGCGCGGTGTGGTCGTTCCTTTCTGACGCTCGAACGGCCTTCGCCCCGCCGCCAGCGGACACCGCCGATGCGGGCTGGCGGATCGAGGCCGCGTCGGCGGGTGGTCGGCCGTGCTGGTTCGCCGTGTTGCGGGAGCTGCCGACATCCGGCCCGGTCCTGTTCGCGGAGGCCGAGCCGCGCCGTGAGCTCGTCCAATCGCTGCGTCGCGGCCTGCTCCTGCTGCTGTTGATCGCGGCGGCGCCGGCCGCGTGGAGGAACTGGCGAGCCGGCGACGTTGACACGCTCGGTGCGATGCGCCTCGGAGCGACCATCCTGGCGCTGCGACTCGGCGCGACGATCCTCTCGGCCCGGCAACTGTACGGCCTGTCGGCCGTGATGGACTTCCTCGCGCAGGCGGCCCTTGCCGCGATGGCGGAGGGTCTGGTCGTCGTCATGTTCTACGCGGCGCTCGAGCGGCATGTGCGCACGCTCTGGCCTCATGCGCTAATCGCGTGGCGTCGGGTGCTGATCGGCCGCATCCGGGACGGCCGCGTCGGGCGCGACGTGCTGGTTGGCTGCCTGTTCGGTGCGTTGTGGGCGGTGCTGGTCGCGCTCGAGCTGCTCGCGCCGCATTGGCTCGGATGGCGGACCCGCGAGCCGGTGCGACTCACACAGGCTTTCGACTACCTGATCGGCACGCGCTTTGTCCTGGCGGGGTGCGCCGACTGGGTGCGCAGCGCGATCTACTCCGGACTGCTGCTCATGCTCCTGGTGGTGCTGACGCGTATCGTCGTCCGGAGAGCTCTGCCGGCCGCCATGCTGACATGGCTGATCTGCTCCGCATTGTACGTCCCGCTCGGCACGCACCCGCTGACCGCCTGGCTGCTCATCGGGGTGGGCGGGGCCGCGCTGGCCGTGCTGCTGCTGTTGCGCTTCGGATTGGTCAGCCTTGTCGTCGCCATCGGGATCACCAAGCTGCTCGTGGCGATGCCGCTGTCGCTCGACCTGCGGGCGTGGCACAGCGGGTTCTCGGTGTTCGCGGTCGGCTTGGCGGCAGCCGTTGCGGTGATCGGCTATCGCCTTGCGGCTCGCACACCGACCCCGATCGCTTCGTGAATCGCGCGACCGGGCCGCGCTGAACCCGCCACAGTTGTCACAACTCCATTCCCATGAAGAGGTTGTGCTCGTCGATCGGATCGGCGGAAGGGCCGCTTTCCCGCGCGCCGCGCCGAGTCGGTTTCTCGTTGCGGATTGCCGCGGGGGTTGTCGCGTCCATGGCGGGGCCGATGCGTCCGATTCCGCTGGGCGCGGCACACGCTGTTGAAGGCCGAGGACGTTCCTCGGCGTCGCCCAGCGGTGACGACGGCGGCTCGCGAAGAGGAGACTCTGAATGAAGTCTGCCCGACTGAAGAAGGTTCTGCTGGCGGTGAGCGGCATGGTGGTCTACCAGATGGCCGGCTGCAACCTGCTCCAGCAGATTCAGGACATCCTGCCGAACTTCGGGAACCTGATTCCCGGCCTCGGCGGCTGATCGTGCTCTCCGTCCGGCGCCGGCGGCGCGGAGCCGCCGGCGCCGGACCCCCTTTGCTCCGACCAGACGATTGCACGCAGCCGGCGGATCGGACGGCCGGTGATGCGTTCGAGGGCGTCCGCTGCAAAGAGTCTGCAAGAAAGAGGATGACGAATGTCGACGAAGTCGGTTCACATTGTTGGCACAGGCAGCTTCCTGCCGGGTCGGCCGGTACCTAACGACCGACTGGAAACGGTTCTGGGCCCGCTCAATGCGGCCCCGGAACGGGTTCGACGGTTCGTCGAGAACCTCGGCCCGCGGATGCTCGAACAGAGCGGCATTGAGACGCGGCACTTCGCGATCGATCCGGAGAGCGGCAACCTGACGCACACCTTCAGCATGATGGCGGAGGTGGCCGCCCGCAACGCGCTGGAGCAGGCCGGCATGCGTCCGGATGAGGTGGATCTGCTCATCATCTCGTGCCCGTCGTATGACCAGAGCACGCCACCGACCAGCGCCCTGCTTCAGGAGCGGCTCGGCATCGGCGCCTGCGCCGAGATGGAAATCCATTCCAACTGTTCGGGCGTTGGCAAGGGTATGCAGGTCGCATTCGACACGCTACGGCACGGACGCTATCGCACGGCGCTGGTCTGCTACGCCCAGATCTCGTCGGTCTACCTGCGAAGCTGCTATTTCAACCAGCCGACGATCGACAAGGTGCATGCGGCGCTTCGCTGGATTCTGGCGGATGGCGCGGGCGCCGTGCTGCTGCGGACGAGCGACAACCATGATGCCTCGGCGCACGTCGTGCTCGACACGTTCGTCGAATCGGTCGGCGGCGGCCGGCCGGTCGGCATGAAGGCCGGCGGCGCCGTGGCCGACCTGATGCGGGCGGACTACCAGATCCCCGAGCTTTACGCCGACGGCAAACACCATCTCTGGCAGGACTTCTCGGCGGTGAGCGAGTACGCCGCCCCGTTGCTGCTGGAGGGCCTCGACCGGTTCACCAGCCGCATGAAGATTGACCCGAGCAAGGTGGATCACTATGTGGTCTCGATCCCGTCCCTCAAGCTCTACGAGGACCACATCCCGGCGTTCCTGGACAAGCTGGGCATCAGCAGGGACCAGATCCAGTTTCGGTGTGCCCGGACCGGCTACGTCGGCGGCGCGGCGACCCTCGTTCATCTCGACCAGATGGCGCGCAGCGGCGAACTGCAGCGCGGCCAGGTCGTCGTGGTGCACGCAGTGGAGTCGAGCAAGTGGATGACCGCCGGCTTCGCTGCCCGTTGGTGAACCGACGCCAACATCAGGACACCTGGGGCCCGAAGCAAGGCAGCATGGCACGCCCCGACCGCGCCCGCCTTGCTCGGGCCCCCTCACTTCAGAGAGAGCGTGAATGGCATGTCGCACGCAGCCATCGAATGGGCCATCGGAAGCCAGTGGTCGGGAATTCGCCGCGATGTGCTGCGATTTCTCGCCATGTGGACGATCTCCATCTCCGACGCCGGGCTTGTGTATGCCCGCCCGCGCATCGACCCGCTGACCGGTCGGCACCTCTGTTCATTGCTCCGGCGACTCAGCGTCGTCTGGGACCGGGAGTTTCCACGGTTGATTGCCATCGACCTGACGGGTGTCCGGGTGCGACCGCTGCAACGCGAGAGCGTCTGGCGTCAGTTGCGGCGCTTCGCGGATCGGGTCGGCGCCCGACTGATCGACGGGGCGCTTTGCGAGGAGAATCCGGACTTCGTTCTCATCCTGAGAGTCGATCCCGGTGTCGACACCGAGGTCTGTCGCTCCGTCGACTGACGACGACCGTCGTGCTCAGTTCGTGGAGGGCTGCGTTGTCAACGCCGGGCGAGTGCTGAGAGGCGGCTTGCGGCCGCGGCCGGCCGGCCGAGTGGTGGGCGTCTTGCGTGGGGCATCGCGATTCGCCGGCCCGCGTTGCGTGGTGGCGCCTGTCGAGCGCTGCCGACTGACGGCGGTCGCCCACTTTCGAGCCAGCGATTCTCGCTCCGGGCTTGGCGATGCGGCGTTCCACGCGGCGTAAAGCTCCGCCAATCCCTGCGCCGCCCGCTGCGTGCCGACGGCGCTCGGGTCTGCCGCCAGCGCCAGCGCGTGACCGCTGGTTGCCATCTCTTCGGCTTCCTCAAAGCGGCCCAGCCCGGTCAGCGCTCGGCCCAACTGCACGCGGGCCCCGGCCGTGGCGGCGTCGCCCGGTCCGTTGGCCTTTTGTTGAATCGCCAGCCATTCGCGGGCGAGCGGCTCGGCATCCGCGAACTCCTTCGCGTCGTTGAGCACCCGCACCAGTGGTGAGAGCGTGGCGGCGACCGCGGGGCTCTTGTCGCCGAGCGTCTCGCGACGAATGGCCAGGACGTCTTCCAGTTCGCGCCGAGCCTCGGACGTGCGACCGAGTCGCGCCAAGGTGTCGGCGTGGCCGGATCGGATGACGGCCGTGCTGGGGTGCCTGGGGCCGTTGACCTTCGTAGAAAGCTCGACGGATTCGCGCGAGAGCTTCGCCGATTCGTCGAGTCGCCCGATTTCGCGCAGGATGATGGCGAGGTTGAATGTGGACGTCACCGTATCCGCATTCTCGGGACCGAAGGCGAGGCGGCCGATCTCGATTGACTTCCGAACGTAGGGCTCGGCGTCGGCGAACCGACCCTGGCGCATCAGCAGCACGCCGAAACTGTTGTTGACGATCAGTTGCAGTCGATGGTCCTTCGGAAACGCGCGCTCGCAGGTGGGCAGCAACTCTCGGAACACCCGCTCGGACTCCGCGAACTCGCCGGCGACGGCCAGCTCGTTGGCCAGGTCGAGCTTGGCGCCCAGCGTGGGCCGCGATTCCGCCCCGTAGATGGCCGAATTGACATCGTACACGTCTCGGTGCAGCGCCAGCGCGCGCTTGGCGTCGCCCTGTCGCGCGAATGCTCTCGCCAGCCGTTCCTTCACGCCGGCCATCTCCGGTGAGCGCTCGCTCTGGGCCTTGCGTAGAATGTCGGCGGCCTCCTCGTAGTATGGCAGCGCGTCCTTGGGCCGTCCCAGCGCGTCGTAGTAGTCGCCGACCGCGCGGGCCGCGGCGGCCGATTTCGGGTTGGATTCGCCGAATACGCGGCAGATGCGCTCGTAGGTATCGAGCATGAGGGGCCGGGCCTCGTCGAATTTCCGGCGGCTGACCAGCATGCTGCCGAGATTGAGCTTCGTGGTCAGCGTGTCCGGGTAATCCAAGCCGAAGACGCGCTCGCCGATCTCCACGCCCTCGCGATAGAGCGCCTCCGCCTCGTCCAGCTTCCCGTCTCGATGGAGCGCCACGGCCAGGCTGTTGGTCAGGATCAGGGAATCGCGGGTCTCCGTCCCGAAGAGCCGCGTTCGGACCGCCCGCGCCTCGCGGAGGATCCGGATGGCCTCCGCGTCGCGACCGACCAGTGCGAGCGTGTTGGCATAATCGGAATTCAGCGAGATCGTGGTCCCATGCTCTTCGCCAAGCACGTCCTTCGCGAGCGCAATCGCCTGCTCGTACCGCTCGATCGACGCCTCGACGCGGCCGCGCTGCCGTTCCCAGAACGCCAGATCATGGAGGCTGCGGATGAGCTCGTGCGAGCGCTCGCCGTGTACCTGGAGATTCAGCCTCACGCCGGCCCGGATGTGCGGCTCGGCTTCATCCAGCATGCCGAGCGATGAGTAGGTGGAGCCGAGGATCGACCGGACGGCGGCTTCGACCGCGGGGCGATCGGCGAACGCCATTTCAACGTCCCGGGCGGCCAGATCGAGCACTTGCGAGATGCGGGCGTCGCGGCCCATGCCGCGCAGATCGGCCGAGCCGAGCATCGTCAGCAGAAATTGGTTGATTGCGCCGGCCTTTGCCTCGGCCGTCTCCGCCGAGCGCCGGGCCGCGCTTTCCGCCGCTGCGGCGAGCCGGGCCGACTCAGCCTCGAGCTGCGCCCGGCCTCGTTCGCGCTGCGCGGTCAGCATGCCGATGCTCGTCCCCACCACCCCGCCGACGAGGGCGATGGTCAGCAGCGACGCGGTGACGACCGACCCGCGATGGCGGCGCACGAACTTGCGCAGCCGGTAGGACCGGCTCGGCGGCGCGGCCTGCACCGGCTCGCCGGACAGGAATCGGGCGATGTCCATGGCGAGCCCGCTGGGTGTCTCGTAGCGGCGCTGGCGGTCCTTCTCGAGCGCCTTCATGACGATCCAGTCGAGCTCGCCGCGCACCCGGCGGGTCAGCCGGTTCGGATCCGAATGACGACTGGCGGCTACCGACGGCAGGTGGTCCTTCAGCGTCGACAGTCGCGTGCTCGGACTGGGCGGCTCGACCTCGCGGATGACGCGCTGGATCTCGGCGTAGCCCGCGCTCAACAGCGTCTTGATGTCGAATGGGGTCGTGCCCGTCAGCAGCTCGTACAGCAGGACGCCGAGGCTGTACACGTCGGTGCGCGTATCGACGTCGAGTTCGCTCAGGCCGGCCTGCTCCGGGCTCATGTAGGCCGGCGTGCCGATCATCTGCCGCAGCTCGGTGAAAACCGTCTTCTCGGTCAGGCGCCCGCCGGTGGCCTTGGCGATTCCGAAGTCGATCACCTTGGCGGTGGCGACCCCGTCGCTCTGCGTGACCAGCACGTTGGAGGGCTTGATGTCGCGGTGGATGATGCCTTTCTGGTGCGCGTGCTGCACCGCCTGGCAAACCGTCGCGAACAGGCGCAGCCGCTCCTCGAGCGGCAGATGGTGCTCATCGCAGTACTGTGTGATCGGGACCCCGCGCACCAGCTCCATCACGAAGTACGGCCGCCCGGTCTCGGTCGCGCCGGCATCGAGCACCCGGGCGATGTGGGGATGATCCATGATCGCCAGGGCCTGCCGCTCCTGCTCGAAGCGGGCAATGACCTGACGCGTGTCCATTCCGAGCTTGATGATCTTCAGCGCCACCTGGCGGCGCACCGGGCGGTCCTGCTCGGCCAGATAGACCGTGCCGAAACCGCCTTCCCCGATGACCCCCAGCAACTTGTAGGCGCCGATCCGCGTCCCGATCGCGCCATCGGCCGAACGGACCGTGCCCTCGTTCGGCCCGGCGGGCGCCTCCAGCGAGTCGAGCACGATCGGCGTCATCGGTCGCCCGGAGGAGGCCATCTCCGTTTCGGGCCGAACCGGCCTGCCCGCGGCGTCCTGGCTGCCGCTGCGCGCGTCGACCGTTTGCAGGAACGCGTCCGCCTCGGCTTGCTGGTGCGCGCTCAGCAGCCGCTCGACCTTTGCCCGCAGGACCGCATCCTGGCCGCAGGCCTGGTCGAGGAACTGGCGGCGCTCATCAGCCGACTCGAGCCGGCGGGCGCGATCGAAGATCGCGGACAGATCCGATCGTTCCGGGTTCATTCGGCACGCTTCCCGTCGTGGCTCTGGAGTTCATCAAACAACCAGGCGCGAGCGTACGCCCAGTAACGATCGGCGGTGGCGATGGAGATGCCGAGGAACTCGGCGGCCTCGCGCAGCGTCAGGCCGGCGAAGAAGCGCAGCTCAACCAGGTCGGCCTTCTTCTTGTCCTCGAGGGCCAGCCGGCGCAAAGCAGCGTCGAGGTCGATGAGGTCGTCGCTCAGCTCGTCGGCGAACAGGTCGACGTCGTCGAGTTCGAGCCGTCGCCGGCCGCCGCCGTGCCGCTCGCGCCGGCGGCCGCGGGCGCGATCGATCAGGATGCGTCGCATCGCCTGCGCCGCGGCGGCGAAGAAGTGTCCGCGGCTGTTCCAGCGCCCGCCGTCATCGCCGAGCAGGCGCAGGTAGGCTTCGTGAACCAGCGCGGTGGCCTGCAACGTCTGACCGGGCCGCTCGGACGCCAGCCGCCGGGTGGCCAGTTCGCGCAGTTCGTCGTAGACCAGGGGAAGCAGATCCTCGGATGCCCGCGCGTCGCCGGCCTCGATCGCGCCAAGGATGCGCGTGACGTCCTTCAACCGACGACTCCGAGTGGACGGAAGCCTGCACCTGCCGGCGCGCTCCGGCAGGTCCCTGCTGCCCGCGATCACCTTTGAATTCGGCTCGGTCATCTTATCCGCATCCGCGACGCGGCTCCAAGCCCGCTGCCGGACCGGCGTCGCCGCCGACGTCGGCCCGCTTTGCGCGCCGATCCCGACTGTCCGGCCGACCGGCCGCATCGGCGCCCGGTGCCCCGGAATCGCGACCGACGAGCGAGCATCCCGGCCGGCGGACCGGCACCGACGGCGCTGTCTCCCCTCCGTGCGTCAACGGATGACCGTTCACATCACGCGAAATCAGTCCCGGCGAGGATGGTCTGCCACGCCGCGTCGGGCAGACGCCCGGCCTTGGCACGGAGCCGCTACGCCGCTCCCGCGGGCGCGGTCGCGGATTGGACGAAGCGCTGCTTCAGCACGCGGAGCAGCGTCTGGCCGTGAAAGTAGGTGTCGGGCAGGCGCCAGTGGATGGTGCGGGCGTCGGCGAGGCGGACGGAGCCGGCCGCGCCGTTGAAGAGCGGTTCGACGTGCTTGAGGTCGTCGACCGTGAAAATCAGGTCGGGCTCGCGGCGGACGATCGACCGAATCTTCCACGGCGCGGCCCGCACCCGGATGTCGGCCAGCGCCAGCAGCGTGTCCACCTGCGGCGGTGCCTTGCCGAACGCATCCACCAGGTCGGTCTCGACCTGCGCGACCTCCTCCGGCGTTCTGCAACCGGCCAGCCGACGGTAGATTTCCATTCGCTGCCGATCCGACGCGACGTAGTGCCTGGGCACATAGGCCTCAAAGTTCAGTTCGAGGTGCGTCTCGACGGTCACGGGGGGCGCTTCGCCGCGCATGCGGCGGACGGCCGCCTCCAGCAGCCGGCAATACATCTCGTAGCCGACGGCGGCGATATGTCCCGATTGTTCCGCGCCGAGCAGGTTGCCCGCGCCGCGGATTTCGAGGTCGCGCATGGCCAGTTGAAACCCGGCGCCGAGGTCGCTGAATTCCTCGATCGCTTTCAGGCGCCGCGCGGCCGCATCGGTCATCGGCCGGTCGGGGCTCAGCATCAGGTAGCAGTAGGCGCGATGCTTGTAGCGGCCCACGCGGCCGCGGAGCTGGTGCAGGTCGGCCAGGCCGAAGGTGTCGGCCTGATCGATGAACATGGTGTTGCAGCTCGGAATGTCGAGTCCGGACTCGATAATGGTCGTGCACACCAACACGTCGGCCTCGCGCCGCACGAAGCGCAGCATCACATCCTCGAGTTCCTCGGGGCGCATCTGGCCATGCCCGACCAGGAAGCGGGCCTCCGGCACCAGCGCTCGCAGTTGATCGGCGATGCGGTCGATCGTCTTGACGCGGTTGTGCACGAAGTAGACCTGCCCGTCGCGGCTCATCTCGCGCAGGATGGCCGAGCGAATCAACTCTGGCGATGCGTGTGTCACGCTGGTTGCAATGCTGCGGCGGTCGAGCGGCGGCGTGGCCAGGGCCGAGATGTCCCGCAGTCCGATCATCGCCATGTGCAGCGTGCGCGGGATCGGCGTGGCCGTCAGCGTGAGCACGTCGACGGTCGCCCGTAACAGCTTGAGCCGCTCCTTGTGCTCGACCCCGAAGCGCTGCTCCTCGTCGATGATCACCAGCCCCAGGTCAGCGAAACGCACGTCGCGGCTCAGCAGGCGATGCGTGCCGATCAGGATGTCGATCTGGCCGCGGCGCGCCCGCGCGAGGATGTCGCCCTGCTCCTTCCGGCTGCGCAGGCGCGACAGGCTCTCGATCGAGAACGGGTAGTCCGCCAGTCGCTCGCGAAACGTCTGGGCGTGCTGTTCGGCCAGCAGCGTGGTCGGGACCAGCACCGCCACCTGTCGGCCGAACTCGACCACCTTGAACGCGGCGCGGATGGCCAGCTCGGTCTTGCCGTAGCCGACGTCGCCGCAGACGAGGCGGTCCATCGGTCGGGCGCGCGACTGGTCACGCTTGATCTCGGCCAGCGCGGCGAGCTGATCGGGCGTCTCGGCGTAAATGAACGATTCCTCAAACTCGCGCTGCCAGGCGGTGTCGGCCGGAAAGGCGGTGCCGGGCCGGGCGTCGCGCTCGGCCTGCACGCGCAGGAGCTCGGCTGCGAGATCACTGACGGCTTCCTCGACGCGGGCCCGCGCGGCCTTCCAGCGCGTCCCTCCGAGCTTGGAGAGCCGGGGGCGGGCCGCGCCCGCGCCGATGTACTTCTGGACTAGGTCGATCTGGCTTGACGGCACGTGCAGGGTCGCGCCATCGCCGAAGCGCAGCGCGAGAAACTCCTCAAGCTGGCGCGAGGCCGCCTTCTGCATGGTCTTCATGCCCATGAACTGGGCGATGCCGTGCACCACGTGCACGACGTGGTCGCCCGGCTGGAGATCGAGAAACGAGTCGATCGGCCGGCCGGTGGTGACGCGTCGCAGACGGTGCCGCTGGCTGTAGCGGTGGAAGATCTCGCGGTTGGCAACGAGGCTGACGGCGGCACGACCCCGCGAGGCCGTCTCGGCCGTCATGCTCCAGCGAAAGCCGTGACTGAGGAACCCCGTCGCGGTGTCGATGGCGCTGGCCGCCGTCGCCGCTGCGCCCGACGCAGCCACCTGTTCGAGCAGCTCGCGCAGGCGATCCGCCTCGCCCTGGTTGTCGCAATAGACGATCACGCGGCCCTCGTCGCCCAGCGCGACCAGTTGCTGAACGGCATCGGCCGGCTTGGCGTCGAAGGCGGGCAGGGCCGATGTGGCGGCCGACAGCGCTCGCTCCGGACTGGCCGCTTCCGACGTGAAGCGGCTGAGGTGCAGCGTCGCGCGTTGCGCCGCCAGCCGCACGATGGCCTCGACGGTGAACATCCCGGGCGGCGGGCCCAGTCGCTTGAGGACGGTGCGCCCGAACTCCTGGAGCTCGGCCGGCTCGACGAAGGCCACGATGGCGTGCTTCGGCAGGTACTCGAAGAAGTGCGTGGTCTGGTCGGCCGAGAGCCGGGCCGTGTCGGGGGGGAGGGCGATTCGCGTGCGATCAAGCGCGCGAATCGACCGCTGCGTGCCGACCTCAAAGACGCGGATGGACTCCACCACGTCGTCGAAGAACTCGATGCGGATGGCGTCGACCGCGCCGCTGACCAGCACGTCGAGAATCCCGCCGCGCAGCGCGAAGTCGCCTGCCTGCTCGACCTGGTCCTGCCGATTGAAGCCGTGAGCGATGAGCCACTCGACCAGTTGGCGCGGATCGCGGCGTCCGCCGACGGCGAGATCGACGGCGTTGGCATCCAGCGTGGCCGCCGTCGGCACCGACGCCAGCAGCGCTTGAATGGGCGCGACGATCGCATCGGGAACGTCATCGGCCGCCAGCCGGGCGCACAGTGCCGTCCGCTCGGCCGCAATCTCGGCGGCGGCGGCGCCCTCACCGGGCAGGCCCTCCCACGCGGCCAGGACCTCGGGCGTCGTGCCGAACAGGGTCTCGATGTCGTCGCGAGCATTGTCGGCGTCGTCGAGATGGGCGGTGACCAGCAGTAAGGGCCGTTGCAGTCGGCGGGCGACGATGCCGGCCGCCATCGGCGCAGACGATCCCCACAGCCCGCTGATGGCCAGCGGGGATGGGCTCTCCCGGATGGCCTCGGCGGCGCGGGCGAACAGTGGGTCAGCGGCGATCTGATCGATCACCTGCACTTAGCGGAGATTATTGGTGGGCGGCTGCGGCTCGACAATGGCGACACGGGTCTAACGGCCGTGACTCGACAGTTGCCGGAAGTAGGCGCGGTGCTCGGGCATGTACAGCATCACGAACAGAGCAATGATGATCGGCATGTAACAGGCGACGCCGCACGCGCCGAAACTTGCGATGATCGGATCGGGATCGTGGAAACCAAAGGCCAGGAAGGCGAGCAGGGAGGCGACGCCGAGCCACGCGTACGCCAGCAGCCAGGCGCGGGAGACCGAGCGCTCCCGCAGCAGTTGGATCGAGCCGATCAGCAGCACCACGCCGGCGATGAGGCTCTGTACGCCGGTTGCGATGATATAAGCCTCTTTCGCCGCCGGCTGGCTCAACGCGCCCAGGATGGCGGCGGCCTGCATCGTGGTCGGCGCGACAGCGGGACCGGTGGCAGGCATGGTGGTGGCAGCGAGGCCCGCCATGAGTTGCGGGTTGTTCATGAGCTGCTGCTGCATTCGCATGCTCACGATGTTGAATGGCGTGAGCAGCGCGGAGGCCAGCTCGAGCCCCGCGAACAGCACGCCGACCACACCGAGGACGGTGACCCAGGTCGGCCGTCCCTGCGGCGGGCGCGTCGCCATGGGCAGCGTGATGGGATCGCCGGGGTTCCAGTCGGGCGGTTCGTGCACCGGGAATGCGTCTCCCTGTGACGGGCGGCCGGCCTGCGCCGGGCGGTTCAGTGATCGACCCTCTTGCCCAGCATCGCGGCGAGCAGCTTGAGCTTCTCGTCCAGTAGTTTCTTCGTATTCGCCTCAAGGTTCAATCGCAGCAGCGGTTCGGTGTTGCTCTTGCGGATGTTGAACCACCAGTCCGGGTAGGCCACGGTCAGCCCGTCGAGCTGGTCGCACTCGGCGTCCTGAAACCGCTCCAGCAGTCGAGCGAAGGTTGCCTCGGGTTCGGCGTTCTCGAAGTTGATTTCCCCCGACGCGTGATATTTGCGAAACGGCTTGACGAGCTCGCTCATCTTGCGCGAGCTGGCCGCCAGTAGGTTCAGCACGTGCGCAAAGGCCAGAAAGGCCGAGTCGCAGAAAGCGTTGTCGCGGAAATAGAAGTGGCCCGAGAGTTCGCCGCCGAAGACCGCGTTGCGCTCGGCCAGCGTCTTCTTCATGAAGGCGTGGCCGACGCGCTCGCGGACCGGCACGCCGCCGGCCCGCAGGACTTCATCGCGCACGATGCGGCTGGAGCGCAGGTCGTAGACGATGGCCGCGCCGGGGTTGCGCTCGAGAAAAGCGCGGGCCAGCAGGGCGGTGATCGCGTCGCATCGCAGGATGGCGCCTTTCTCATCGACGAACACGCAGCGATCGGCGTCGCCGTCGAAGCACGCTCCCAGGTCGGCCTGCTCGGCCAGCACAGTCTCGCGGAGCATGCGCAGGTTGGCGTCGATCAGCGGGTTCGGCTCGTGCACGAACGTGCCGTCGTGCTCGAAGTGAAGCGCCCGAATGGTCAGTCCGCCGACGTCGCCGAACAGCAGCGGGAACCAGCGCCCGGCGACGCCGTTGGACGCATCAATGACGACCTTGATCGGCCGCGGCAGGGCCGGCTGGTCGATCAGGAAGCGGCGAACGAATGTCTTGTACGGCGCGCTCAGGTCCAGATCGTTGAGCCGTGCGGTCGTGCCGGTCTGGTGACGCGGCACCCGGCAGGCGATGTCGCGAATGCTCTCCAGACCCGTTCCAGCCCCGACCGGCTTGGCGCCGGCGCCGCAGATCTTGAAGCCGTTCCACGCCGCCGGGTTGTGGCTGGCCGTGGTCTGCACGCCGCCGCAGGCGGACAGGTGGCTCACGGCGAAGTAGAGCTGCGGCGTGTCGATCAGACCGATGTTGACGACGTCGAGCCCGCTGGCACGGATCCCGTCCATCAGGGCCGATTGCAGAGCCGGGCTGTGGGTCCGCATGTCACGCCCGACGACGACGGTTCTGGCGCTGGGCGTGACCATCTCGACGGCGCTGATCTTGGTGCGGAGAAACTGCGCGGTGGCGTAGCCGATGCGCCACGCGGCGTTTTCGGAGAGCGGGTCGGGCACGAGCCCGCGGACGTCATACGCCTTGAAGACCCGGGCGAGGGACTCGCCGGTGTCGATCGGACCACTCGGGCGGTCCACGCGATCGGCCGCGGCCTTCTCCTCGTCGTTGAACTGGCAGCCCTTGCACTTGAAGTAATTGGACCGGCGCCGTCCCCGGCAGACGGCATTGGACAGCTTGATCTCTTCCTCGCCGGGGCAGAACCGAAAGTAATCGCGCGTGTCCGCTGCGTCGGCCATGGTGAGACATCATGCTAACGTCGCCGGCCGAACAGGACCAACCGAGCGCTCGCCTGCGGGACGGGCGATGTGGGCGTGCGGTGGTGGTCGGCTTGACTTTTCCGTTGTTATGGTTATATTGCCATATGGCTATTATGCGAAGGTCACCCATCAGCCGGGTTCGTTGCGAAGCCCGGGCCCGGATCGCCAAGGCCATGGCGCACGCCACGCGCCTGATGCTGCTGGAGGCTCTTCAGGAGCGCGAGCGCTGCGTCTCCGAGCTGGTTGAGCTGGTCGGCTCCGATCAATCTACAGTCAGCAAGCATCTGGCCATTCTCAAGTCCGCCGGGTTGGTGGCCGATCGTCGGCACGGCGCGCAGAGCGTTTATCGAGTCTGCTGCTCGTGTCTGGGCGGCTTCTTTTCCTGTCTCGAAGCGGTGATGCAGGACAATCTCAAGGCCCAGCGAGCCGCGTGTTGCTGAGCGCCGGCGCATGGGCTCCTGATCGAAGGAGTGAATCCAATGGATATCAGACAGCCCGACTCCGTTCGAGAGGCTGTACGGCGGCGCTATGCCTCGATTGTCAGCGGGGGGGCCGAGCGCCATGCGGTCACCGGCTGTTGTGATCACTCCCGGCCGGCCGCGACCACGGCTCAGATCGCGCACGCGATCGGTTACAGCCCCGCCGAGACGGACGCAGCGCCGGAAGGTGCGAATCTGGGCCTGGGGTGCGGCAACCCGCAAGGCATCGCGAAGCTCCGCCCGGGCGAAACCGTCCTCGATCTCGGCAGCGGGGCGGGTTTTGATTGCTTCTTGGCCGCGCGACAGGTCGGCCCGGCGGGTCGCGTGATCGGCGTCGACATGACACCCGAGATGGTGGCCAAGGCGAGGGAGAACGCGCGTCGCGGAGGTTACTCTCAGGTCGAATTCCGCCTGGGCGAGATCGAGGCGCTCCCGGCGCCCGACGCCAGCGTCGACGTCGTGCTCTCGAACTGCGTGGTCAACCTGTCGCCGGACAAGCCAGCGGTGTTCCGCGAGGTCATTCGCGTGCTTCGGCCCGGAGGGCGGGTGGCCATCTCGGACATCATCGCCACGGGCGATATCCCGGAGTCCTACCGCACGGATCCCGGCATGGTCTGCGGATGCATGGGCCAGGCGGCGACGATCGAGGAGATCGAACGCATGCTCCGCGACGCCGGTTTCGAACAGGTACGCGTCACTGTGAAGGAGGAGTCGCGCGACCTGATTCGCGAATGGGCCCCGGGGACCGGCATCGAGCTCGTTGTCGCGTCGGCCATGATCGAAGCACGCAAGCCCGGCCGCGAAGACGGCGAGGCGGCGGCCCCGTATCGTTGAATGGTTTGTTTTCCAGGGCCCTGCATTTCGGGCATAGTCGATCGGAGTACCACAACCATGAAGCAAGGCAGGATCGTTGCCGTTTCTATGCTTGCCCTGTGGGGCTGCGGATCGGAGCATCGAGTCGTCACCACGGAGGGACCGGCCGCCATGGCTGTACCAAAGAAGCGCGTCATCATTCTGTGCACGGGCAATTCGTGCCGCTCTCAGATGGCCGAGGCCCTGTGGCGCCGAGCGGCCGGCCACCGCTGGGAAGTGGTCAGCGCCGGAACGAACCCGAAAGGCGAGGTGCACCCGCTGGCGATCAAGGCCATGGAGGAGATCGGCATCGACATCCGGGGATACCGCAGCAAGTCATCCGCGCCGTATGTCGGCCAGCCGTTCGACCTGGTCGTCACCGTGTGCGACAACGCGGAGCGCGAATGCCCTTCCTTCCGCAGCGCCAAGCAGCACGAGCACTGGCCGTTCCCAGACCCGCCCAAGGCCCCCGGCACGTTTGACGACCAGTTGAAGGTCTGTCGCGAGGTGCGCGACGGCATCGAGGCAAAGATCAAGCAATATCTGGCCCGGTACGATCGCGGGTAACGCGGACGGCCGCGCTCACTCCGGTCCGCCGCCGAGAGTCCGCAGCAGCAGCGCGCTGCTCGAGCCATCCGGGCTGAGCGGACCGCGGGCGACGACGAGATAGCGTTCGCCCGGTTCCGCCAGTCCGGCCGCGACCAGCGCCGAGTCGATTTCGGACAGAACCTGCTGCTGCGGCGTGCTCGCCGCGATTCGAATCGGCCTGACCCCGAAGTACAGGGCCACGCGCCGTGCCGTGCGATCATGGCGGCAGATGCCCGCGATGGTCTGCTGCGGGCGGCACTTCGACAGCAGCCGGGCCGTCTGTCCGCTCTCGCACCACACCACCACCACACGGACGCGCAGATCGTCGGCCAGGACGGCCGCGCCGCGGGCAACGGCCGAGGTCTGGCGTACGGAGGCGGCCAGGAGTTCGTTGTTCACGGGCGCCACGAACCGGCTCAGCGCCGCCTCGGTCTGGGCGGCCACCCGCCTCAGCACGCGGACGGCCTCGAGCGGGTGGCGACCGACCGCCGTCTCGGCCGAAAGCATCAGGGCGTCGGCGCCGTCGAACACGGCGTTGGCGGCATCGCTGACCTCGGCCCGGGTCGGTACGGCGCTGTCGACCATGCTCTGAAGCATCTGCGTGGCGACGATCACCGGCTTGCCCGCGTACTGGCAGCGGCGGACGAGGTCCTTCTGAACCAGCGGCACGCGCTCCAGCGGCAGTTCGACACCGAGATCGCCGCGGGCCACCAGCACCACATCGGCAGCGTCGATGATCTCGTCGAGGCTCTCCATCGCCCGCGCGGTTTCGATTTTCGCGATGATGTGCGTGTCGGCGTTGGCGGCCGCGATCACGGCCCGCAGCGCCGCGACGTCGGCGGCGGTTCGCACGAACGAGAGCGCCAGGTAGTCAACGCCGTTGCGCAGCGCCCAGGCCGCGTCGGCCAGATCCTTTGCGGTCAGAGAGGGCGCCGACAACGGGGTGTCGGGCAGGTTGATGCCCTTGCGGCTCGAGATGCGCCCGGGAACCTGTACGCGGCAGACGAGCGAGTCGCCGCTGAACTCAACCGCTCGAAGGTCGATGGCCCCGTCGTCGATCAGCATGCGATCGCCGGGGCGGACCTCGTCGAGCAGTCGCGGGTAGTTGCACGTGAGCACGGCCGCCGTGCAGGGACCATCGCCGCGGACGAATCGCACGCTCGTCCCCGCGAGCAGGTCGAGCGTGCCACCCTCCACGACCCCGAGGCGGATCTTCGGACCGCACAGGTCCCCCATGACGGCGACGGCGGCGCCGGTGGCGGCGGCGGCTTCGCGAATCGCCGCCAGCGCGCGGGCGTGATCGTCGAGCGTTCCATGCGAGAAGTTGAGCCGCAGCACATCGACGCCGGCATCCATGAGCCCTCTGAGCGTCTCCGCGCTGCTGCTGGACGGTCCGACGGTGGCGACGATCTTCGTGCGAGTCACGCGATGCTCCCGGCCGGCGCGTCCCGGCGGCGAGCCGTCACGCACGCAGGAAATACTCCATGAAATCGTTCGCGGGGTCCACCCGCAGGCCGGCGGCCGCAAAGCGTTCGCCGAACGGGCGTCGCTCGTCGCCGCCGAACGGCGCCGAACCGGCCACGCAGAATGGAACGGCTTCGCCGGCGTGTGTTCGTGACTGCGACGACATCACCACGTCGCACGCAAAGGCCATGCTCCAGCGCTCCCAGCGACGGCAGCGCTCGAGCAGCGGCACGACGATTTCGCGATCGATCCGCTCAATGGCGCGCACCTTGGCACCGACGTCGCCGGCGAGCGCGGCCTCGTAGGGCGCCTCGACGTGCACGGTCACGAGGTCGTATTCGTCGAGCGCGGCGGCGGCCGCCCGACCCTTGGCGGCGTAGTCCGTGTCGAGCCACCCGGTCGCGCCGGCCGTCTCGCGCATCGCCCAGCCCACCAGCGACGCGACGCCGCGGAAGAGGTCGACCGCGCCAACGGACGCGCCGCGGACGTGGAAGCGCTCACGAAAACGCCGCACGCGCGGCGGGACCCCCTGGCCCCAGGGCCACAGGCCGTTGGCCGGAGGCTCGCCGATATCCAGTCGATGGCGATTCAGGTCGTGGTCGGCCAGCACGTCGGCGGCCGCCTCGATCACGTCCCGCAGCGCGCGGCTGCCGCGGCCGGTCGGCCAATGACGTTCGACCCGCTGTCCGATCAGATCGTAGGCGGGGGTACACGCCACCTGCCCCCACTCCGCGGGAGCGAACATCAGGGCGCGATACGATAGCCCGGCGCAGAACCGCACACCGCGATCGGCGAGCTCTTCGTTGAGCGCATCCAGCAGCGTGCGCGCCTCGGCCGTCGCCAGATGTCCAGCGGTGGCGTCGGTCACGATGCCGTCGGTGACGGTCATGAAGTCGCAGCGCATCGCGAGCTCGCCGTCGCGCGGCAGGGCGCGCCGGCCCAGGGCCTCAATTCCGGCATAGCCGCGGTAGTCGGCGAGGGCGTCGTATCCGATCACACCCAGCGTCGCGACGTCGCGCGACGGAGAGCAGCCCCGTGGGATCGTCCGCAGCGTGCCCTGCCGGCCGAGCGACGCCAGCTCATCAAGCCCGGGCGTGGCCGCGGCCTCCAGCGGTGTCCGCCCGTCGAGGTCCGTCAGCGGATCGTCGGCGGCGCCGGCGGCAATGATCAGCACGTGCTTGGACATGGATTGCCGTGATGCCCCAACGCTCAGGCAGTGCCCGCTCCGACCTGAGCCACCGCCGGGATCCGCAGGACGCGGCCGGACCGGAACCGCTCAGCGCCAGCCGCCACTTCGTTTCCGATTTCCGCCACTTGCCCGGGGTGCAGCCGCGAGAGGACAGCGGTCAGCGACGCCCCCGTTTCGCGGGACATCTCCCAATACTCCCGTCCGTCGCGGACCACCGCCGCGAGCGGAACGCGCTGGGTGCTCACGTCGCGAAACCCCGCCTCCTTCAATACGGCTTCGAGCCGCCCCGGTTGCGACAGGTATTGCATGCCCGGTTGCTCCGGGTCGGGTGCTGGCAGTCCGGTCACGCGGCGGATGGCCTCGTTGATCATCAGGAAGCCGGGTGAATTCTCCATCGGCGTCCAGGTGGATACCGCCAGCCGTCCCCCCGTCCGAAGCCAGCCGCGGACGCGCGCGAGCACCTCCCGAATTCGATCGCTGAAGATCAGGCTCCAGCGCCCCACCACGCTGTCAAACGTGCCGGGCGGGAAATCGGCGTCCTCAAACGCGCGTTCCTTGAAGTCGATGAGGTTGATCCGAAGGGCGAGCGCGCGGCGCCGCGCGACATCGAGCATCGCGGGCGAGAGGTCGATCGCCGTTACGCGGCCGGTCGGCGCGACAGCCGTCGCCAGGTGCACCGCCGGATCCCCGGTGCCACATCCGACGTCAAGAATCGAGTGACCCGCTTTGGGCCGCACAGCGGCCATCAGCCACTGCGTGACCGGCGCGGTGAAGCACGCGAAATGGGGCTCCCACCGCTCCCAGCCGGCTGCCACCGACTCATACGCCGCCCGGGTGCGGGCATGCAGGGGCGTGGACGAATTGTCGCTCGACTCGGCCGGCATGATCGGCGTTCTGTCACGGCCGCGCGGCACGCCGCTCGCGCGGGCTACTCGCTGCGGCTGCGCGGGGCCGCGTCGGGTTTGACGTCAAACGTGAGCTCCTTGTCGCCGCGCAGCACGAGGATGCGAATCGGCTCGCCCGGCTTGAAGCGGGACAGCGCGTTCATGTACGAGTAGACATCCGTGATTTCGCGGTCACCGAGCTTGAGAATCCGGTCGCCGTCGCGCAGGCCGGCCTTCTGAGCCGGACCACCGTCAACCACATATTCGATCGGGAACCCGCGTCCCTCGGCTTCTCCGTAGTTTCCGGGCGCGATGCCCAGACGCACCCGCGGCATGGCCGGTCTTTCGACATCGGCGTCGCCATGCGCGCCAGCCCCGTGTGCTGAGGCGTCCTCGCCGCCGGCGTCGCGCTCGTCCCCGTCGCTTGCACGGGCCACCTGATCGTCGTCGCGCTGCCGCTCGGGCCGGAAGCGGGTCGCGTCGCGCTGGAACTTCGGCCGCTCGCCGTCGGCGATGGCCGTCGCCACGCGCATCACCAGCCGCGTCACGCGAGCGCCGCCCTCGGCATTGACCAGGTCGGCGTCGTCCTCCGGCTGATGGTATTGCCGGTGCATGCCGGTGAAGAAGAAGAGCACCGGTATCTCGGCCCCGTAGAACGACGCATGGTCACTTGGTCCGCGCCCGCCGCCGCCGCTGCGGACCTTCAGCCCTTCCGACTCAGCCGCCGCCCGGACCAGCTCCTCGAAACCGCTGCCGGTCAACATGCCGCCGACCTGCAGCGAGTTGTTCTTGAGTCGGCCGATCATGTCCATGTTGAGCATGGCGACGACCTTCTGGATCGGCACGGTTGGGTGCTTGACCCAGTGCTTGGAACCCAGCAGGCCCGACTCCTCGGCGGTGAACGCGATGAGGATGACGCTGCGCTTCAGCGGCGGCCCGGCCTTCAGTGCCCGCGCCAGGAGGACCAGCGCGGCCGTCCCCGAGGCGTTGTCGTCAGCGCCATTGTGGATGTACTTGTTGGCGTCGTTCGGCTTGCGCCAGTTTGTGGTGAGACCGAGGTGGTCGTAGTGCGCGCCGATGACGACGTACTCGTCGGCCGTCGGGCCTTCGCCCGGGATCAGGCCGACAACATTCTTGACCGGTGTGTCGACCCGGGCCAGCTCGACATACCCGTTGACGGATAGGCCGGTCACCGAAGCCGACGCAGGGTTTTTCGACGTCTCGATGCGCTCCTGCAGCTCGCGCAGCGACGGCAGGCCGGCCGCCGACAGCATGTGCTCGGCCGCCGCGCGCGTGACGTGCAGCATGGGCAGGTCGAGCGTGGCCGACCGCCCGGTGTCGAAATCGTACAGCCGGTCGGGCTCCTTCTCCGAGCGCGGGTAGGGATTGACGATCAGGATCGCTTTCGCGCCGCGTTTCCTCGCATGCTCAGCCTTGGTGGTGAAGTACGCATGCCGCGTATGCCGGCGTGCGGCCGTCTGGACTTCCTGCTCATCGACCGCCTCGCTCGACCACCAGCCGGGCTCATAGCGGAACATCAGCACGACCTTGCCCCGGACGTCGACGCCGTCGTAGTCGTTGTAGTCGTGCTCGTCGGACTCGTCGATTCCATAACCGACGAACACCAGTGGGCCATCGAAGCCGTCCGACTTGGAGAACGGCATCGGAACGAAGTCCCTGGAGACTTCAAGCCGTCGCCGTTCGTCGCCGCGAACCACCAGTCGCGTCTTCTCGCCGATGCGCTTGCTGATCGAGACGTCGAATGACTGGAAGAACGTGCCTTGATCGCCCCCCGGCCGCACTCCGATCTCCCGCAACTGCTCGGCCAGGTACTGCGCGGCCGCCTCGATTCCGTCGGAACCGACGCCGCGTCCCTGCAAGTCGTCGGACGCGAGGTGGCGGACGTGCCGGTCGAACTCGGCCGCCGAGAACAGATTCACTTCTCGCCGTTCGGCGGCCTGCGCCGGTGCGAGCGCCATCAGCGCGAGCGGGACCATCAGGGTTCGAAACAAGCAGGTTCGCATGAGGCGTCCTCACCGGGAATCAAGCTGTCGAATCGCCGATCGAACTATTAGGATAGCCGCCCGCACGGCGCGCCGCCAAACGGCGGGCGCAACGGTGTTGATCGGCGACCATCCGTCAGGTGACGGGAGGAGTGGCATGCGAAACCATTCACGCGTCGTGTGCGAACGTCCGGCTTGGCGACTGGCAGTGGCTGCGTTGCTGCTGTCCGGCACGTCGGGGTGCATGTCGCGCGTCATCGGGGAGGGCGCGGGCGTGGTGCTCGGGGCGCGCGGCAGGGTGGTCGACATTGATCGGCCGTCGTCGCTCAGCCGCTATCGCAGCGTGCGGGTCGAAAGCATCAGCATCTCGCCGGGACTACCGGCCCCGGCCAGCATCGCCGGATTGGTGCGGAACGAGTTTCAACGGCGCGTGCGGGACCATTTCGACCTCGAGGCGTCCGGCTCGCCGGCGTTGATCTTGACCGGCCAGGTCATCCACTACGAGTCCGACGGCATGGTGGATGAGGTCATCGGCCCGCTTGAGGAAGTCATCGTGCGGACCCAGCTCCGCGACGCCGCCACCGGAAGCATGGTCGGCGAGGCCAACCTGATCGGGCGGGCCAAGTCGACGACGTCCAGCGGGGCAGCCAATCTGGCCGAGGGCGCTGGGCGGGCGCTTCAGCGATGGCTGGACCGCGGCGGGCTGCCGAAGCGGGGCCGAGACCGCGACTGACTTCGGCGCTAGGTGCCGATGCTGAGCAGGCCGCCGCCGTAGGTGATGTTCACGTCGTTATGGCGATTGCCGGGTTTCAATCGGCTGCGGGCCGGCAGCCACATGTACGGATTCGCCGACTTCAGATCTCCCAGCGATTCAGCGTGCCCGTCGAAGAAACCGAAGTTTCCGATATAGGTGTCGGCGGCGCCGCTGCAGGGCGGCGCGGCGGCGCTGCTGTGTCGATAGGCATACTGCCGAGCATCGGCCATGCTTGGAATCTGGCAGGCCAGGCCGGCCTGCCCGTTCCGCGGCGCGGCGGCGCGATCCCATGATCGAGAAAAGGTAGTGTACGGCCCGATGTCCGAGTGGGTCCCGCCGTAGGTCGCCTGCGCTCGAAGGTCGTAGTCCGGCACCTGGCTGACCGTCGCGTAGCGCGAGCCGTCGCCGACGAAGATCTTCTGCGAGGCGTCACCCACCAGCGCCAGGCGCGGCGCGTAGGTTCGAGGCAGCTCCTGTTCGAAGTTGCTGGGGATGATGTCGATGCCCGGCACGTTGGCCATGAGACCCTGCGGATTGGACGCACTCGGCTCCTGGAGGACCGCCGGTCGCCCGAGAAACAGGAAGTCGCGGGCCGTGTTGTAGGCGACCATCGGTCCGACGTCGGCGTTGATCCCGCCGCTGCTGAGGAATGGACCAGACAGAAAGTTGTTTGACGGACATTGAAACATCTTGAGGCTGGCACGCAAGATATTGAACCGTGCGGCCGGGTCTTCCACCATCACGTCTTCGATGCCGGAGTCCCTCGCCATCGGACCCATGAAATCGAATCGAGTGCACGCCGGACCGGGATACACCGTGGTAGTGACTCCCACGAGATAGACACCCGACGTGTTCGGCGATCCGATGATGGCATCGTCATTGGCCACGCCATAGTTGGCCAGACCCTGCAGCATCGAGCGAATGTTGGTCTGGCAATAGACCCGCTGCGCGAAGCGCCGCGCCGACGAGAGCTGCGGCAGCAGAATGGAGATCAGCAGGGTGATGATCGAGATAACCACGAGCAGTTCGATCAGCGTGAAGCCGGTCGCCGTGCCCGCCTGATCCTGCCTCCGCCTGACGTGTCGCATGTCCTTGCCTCGCTCCCGAATGCCTCAGTTCCTGCGGTTTGCTTCCAGCGCCTCTCTCATCAACTCCGGCGGAGGCGGCGGATTGTGCGGACGGACCTCGCGGCCGCAATCCGGGCAGATCGTGGGCCCTTCTTTTCCGGCGTACTGGTTCAGCAGCACCCGGGTCGGCTCCAGCTTGGCCTTGCCGTCCCGCGTCCAGTAGCACAACTCCGCGGGGTAGCCGGTCGGCCGTCCGGTCTTCGGATTGATGATCGGGTATGACTCGCCCGGCTTGATCTTGTGGGCGAACGTCTCGCCCGTCTCCGCGCAAATGAAGTTGCGGTTGGCCGCGATATCGGCCGCATTGCTGCCGCGTCCGAACATCCACAGGATGATGCCGGAGACCACCAGCAGACCGACGCCCAGCGCGATGCCGAGCGGGCCGCGCGTCAGGCGACGAAGGCCGGATGAGTCGTCCACAGGCGCCTTCGGCGTCACCAAGGCTCCGCTCCTAGACCGGTTGGGTAGCCACCGCCGCGGGCGAGTCGGGTTCGGTCGCGCCCTTCGGGAACTTGTCGCTCGGCGGCAGGGGGTTGTGCGGCTCAACCAGTCGTCCGCAATCCGGGCACAATGTCGGCCCGGGCTTTCCGAGGTACTCGTTGAGCAGAACAAACGTCGGCTCGAGCTTCGCGCGGCCGTCCTTCGTCCAGTAGCATTTCTCGGCCGGGTAGCCGGAACGCTCCTTCGAATGGGGCGACACGACCGGAAACGACTCGCCGGGCGTGAGGCGATGCTGAAAGTGCTTCAACGTCTTCGCACAGACGCAATCGACGAACTGAGGGCGGGCTGGCGCCGGCAGCGGTGCGCTGAACGTTCGGTAGGTTGTGAAGGCCGCCGCGCCGAGAAGAACCGCCACGACGATCAGTCCGAGCCCGCCGGATAGCGGCTTGCGTCGCTGCGGCACGGCAAGCGGGGTCGTGTCGTTCTTCGCGTTCGTCGGTGTCGAAGCCATCACGACCGCTCTCTCGTCCGGGCGTCGAAGCCGGATCATATCGTTCGCGCCGACGGCCGCCAAGCACGTGGCGGTCCGCCCACAGCCCGCCGCAAAAGCACGCAACGTTCTTCCCCACATGATTCTAACACTGGGATCCGAGGACTTCGCGCGTTCTTCGCAAAGCTGGGGCCATCAGCCGCCGGCCCCGGAGCCGCCTGCCGCGCCGGATGGGGCCAGGTATCCATGGCCGGTGTGGGGGGGCAGCGTCGCCGGCAGGGCTGTCGGAGCGTCGGCGACAGCGTCGTCTTTGAGCGGTTCTGGAATCTCCGTGATATCGGATGCGTCGATTCGCTAAACAGCCCTCGAGCTCGCGGTCGGGCTACGCCCGCGCGGACGGTCGCTCTCACCGCCGCACGCGATGCAGTCGCGCAGGAACTGCCGTTTAGCGTGCGAGTTCCACGCAAGTTTCGCTCCCGCGGTGCCGATAACCTTGCCGATTCTCGGCTGACTCTGGAAAATCGCAGTATCGAGTGAGGTATCGCCTGACAGCATGCGGACCGGGCGGAGCATCCCGGATCTCGTAGCGACAGGTCCGCAGGGTCGCAAGATCCGGCTCAAGTCGCGGCCCGATTGCCGAGCTTGAGAGCCGCGACCCGCGAAGCAGGAGTGTTCGTCATGCGCGGAATGGAGTCCGCCTCTCGATCGGCCTTCGTCAAGTCACTGTCGCCGCTTCAACGTCATGTGCTGAGCATGACCTATGTCGATCGGCTGACGCCACCGGAGATCGCGCTCGTTCTCGGTCTGACGCCCCGGTCGGTCGCCGATGTGCTCATGACGATCCGGCGGCAGGCCCGCAACGCGTTCGGGCTTTCCGGGTATGCAACGGCTTCGTGTGAACGGGCGCAGGACGTCTCAACGTCGCACCGTGCGGCCAAGGCGCACTGACGCGGCCGCTCTCAGAAGATCGCCGTTCAATAGGACGGCTGAATTCTGGCGACGTCTGTTGAGAACACCGTCGCGCCGGGCGGCGGCTCGAATGCGAATCGCTCCGGTGGGATCGGCTCGTTGATCTTCACGTCCCGGTGGTTGGTCGTCGTCATGGGCTTCCCGTCGGTGTTCCAGACGATCGACCGCAGCAGCACGCCGCTCTCGCGGTCGTAGTAGCGAGTCACACGCAGCTTGGGGTCCGTCGGCTTCAGACCCGCCTTGGGGCGGGCGTCGATCACCCAGCAGGGCCTCCCGTCGACCCGCTCGCTCGGCAGGAGCGACAGGTCGTATTTTTGCATCAGCGGTTCTAGTGGATCGTGGCTCGGCGCCTGAAGCGGCCCGCCGCGCCCGAAGACTGGCGAGCCACGCTGGCCGCTGATCTCCCAGGTGACCTGCCCGTCCGAGACGATCCCCTGCACGGCCTGCACGGTGTTGGAGCTCTCGGGCCGGTCGACCCGCGTGGTCTGGAGCATCTCGCGCCGCAGCAGCAGCTTGTCGGCCGAGACCCGCGATTGCTCCGCGCCCTCAGTGGTGATGATATTGCGGGACGGCGGCGCGCCGAGCTCGGTGACAATGTCGATCGTCATCGAGACCGACTCGATGCCGCGCCGCAGTTCGATCAGCCGCTTGCGGACGACGTCGACCGTTTCGAGCGGCGCCGTCGGAGGCGGGGCCTTCTCGCATCCCGCGAGCCATGCGACGACGGCCAGCGCACTGCCGGCCACGAGGATTCGATATGCCCGGGGCGCTCGGCTGGGAGGGTTTGTTCGAGCTTGCATCGGCCGGATGATAGCGGCGGAACGCGCGGTTGCACGTGCCGCCTCGCGCCGGGTGAGGGCCGGCTTCCGGGGACACATCATCCGCCGCAACCGCTCCAGTCCGCGGACGCTCAGCGGGCGGACAGGATCATCCGATGACCGGGGGGTCGTCCGCGCCGCGGCTTGCGTCGCGCGCGCTGGCGACCGGAGTCTTCCGTGAACAGTTCGACGTCCGCCAGCGTCAAACGCTCCAGCTCGCGCTCCAGCCGGGCGCGGGTCGTTTTCCAGAAACGATGAGCCGGACACGCCCGACGATCGGAGCACTCAGCCCAGCCGAGCAGGCAGCGCGGCGCCGGGTTGCCCTCGACCGCGCGGACGATGCTGAGAAGCGTGATGCGATTGGCCGGCCGCGACAGGAGGAATCCGCCGCGATAGCCGCGCTTGGTCTTGATCAGCCCGTAGCGCCCCAAGGCGTGCAGCAGTTTCGAGAGGTATTGGGAGGGCATCCCCGTCTGGCGGGCGATCTCGTTGGCGCGGACTCGGTCCGCCTCGCGTGCACCCATGTGCGACAAGGCTCGGATCGCGTAACCGGTGGTCTGGGAAAGGCATAGCATGAATGCACGCTCCGGCCGCAGGTTAATCGGCCGTCCTTGAGGCTGTCCACACCATTAACGACACGTGTGTCTCGTTTGCGGGATCCGGGTGCGGCCGCCCGTCAGCCCGCCTGTCTGGCCCGGTCGCTCGGGGATTGCGTGTCGGCGTGCTCGAGGCAGAACGCGTGCTTGTAGTAAAGCAGCAGCGCCACGAACGCCAACAGGAACGCGGACACGGCCAGTCCGACGACAGTCTGACGGCGGCGCATGTGGTGCACGCGTTCGAGCAGATCGTGCGTCCGCGCGGTCTGCTCGGCCAGGGACTGAATCTCGCCGGCGAAGTTGTTGATCTCGCGCATGTCAAAGCTGTGAAACGTCCGCCGTAGGCGCGAGAGCACTTCGCGCCCGTGTTCGTGCAGTCCGCTCAGCTCGATGCTGCGATAGCCGAGCGAGGCCAGCGCGTCGTACTGGGCGGCGGCCGTCTCAATCTGGGCCGATGTCTGAGCGAGCGTGTTGCGAATCTGCGCGACGGCGCGCATGGTCGGGGCCTGGTGGCACGGTGAACAGCGGCCGCCCTCCTCGCGTCCGCGCGTGTCAATGATGTCGAGCGAGGCCGGCTGAATGGCGTGTGTGGTGTAGCCATCCTCTCGCCGCGCATGGCAGTAGAGGCAGGTCGGGTCGCCGTTATCCCCATGCGGGCTGCCAAGGTGCTTCTCCTTGACCAGCCCGTGGCACTTCCCGCAGAAGTACGAGACCTCGCGTCCGCGGACGCGCCCGACGAATCGATCGGGCTGATCCTGGAAGGCGAGAAATCGCGAGTCCCGATTGGCGTGGGAGGCCTGCTTGAAGGCCTCGGGCGACTCGAACTGCTCGGCCCGCACCGAGGCGTTGCCCCCGTGGCAGCTGTCACAGGTCACGCCGGCGGCGGAGTGGACGCTCGACGCCCACTCGACACGGGTCAGGTCGCCCAGCCGGCCGGCCTGCTGCTCGTGGCACACGACACAGGCGTTGGTCGGGAATCGGTCGGAGGGCTTGCCGCCGGTCGCGGTGGCAGGCGCCGGCGGTCCGGCCGCGAACCAGATGATGGCGGCGTGGAGCGGAAGGCTCATGTCCGGTCTCCGGGGTCGGATTCCTCGTCGGCCAGCAACCGGCGGATGGCGCTGCGCTCTCGGATCAACAAAAAGTAGAAACTGGCGACCGCCACGCCGGTGAGCGAGAGGAACAGCGCGCCAGGTGGCCAGATGGCAGCCAGCGTCAGCAACAGAAAAAGCCCGACACACACCGTCACCGCGGCGTAGTAGCCCCATCCCGGCCGGAGATTGGCGCCGCGACGATACCAGAACGGCAGCAGGACCACGGCCGCCACGAAGACGCCCTGGGACAGCACGCCGAGCATCTTGCCATCAATGCCGAACCATCGCTGCGGGTACTCCATGATCTTGAGATACTGATAGACCGCCAGGAAGTACCACTCCGGCTTGATGTGCTCCGGCGTCACGCGCGGGTTGGCGGGCTCCTCCTCGTGCACGAGTCCGCTGAATCCGGCCCATTCCAGAACCGTCGGGAGCACGACCAGCGCCATGATCACCGTCAGCGTGCACAACACGACGACCATCATGCGGATGATCTCGTTGGGCCAGAACGGCTCGAGTTGGCGCGGCTTGTACTGGGTGCGATAGTCGACCGCCACGTGTCGTCCTCCCTACAGCGGCCTGGAAATGCCGGTGCGACGGATCATCATGAAATGCAGGGCCATGAAACCACTGATGCTCGCCGGCAGAATCCAGATGTGCAGGGCGTAGAAGAACCCCAGGGTCTCGCCGCTGATGGCGTTCCCGCGCCGCAGCCATTCGACAATCCCACCGCCGACCACCGGCACCGCGCCGGGGATTTCGGTGCCGACCTTGGCGCCCCAGTAGCTCAGTTGCGTCCACGGCAGCAGGTAACCGGTGAACGCCAGCAGCGTGGTCAGTACGAGCAGCACGACGCCGCTGACCCAGTGCAGCTCGCGCGGCTTGCGATAAATCTTGAAGTAGGCCACGCGCGCCATGTGCATCAGCACCAGCACGATCATCAGGTTGGCACCCACGGCGTGAACGCGCTGAATGAGCCATCCCATGGGCACGTTGGACTTGATGAACGTCACGCTATCCCAGGCTCGAGCGGGATCCGGCTTGTAATACATCAGCAGCAGCGCGCCGGAGAACACCTGGATCATGAACACCAGCAGCGACAGGCCCCCGAAACATGCAGCCCAGCCCAGCGTTCGGGGCACCAGTTTCCTGGTGACGTTCTTCTCAATGAGGGGGCGGAGTTGATACCGCTCGTCGAGCGCTTCGGTCACTCGTCTGGCCACTTGCATCGTCAATTCACCTCCCTGTCAGCCGATGACCACGTGTCCGTCCACGACCTGGAACGGGATGCTGGTCAGCGGCTGGCTGACCGGCCCGCTCAACGGCTTGCCCTCGTCGTCGAACACCGCTCCGTGGCAGGGGCAATGAAACACCCGCATCAGGTTGTCCCACGTCACCAGGCAACCGAGGTGACTGCACGATGCGCTGAGCACCTTGGGCGTCCCGCCGGTGTTGAGGATGGCCACTTGTTGTCCCTGCCACTCGACGTAACGCGCCTGATCCTCGCCCAGATCGCCGAGCGCGACCCGGACCACCTGCGCCGCCCGGACGGTGGCCGGTCGCCCGAGAAAGGCCACCACCGGGTAGGTCACGGCGCCGGCCGACGCCACACCCATGCCCACGATGCACGCCTCAACGAAGCGGCGTCGCGAGGGATCGTCATCCGGCCGCTGGGGCATCTCCGCCATCATCAAGACCTCCCGCCGGCGTGCGGTCGGCGTTTTCGCCGCCGGCCCGGCTGCTCTTGGGTGTCATTTCTGACCGTTGCACCTCGCCTCGAACAACTCCGCGGCACGACGATAACTCGCGGCCGCCTCCTGAAAACGACCGGACTGATCGCAGACCTCGCCCAGCAGAAAGTACGCCTCGGCGTCGGCTGGGTGGCTGGCCAGGTAGCCACGGATTCGCTGCTCGGCTTTCGGGAGTTCGGCGGCGCCGCGCGCCAGTTCGACGGCCGCCAGGCCGAGGATCGCCTCGGGCGCTTGCTCGTCGAGCGCTGCGACGGACTGAAAGTGGGTTTCGGCATCGACCCAGTCGCGGCGCCGCAGCGCGAGCCGGCCGAGTCCGATGCGCGGCGCGGCAAAGGACGGGTCAGCTTTCATGGCCTCGCGGTACTTGTCCTGGGCCAGTTCCGGCATTCCGCTGCGGGCGAGCTGACCGGCGAGGATGACAAGTCGCTCGGCGCGCGAGCGCGCGTCAGACACGGCCGGGACACTGGTCGGGTGCAGGGCCGCATCGAGGCCGGCCGGTGAGAATCGCCCGCCTGCCGCCAGGATGGCGCTGCGGAAGGCGTCGGCGGATCGCGTGAAGAGTCCCGCGCTGGCGAGCACGATGCGCCGCTGGGCGTCGACGACGATCACGCTCGGAAGAACCGACACGCGGTAAGCCGTTGAGGCACGTCGATCGACGTCGTGGACGATAGGCAGTTGGATGCGCCGTTCTCGGGCAAGCTGCCGAAGCTCGGCCGCTGGGGATGGCTGCGTCACGATCATGATGCAGAACGGCGACAGGTCGGCCATGCCGGACTCGGCCGTCAGGCGCTGCAGCACCTGGGCGGCCTCGACGCTCCGCTCGTGGTAAAGCTCGCCGAAGAGCAGGACTACTGGCCGCTCGTCCTGCGTGGTCGGCGACACGGTTGAGCCGTCCAGTCCGGTCAGGGTGATCACCGGTGCGGCATCGCCGCGCTTCAGATGCGTCACGGCATGAGTCGGCGTGACGAGGGACAGGATGGCGCACAGGGTGGGCGCGATGACCATCCCGGCGCGTCGCGGACTCTGCAAGATCATGGCGAAGCTCCGGTCGGGAGCCACGCGGGGGCGGTCGTTACGGCGTCGCGGTCGTACGATACTGGTGCGTGGCAGCCCGGCGCACACGAACCGCCCCGCGGCAGCACCTGAAAGTTGATCTCGTAGGCCCACCGGCCGGCCCCGAATGGCACGGCGGTTCGCATGTGAAACGGCGCACTCGACGCGTGGCTCTCGTGGCAGGCCCGGCAGGTGCGGCCCTTCTCCCGGTTGACATGAACATGATGGAGGTTTCGGTCGCCGTGGCGAAACTCGGTCAGACCTCGTCCGGACGGACTGACCGCGAGTTCCGGGCGATGGCAGCCGAAACACAGCGCGTACAGCTCGACCGTGAACGGCGCGTAGAACTCGGCCGGATAGTCCGCATTCAGCAGGCGGAACCGGGCCGAGGCGTGCGGGTCGTGGCAGGCGCTGCAATCGCCGTCCCGGATGGGACCGTGATGGACCGGGTTGTCGCGAAGCCACGCCGCCATGTTCGTGAGCGGCCGGCCGGCGGCATCGAGACGGGTTCGATCGTGGCATGACAGGCACAGTCCCGGCTGACCCTCGCGCTGGAGCATCGGCAGGTCGGAGGCGTGGCCGGCGTGGCAGCCGATACACGCATCGTCACCCGCCGCCGCCCCGTGAATGACGGGGCTTTCGGCCAGTCGTCTGCGGATGGGTTCGTGGCAACCGGTGCACAGCTCGTTCGCAGGCTCGCGAAGGTGCGAGCGCGTCTCGCCGGCGTGCGGATCGTGGCACTCGGTGCATGCGGCTTCGACGAAGGCCGCGTGGACGTGGCGTCGTGTGATTGCCGCGGACCGGACGTCGGAATGACACCCCTGACAGGTTTCACGCGGCGTGCGCCGCAGCAGCGCCGGGTGCCAGGATGCGTGGGCCTCGTGGCAGAGGATACACGCGCCGGCGGCGGCAGGCCCGTGAACATGCCGCTTTTCGGGAGAGACGACATCCGCATGGCACCGCCCGCATAGCTCGGTGGCCGGGTCGGCACGCAGCATGTGTCGCCAGTCCGAGCCGTGAGGATCGTGGCAGGCGGTGCAGTCGCCGCGCGCCACGGGCTCGTGCGCCTTATCGCGCGCCGGCAGGGTATGGCAGCTCAGGCACATCTTCTCTCGCGGCATCGCATCGCGAAACTTGTGCTGGGCGGAGTTGACTTCGACATGGCACGCGCCGCAGAAACCGCGCGCCGCTGGCGCGTGCGTCACGGGGCGCTGCGTCATCGCGTCATGACATCCGGCATTCGTGCAGGTCGATGACGGGGGCGTCGGAAGCAGCTCCCCGTTTGATGGAACCGTCGCAACGTCGGCGGGCGATTCGGAGGGATCGGGAGGCGTGGTCTTGGCGGTCCGAACGGCGATCGTGATGACAAGTGCAGCCGCGGCGAACAGCAGCGCTGCCCGTGGGAGCCCGTTGTCATGGGCGCTTCGGCGCATCGGGACCGTTCCTGCTCCGCCGCGGTCGGTGGCGGACTGAGAATCGGCTCAATCGGCGGACGGGGCGTCTCTCTGAGCGGTTGCGGGCCCGCTAGCGGCCGGCGCCGATCGTGAACGACTCAACGTCCACCGGTACCCGTCGGTTCCTGTCGCGCTCTCGCGAGGTCGCGCGTGGTCATGCAGAATAGAAGGTCGCGGCGGCCGCGACGTCCGGAGCAAGCGTCCGCGCCGGGCGTTGTCGCCGGCGTGGGGATGCCATTCGCGCGGACCCCGCCGTTCTCCTCGGTGCGTTCCAGGGACCGGCCTGTCGTCGCGCATTCGTTCTCTCTGGGAAGACGGGACATGCCCTGCTTCTCCCGTCTCAGGCTAACAGGATCTCAACAATCGTGTCAACAAAATTACTGATAAGCGTATCTAATTATATGAGTTACACTTGACGGCGGATCAGGCCTCGTCCCCCTCGACGAACTCGAAGGCCCGCCGCGCCAGCAGGATGGACCGGCGCCGCGCCACGCTGCACACCAGCCCGAGCGCCGCGTAGTTGGCGATCAGGCTGCTTCCCCCGAAGCTGACCAGTGGCAGGGTCATCCCCGTGATGGGGAGCAATCCGATGGTCATGCCCACGTTGACGAACATCTGTACGAAGAACATGGCGGCCACCCCGACCGCCACCAGCCGGCCGACCGGATCGACCGTGCCCGAAGCGATCAGCAGGCACAGCCCGGCCATGCCGACGTAGGCGGCCAGCAGCGCCAGGCAGCCGACGAAGCCCCACTGGTGCGCCAGCACCGCGAAGATGAAATCGTTGTGGTCCTCCGGCAGCAGCTTGTGTCGGAAGAAGGCGGCCGGTTGCAGGCCCGCTCCACGCCAGCCGCCGCTGCCGATCGCGATCTTGGACTGCCGGAGCTGATAGCCGGCCGCCCGCTGCCAGGCGCGGTCCTCCTCGTTCTGCCGCAGCAACACCTGCACACGGACCCGCTGGTAGGGCGACATCAGCGGCGAAAAATAAAACGCCGGGGCGGCCACCAGTGCCGCTGCCGCCAGAGACAGGACATGCCGACGGCGGGCGCCGGCCGCGAAGATCATCGCGAACGACACGGGGATGAACAGCATCGCCGTCCCCAAGTCGGGCTCGAGCAGCACCAGCACGGTCGGCGCCAGCGCGAGCAGCGCCGGCGGGATCAGGCCGCGAAGCGTGCGATGACTCGTTTTGAAGCGCAGGTACCACGCCGTTGCCAACACCAGGGCGATCTTGGCGACTTCCGACACCTGCAATCGCACGGGACCCAGCTCGATCCAGCGGTAGGCGTTGCGGCGCGGACGGATGAAGGGCTCGAGCGGCACTTTTCGAGCGATCAGCAGGAGCACCAGCAGACCGAGCGTGATGCCGTAGAGCCAGTAAGCCCGCTCGGCCAGGCGTTCATGGCCGATCCCGACCACCGCGGTGAATGCGAGCAGTCCGCCGGCGAGGTAGGCGATCTGTCTCATCGTGCTGATCGGACCGACTTCCGAGCGCGTCTCGGAGATGTAGATGGCCAGGATGCCTCCCAGACTCAGCGCAATCGCCACCGTCGGCAGCGCCCAGCCGGCCCACGAGAGTCTTGGATTCAGGTCCCGCCACTCGGTCATGATGCCCGCATCGCGCGTCGCTGCCGCGGATTACTCGACGTCCGGGGGCTCGACGCGCGGACGTCGCGCGCGACCCTCCAGCGCGGCGTCGCGCGACAGGTACCCGGCCGGATGATCCAGCAGCAGTTCAAACACCGCTCGGCCGACCGGCGCCGCCACCTTCCCGCCGCTGCCACCGTATTCGATCACGACAGCGATAGCGACCCGGGGAGCCTCGCGCGGCGCAAACCCAGCAAACCACGCGTGCGTGGGCATTTTCTCTCGGCCCGCCTCGACCTCCGGCCAGCGGCGCAGCGGCTTGCGGCCGGCGAGTTGCCACTCGCCCGGTGAATCCAGTTGCTCTCGGGCCGCCTCCGGCGAGGGAGCCTGCACGTGGCGTGTCTGGCCGTCTTCGCGGCGGAAGCTGTAGAGCCACTCGATGACCCGGGGCGCGGCCTGTGCGGAGCCGGTCTTGCCGCAGGCGACGGTGTCATCGAGCCTGGCCCCCTCGAATGCCGTGCCGCCGGGCTCGTTGACGCATCGCCACAGACCCTCTCGCACGGCGTTCAGGTGCGCCGCGCGCACGCCCGGAAGCGCCGCGGCCGGGCGCCTCATGTCCTCGCCGGCGAACAGCGTCGGTTCGCGGAATTCGCCGATGGCGATCGTGGCGAAGAGGTTGGCGGCCATCAGCGGCGTGATCTGGAGCTCGCCCTGACCGAGGGCGTAGTTGCGCGCGTCGCCGATCGAATACCCGTGTCCGCGTCGCGCGATCAGTTCGGCCTCGAACGGGATGAGCCCGCGGCGCTCCTCGATCAGCCCGGTGCCGGACCATTCCGCCGGGCCCCACAGCACGGCTCGGTAGAAAGCGCACAACCGCTCGGCGCCGACGCGCTGACCAAGCGTGTAGAAGTAGATGTTGCAGCTGTGCTGGATGGCCCCGACCGAGTCCAGCGAGCCGTGCGGCGCCATGCCACGCCACTGAGTCCAGCAGAACCAGGCGTCCTGGTTCTCGAACAGCCGGCCCCGGCACTCGACGCGCGTGGCGGCCGACACCTGCCCGCTCGACAGGCCGGCCAGCAGCGCCAGCGGCTTGATGATCGAACCGGGCGGATACTCCTCGCTCACGGCGCGGAAGAGCAGCGGCCGCCCGCGGGCGTCGTCGCGCCACTCGCGGTAGCGAGTCGGCCAGTCACGCGGATCGAAGGTCGGAACACTGACGGCCGCGAGAATCTCGCGCGTGTGGCAGTCCAGGACGACGCATGCCGCCCCGCTGGCGGGCGGATGGTTCGCCACCGCCGTCGTCAGGATCGGCTCGATCGCCTCCTGCAAGGTCAGATCGATCGACAATCGCACGTCGCGGCCGTCCTCGGGCGGCTGCTGCAACAGCACGCGGTTGTCGAGGTCGCGCTGCCGGATGCCGCGCACGCCGCGCAGCCATCGTTCGGCCGCGCGCTCGACGCCGCTGATGCCGACCTGCTCGCCCGGCAGGTACCGCCGGCGCTCGTCGTCGCGGTTTGGATCGGCGTCCATCTGCTTCGTGGAGACTTCGCCCAGGCGTCCCAGCAGGTGGGCCATGGCGCGGGACGGATGCACGGTCCGGCGCACCGACGGTTCGATCCGCAGGTACGGCAGCTCGCCCACCTGCAACTCGATGTCCGAGCGCACCTGCGGCGAAATATCACGCAGGATCGGGTGCCGCATGTCATCCTCGGCCAGGCGCACCGAGTCGAGCGGCTCGTCGTATCCGCGCCGCGCCCAGGCTCGCCAGAGGTAGCTTCGCAGCGATTCGACGCGCCGGCAGATCTCGTCGCGCCGCTCAAGCAGCGTGGCGGTCGATACGCCGCTGGCCCTGCTCAGCCGCACCCACGTAGCGGCGATCTGCTCGCGAACCTGCGTCGCAGCGCGGGCGCGGGCCTCGGCGGCCGGCAATTCGCGCAGCGGCGGCTCGCGCGCCGCGCGCCGCGCCAGCGTCGCGAGATAGTCGTCGTCCATACTCAGCACGCCATAGTGCATGGTGACATCGTGGGCAGGCTCGTCCGCCAGCAGCACGACCCCCGTGCGATCGTGCACCCGTCCGCGCAGCGGCCAGAGAATCTCGGGCGGACGCTCGAGCGCCGCCTCCGATAGCCCGCGGTAGTGCTCGGCCCGAAGCACCTGCAACTGGAACAGGCGAACGGCGAGGATCGTTGCCCCGGCGACGACGAGCGACAGCAGCAAGACCAGTCGGCGTTGGAACATGGAGTCCGATTCCGTGGTGCCGCCGCGCGGTCAGGTGCGGACGCGGTACGTTCGCACCGCATCGAGGCCCAGCAGCGGGCGGGCGCGGCGCAGCGCCCAATGGGCATAGGGCGCCACCAGCGCCGTGTAGGCCGCCGTCCAGAGGCCGGCCGTCATCCACGTGCCGAGCATGTCCCAGCGGCGCAGCGCCCACGACAGGTGCACGGCCTCGACGGCGTAGGCCACCAGGGTCCATGCGGCGGCGCACGCCACGTAAGTCAGCAGGTGATCGCGGAACACCAGCTCGCGCAGGCGCACAGTGATCAGCGCCGCCAGGCCGAACGCCAGCGCGTGCGGGCCGATGCCGGAGCGGTCGCGGAAGCTCATGCCGCACAGGTCGGCCGCCAGCCCGAGGCACCACGCGGCCAGGCAGGCGTCGTGGCGACGGGCCACCAGCCCGAGGTACGCGGCCGTGAGCACCAGCAGATCCGGGCGCACGCGGTGCACCTCGACCAGGCCGATGAGCGTGGTCTGAAGCACGCAAACAATGTAGACCAGAATGGCGAAGATCACCCAGCGCATGGACTGACGCAGCGCTCCGTGCCCGGTTCGACACTATCCGCCGACGATGCCATTGTCGCGCTGAGCGTAGCCGAGGATCCCGAGGATCGCCCGCGCCGACGCGATGCGGACCGGCATGGGCTGACTCTCGTCGTTCATGGTACCCGCCAGTGCTCCCAACGAGCCGCGGTCGCCGATGGCCTCCAAAGCCGCCGCGGCCAGCGTTCGGATGCGGGCTTCCTGCTGCTCGGGCGGATCGGCCTTCGGACCACTGCCGTCGGATTTGAACGCGAGCAGGCGCGTGGCCAGTTGCAGTCCGTCGTTCCGCCCCAGCCGTCCGAGCCCGCGCGCCGCCGCCAGTCGGACCTCGTCGTACGGCCCTTCCGTCAGCCGGTACTCGAACAATTCGGCAGCGATGCTCGCCCGCGCCGTGCCCAGCGTCATGAGGGCTTCGACCATCTTGGGGCCGACGCCGCTGTGGCCGTAGAAGAGCAGGTCGCGGGTGGCCTTGGCGTCGCCCAGCAGCACCATCGACTGCATCACCTGCAGGCGCACCAGCTCATGGGTGTCCTTCAGGCCCTGCGTCAGCAGCTTGACCGACTTGGGCTCGCCCAGCTTTCCGATGGCCAGGGCGGTGTTGCCGCGCACCTGCGGGTCCGGATCGCGCAGCAGCAGGCTGGCCATCTCACCGGTTCGACGCGTGTCGCCGATCCGGTGCAGCGCGAACAGCCCGCCAACTCGCACGCTGCGGTCGTTGTCCTCGGCCGCCACTCGAAAGGCCTCGATCGACTCCCGGTCGCGCAGGGTGCCGGAGGCCATCAGAGCCGCGAACCGCACCGGCGGCACCGGGTCGCGAAGCGCGGCTCGGATGCGCGCCCGGCCGCTGACGGGGGCTGCATCCTGCAGCGCCTCGATGGCGTGCATGCGATGCAGCGGCGAGGGATCATCCGACTCCGTCAGGAGGAATCGCACCGCCTGCCGCTCGATGTCGCGCAGTTCGCCGGTCAGCGGCATGCGGAATCCGGACTGTGTGCAGCCCGCCGCCGCGAGCATCGCCGTGCTCATCCACACTCGCCGCGCGGCGCGAATCCCCCATGTCCCTGCGCGTTTCCGCACATCCGTGCGTTGTCTCATGGCGTCTATCCTTGACTCGTTCGGTCGGGCGCGGATCGGACTACCCGAGGCCGGCCGCGGACCCGATGCAGCAGCCAGTCCAGGACCATGGCGGCGGTCAGCGCCCAGCAAGCCGTCGGAAACCAGTCGCCCCAGCGCGTGTAGATCGTGCGCCGCGGGTCGATCGGCAGGCGCGCCATCACGTAGCCCGGCGCGGTCCACGGTCGCCGCTGCCACCGCCGCACCGTCCGCAGGTCCTCGTCGATCTGGTCTGAAAAATCGGCCTGGTGCGCAGCGCGATCGGCGGTTGAGCTGAGCGACGCGGTGGCAGCGAGTTGGCCGAGCCGATCGGCCATGAAGCCGAATTCAGGCCCGATCGACGTGAGCTGCAACTTCATCTTAGTGAGCAGGTCGGCCAGTCGTCGATCGTCCGATGCGGCCGCGCCCAGCTCGCGCAGCGTCGCTTCGATGGGCCGCAACTGCGCCGAACGGTCCCGTTGCAGGCTGACGCGGGCCTGGATGCGTCCGGACGGGTCGATCAGCGCGCTGGCGCCGGTGTTCACCGCCCGCGCGACTCCGAGGCGATGCTCGACCGCGCGGAACACGGATGCCGCCAAGTGCGCCTCGAGCTCCGACGAATGCGCGAACCAGCCGTCGTTGCTGATGTTCAACAGCAGGTCGATCGGTTTGGCGTCGACATCGCCGCGCGCGGTTCGACCGGCGACCTCGATGAACGCCCTTGCCACGTGTGGCACCGTGTCCTCATAGCAGATGGGCGTCGCGGCCCGCAGGCGCCGTCCGCCCATGGACGGAGCCGCCAGCTCAAACGGCCGGAAGTCCTTGCCGAACGAAAGCGAGTACTCCACGCCCGATGCACCCCACGGCGTCAGCGAATTCAGCCAGCGGTAGACGGCGTGCAGCCGACCGTAGCGGAAGGGGACGAACTCCCCGAACAGCACGAGGTGCACCTTGTCATAGCGCTGGTAGGCGGCGGCCGGCTCGGGCGAGAAGGCGTAGGCCGAGTTGAACTTCTCGACACGCTGCGGAATCTCGAGCGGTTTCCACTCGATGCTGCCCGCCCCGGTGACGATCGTCGCGCCGCTCGATCGCGCCACCTCGATCAGCCGCTCGCGCGTCTCGCGGCACCAGTTGCGGTATGACTCGATATCGCCCAGCGTGCGGTTCGGGAACTCCCTGGCGCGGATTTTCTCGAGATACGCCGCGTCCGCGTTCAGAAACTCGTCGTTGAAGTACCCGTACCACGCCGTCTCCGGCAACACGATCAGGTCGGGCCGCTCCGCCGCCGCCTGCCGCACCAGCGCCATGTAGGCCTCGTAGATGACCGTGAACGACGTGCGGCTGGCGCGCCTCGAGTCCACGAAACTGGGGAAATCATGCTGAACGACCGCCACCAGCGGTCCGACGGCGTTCGCGGCGCGACCTTCGCCCGTGGCCCGTTCGCTGCTCGCGGTCGGTCCGGTCGTGGGCTGCGTGCCTGATGCAGTGGCCGTGCCGGGAGGCGGCGACGGCGGCACGGCCAGGGCGCCGTAGAGCAGCGTCATCATCACGATCACGAGCGTCGCCATGGAGCCGATCGGCAGGCGCGTGGTACGCTCCGGCTGGTCGCGGCGCCAGATCATGATGGGCTGGATCAGCAGGTCGGTGAACCAGCCGTTCACCATCGCCGCGACGAAGCTGACGCCCCACGCGCCGACCAGGTCGGCGATCTGAATCATCACCGGCACGCGATGCAGGCTGTGGCCAAGCAGGTACCAGGGGAACCCGACCAGCGTCTGAGAGCGCAGATACTCGATGGCCGTCCACACAATCGGCAGTGCGATGGCCAGCGACGCACCGTGTCGACGGAACATGTGCCGGATCGGCCACGCCGCCAGCGGGAACACCGCCCCGAAGCACAGGCTCAGCACGATGTATCCGGGAGGCGTGACGGGCGCGAGCCAGAAGGTGTGAATGAGGAAGTACCCCACGCCCAACATGTAGGAGGGCAGGTAGACCCACCGGGCCCGCACGGTGGTGCAGGCCGCCACCGCCCACGGCGTCAGCGCGAAGAACGCCACCGGCCAGAATCCCACCGGCGGAAAAATCAGCGACGTAAGAACCAGGCTGAGGCCCGCAAGAATCCAGACCGGGGCCCGCGATTCAATCTGGAACTGCCCACCGATCAGGCGGGCCGGCGCCCGGTATCGTTGTCCGACGCGGCGAGGATCGGCTACAGCGCCCGATGCGCCGGCCGCATCTTCGCCGGGGCCTCGATCATGACGGACCGACGGGCTGGAACTCATGGCCGCGGGCGATGCCTCCCTGCCTCGCCGGCCGGCACGCGGCGCCGCGCGCCGACCCGCTCCAAGGCGGCGGCATCATACCCGATGCCGGTGAAGTGAACGAAAGCCGATCCCCCGTCGCGCCAGGGCGCTCGATCGCCAGGAACCGTCACGGCGCGGGTGGGTTTTCGGTTCAGGAATGCGCGCTCGCTCAGACCAGCAGGTCGAGCCACGTGCCCAATGAGATCGCCGGCGGCGCGGTGAACAGGGGCGCGACGATCGGCGCGAGCGCCGGTCGGGTCCGTTCGATGCGGAACGGCCATGGACGCGGCGGATCGTCCGGAAGGTCGAGGGCGATTTCGATCAGCGCCGGCGACTGGACCTCGCGCACCGGAAGAGTGGGTAGCGGCGCGATCGCCGCGCCGAAGTTGGCGCGGGCGCCCGGCGCCCAGGCCCAGAACGGCCGTCGATTCCAGGGGATGAACTCAACGTAGCGGTCCCGTCCTGTCGTGTTGATCCACGCCGCCAGCGCGGCATCGTTGGCGACTCGACCGATCTGCACGTCCGCAACCCTCCGCGGAGAGAGCGGGCAACTGGCGCGCCGCGGATGTGACTGACCGGGCGGGAAAGGTCGGAGCGAATCCTGAACGGCCTTGCCGCCTGAGATTCTCGGGCAGCGACGGAACTGGCGATGGGCCGAACCGGGCGAGGATGGTGCCGCCCGCGCCCTTCCATGCATCACCGGCGTTGCCTGGCGGCAACGCGGCCGATCACGGGGGCGGACCCTAGTCGTGGTGCGTCGTCATCGAGTCGGCGCCGTGGGGCTCGCGAGCCAGATTGCGGTTGATGGTCGGTATTTCGATCACCACGTCGCGGCTGCCGTCGGGCACGCACTGGCAACCCAGCCGTGAGGTGGGCTTGAGCGCGTAGGCCTCATCGAGCTGGTCTTCCTCGTCCTCCGTCGCCGGATTACAGGTCTCGAGGCCTTCCTTGACGTACACGTGGCACGTGCTGCACGCGCACACGCCGCCGCACGCGTGGTCAAGCTCGATGCCATGAGCCATGCAGATGTCGAGGATGCTGCCGGGCAGGCCGTGATCACCGAATGGGAGCTTGGCCGGATCGATCTCGATCGTATGCGATTGCCGTTTCTCGTCGACGATGGTGATCTTGTACGGCCGCGCCGGAAGGCGCACACCGGTATCCGCGATGTACGGGTTCTGTCCGCCCATGACTCAAATCCTCGCCTCGTCCGCCGGCCGTCCGTTGCGAGCCGACTCCGTCTCACTCATCGTTGGTCCGAGTTCCCCGGCCTCGCTCCGCTCCCGCAGCGCGGCCGAGATCGCCGCCTCGGCGAGCGGCAGCGTCGATCGGCCGAACGCGGTCAGCGCGCGATGCAGCTCATCGGCGTCGCTGCATGTCTCGCTCAGTCTGCGCAGGTCGGACATCGACCGCTCAACGGCGGCGCGCTTCTCGGCAGGCAGCGCGTCACCGACGCTCTCGAGCGCCTGCCGGGTCTTGTGGAGATCGAACTCGATCTGGTTGCGCAGATCGATCAGCCGGTGCGCCGTCATGTCCTCACGGGCGAAGCGGATGCTGTCGAGCTCGATGCGCCGCACTTCGTCGCGCGTCAGTCCATGCGCCGGCACGACCTGGATACTGGCTTCGCGACCGCTGCGCTGCTCGCGCGCGGTCACGTTGAGGATCCCGTTGGCGTCAATCAGAAATGACACCTCGATCTTCGGGATGCCGGCCGGCATGGGCGGAATGCCGCTCAGCACGAACTCGCCGAGACTGCGGCAATCGGCCGCCATCTCGCGTTCGCCCTGCAGAACATTGATCTTCACGCTGCTCTGGCCGTCGACGAACGTCGTGAACTGCTCCCGGGCCTGGCACGGGATGCGCGTATTCCGCATGATCAGCTTGCCCATCGCCCCGCCCATCGTCTCGATGCCAAGCGACAGGGGCGTGACGTCCAGCAGGAGCAGGTCGCGGCGCCCGCCCGCGAGGATCTGAGCCTGCACCGCGGCGCCCATCGCCACCACCTCGTCCGGGTTCAGCGCCGTGTAGGGTGGCCGGCCGAAGAACTCGGCCACGCGCTGCCGCACCAGCGGAATTCGGGAGCAGCCACCGACCATCACCACGCGCTCGATGTCGCCAGGCGACAACCTGGCGTCGGCCAGGGCCCGTTCACACGCCTCGATGGTGCGACGAACGAGCGGATCGATCATGCGCTCGAATTCGTCGCGAGACAGCGTTCGCCGATAGGTTCGCCCCGCCCCCAGGTCGAGCTCGAGGCGCGCCTCGCGCTGTTCCGTCAGGCGGATCTTCACGCTCTCGGCCAGCAGCCGCAGCGCCTGCCGCGTCTGGGGCGCGTCGATGGCGACGCCGAACTCGGCCTGCACCTCGCGCGTCACCAGGTCGCTGATCTGCCGATCGAAGTCGTCCCCTCCCAGGTGCGTGTCGCCATGCGTGCTGATGGCCTCGAACACGCCATCGTGCAGTCGCAGCACGGTCACGTCGAACGTGCCGCCGCCGAGGTCAAACACCGCGAGCGTCGTGGCGTCGCTGCCGGCCGCCTGACCGTCCGCGCCGGCCGCGGCGCCGCTGCACTTGCTCCTGTCACCAATGGGCAGCGCGGTGGTGCGGCGCTGCCCTGCCGCTGCCGGTCCGCGCTGCCCAATTCCGTACGCCAGGGCCGCCGCCGTCGGTTCGTTGACGATGCGGACGATCTCCAGGCCGGCGATCTGTCCGGCGTCGCGCGTCGCCTGACGCTGAGAATCGTCGAAATAGGCCGGCACGGTGACGACCGCTCGTCGGATCGGCCGCCCCAGTGCGCGCTCGGCCCGTTGTCGCAGCTCGCGCAGGATCATCGCCGAGATCTCCTGAGGCGTGACTGCGCGGCCGTTGATTTCGATCACCACCTGGTCACGGTCGCCCGGCCGCACGCGGTACGTGAGGTACGGCAGTTCCCGCGCCAGCACGTCGGCACCGATGCCCATCAGTCGCTTGACCGAGTAGACGGTGTGCAGCGGATTCTCGATCGCGTGGTTGCGGGCCTCCCAGCCGATGCGCATGGTGCCATCCGGCGCGAAGCTGACGACCGATGGCACGCGGGCCTCACCATCGGCGTCGCGCACCACCTGCGGACCGCGCTCGTCGCACCACGCGACGAGCGAAAACGTCGTCCCGAGGTCGATGCCGACGATGATCTCGCCGCCCTGGTCCATCACAATTGAGCCAGCAGATTGTCGAAGTACTTCAGCGAGTTGAGCTGCAGGCGCAGCTCGTCGCGGGCCGCCGGATCGTCCATCCGGATCGCCAGTTCCTCGATCCGCCGGATGACCTCGCCGCGGCGGTCGCCGATCGAGCGCCGGTGCCCGGCGAGTCGGTCAACGTCGCCCGCCGAGCGGGCCTCGTCGATTTCCTCGCGCAGCATCATGACGTCGGCCAGAAGCTCCGGCGGCACGCGCTTGTCGTCGGCGGCCGAGCGCCCGCCCGTCAGCTCGAGCAGATAATCCGCGCGCAGGATCGGGTCACGCAGCGTCTCGTACGCATTGTTCACCGCGGCCGAGATCCGCAGCATCAGTTGCCGCGTGACGTCATCGGCATTGCCGAACGCGTCCGGGTGGATATTGCGCGCGATCGACAGGTAGCGCGCGTGCAGGTCGGCCGGATCGAGCTCGTACCGCCGATCCAGGCCGAACAGCTCAAAATGATCGGCCCCGCGCACGTGTTCATAAAGCGAGCGGCAGTCGCTGCATGCCAGCGGCGCCTCGGCCAGCGTGGCGCAGGTCGAGCAGCGCGTCGGATATGTCTTGAGCGACGTGGCCATGCCCGGTTCCTCCCGGCGACGGTGTCGGTGGGTCGGCCGGGCCCGACGCGCAGCCGCGCCGGACCTCGGTCGGCCCGCGCCGGACGCGACGCGGAATCGTCAGGCGCTGAAGCTGCTGCCGCACCCGCAGGTGTGGGTGGCGTTGGGGTTATTGAACACGAAGCCGCGGCCCATCACCTCGTCCTTGAAGTCGACCGAGACGCCACTGAGGTAGAGGTAGCTCTTCGGATCGCAGATCACCTTTACGCCGTGCTGATCGAAAACCTCATCGTTCTCGCCGATCGAGTCCGTCAGATCCAGCGAGTACGAGAAACCGCTGCAGCCACCGCCCTTGACGCCGACCCGCAGGTAGGTGTTCTCGGGGAGGTTCTGCTGCGAGATAATGGTCTTGACTTCCTGCGCCGCGCGCTCGGTCAACTCAACCGCCATGTCGGTCTCCTGATGGTACGTCTCATGCGGGGCTTGTCGTCCCGCGTCAACCGTGTCCCGCGCGGTCACCCGCCGGGCGTCCCGCGACTTCGGCCCGCTATCGCGCGGTCGAGGCCGGCTCCTCCCGGCCGCTTCGGCTGCCGGTTTTCTGCTTGTAGTCAGCGATGGCCGCCCGAATCGCATCCTCGGCGAGCACGCTGCAATGGATTTTGACCGGCGGCAGGGCCAGTTCCTTCACGATGTCGGTATTGCGGATGGACAGCGCGTCGTCGACCGTGCGGCCCTTGAGCCACTCGGTCGCGAGCGAACTGGAGGCGATCGCGCTGCCGCAGCCGAAGGTCTTGAACTTGGCGTCGACGATCTTGCCCGTCTCGTCGCACCGGATCTGAAGTTTCATCACGTCGCCGCACTCCGGCGCGCCGACGATGCCCGTGCCCACGTTGGGATCGTTCTTGTCGAGCGATCCGACGTTGCGCGGGTGCTGGTAGTGATCGATGATCTGGTCACTGTACGACATTCCGGTTCTCCTGGCACGGATTCTGTCCGGTCACTCGCGCATCAGCCCGGGCGGCGTCGTTCGCAGTCTTCACCCGTCAGGCCGCTGCACGCATCCTGTTTCTCCTCAGTGGTGCGCCCACTGCACCTTGCTCAGATCGATGCCTTCCTGGGCCATCTCGTACAACGGGCTCATCTCGCGCAGCCGCTTCACCGCCGTCACCACGCGCTCGATCGTGTAGTCGATCTCCGCCGCGGTGGTGAAGCGACCGAGCGAGAAGCGGATGCTCGAGTGCGCCAGGTCGTCGCCGACGCCCAGCGCCTTGAGCACATAGCTCGGTTCCAGTGACGCGCTCGTGCACGCCGAGCCGGAGCTCACCGCGATGTCGGAGAAGCCCATCATCAGCGACTCGCCCTCGACGTATAGGAAGCTCACATTCAGGTTGTTCGGCGTCCGCTCGGTCGGATGTCCGTTCAGGAAGATCTCATCCAACTGGCCAAAGAGCCCGTCGCGCAGCCGGTCGCGCAGCGCCGCGACGCTCTTGCTTTCCTCGGGCATCAGTTGTCGGCACAGCTCAGCCGCCGCGCCCATGCCGACAATGCCCGGCACGTTCAGCGTTCCGCTGCGCATGCCGCGCTCGTGCCCGCCGCCGTGCAGCACCGGTTCGCAGCGCACCCGCGGCTTGCGCCGCCGCACGTACAGGGCCCCCACGCCCTTGGGGCCGTAGATCTTGTGGCCTGAACAGCTCAGCAGGTCGATGCCCATCGCCTCCACGTCAATCGGCACCTTTCCGAACGTCTGGCAGGCGTCGGTGTGGAACAGTACACCCCGCTCCTTGCACAGCGCGCCGATTTCACGGATCGGCTGAATCGTCCCGATCTCGTTGTTCCCGTGCATGATCGACACGAGGATGGTCTTGTCGGTCATGGCCTCGCGAACCTGCTCGGCGCTGACGCGGCCGTGCTTGTCGACCGGCAGGAACGTCACCTGGACGCCTTGCTGTTCGAGGTACTTGCACGGATCGATGGTGGCCTTGTGCTCGGTCACCTGCGTGATGATGTGGTTGCCCTTCTCGCGGTACATCGCCGCGACGCCCTTGATGGCGATGTTGTTGCTCTCGGTCGCGCCGCTGGTCCAGACAATCTCCTTGGCGTCTGCGCCGATCACGCCCGCCACCTGCTCGCGGGCTCGCTCGACCGCCTCCTCAGCCGCCCAGCCGAAATCGTGGTTCCGGCTGGCCGCGTTGCCGAAGTGCTCCTTGAAGTACGGGAGCATCGCGTCGAGTACCCGCGGATCGACCGGCGTCGTCGCGTTGTTGTCCAGGTAGATGGGGAGCTTCATGCCTTCGACTCCATGACCCTGCGATTCAGTACCAGCGGCGCCGACGACAACGGCTGCCCGCATCCGCAGGCATCCAGCGCCAGGTCGGCGACAGTGATTTCCTTCAGAAACTGCTCCAACCGGTCGCGAACGCGCTTCGCCGGCCGCGAGATCGGGCAGACGTGCTGCAGGTCGCAGCCGGTCCCCGCTTCCGCCGTCGACGAATCGGCGCACTGAACGAACTGCACCGGACCCTCGAGAATCTCGATCAGCCGGTGCAACGTGACCGACTCCAGCTCAACCGCCAGGCTGTAGCCGCCCTTGGACCCGCGCACCGACCTCAGCAGTCCTTCCTGCGCCAGATCCTTGAGAATGTTCATCAGCAGCGACATCGGAACGCGGTACCGCTGGGCGATCGCGCGGGCGTTGTCGATCCTCCGGCCGTTCGAAGCCAGATGGCTCAGCGCGATCAGGGCGTAATCGACCTTCTTCGTCAGCGTAAACACGATTGCATTCCGTCTGCCCGTTCGTCGTTCGCGAAGAAATATAGCACTACTTTAGTGCTGATTCAAGCGTTTTGGCACACGGGCCGGCAGGACGTTTACTGGGTCGCGAGATGAATTATAACATACTGAAAATAAATGAGTTACAATAATTCCCTGCGCGTCGTTTCGCGTCGCGTCCGACGTTCCAGATTCGCGATTGTCCGCACCCGTCGCGCCGCCATGAGCCATTTCGCCCGTCGCTGACTCAGACGCGGGCGTGCTGCCACCGGCCACTGCGCAGCCGCCACGCCATCAGTGCGGCGCGGGCCACGAGATCCACGTACATGCCGGACCACACGCCGACCAGACCACCCTCCAGTACCACTCCCCCGAGATAGGCAATCGGAATCCGCAGTCCTGCGAAGCCGAGCACGGTGAACAACATTGGAACGGTCGTGTCGCCCGCGCCGCGGAGCGCGCCGAGGTACACGATCAGCGTCGCGACGAATGGCTGCACGAATGCCAGACCGCGCAGCGCCGGCACGCCGCACTCGATGACGCGCGGGTCGGCGCTGAGGAAGCGGAACAGCGTCTCCGCTCCGAAAAAAAAGAGCGAGCCGGTCAGGAGCAGCAGGCCCACCGCCTGGTTTCGCGCCTCGCGGGCGGCAGCCAGCGCGCGGCGCGGGTTGCCCGCGCCGAGGTTCTGCCCGACCATGGTCGACGCTGCCACGCTCCACGCCAGCGCCGGCAGGTACGAGAGCGACTCGATGCGAATGCCGACGATGTGAGCTGCAAACATGACGTCGTCCGGCCATCGCGTCGGGGCGCGCGTCAGGATCGCCAGAAACACGAAGTGCCCGGACCACATGATGGCGCTGTCGATCGAGGCCGGCAGGCCGATGCGGAGGATGCGCCGCATCCAGTTACCATGAGGCCACAGCAGGTCCGTCGACATCCTCAGCCCGCCGCGACCGCGCAGCAGGATGATGGTCATCAGCACGCCGCCGAGCAGGCGAGCCGTCACCGTGCCCCAGGCGATGCCGACCGCGCCCAGCTCCGGCAGCGGACCCCAGCCGAACGTCAGCCCCCACGTTGCCAGGACGTTTATGACGTTCACCGCGGCCATGATCTTCATCGGGGTGCGCGTGTCGCCCGCGCCGCGCAGGCACGCCGCGCCGACGAACGTCAGCGACTCGGGAACGTAGCCCACGAGGTCGATGCGGATGAACCGCGTGGCCAGCGGCCCGGCCGACGCCGACAATCCGAGCAGTCGCACCAGCGGCGGAGCCAGCCAGTACATGCCGACGATGGCGGCCAGTGCCAGCAGCACCGCCAGCGTCATGGCCTGGTTGGCAGCCTCGTCGGCGTCGCGCGTCCGGCCCGCTCCGACCGCGCGGGCGATGATGGCCGTCGCGCCGATGCCCACCAGACTGAACAACAGGCTGATCAGCCAACTGATGTACGCCCCGAACCCGACGGCGGCCGTCGCCACGGCTCCGAGATGTCCGGCGAGGTAGGTGTCGTTCCATGCCACGCCGGCGTTCAATAGTTGCTCACCCAGGACCGGCAGCGCCAGCAGCATCACGCCCGAGCGGATCGGCCCCGTCGTCAGGTCCGGCAGGCGACGCGGCGGCGCTCGCCGCGACACATCCATCTCGGCCGGGCCGACGCCCGTCTCCGGCTCGGTGGCCTCGGCCGCGAGTCGTGCCAGCGGATCTGGAGTGACATCGAACTCGGCTCCGGCGGCCTCGTGCTCGAACTCGTCGGGGCGGGGCGTCACGGCGTCGAGACCGTTGCGCCGCTCGGGAGGCGTCGAGCGCAGGCCCACCCCAGCGCGAGCGTCAGCAGGGTGCCGATCGGGTAGCTCCACGGGTAGGCCAGCGTCAGCCTCGCGGGCGCGTCGCCGACGGGCGTCGTCAGCCAATGCAACAGAGCCACGAACGCGACGGCGGCGATCACCGTCCCGAGGGCGGCGGGTCGTCGTCGCAGTCGCGCGATCCCGAGTGCGATCAGCAGCATCCCGCACATCGCCAGCGCTGGGCGGACCCATGCCTGGTGGAAGGTCAGTGCGACAATTGACAGCACCGACGTCGGAATGGCCCAGATCAGGCCGTGATCATCGGAGCGACGCGAGAGCAACCCCAGCAGCAACATGCCAAGCAGCGCGCCATACGTGAATCCCGGCACGGCCAGCGCCAGGTCGATGACGTTGCGGTACGCCTTCACGGGGATCAGCGCCGTCGCCACGCCGGACAGCGCGATACCCCAGATCACGACGAATACCTTGGACCAGAGCACCCAGCGGCCCGCCTGGTGAGGGTCGGCTTCGGTGGCGTCGCCGCGCAGCCCACCGAGGACCGAAACCGTCGTCTGCGCCAGTGCCGCCAGCGTCGAGTCCAGCGTTGAGATAGCGGCCGCGAACACCGCGGCGATCAGCAGCCCCGTCACACCGGCCGGAAGGACCTGCACGATGAAGATCGGGAAGACGCGATCCGGTTTCTCGCGCACCATGGCGGCCGCGTCGCCGCTGAGCGGGTGCTGCTGGTAGTACGCGAACAGCGCCGCTCCGACCAGCAGCATGGTGATCGGGACAGCCAGTCCCAGCAGGCTGGCGATCACGGCCTTGCGCGCGTCGCTCGCCCCGCGGCAGCAGAACATCCGCTGCGCCATCACCTGGTCGGTCCCGAGCGACGCCAGATTGTTGAAGGTCATGCCGAGCAGGCCGCTCCAGAGCGTGTACTCGAGCGCCGGGCTGAGCGAGAGGTTCCAGACGCGCAGTTTCCCCGCCGCCGACGCCGCCTCGAGCGCTCCCACCAGCCCGCCCGTGACCGAGGCGCTGACCCACGCCAGCGCCACGATCGCTCCGGTGATCAGCACGCCGAACTGGATGACATCGGTCCAGATGACCGTAGTGATGCCGCCCAGCAGCGTCCAGACGATCGACGTCACGCCGATGATCCAGATCGACTGCCACAGGGGGATGCCGGTCACCACTTCGAGCACCAGCGCCGTCAGCAGCACGCGCACGCCCTGCGCCAGCACCGCGCCAAGCATGAACAACGCGGTCGACGCCCGGCCGGCCCCCGCGCCGAGCCGGTTTCGGATGAAGTCGTACGGGCTGTAGATCTCGCGCGCGTAGTAGGCCGGCACGAGCCACGCCGCGATCAGCAGCTTGGCGACGATCGCGCCGAGCGCCAGTTGCAGGTAGCCGAAGTTTCCGCCCGGTGAGAACACCCGCCCCGGCACGCTGATGAAGGTCACCGCCGAGACTTCCGTGGCGACGATCGAACCCGACACCGCCCACCAGGGCAGTCGACGGCCGCCGAGGAAGAACTCCCGGATGGTCGACTGCCTGCCCGCGAGCCGGGCCCCCAGCCACGTTGTGCCGGCGAGGTAGACGATGAGCACCAGCCAGTCCCAGCCGGTGAAGTGGCCGGCGACCGATGCGTCGACCGCGGCGAGCGGCCGCCGGGCGCAAGCGATCAGCTCGGCGAGTTCACCCATGCCGCCCTACGCTTCCGCCGTCGGCGTCGGCGGTGCCTCGGCCGAGGCCGCGCCCGGCGGGGGCAGATCGCGAATCTTCCGGGCCGGGATGCCTGCCCAGAACTCGTTCGGACCGATCACCGTATTCGGCATGATCAGCGACATTGCGCCGATCATGCTGCCGCTCTTGATGTGCACGCCGCCTGGGATGACGGCGTAGCCGCCGATCAGCACGTCGTCCTCGATGACCGTCCTGCGGATCGTGATGCGGTCACGCTCCTGGACGTGCCCGGCGATCATCGCCTGGAATCCGATCACGACGTTTCGGCCGAGCGTGACCATGTGCGGGTCGATGATGTGCGGGTCCGTCACGTTGACCGACTGCGACCGCGGCCCGAAGACATGATTGAGCAGCCAGAAGAACGGTGGCAGGCTGGCGACCTGGTGCATCAGAAAGCCCGGGAACGGCGCCTCGTAGCGGGCCTTGGTCAGCACCGCGATCAGGCACGCCCACACGAGCTGGCGGTCGGGCTTGCGGCCCATGACATAGACGCCCTCGCGCGGCGTCGGAATCAGCAAGCGCAGCGCGATGATCTCCAGCAGGTAGATGTTGTGGTAGATAATGACCCAGGTCGCCAGCTTCTGAGTCCAGGTCCAGCAGACGGCGAGCGGCGAGCCGAAGAAAGCCTTGTCAGGCCAACCGAACCAGGCGCCGAACAGCGCTGTCGTCAGTGCCAGTGACGACGACCAGAGAACCAGCCGCACGAGCGAATCGAGCGCCAGGAATGCCTGGAGCCCGAACAGGGTATTCATTGTTCTGGGGGGCGCGGATGCGCCGTCGACCGCCGCGGCCTGCATGAGTCACTCCACCGCCCGCATTCGAGGTCCGCGGGCGAACGGGCGATTGTGCGGCCGCCCGCGCAGGCGGGCAAGCAGCGCGGACAGCCGGCCGCCGACGCCGGTCGACGTGTTGGTCGCTCAACGTGATGCCCGCGCGCTCGCCGTCAGGTGGACAGTCTGTCAGCCGCGCTCGGTCGCCAGCGGGCAGCGGCAGAGGGCCACGTACGTGGCGCCCTCGCGCTTCAGCAGCGACTCGAACAGCACGATTTCGTCGACGCCTTGGCGGCCGCCCTCAAACGCACGGACCCGTGATACCGCCGCGCGGATGGCGGCCGACGCCGACGAATCACGGACGCGGCCGATCGTCAGGTGGGGCGTGAAGGCTCTGGTCTCGGGCTTGAAGCCCGTCTCCGCCAGTGCTTCGTCACATCGCTGCTGGCAGGCAACCAGCGCGCCGGTGGGTTCGGACAGTCCGGCCCAGATGATGCGCACCGGTCCACCTGGCGGAAAGCAGCCAACGCCGGTGACATCCACCTCAAACGCCGGCGTGGCATCGGCCGCGAGCTTCAGCGCGGCGCAGACGTCGTCCACCTCACCGTCCGCCACCTCGCCCAGAAACTTGAGCGTCAGGTGCATCTGGGCCGCCGAGATCCAGCGCACGGCCGCGGAGGGCAGGTTCAGTTCGCGCTGCAGACGCAGCAGACGATCGGTGACGCCGGTGTCAAGCTCGATCGCGGCGAACAGCCGCATGGCAGGCGGACCTCAATCGAAGTGCACGTGCCGCCGCAGTTCGTTCAGACGCTGCTCGATGGCGTCACGGTTGGCGCGGATCAGGCCGGTGTATGAGAAGCCCTCGATCGTGAACGACGCCGTGACGATGCCGCGCGCCATGGCGGCGCGGAGATCGTGACTATCGGTTCGTCCGACCGATGCCAGGTAGCCCAGCATGCCGCCCGCGAAGCTGTCGCCCGCTCCGGTCGGATCGATCACGTGCAGGGTAGGGTAGGCCGGCAGCACGAAGAACTCGTCGCGCGTCACCATCACCGCGCCGTGCTCGCCCTTCTTGATTGCGACGAAGCGCGGACCCCATTGAAGAATCTTGCGGCCGGCCTCGATCAGGTGCGTCGAGCCGGTCAGCATGCGGGCTTCCGCGTCATTGAGCACCACGCCGTGCACCTGCGAGAGCGTCTTGATCAGGTCGTCGCGGGTGGTCTCGATCCACAGGTTCATCGTGTCCGCCACGATCAGCCGGGCCTTCGGCAACCGGGCCAGCAGCTCGCGCTGCAGCACCGGGTGGGTGTTGGCCAGAAAGACGTACTCGCTGTCCGCGAACGAAGGCGGAATCCGCGGGCCGGCCTCGCCGAGCACGTTCAGATCGGTGCGAAGCGTCTGAGCCACGCTCATGTCGCCGTCGTACCGCCCCTGCCATCGGAACGTCCGCGAGCCCTTGCGGATTTCCATGCCGGCGAGATCGATCGGGCGGTGCTTGAAGATGTCGAAGTGATGCTCCGGGAAATCCTCGCCGACTACGCCCACCAGCCGCACGTTGGTGAAGACCGACGCCGCCAGAGAGAAGTAAACGGCCGATCCGCCCAGGACGTCCTCGGCCGTGCCGTGGGGCGTATGGACGGTGTCGATGCCGATGCTGCCGGTGACGAGCAGAGTCATGAGCGGTCGCTCCTCGCCGACGGCGCTGCCCGCCGCGGCGCGTGGGGCGCGGCGAAAATCAGCGGCGCACCGGTGCGGCCGGCGTCGTGCTGCCTGCCGGCGGGGGGGCGTCGGCCGGTAGCGTCAGCACCATGCCGGGGCGCAGACGATCAGGCTTGCCGCCGAGCAGTTGGCGGTTCAACTCGAACAGGTCTTTCCAGCGGCGCGAGGCTCCCAGTTGATCTTCCGCGATCGAGTACAGCGTGTCGCCGGAGCGGACCGTGTAGCTGCGGGCTGTCGGCCCGGTGGCGGCGGCGCCGGTCGCGGGCGGTGAAGGCTTTCCCGCGTCGGGCTGGCCGGGTGCGGGCGTCGGCGCCCGCGCGATCAGGCTGACCGGGCGCGGCTCGCTGGCGATCGGCCCGGCCGACGCCGCGGGCATCGGCGACGGAATCGTCAGTCGAGCACCGATTCTCACGGCGCGCGGATCGGCAATCTCCGGATTGGCGGCGAGGATGAGGTCGACCTTGCCCGCGTCGCCATAGTATGCGCGTGACAGGCCGACCAGCGTCTCGCCACGCTCGACACGGTGATATTTGGGCCACTCGCGCGGCGCGGTCGAGTCGACGGATGGCAGGTGGCGCTGGTTTTCGGCCGTCGGCTGATTCGGAGTGGCAGCCAGACGGTCCGCCGGCGTTGCAGGCGGCACAACTGTCGAAGGGGCCGCCGGCTTGCCCGGGGCTGTCAACGTGGGTGGTGCACCTGCGACCGGCGGCGAGCTCTGCTCGGACGGCGCCGCGTTCGACCTGGGCATCAGGCTGGCCAGCGCCGGCGGCGTCGCGGGCCTGTCGATTGGCGAATCACTCGCTGTCGGGCCCGGGCGGATTGGGGTCGCGCTGCCCAGCATGGAGCCGACCTTTTCGGTTTCTGGGCGATCTGGCGTCATCGGCGAACGGTCGGACCCGGGCCGGGCCGGCTCGGCCTTGGCCATCGAAGCCAGATCGGTTGGCGGCTGAAGCGTCAGACCGAGCACCGGGGTTGGCCCGGGTGCCGGACCGGGAGTGAATGCGGGTGTGGGGGGAACGGTCTGGCGCGGCGCCGTCGGGGACGCGGCGATCGGCGTCGGCAGCGGCTTGGCAGTTGGCGCCGGTGATGGCGCCGGCGTGGCCGCCGCGGTCTTTACCGGCTGGGCCGGCGCGGCGATGGGCGTCACCGCGGTTCCCGGCCGGGGGGTGAGCGAGACAATCAGATCGGTCTCGCCGCTGCGGCTGCGCCAGATGTAGAAGCTGGCCGCCACGACGACCACCAGTCCCACGACCACTCCCACCTTGGTCTCGCTGCGCATCGGGATCCCTCCCTGTGTCTTACGCGACCGGCTGCGGTGTTTTGGTCCGCGTCGCGCTGCCGCTGACCCTCGCCTCGAGGGCCGCCAGCAGCGGGCTGGCCACGAAGATCGAACTGTAGCTGCCCGAGAGCGTACCCACGAACATCGCGAACATGAAGCCGTGGATGCCTCGACCGCCGAAGATATACATGATCACGACGACGAGCAACACCGTCAGCACGGTCAGGATGGTTCGCGACAGCGTCTGGTTGATGCTGTTGTTGATGAGCGACGGCCGGAGGACGCCGGCGCGCCCGCGGTTCTCGCGCATGCGGTCGAACACCACGATGGTGTCGTTGACCGAATAGCCGATGACCGTCAGCAGCGCCGCCACCATGGCCAGGTCGATGCGGAACGGCTCGATCAGCAGCCACTGCCCGATCGCCGTGCTCGCGAGGTAGCGCGAGATCGCCACCATGCCCAGCGCGACCAGCACGTCGTGAATGAGCGCCAGCACGGCGGCCGCGCCCCACGATGCCTTGCCGAAGCGGAACCACAGGTAGATCACGATGGCCAGCCAGGCCAGCGCCAGCGCGATGTAGGCCTTCTGCTTCGATTCGGCCGCCACCTGCGGGGCAAACTGCGTGATCTTGGCCAGCGAGGTCTGCCGCTCCAGCGCCTCGCGGACCAGCTTCACCTCGGGTTCAGCGAGGTTCGAGCGCCACGCATCCGACGTTTCCGCCATCTCCTCGAACGGGAAGTTCTCGTCGGAGACCAGGATTGCCACGGCCGAGAACGTGTCGCCCGCGCCGGCCCGCGCCAGCCCGAGCACCTCCGAATCGCGCCAGCCGTACTGCTCGAAACCCGGCTGAAGGCGCATGCCGCGCAGGCGCTTGTCCAGCGACGCCAGGGTCTGGGGCGGGTCGATCCGATCCACGATGATCGCCACGCCGCCGCGCCACTGGCCGACGTCGCCGGCCGGCCTGGAACCATCCGCCAGCGTCAGATCGCCCGTCACCGTCGACAGGTCCGAGTCGCCGATCGGGAAGAACTCCACGTCGCCCAGTCGCCGGTTTCGGCCCAGTTGGAACGAGACTTCGCGCGGGATGTCGACGAGGTCTCCCATGCACGACAGCAGAGCGCTGACCACGACCTCCTTGCTGGTGAGCCGGCTCACGATTTCGAATGAGGCGTTGCTGATCGCGCCGGGCTCGAGCGTCGACACCGCCTGCACCTGCGCGTCGGCCAGGTCGGCCGCCCATGCCCGCGTCTGCCGCGCGACGCGCTTCAGTTCGTCCTTGATCGAGGCATCGGTCAGGTTCAGCTCGGCCTTGGTCAGCAGCCGAAGCTGATCGGTGCCGACTTCGCGCACACCGTTCGGCGCCAGCGCATCGCCCATCATGCCGCGCACCAGGTCGGCCACGCGGTTGGCGGGCGTCCCGGGGATCATCACCTGAAACTCGCCCGCCTTGCCGCTCACCGTGGCCCTGGTCTCGATGGCGTCAGCGATCTGTCGCAGCTCGTCGGCGCCTTTCTCGAGCCGCTTCGTCAGCTCGCTCTCATTGGCGGAGCCGGCGGTCTTCAGGTCGATCTGTGCGGCCGTCCCTCCGAGGAACTCGATGTCGTAAAGCTGCTTCGGGTCGCTCGTGAAGAACAGCGCAGCGCCGCCCAGCGCCATCACCGCCGAAACGCCGTAGAAGAGCCGCCGCATGCCGTACCAGTCGATCGACGGCACGCCGATCAGGCGCAGCATCGGAATGCGGGCGTTGGCAGCCGGCTGCACCGTTCGGTGAATGGTGCGGCCGATGAACATCAGCACGAGAATCAAGAGCACCGCGATGGCCATGTAGGCCAGCAGGTGCCCGAGCGCCAGCGTGACCGACTGCGTGCGGGCGTCGGGTTCGATGAACTTCCAGGCCACGCCCCAGAGCAGTGCGCCCACCACGCCGGGACCTGCGGCCGCAACCAGCGGGTTGCGCACCAGCTCGGTCGGGATGCGCGGCATGGTCATGAACTCGAAGAACAGCCGCGTGACGAACACAGCCGTGAGCAGGTTGAGCACCACGCCCGCCGCGAGCGTCAGGCCGAAGCCCTTGATTTCTTCGCTGGCGATCCAGTAGAGGATCAGACTGGTCATCAGCGTTGTCAGGTTCGAGTCAATGATGGCGCTGAATGCGCGCTCGTAGCCCAGCCGGATGGCGGTGCGGATGCCCGCGCCGCGGTTCTCCTCTTCTCGGATGCGCTCGTTAATAAGCACGTTGGCGTCGACCGCCATGCCGATCGAGAGCACGAGCCCGGCGATGCCGGGCAGCGTCAGGGTCGCCCCGAGCGTGGCCAGCACGGCCATGGTCAGCAGCACGTTCAGCACCAGGGCGAAGATCGCGATCATGCCCGCGTAGAGATAGAAGATCAGCATGAACGCCACCACGGCCGCCGCGCCGATGTAGGCGGAGCGCATGCCGGCCTTGCGGTTGGCCTCGCCCAGGCTCGGGCCGATGGCGCGCACCGAGATGGGCGGCTCCTTGAGCTTGCGCGGCAGGCTGCCGGCGTTGAGCTTCTTTACCAGCTCCTGCACCTCCTTGACCGTGAACGAGCCGTGGATGATGCCGCTGGTGCGGATGGCGCTCTGGATGGTGGCGTAGGAGACCGCCTTGTCGTCCAGGAAGATGGCCAGCAGTTTGCCCTTGTTCTGGCGCGTGAGCTGGTCGAAGCGAGCACCGCCCAGTTCATCGAGCTGGAACTCGACCGCCGGTTTGCCCTGCTCGTCGCGGCTGGGGCGCGCGCCCTTGAGCGACCACTCGGGCTCGCCGGGGCGGTGAGTCAGGGCCTTGTTGGTCGTGACGTAGGCCAGCACGTAGTACTTGTCGCCGTAGCGCTCGACGACGTAGCGCTCCTGAAGCTTGCGCTGATCGAATTGGGTCAGCATGTCGGGGGTGTGCTTGAAGAAGTCGCGCGGTTTCTCGATTTCAAACCACTGGAAGCTCTCCTCGCCGGGACGCGGGCGCGGTCCGAACCGCTTCAGGTTGTCGCGATACGAGTCGAACTGGGTCGGGTTGGCCGGATCGACCTCCGCCAGCATGCGAAATTCGAGCACACCCGCGCCGCGCAGCAGCCGCTCGAGGTCGGCCGGGTCGTCGAGCGTGCCCTCCCGCCCGCGGCGGGCGCGCCAGGCGTCATAGGCCGCCACCAGTTTGCGGACCGACTCGGCCCGCTCGGGCGTTGCCGTCGTGATCCGTTCCAGCTCATCCTTGCGGAACTTGGACTTGGGCGGCGCGTCGAGCAGGGCCTGGATCTGGCCGAAGTCGATGTTCTGGGCCAGCAGGAGCTCAAGTTTGCTTTCGAACTGCTCCTCCGCGTTGGCCAGTTCGTCAACCGATTGCGTGCTCTGCGTCGCTGCCCGGCCGGCGGTGATGCGGTCGCGCAGCTCGGCCAGCTCGAGCAGGGCGGGCCGCCGCGACTCGACGCCTCGTACCAGCGCCTCGATGGCGGCGCCGCGCTCCGCGGCCGGACGCGAGATGGTGGCGACGACCTCGCCGCGCTTCAGGTTCCCCGCGCGCAGCTCGGCGCGAAGCTGGTCGTACTCGGCGCGGAACTGGAGCACCGCGTCCGACGGCCGCGGCATCTGGATTTCGAGTCGATTCGTGCCGACCGGCCGCCAGACCAGGTTGAGCACGCCCTCCGGATCGACGCGCTCCTGCAGGACCTTCATCACCTGCTCGCCGATGGTGCGCTTCTGCTCGATATCGAGGCCGCTGTCATCGATCTCGTACAGCAGGCTGTAGCCGCCGTAGAGATCGATGCCGAACTTGAGCTTCTCGGCCATCGGAAACGTGACCTGGTATCCAAGGCCGGCGATGGCGGCCACCAGGACGATCTTCCACCACATCTGACGCTCGTACATGCTTGCACCCTTGCGATAGGCAACGAACCGCGATTCGCAACTTGCCGGCAGGAGTCAATCGGCCGGTCGCGGAATCAGAGTCTCACTGACAATGACGATACTCACACCCGCTCGGCGCAGGACCGGCAGGCAACGCCCGTGGAGTGCTCAGGCGCGCGGTGGCGCATGGGCGAAATGAGTCGGGCGGTGGAGGCGGTCGTGGCCGAGCGGAGCGCGGTCGTGCGCGGCAACTCCGAACGCTCCGGCGGCCGGAAGCATGCGCGCCATCGGGGTCGTGCCACCGCCGAGGTCGCACCTGGCCTTGGGCGACTGTCCGGTTTTGGCGGAGGCGCCGTCGGCGGCAAGCACCGCCGGTGTTGCGCCGCGCTCCGGACCGGGAATCGCCTTTTTCCGCGGTTGCTCGCCCTGCTTACGGGCGGCGTCAGCGGTTGCCGAGGCGGCCGCGTCGGCGCGGGCCCTCTGCGCGCGGGTTGAACGGCGAACTTCCGCCGCGCGGGCCGCATCATGGGCCGGCTGACCCAGCATGCCGCCGGCAATCACGATCGCGAAAATCACAGGCCTGGCCGCCCGGCGAGATGACCGCATCCCGAGAACTATACCGCAACCCGGTGTGCGGTCCAGCGCGGGTGACTGGGAAGCCTTGGCGTTTGGACTGGGCCCGAGAAACGCCGATTGCCGGCCGAATGCTGCCTCCGGGCTGGTCCGCCCCGCGGCGCGGCTATGCCGCCGGTCGGCGAATGAGCACGTCCGCGATCGCGGCGGAGGCGAAAACGAGGCTCACGATGCCGTTGATGGTGAAGAACGCCAGATTGACCCGCGACAGATCGCTGGCGCGGACAAGCGACTGCTCGTAGGCCAGCAGCGCCGCCACGCCGCCGACGCCGACGTAGTACAGCGTCCCCAGACTTGCCGAGACGCCGGTGGCGACCAGCAGCCCGATCGTCAGAACGTGACACGCCCGCGACGCCCACAGCGCCGGGCCGACGCCCCAGCGCGACGGCAGGCTGAACAGGCCCGCCTGGCGGTCGAACGACGCGTCCTGGCAGGCGTAGATCACGTCGAAGCCCGCAATCCAGACTGCCACCGCCGCCGAGAGCAGAACGGCCGGCCAGCCGAGCGAATCGGGGTCCACCGCCAGCCACGCAGCCATGGGAGACGACCCGATGGCCATGCCGAGGATGAAGTGAGAGTACGGTGTGAATCGCTTCGTAAAGCTGTAGGCCGCCAGCAGCACCAGCACCGGCAGCGACAGTCGGAACGGCCACGGGTTCGCGAAAGCGAAGAATCCGGCGCACCCCGCCACGAACAGGATCGCGGCCGAGGCCATGAACGCCCACGCGGCCGAGGGTGTGATGCGCCCGCTCGGCAGCGGTCGGGTCGCGGTGCGCGGGTTGCGCGCGTCGATGGCGGCATCGACCACGCGGTTGAAGGTCATCGCGAAACTGCGGGCCGTGATCATGCACCAGACGACCAGCGCGAACTGGCCGACGGCGGGAAGCCCGGTCGGGCGCTCGCGGCCGGCCAGCATCATGGCGATCAGGGCGAACGGCAGGGCGAAGATCGAGTGCGAGAACTTGACCATCTCGCCCCAGGTGCGAAGCGCGTGCGCGAGGCTCATGCCAGCGCGGGCACGCGCCGGCTGATGGCGTCGCGGTAGACGCCGACGCATTTCTCGGCCGAATCGCGCCAGGTGAGCTTGCGGATTTCGAACTGGCCGTGCTCGCGCAGGGCGGCATGCAGCGGCGGGTGCCGCAGGACGGCGATGATCTTGTTGGCCATCTCGTTCACGTCCCAGAAGTCGACCTTCAGGGCGTGCGACAGCACTTCGGACACGCCGCTTTGCTTGCTGATGATGACCGGGACATCGTGGGCCAGCGCCTCGAGCGGCGCGATGCCGAACGGCTCGCTGACCGACGGCATGACGTAGAGGTCGGCCATCTTGAAGACCCGCGCCACGTCGTCGCCGCGCAGAAAGCCGGTGAACAGCACCTTGTGGCCGATGCCCATCTGGGCCGCCAGTTCAATCACCCGCCGCATCATGTCGCCCGAACCCGCCATGACGAAGCGGACGTTGTCCATCACCTCGAGCACCTTGCGGGCGGCAGCGATGAAGTACTCCGGCCCCTTCTGCATGGTGATGCGGCCGAGGAACAGGACGATCTTCTCGTCCTTGCGGATCGGCGGCGGCGCGCCCGAGCCGGTCTCATCGATGGCGTTATAGACCACTTCGATCTTGTCCGGCGGCACGCCGTAGCGGGCCACCAGGATGTTCTTGGTCAGGTGGCTGACGGCGATGACGCGCTGGGCCGCGTGTACGCCCTGTCGTTCGTACGAGTAGATGCGCTGGTTGACGTGCTCGCCGGATCGGTCGAACTCGGTCGAGTGGACGTGTACCACCAGCGGCTTGCCGGTCATGCCGGCGATCGCGACGCCCGCCGGGAAGGTCATCCAGTCGTGGGCATGGATGACGTCGAAATCCTCGTTCTGCGCGATGGTGACGCACATGGCCGCGTACCGCTCGCACTCGCCGAACAGGTCGCCGCCGTAGTGCTCGCCGGGACCGCCGGTCACGAATCCGGCGGCGCCCGGCCGCCGAATGCGCCGGGTGGTTGCGGATTGCCCGGTCTCGGTCACGTCGTATCCGCCCACGGCCTCTGACTCCGGAGGGGCGGCGTCCTCCGACGGTGTCGTGTAGGGGAACAGGCTGGCGTTGACCGTCCGGAACACGACGTTCGGCAGGTCGCCCAGTTGGTAACGCGACGTTTCGGTTTCGTCGCTCTTCATCGGCGGCGTCAGCAGCGTGACGTGCGTAGCAGACCCGAGGTTGATCGGTCGCGGCAGAACAAACAGCACGCGCGTGCCGATCTCGTTCATCGCCTTGGTCAGACCGAAGCAGGCCGTTCCGAGTCCACCGCTGATAAACGGTGGAAACTCCCATCCGAGCATCAGGACTCTCATGGTCGCACCCAACCGGTCGCGACGTCGCACCCGCCCACGGGCGAACCCGCTGACGGGTTGATGTTCGTGAACATTTTCACGATGTGATTGTGAGCGATGCTATCGGACCCGTCAAGAACTGGAGCGCGCCGTCACGTTTCGGAGCCGGAGTCTCGCGGCGCTTCGGCCACGCGCGTATCGCGGCCTCGCAGCGTGGTGATGATGGCGACGCCCGACAGGATGGTCCCGGCCGCCGTCAGCGTCCGCGGCGTGACCGGCTCGTTCGCCAGGCCCCAGCCTAGCAGGACGGCCACCACCGGATTGACGTACGCGTAGGTGCCGACTCGAGCCGGAGCGGCGACTTTCAGCAGCCATACGTAGGCGCTGAACGCGACCAGCGAGCCGAACACGATGAGGTACGCGAGCGCGGCCAGCGACCGCGGCGACACTTCCGCCAGACTCAGACTCCGGAAGTCGCCCGCGATGGCGGCTGGCACGAGCAGCAGCCCACCGCCGCACAGCATTTGCATGGCCGTGGCTGCCAGCGGCGATTCCGGCATGGCGATGTGCTTCGAGAGAATCGAGCCGATCGACCACGCGAGGCAAGCCAGCACCAGCACGCTGGCGCCTGTCGGTGTCACCGCGCCGTGCGAGACCGCGCCGCGCGACGAGACCAGCAGGACGATCCCGATGAAGCCGATGGTCAGTCCGCTGACGATACCCTTCGACGGGCGCGACCCGCCGGGCCGGAGCCACTCGATCAGCGTCATCCAGATCGGCACGGCGGCCACCATGACGGCCGTCAGTCCCGACGAGACGTGCTGCTCGGCCCAGACCACGCCGCCGTTGCCGCCCAGCAGCAGCAGGCCGCCCACCAGCGCCGTCGAGCGCCAGTGGCGGGGCTGAATCACGGGGCGCCGTGATGGTTCAACGCGCCGCGCGATCCACCAGACGTACGCCCACAGTATCGCGCCCGCGACGAGGAACCGCGTGGCCGCCATCAGAAACGGGGGCAACGTCTCGATGGCGATGCGGATGGCGAGGTAGGTCGAGCCCCAGATGAGATAGATCGACGCGAAGGCGGCGATCAGAAGCCCCATTCGAGGCTCGCCCGCTCTGGCGCCGGGGACTGGTCTCACGCCGCGCATTCCCCCGTGTACGCCGGCGATGCGGGCGCGGTTCGTGCGAACAATCCTGCGTCGATCAAGGGCTGGATCGAGCCGTGGCCTCCTCGGCCAGCAACTTCTCCATCTCGGCCAGCTTCTCGGCGAAGAGCTTCATGCAGGCCCGCACCGGCTCGGGCGTCGTCATGTCGACTCCCGCCAGCTTGAGGCAATCGATCGGATAGACGCTGCTGCCGGCCTTGAGGAATTTCATCAGGCCGTCGACCGCGCCCGGCTGGCCGCTGACGATGCGGCGGCCGATGTCGGTTGCGGCGGCGTAACTGGTGGCGTACTTGTACACGTAGTACGCGCGATAGAAGTGCGGAATCCGAAGGCACTCGGCGTCGGTCTCCTTGTCGACCACCAGCTCGGGCCCGTAGTACTTCTGGACCAGTTCGCGGTAGATCTTCTGGAGTACATCCGGCGTCAGCGGTTCGCCCTTCTCGACACGGGCGTGGGTGGCACGCTCGAACTCGGCGAACAGCGTCTGGCGGAATACCGTGGTGCGGGTGTTTTCGAGCAGCTCGTTGATGAGCTCGAGCTTCTCCTGCCGTGACTTGGCCTGCCGATAGAGGTACTCGTTGAGAATCACCTCGTTGACGGTCGACGCCACCTCGGCGCAGAACAGGCTGTAGTCGCCGTAGATCACCGGCTGGTTGCGCGTCGTGAACCACGTGTGCATGGCGTGACCCATTTCGTGGGCGATGGTCGAGCGGTCGTGCGGCGTCTCGTTGTAGTTGAGCAGCAGGTAGGGGTGCACGCTGTAGGTGCCGCTGCAATAGGCCCCGCTGCGCTTGCCCCTGGTCTCGTAGACGTCGATCCAGCGCGACTCAAAGCCGCGCTTCATGGCCTCGCCATACTCCGGCCCGAGCAACTCCAGCGCCGTCAGAATCGTCCGGACCGCGTCGTCATACTTCACCTTGCGGTTGCTTTCGGCGATCAGCGGCACGTACAGGTCGTAGGGGTGGATTTCCTTGAGCTTGAGCACCTTCTTTCGCAGCGCGGTGTAGCGATGCAGCGCCGGCAGGGCCTCGTTGACGGCCGCGACGAGGTTGTCATAGACCGAAACCGGGATGTTGTCCGGAAACAGCGCCGCCTCGACGCAGCTTTGATAGTTCCGCGCCCGCGCGTAGAACCAGTCCCGCTTGTTCTGATAGGCCAGCAGGGTGCCGATGGTGTTTTCGAACGCCTGGTAGGTCGCGTGCATGCCGATGAACGCGTCGCGGCGGACGCGCGCGTCGGGTGAGTTGAGGAACGCCATGAACCGGCCGGGCGACAGCTCGACGTCGCGGTCCTTCTCGTCCTTGATCGTCGGCCACTTCATGTCGGTATTGGAGAGCAGCGAGAACGCCCGCGACATGCCGTCGGACATGTCGCTGGACATCGCCAGAAGCTCCTCCTCGCGCGGCGTGAGCGTGTGGGCCTTCTGCCGGTGGATGTCTTCGAGCGCGTGGCGATAGACGGCCAGCTCCTTGTCGGCGGCCATCCACTCGCTCAAGGTGGCCATCGGCACCGCGGTGATCTCGGGCAGCAGCCAGCTCCACGCCTCGGAGAACTTGTTGTACAGGTCGGTGGCCCGGCCGTAGCGCGCCTGCGCGGCCTTGTCGTTCATGTCCTGATCGGTGGCCAGGTGGGCGAAGACGGCCAGTCGATCGACCAGCACGTAGGTCTCGTCGCGATGCTTCAGCACCTTGAGCAGCGCGGCGCCGCCTTTGGCGGGGCCGCCCTTCATCTCGCGGGCGATGGCGATCATGGTATCGGCCCGGGCGTAGTCCGCCTCCCACGCCGCGTCGTCCTTGTACAGGTCGGTCAGGTTCCACTTGGACGCCTCGGCGACCTGGTCGCGCGTCGGGACGGCCGCAGCCGCCGCGCCCTCGGTCGATGCCGCCCGAACCGTCCCGATCGCCCCGAATATCACCATCATCGCCGCCACTCCGAAAGCCGCCGTTCGAACGCCGTGTGGAAGCATGGTAGGCACCTCCGCGCCCGGCAGACGCCAGGACCGCGTCGGTTCGATACCCCCGCGTCCGTCCCCGGTCAAGCCGGTCGGCCCGTCGTGGGTTGCCCACCGCGATCACTCCAGGATCAGGATCAGTACGATGACCGTCAGCAACAGCGCCGCCACCGCGATCAGCGCGGTGATCCACCGGCTCGAAGTCGGGCCGCGCGAAGCGGGCCGCGGGGCCGGGCGGCCTGTGGACGGGGGCAGGCGGTTTGACGCGGCGCCCGGCTCCGGCGGCAGCGCGACCGCGCCGACAACGGTGCGCTCGCGGGCGTCGGCGTCATGCACGACGGCCGGATGCGCGGCAGCGCCCGGCTCGTGCCCGAGCACCAGGGTGGTGTCGTGCCCGGGCGCGCGGGCGGTGGGAATGGTCACGCGAATCAGAAAATCGCCGATCCCCAGCCCGGCGTTGTGCTCGAGGGCCACCGAATGGATGCGGGCGCCGTTGACGAAGGTGCCGTTGCCGCTGTCGAGGTCCTGGGCCAGCCACGCGCCGTCCTGCCAGACGATGCGGGTGTGGTGCCGCGACACGCGCGCCCCCGGCAGGACCAGATCGTTCTCCTCCGCGCGGCCGATCGTGACCGGTTGCGGCGGCGTCAGCGCGACGCGCTCGCCGACCTTCGGGAGGCCCCACTCGACGGTGAGATAGCCGGTGCCGGGCGGCACGTCGAAGACGTGCTGGCAGTCACGGCACTTGACCTGCAGGCCGATGGCGGCGCGCGAGACCTCGGCATTCTTGCGGCAGGCGGGGCAGCGGACGAGGATCGGCATGCGGGCTTCCGCGAGTCGGCTCCCAGTATCGATTCTATCGACCCGCGGGCGGCCCGCCTGCACACTTCCGCGCAGCGCCCCGCTGGCGGTACGATTCACTTGGTGCATCCGGGAGATCAGCCATGAAAAACGCGGTACTCGGCTTCGGCGTACTCAGCCTCGTCCTTGGGATCTCCGCCTGTGACAAGGCCGAGGTGGAGAAGGCCGCCGTTCGCACGCGCGACGCGACGACGCAGGTCGCGACCGAGGTGCGCGAAGAGGTACAGCCAGTCATCGACAAGGCCGTGGCCGTCGCGACGCAAGCGGCCGAGACGGCGCGGTCCTCGGTCCGCGCCGCCCACGACAAGGCCGAAGAGGCCATCGACCGCGCCAAGCCGGTCGTCCAGGAGGCGGGCAAGGCAGCCGGCGAAGTCGCCGCCGAGGCGCGGGCCGCCGCCACGCAGGCCGCCGAGCGCGTGCGCCGCGCCACAACGCGCGCGGTCGAAAAGGTGCGCTGACGGCGCGATGAAGGCACGCACGTCCGGGGCGCTGGCATGTTGAAGGGCAGGATCGCCGTCGTCACCGGGTCCACCGCGGGCATCGGGGAGGGCATCGCGCGCGGTCTGGCGGGTGTCGGCTGCGACGTGCTGCTCAACGGCTTCGGCGAGGCCGTCGCGATCGAGTCGGCCCGCGCCGCGCTGGAGCGCGAACACGGCGTGCGGGTCTTGTATCACCCGGCCGACGTCGCCCGCGCTGAGCAGGTGCGTGATCTGGTTGACTTCGCGGTCGATCGGTTCGGCGGCGTCGACATCCTGTGCAACAACGCCGGCGTGCAGCACACCGCGGCGCTCGAGTCGTTTCCCGCCGAGCAGTGGGACCGCATTCTTGCGATCAATCTGTCGGCCGCGTTTCACGCTGCGCAGCGGGCCCTGCCGCACATGCGCCGCCGCGGCTGGGGCCGCATCATCAACATCGCCTCGGTGCACGGGCTGGTGGCGTCGCTCCACAAGGCGGCCTATGTCGCCTCCAAGCACGGGCTGGTCGGGCTGACGCGCGTGGTGGCGCTCGAGACGGCCGGGACCGGCATCACCTGCAACGCCATCTGCCCGGGATGGACGCGCACCGAGCTGGTCGAGCGGCAGATCGTCGCCCGCGCCGCGCAGGCCGGCGTGGGGGTTGAAACGGCCGCCCAGGCCATCCTGGCCGAGAAGCAGCCGTCGCGCCAGTTCGTCCGCGTCGAAGGTATTGCGCAACTGGCGGTGTTCCTGTGCTCCGACGCCGCCGCACAGATCACCGGCGCAGCGCTGCCGATCGACGGCGGCTGGTTGGCGCAGTAGGCGCGATCCGGCCGGCGTGGAAAGCGAAGCGACCTCGCGCCGTGCCGCTCATCCGAACGACGTCCGCAACCATGTGGCCACCGCGTCGATCGACGCGTTCGCCTCCGGGAGAATCGGCCCGAAACCCGTGAACACGTGCGGCATGCGCGGCCAGACACGCAGTTCGACGGCGACGCCGGCCGCCGCTGCTCGTTCGGCCAGCCGGGTCGAGTCGTCCCGCATGACCTCGGCATCACCGACATGAATGAGGAGCGGCGGCAGCCCGTGCAGGTCGGCGAACAACGGCGAGGCCAGCGGATCGCGCGGATCGTGTCCCGGCGGGAGGTAGAGCGCGGCGGCCCGCTGCGGCGCTTCAGGCACGATGATCGGGTCGACCGCCGCCCGGGTGCGAATCGAGTCCCCCGACGCGGTCAGGTCGGTCAGTGGCGAGAGCAGCACCGCCGCGTGGGGCATCGGACGGCGGTCGCCGCGGAGGCGCAGCAGCGTTGAGATCGCCAGCGTGCCGCCGGCTGAGTCGCCTGCCAGCCAGAGCGACGAGGCCGGGGCCGGGCCGTCCGGCCCATTCGCCAGCACCCACGTGCAGACGTCGACGCAATCGTCGAGGCAGGCCGGAAAGCGATGCTCGGGCGCAAGGCGGTACTCGAAGATCAGCGTGGCCGCGCCGCAGGCGAGACCCAGCCGGCTGGCCGGTCCGCGATGCGAGGCAATACCGCCCGCGATGAACCCGCCGCCGTGGATGTAGAGCAGCCGCCGCCGCGGATCGGCGCCCGGCGGCAGCAGCCACTCGCCGCGCCGGCCGGCGGCGTCGATCGGTCGAACCGCGACTCCGCGTTGAACGGTGACGCAGGCCGGATCGGCTGCGAAGTAGTCGTCGACGACCTCGCGATAGACGCGAAGCTGGTCGACCGGCGGCCGGGCAAGGGTCGCGTTTCGCCGCGCCGCCAGCCCGCGCAGGTGCTCGAGCACACGCGTGAGACCCGCGGGTGGTTCGAAGTCGGTCATCGATACTCCGCGCGGCGAGGTGCCGTCTGCTCGACATCCGATCAGGCATGGGGTCACACGGCGGTGAATCAGGTTCCCGCCGCACGTCGGAGTGTACAACGCGGAACGGCGGCGTTGCCAGCCGCGCGTCGCTCAGTCGGCGCGTGACGACCGGCGGACGGGCGATTACGATCTGGCCCGCGCTCGACCCGACCGGCCGCGTGGTGGACGGCGAGCGCCGAATGCGCGGGATCACTTCTCCGAGGAAGAGCGACTTGCTGGGCGACTGGCTGCGGGGACTGCTGGCGGTCGACATGGGCATCGACCTTGGCACGTGCAACACGCTCGTGTGCGTCAAGGGCGAGGGCATCGTGCTCAATGAGCCTTCGGTCGTGGCCGTGGCCAAGGGGACCAACCGCGTTCTGCAGAACGGCAACGCAGTCGGGCTGGTCGCCAAGGAAATGCTGGGTAAGACGCCCGGTTCGATCACGGCCATCCGCCCGCTCAAGGACGGCGTCATCGCGGACTTCGACATCACCGAGGCGATGCTCGGCTACTTCATCCGCAAGGTGCAGGGCGGTCGCCGCTTCGTCCGCCCGCGCGTCGTCATCGCCGTGCCATCCGGCATCACCGCGGTCGAGAAGCGCGCCGTCTATGGATCCGCCGAGCGGGCCGGCGCCCGCCGCGTCTACCTCGTCGAGGAGCCGATGGCCGCCGGCATCGGGGCCGGTCTGCCGATCGCCGAAGCCACCGCCAGCATGATCGTCGACATCGGCGGCGGCACGACCGAGGTGGCCATCATGTCGCTGGCCGACATCTCGGTCAGCGAGTCGCTGCGCGTCGCCGGCGACGACATGGATGAAGCCATCATCAACTACATGAAGCGAACCTACAACATGCACGTCGGTCCGCTCACGGCCGAGCAGCTCAAGATCGAGATCGGATCGGCCGCGCCGCTGAACGAGGAGCTGTCGCGCGAGGTGCGCGGCCGCGACATGATCAGCGGCCTGCCGCGCAAGACGGTAGTCAGCTCGCAGGAGGTGCGCGAGGCGCTGCGCGAGCCGGTCAGCCAGATCGTCGAGGCGGTCTCGCGTACGCTCGAGCGGGCCGAGCCCGAGCTGGCCGCCGACCTGGTCGAAAACGGGATCCATCTCGCCGGCGGCGGGGCGCTGCTGCGCGGGCTTGACCAGGTCGTGGCCGAGGCGACCGGCCTTCAGGCAACGATCGTCGACGATCCGCTCTCATGCGTGGCGCGCGGCACGAGCGTCTACCTCGAGAACCTCGCCCAGTGGAAAGACACGATGGAGTCCGACGAGGACAACATCTAAGGCCGCCGCGACCGTTCCCCGGCGCGAGCGGCGCCGACGTTCACTCTCGGGCTTCTAGAACCGGACGCCGCCGGCCGGCGTCGAGCCCAGTTCCTCCGTGGCTTTGGCCTGATCGCGAAACTCGATTTCGAAATTTCGCGTGATGACGTTCACGCCGCCCTCGTGCGGCCCGATGATCTGGTTGCCGCGACGCTCCACCATGTCCCGTGCGTGGGTGCTGGTGGCCTTTGCGAACAACTGCGAATCCTCGAGCGGATTGCCGGTGAAGTGAATCGGCGTCACGTCGAGCCGGCGACCGTCCAGGAACCCGAAGTTCTCGCGGAAGTACGAACCCTCGATGCTCAACGATCCGCTGATCTGGTTCACCGCCGCATCGCGATAGGTGAAGCGCGGCGGCCCGCCCGATTTCGGCCAGCCGACCCGCGCCGACGGGCAGGCAAAGATCTTCGTCTCGCTGCCGATCTCGCTGGCCATCAGCACGACCGCCAGCGAGCGCGGCCACTTCACCTCGTCGAACGGATCGATGTCGGCGTCGTTGGCATTCGGCTGTCCGAAACCTGGAACGAACGAGCCGATCCAGTTCTCGAAGCCGGACGTCGGCGGTTCGCCCGCCGGCGGCACCGGCGCCGCGCCGCCGCCGTTGGTCATCGGCGACACGATCCAAGGCACCCGGCCGTCCTGGGCGACCGAGTAACTCCAGATGGCGGTGTTGATCTGCCGCAACTGCGACTGGCACACCACCCGGCGGGACTTCTCCCGCCCGGATTGCAGCGACGGCAGCAGGATCCCGATCAGCACCGAGATGATCGAGATCGACACCAGCAGCTCGATCAGCGTGAAGCCTCGTCGGGCGTTCATGCGTCAGTCCTTTCGCGTGCGATTCGCGCGCCGCGCGATGGCGGCGACCGCGAACGGCAGCAGGCCCAGCGTCGTCGGCTCCGGAATCGGCGGCGACTGCGCGATCAGCACCACGTCGTAGCCAATCGTGTCACCGAAGACCGGATCGGGGCTGTTGCTCACGCCGAATCCGGCCGCCTCGAGATAGATGAACGTGTCGGACAGCGGATCGACCAGCGGCACGACCACCGCATCGAGGTACGCGCCCAGATCGGCGAACCCGGCCAGCGACAGCCCGCCGTTGTTGGGCGCGGCGAAGTTGTCGAGCGGCGTGCCCGCGTCGATGGTCGTGGTGGGCTGGAGCGGCAACGTCGTGTTGACCGTCGCGCCTACGGCGGAGGTGTTAACCAGCGGCCAGAGTGTCGAGCCCAGCCCCTGGCCGGCGAGGGTCGGGAACTGCCCGTTGGCGTCGCGCTTCACGATCCAGCCGCGGAAGCCGCCGAGGTACTGGAACGTGCCGAGGGTGCTGGCCGTGCTGCTGAGCGGATCGATCGGGTCCTGCCAGAGTTCGTAGCCGAGATCCTCGACCTTCCACACGCCGGACAGCGTGCCGCTTGTTCCGCCAAATGCGCTCAGCGAACCGCCGCGCGTGTCGTAGATCGGATTGATGGCCGGGCCTGCGTCGCCCGCGGGCGTGGTGCCGGCCAGCGTGTTGACGGTGACGCCGTTGAGCGGGCGGATGCCCTGGTTGCCGATGTTCGTGCCGGTGGCGTCGAAGCCCGTCAGGCCGACCGTGCCGCCGGCGTAGTCGAGCTGGAGTCCGACGAAGCTGGATGAGTTCGGGATGGCCACGGCGTTCTGGCCGCTCACCGGCGTGAGGCTGCGCGAGCCGTTGCCAAGGTCGCCGTCGAGATCGAGCAGGGGACCGCCGAGGTACTCGACCGCCATGACCGGGAAGGCGCGGAGTCCGCCGGGGCCGGTGTTCACAGTAAGCGAGCCGCGCCGGAACATGAAGCTGAGCGAGCCGAACTGGTTCGGCGTCAGCGGCGGCGTGCCGCTGCCGGTCCAACTGATCGGCGCCCCGATGTCGGCGGTGCCTGCGAGCCGATCGCCGTCGTCGAACTGGCCGGGCGCCAGCGCCGGGCCGGGCGACGGGAACACGTTGCGGACGGCGCCGGTCGCCCGGCCAGCGTCGAGCCCGGTCAGAAGTTGGAACTGCTGAGCCGATGCGGGCGCGGACGTCATCGCCCACGCCGTCAGTGACAAGATGATGATGGTGCAGCGATTCATTCTTCTCTCTCCCATGCCGGGCCGGCCAATGGGTCCGGCCCCGACGATGCCTTGGTTCCTTAGTTTCACAGCAGTGCGTCCACGAATGCCTGTATGTCCCGGCCATCCACGTAGCCGTCGCCGTTGACGTCGGCGCGCTGGAAGGCCTGCGGATCGAGACTCGTTGGATTCATGAGCGCGGCCACGAGCGCCACGGCGTCGGCGGCGTTCACCACGCCGTCGCCGTTCACGTCGCCCACCAGCCGTACCGAAGCGGCCACCACCACGAGGTCGTAGCCGATGGTGTTGCCGAAGACCGGATCGCCCGTATTGTTGATGCCGAAGCCGGACGACTCGAGGTAGATGAACGCGTCGTTCTGGGGGCCCAGGCGGGGCACGACCACGGCGTCGAGGTACGCGCCCAGGTCTCCGCCGAACGCGGTCAGGGTCAAGCCGAGCGCACTGGTGGGCGCGGGTTCCGAGTAACGGTCGGTCGGGTTGCCATCCGTAATGTCGGCCGTCAGTCCGAAGCCCGTGTCGAACGCCCGGTTGAACGACAGACAGGGATCCTGGGGCGGACACGAAACACTGGTGTCCGCCGCAGGCCAGCGCGTCGGGCCAAGCCCCTGACCGGCCAGCGTCGGGAACTGACCATTGCCGCCGCGGCGCACCAGCCAGCCGCCGAGCCGCTCGAACTGCTGGAACGTGCCCAGCAGCGACGGTGAGCTGCTGAACGGGTCGATCGAGTCGTACCAGAACTCGGCCTGCACGTTGTCAATCCGCCAGACATTCGCCAGCGTCCCACCCGTGCCGGTGAACGCGGTGAGCGAACCGACGCGCGTATCGAACGCCGGGTTGATCGGACCGGGCGGGTCACCATTCCACGCGCCGTCGGCGAGGACGTTGACAGTCACGGCCGCGCCGGGATTGACGCCCGGGCCACCCTCGTTCGTGCCGGTTGCATCGAACTCGACCAGCGTGGCAGTGCCGGCAATGATGTTGAACTCGAACGTGATGAAGCTGTTCGAACCGGGGATTTCAACCGGCGTCCGCCCCGGCACCGGCGTCAGACTCCGCGTGCCGTTGTGGAGATCCCCATCCAGATCAAGCAGCGGCCCGCCCAGAAAATCGATGCCTTGAATCGGCACGACGTGATTGGCGAACAGCGGAATGCTTCCGCGACGGAAGAAGAAGCTCATCGCGCCGACGTGGTTCGGCTGATAGAGCGGCGTACCGATCCCCTGCCACGCGATCGGTGGATCGACGAACTCGACGCCCGCCAGTCGTTGTCCATCGTTGAACGCGCCGGCGAAACTGAATGACGAGCCCGGGATCGGACTGACGAAGCGGGTTGCGCCCGGATAACGGTTCGCATTCACGCCCGTCAGAAGAAAAAACACTTCGCCGCGAAGCTCGGCCGGGCCCGGGCTGAGCGCCGCCAGCGCGAGGATTCCGGCGATGCGTCGCGCCGACGCATTTCGCCCGCGAGTCATTCCCACGTTTTTCCCTTTCCGGCCGCGCGCCTCGGAATCGAGACGGCTGCGGTAGATTGAGCCTGACTGATGTGCGGACGCGCTCAGACGCCCGCCGATGCGGCGCGGGTTCACGACACAGGTTGCGGAAAATTCCGCAATCGGCGCAGAGTCCGGCGCCGCCCGAGAGGGGATGTCAGGCCAGAGGAGGGGCGCGCGGGGGCGCGGCGATGCGAGCAATGAACCACCGCGGCGTCACCATCAGATCCGGCAGCACCGAGCGGCAGGGAACCGCGGCGTGCGGAGCGGGTGCGGCGGTGGTCGGTAAACGGGTCTGAACGAACCTTGCAATGCGGCGATGGACCGGGTCGAGCAGCAGCGCCGCCGAAACGCCGGCGACAGCCTGCGGGGCGAATTCCCCGGTTGCGGCGAAGCCAAGCGACTCGGCGTGGAGCACTCCAACAATGACGGTCAGCACGACGAGGCTGCGGACGTCGGTCCGGAAACGCAGCCAGGCGACGTCGGCCAGCTTGAGTGCAAAGAACAGGGCCGCCAGCGTCAGAGCGACGAGCTTGGCCGGGTCGGACGGCGAGCCCGCCATCGCGGTCAGCCAGACCGCGGCAAGCGGCTTGGCATGGCTCAGCAACATCAGCAGCCATAGGAGCCGCCGGAGCGTAGGCATGTGCCGCTGGATGATCGCAGGCAGAGTCAAGTCGCGACCCTCGGGGCTCGGTCCGGCCATCGACGGAGCATCATAGGACGCGGTGGGCGTTCCTCGCAAGCACACGGCGCGTCCCAGCCGTCGAGGCCCGGCCAGCCGTCCGGTCGCTATGGTTAGAGCAAGTAGCGTGCCAGAGCCGAGGCGATCTGGCCGGGGGTGGCATCGGAGAAACGAACAATCCAGTACGCGACGTCTCCCGCCAGCGCGGCGTGACGAATGGACGGCAGGAGCGGCTCGTCGTCGATCCCGGCGAAGGCCGCCTCCACCGCATCCGGCGGCGTGACGCGCATACCGGCGCGGTCGAGCTGGTGGGTTCCGAACGGACCGAGCGCCAGCAGCAGGTAACCGTCCGCGCACTCGATCCGCAGCGAGCCCGGCCAGGCGGCCAGCAGGAGCCAGCGCCCTCCGGAAAACAGCAGCGCCAGCGCCAGCGCGGCCAACACGCAGATCAGGAACGCCATCGCCAGCAAGGTGACAGGGTCGGCCGCCCACATGGTCTGCCAGCGGATCGACCTTGCCATGGCGCTTCCGGCGAGCAGCATGAGCGCCGCCAGCGCGACCAGCCACGTCCCGCGAGTCGCCGCGCGCACGCGGTCGACGCGCAGCAGCGTTGAAGGCGCGCGTGTCGATTCCGAATCAGGCGCCGCGGTTTCGATAAGCGTTACCTCTCTCACGCTCAAATCGACGGTGCGTCGGCGGTCACTGGGTTCTCGAGCCGACCGATTCCCTCGATTTCGATCGCGATGGTGTCGCCCGGCCGCAGGTACACCGGTGGCTGCCGGGCGAAGCCGACGCCCTCGGGCGTACCGGTCAGCAGCAAGGTTCCCGGCAGCAGCGTGAACTGGTGCGATACGAAGCTCACCAATTGCCGGATCGAGAAGATCATGTCGGACGTGCTCGAGTCCTGCATGACTCGCTGGTTCAACAGCGAGCGAATGCGACATCGTTGTCCATCGAGTTCGTCGGGCGTCACGATCAGCGGACCGATCGGGCAGAACGTGTCGAAACTCTTGCCGCGGGCCCACTGCTTGTCGCGCACCTTCTGGCAGTCGCGGGCGGACACGTCGTTGGCGCAGGTGTAGCCGAGCACGAAGTCGAGCGCGGCGGTCTCGGACACGTTCCTCGCACGTCGGCTGATCACCACCGCGATTTCGGCCTCGAAGTCCACTTCGTTCGGCGCGGAGCGCGGCAGCACGATCGCCTCTCCCGGACCGCACACAGCCGTGGTGGCCTTGAGGAAGATCAGCGGTTCGGCCGGGAGGCTCCTGAGGCCCTGCTCCTCGGCGTGCCTGCGGTAGTTCAGGCCGATCGCGACGACGTTGGGTGGGTCCACCGGCGCAAGCAGGCGCTCGATTCGCACGGCCGGGCCGTCAAACGTGTGTGGACCGAACAGTTCGCCGCGCATGACGGCCGCACGGCCCGGTTCAACCAGCCGGCCGACATGATGCCGGCCGTCAGGATCGAGGAAGCGGATGATTCTCATGGCGGGCCATCCTAACCGGGCGGGGCGGGTGTCCGCCGCCTTGCTATTCGAGTGACGTGCCGCCGGCCCCGGCGGGTTCGACTTGTGGCGCGGCGGCGCGCGGGCGATGCGAGTCTTGTCCGACAGCCCGTGGTTCGATCGTGGTTCGACGGCGACGTTCGGCGCGAATCTGGTCGAGTCGAGTTTTGAACCCGACGAACAACGACAGCATGGCGGGCACCACCAGCAGCGTGAAGAGCGTTGAGACGAGCAGGCCGCCCAGCACCACCGCCCCGAGACCTCGATAAAGCTCGGCGCCAGCGCCCGGCCGGAGGACCAGCGGTGTCAGCCCGAAGACCGTGGTGAGCACCGACATGAAGATCGGCCGGATCCGCGTTCGCACCGACTCCGGGATGGCGTCCGCCGGGGCGCGGCCGTACGACATGAAGTTCAGGCTCTGATGCACGATCAGGATGCCGTTGTTGACGACGATGCCGAGCAGAATGACGAAGCCGAGAATGGTCAGCAGGTCGAGCTCCTGAATGGCGGCGGTCGGGTCGGTCCAGGTCCACTCGTGAACAATGCGCAGGCCGACGAAGCCGCCGACGACCGCCAGCGGCACGCTCAGCATGATGACGAACGGGTAGACCCAGGACTCGAACAGCCCGGCCATGAGCAGGTACAGGATCAGCCCGGACAGGGCCAGCAGCCATTTGAGCGAGTCCCACGTCGTTCGGAGCTTGCTGGCGTTGCCGGCCAGCCGAACGATCACGTCCGGGTCGATGCGCGGCCGCATGAGACCGGTCGGCGTCTGCATCTCGAACGTGCCGGCCCGCATCGGGGCGACGATCTGGTTCTCAATCGTGTCAATCACGTCCCCGAGCGACAGACCCGACGGCGGCCGCACCTCGAGTTTCACAGCGCGCTGCGTCTCGACGTGGTTGATCTGCTGCGGCGCGAGTTCCTCGCGCACCTCGCATACGCTGGCCAGCGGCAGCAGGCGACCGGCCGGCGTCCAGATCGGGACGTGCACCATGCGATCGATTTCGTTGCGTCCGCTGCGCTCGTCCTGCGTCCCGGCCACCTTGATCGACAGGTCGATCGCGTCGCCGCCCTCACGGTAGCGGCCGATCACCGCGCCGTCGCCGCAGGCTCGCAGGATGAATCCGATGTCGGCGGTCGTCAGCCCGACGTCGGCGGCCCTGAACCGGTCGGGGTAGAGCCGCGCCTCGAGCCGGCCGGAGTCGTAGTTGAGCGGATCGGGCCTCGGGAAGTCGCCGAATCGCTGCAGACAGGCCATCTGGATCGCACGGGTGGCGTTGGTGACCTTCACGAGGTCATCCCCGCGCACCTCGATCTCCACGCTGTTGCCGCTGGACAAGTGCCCGAATATGGAGGTCTGGAAGAAGAAGGCGAAGCTGTCGGGCACGGCGAAGCCGGATGTGTTGAGCACGTTTACCAGCGGCTTGACCACGCGCGGATCCTGGCTGGTGCAGCCCATGAAGCAGGTCCCGCTGAAGGCGACGAAGAAGAAATTGTTGATCGGCGGCGGCGCGACGCGCCACTCGGCGATCTCGCGTCGAATCTCGCGTCGCCGGCGCCGATCGGCGCCCTCGAGCTGCTGGAGTTTGGCCGGCAGGATGGCCGCCTCGACGAAACTGCTCCAGCGCTGCTTGAGCTGCTCGTACTCGGGCGTTCCGGCCTTGGCCTCCCAGAACTCGCGCAGACCGATGGTGCCGCGGGCCGGGTCGCCGCGCTCGAGCAGCTCGCCGATGCGCGCGAACTCGGCCGTGTTGTAGCCGGGCGGCGTCATCAGGAAGCCGAAGATCAGGTTGCGGTTGCCGCTTGGCAGGTAGCTGGGTCGAGGCGCCAGCGCCACGCTCAGCGCGACGCTTGCGGCCGTGAATCCCAGCACAACGGCGCCGCGCGTGACGGCGGACCGGTTCAGACGGCGAACGATGCCGGAAACCCACCAGGCGATGCGCCCGCCGCCCTCGTGCTCGCTGACACGTCGGACGCGCCCCAGCATGCGGGCCGCCAGCGGCGGGATCACGGCGATCGACACCACCAGCGACAGACCCACCGCGCCGCTGATGGCGATCGCGATGTCGCGGAACAACTGCCCGGCCTCCTCTCGCACGAACACGACCGGCAGGAACACGATCATGGTCGTCAGCGAGTTGAGCATGACGGCGCTCCACACCTCGGCCGCGCCTTCCAGCGCGGCGGTGCGGTTGTCTTTGCCCATCTCGGCGTGCCGGAAGATGTTCTCCAGCACGACGATGGCATTGTCGACCACCATGCCGGTCGCGAACGCCAGGCCGGCCAGCATGATCACATTGACGTTGCGCCCGCACAGGGGAATGACCAGGAACGTCCCGATGATGGAAATCGGAATCGACAGCCCGACCACTGCAGTACCGCGCAGACTCCGCAGGAAGGCCAGCAGGGTGGCGATCGCCAACGCGCCGCCGAACCAGATGTTGTCCCGGACCAGGTCGATGGCCGAGTCAATGTAGACGGTCTCGTCGTAAACCTGCGTCAGCGAGAGTTCCAACTGGCGGGGCGCGAGCACTTCGCGGTTCACACGGGCGATCGCGCCGCGCAGCCCCTCCATGACCTCCATCACGTTGCTGCCGGTCTCGCGGTACGCCGGCAGCGCCAGCACGAAGTCGCCATTGCTGCGGACGAAGCTGTAACGCTTCTTGAAGCCGTCCACCACCCGGGCGACATCGCGGATCCGGATGGGTCCGCCCGGACCGGTCTTGATCAGGGTCCGCCCGATGTCGTCGAGCGAGCTGAACTGTCCGATGGTGCGCACTACCACGTCGCGCTTGCCCTGCGGGCTGTTGCCGGCGGAGACGTCAACGTTCTGGCTGACCAGCGCCGCTCGCAGCTCGTTGAAGGTGATACCGGCCTGAGCCATGAGCGCGGCGTCCAGTTCGACCTGAATCTCTCGCTCCAGCCCGCCGAAGATGCTGATCTTGGCGATGCCGTCCACGCGCTCCAGCAGCGGCTTGACCTGGCGGTCGATGTAGTCGTAAAGCCGCGTCACATCGACCCCCGGTTTCGTGCTGCGCAGGATCATCCACGCGATGGCCTCCTCGCCCATCGCGCGCCCGGTGATGACCGTTGGGTTGTCGAACTCGTTCAGCGGGATCTGGTACTTGACGCGCCGCAACGCATCCGACACGTCCTGCTTGGCGACGTTCTGGTCGACGCCGACCGTGAATTCGAGTTCGATGTTGGCGTTGGCTTCCGTCGCCGAACTCGTCATCCGGACGAGGTTCCGCAGGCTCTTGAGCTGCTCCTCCTGAGGCTCAACCAGTTCGCGCTCGACCTCCTCGGGGCTGGCGCCCTCCCAGAACGTCTGCACGGTTACGATCGGCACATCGACGTTGGGAGTCAGTTGCACCGGCACCCGCATCGGCGACGGCGCGATCCACGGCGGCAGCACGGTCAGCAGTCCGAACAGGCACAATAGCAGCACGCCGGACGCGACCTTGACCGGATTGTCGATGCAGAAGCGAATGAAGTTCATGGATCGGACCAACAGGCCGCCGGCGCGCGCGGCGAACGCGGCCCCGTCACGTCGGCCCTCTCGCCGACGATTCCGTCGCGCGGTCGGCCGGCTGGGTGTCGCTGGATGGCATCGGGATGACCGGCGTCGGCGCGAACATGCGCTCGTTGCCGCGCACGACGACGCGATCGCCCACGGCCAGGCCCGGCGACGCGACGGCGTAGCGGTCGCCCGACTCGCCGATAATGTCAACCGCCTGCGGGACGGCCATGACCGTGCCGCCCTGGTCGCGCACGACGAACACCATCGGTCCCATCTCGCGGCGGACAATGGCGTCCTTCGAGACCGTCAGCCGCGGCTCCTTCGGGCTCGCCGGAAACTCGACCCGCGCGAACATGCCGGCGCGAATCCGGCCATCGGGGTTGGGAAGCTCGATCTCAGCCGGAAATGTCCGAGCCTGCTCGTCACCATCGGGAGAAACCCGGGCCAGCAGGCCAACGAACGCGCTGGCGAGCGCGTCAATCCGCACGGACACCGGCTCTCCCACCTCGGCGAACATGACACAGGATTCGGGCGCATTCACGCGTACCCGGGCCGGGTCCAGGGCGATCAGGACAGCCACTTCACCGCCCTGCGCCACCCACTGACCCAGCTCGGTGCGCCGCTCCACCACCACGCCGTCGAACGGCGCAACGATGGTACATCGCTCCAGCTCGTCCCGAACCCGCCGGACCAGCGCTTCGGTCGCGACGATGCCGGCGGCTGCGGCCTGCTGGCGCGCCTTGGCCGCGGCGAACTCGGCCTCGGCATCGCGCAGCTCCTTTTCGGACGATCGCCTCGAGTCCCATAGACCGGCGATCCGCGCGCGCTCGAACTCCCATTTCCGCACCATCGCCTCCGCTTCAAGCGCTGCGGCGCGAAGCTGGTTCAGGCGGCCCTCGGTCTCCGCCACCACCATCTCGCGCGTGTCGGCGCGGAAGCGGCAGAGCACGTCGCCCTTCGCCACCCGGTCACCCGGCTCAATGGGGAGTTCAGAAACGTAGCCTGCGACCTCGGCCGCGACCGCCGAACGACGATCCGGGCGGACCGTCCCGACGAGCGTGACCGTTCGAGCCATCGCCGACTGCTCGACCGTTGCGGTCTGCACTGCCGTTGGTCCGGTTTGAGCACGGGCAGTGCTCGTGAGCAATCCGAGCGTCGTCACGAGCAGGAACGGGGCAGACCGTAGGGCAGCACAGGGCGGGGCGAGGCGAGGCATACAGGGTCAATTGTAGCCCATGACTCGGACCGAAACTGTGCAGGACCGAGAACTCGAAGCCCGATCGGTACCGATTCCGCTGCCACCGTGCAACGATATGGTAGACGGACACGTTGCGGCAGCATACGATTGCGAGGGAGGTTACAAGGGCGTGCCCAGCCGCAGGGGACCGCGGACTTGAGTGGGACAGATGGCGGGAGTTCCCGATGCGCGATCGGCGGACCAGCCCTGTTTTCCTCAGTGACGACGCCCGTACACACTCGATCCCTCCCCCGCAGGTGCTGCTGAAGTAGGAGCGGCCTGGAGTGCCGTTTCAATCGGGCGGAGCCCGGCTGGTGAGTGGGCGGGCCTGGTAACACCCCGACTTGGGGGCGGCCTCGCGGATTAGGTCAGGGCAATGCCCGAGTTCATCGATCCTCAGGACCCTAAGCGGCGAAACCGGCCGAAGGCCGACAGTTCGGCCGAAGGCGGCGATGAACGCCGTGCGTCGAGCGAGGGTGGCGCGGCGGCGCGCCAGCCGGCCGGTTTGCCGCGCCCCGCGACGTCGCCCAGCGCCGACGAACTTCTGGCCGGCGCGGGCCTCGGGAAGTACCGCATTCTGGAGCGCCTGGCCGCCAGCCCGGTTGCGACTCTGTACAAGGCCCGGGACCATCTGCTCGACCGCGCGGTCGTCATCAAGCAGCTGGCGCCGCATCTGGCCGATGATCCGGCCGCGTGCGGTCGCTTCCGGAAAGAGGCCTACGTCCTGGCCCAGATCGGCCGCGACGCGCGCTACGTCGTCAGCATCCACGAGCTGATCGAGCACCAGCGCGGCCTGTTCCTGGTCACCGAGTACGTGCCGGGCTGGTCGCTGGAGACGTTGATCGCCAAGCGGCAATTGTCGCTTCAGGCCACGCTCGAGCTGATCGCCCGCATCTGCCTCGGGCTTCGCAGCGTTCACGCCGCGGGTTTCATCCACCGTGATCTGGCGCCGCGGCATGTCATTGCCGACCAGCGCTGCCGCCCGAAGTTGACGGACTTCTCGCTGGCGGCCGCCGCCGGCGCCGAACCCGACTACACGGTGAAAAGCCCGATTCAAACCGCGCCCGAAATCTATCTGCGCGAGCCGTACGACGATCGCGTCGACATCTACGCGGCGGGCATGATCGCCTACGAGATGCTGGTCGGTCGCCAGCGGTTTCGCCGCCTGATCGCTGAGCAGGTCGGGCCGCCCGACGACGCCATGCGCTGGCTCGCCTGGCATGCGGCCGAGTCGCGGCCCGCGTGGCCGGATGCGCACGAACTCAACCCTCAGGTGCCGCCGGTCCTGTCGGCGATTGTCAGCCGGATGATGGCGCCGGCGCTCGAAGATCGTTTCACGACGGTTGACGACGTTCTCACCCTGCTCGTGCAGCACTTTTCGCGCACGCCGCGCAACACAGTCCCCGGCCTCGAGCCTCAGCAGCCGCGCGTCGTGTCGGTCATGTCCGCGCCCGGGCTGCCCGCGCCCAACGATGCGAGGCCTTCCGCGCCGATCGGCTCACTGCCCGGTCCGATGCCGGGACAAGTCGCCGGGGCCGCAGCCTGGTCGCCTCCCGCGACTGCGGCGCGACCGCCGTGGGAGTCGCCATCGGCGACGCCGGTCGAAGCCCGCACGCAGACGATTGACGTGCCGCTGGGCCGGATCGAGGTCGTCGCCCCGGTGGCGTCTACCGCGCCGCCGTGGGCTGCGTCGGAGTTCGGGTCGAACGTCAAGACCGTGGTCCCGCCTGTCTGGCTTCCGCGTCCGGAGTCGGATGGCGGCGCGGGCGGCAAGCGGCGGCGTTCCCGCCGTACAGTGCGCCGCGCCTGGGTATCGCTGGCGACGCTGATACTCATTGTTGGCAGCGGGTACGGCGGGTACCGCGCGCTGCCGCTGCTGTTTGCCGACTCGGCCGACACCATCGAATCGCTGGTGTCGGAGGCGCGCCTGAGTTATGCCAACGGCGATCATGCGCGGGCGCTCGAGTTGCTCCACAATGCAACGGCCGTCTCGGCGCAGGGGGCGCGCGGCTACCAGGCCCGGGACGAGGCCGTTCGATGGCTCGCGCTGGTCGAGGCCCGCGTCGCGTTGTCGCAAGGCAACCTCGAGGACGCCGAGTACCGAATGCGAACTGCCGTGGAGCTGGGCATCGGAACCGATCTGGTCGGCGACATGCAGCGCGAGCTCATTCGCAAGCAGAGCGCGGCGAGACTCCGCAAGCGGTTCAAGGACGCTCCGGTCGGCGAGGATGGCGAGGCGGACAGAACCGCCGACGCCCCGCGTGCGGCCGACCCGCCGCCGGCCGCGGCAGGCGGAGATCGGCAGCGCGCGTATGAGCGCGTCATGGATCTCGCGCACGACGCCATGCAGCGCGGCGACTACGCCGAGGCGGCCGACTTTGCGCGACAGGCCAACTTGGTGATGTCGACCCCGGAGGCGGAGAATCTGCTGGCCGACGCCGCTCAGTTGCAGGCTCGCAATCAGGAAATCAAGCTCGCCGACGCCGCCATGAACTCCGGCGATTACGAGCAGGCCGTCAAGCACCTGCGCGAAGCGATTCGTATCGGCACGACGCCCGAGCTTGAGAAGAAGCTCAAGCGCGCCGTGGCGATGGGATTGCTGAGCGAGGGCCGCGAGCTGGCGGAGTCCGGCCAGCTGCGTCAGGCTGCCAACAAGTTCCGCTCGGCCGAGTGGCGCGACCCCGACTGCGGCGCGCGCGATGCCCTCGCCCAGCTCGACCCGGCTCTCAAAGCGCTGGATATTTTGGAGCGGGGCGACGCCGCCGCCGAGCGCGGCGAATGGGGAGAGGCCCTGCGTCTCTACGAGGAAGCACGCCCCGCGCTGCCGAGCGTGCTGAAGTCCGAGGTCGAACGTCGGATTCGCGCTGCCGGATCGCGTGCCGGCAGCCCGCGCGCCCCTTCGCAACCGTAGCCCGAGTCGCGCTCGCGCCCGTCCCGCCTGCTCTCCGGCTGCTGGTTCGGCACTTTCCCCGGGTTTTCCCCGCATGGGGGCGTTCTCTCGGCCCCCCTCCCGACGACGAGAAGCGATTTCATGGCCGCGCGCGAACTTCTCGACTGGCCTGCGCCACGTATCGAGTGGAAGATGCCATCGTCCCCGGAACAACTCGACGGAGTGTGCGTGTCGCTCCCGCAGTCCGAGCTCGAAAATCTTTACCGGCTGCACGCCGCCGACCTGCTGCGGTTCCTCGAGCGGCGCTGCGCGGGCTCGGGTGAGCCGGAGGATCTCTTGCAGCAGACCTTCGTCGAAGCGGCCTGCCACACTGATCGCTGGCGCACAGCGCGGTCGGCACGGGCCTGGCTGTTCGGGGTGGCTCGCCATGTGGCGACGGCGGGCGCCAGACGGCTGCGTCTGCGCGCGACACGGTCGCTGCCGGCGGAACTCGCTCAGGAGACCTCTGACGAGCCGGAGGACCCTCGGCTCGAGGCGCTCCGTGCTGCGATGAACACGCTGACGCCAGCGCAGCGTGAGACCCTGGAGCTTCGGACCCGCGACGGCCTGAGCTATGCCGAGATCGCGGAGATGTTGGACGTTCCGATCGGAACGGTGCGGTCGCGGCTGCACCAGGCGGTCGCCCGACTGACCGCCGCGGTCGCAAAGCGACCGGGGAGCGACAAGCATGAAGCGTGAAACGCTGGACGGACTGCTGATCGACCAGGCGTTGGGCGAACTTCCGGATGACGTCGCCGAATTGCTGGATGCGTACACGGCCACCGATGCCGCCGCGGCCGGGCGGCGAGAAGCGCTGCGAACGACGCTCGACCTGACGCGCAGCCTGTGGAGCCGGGCGGAGCCTTCACGGCCGGCTGTGGTTCCGGCGTTTCCGGCCCGCGCCATCGCCCGGGCGCTGTCTCAACGCAGCCTGCTGAAATGGATGCGGCCGGCGGCGCTGGCGGCGTGCCTCGGACTGGCGTTCGCCGCCGGCTGGCGAATGAAACCGCGCGAGCCTGCGGTGGCAGGCGCGCCGGTCATCCGCGTCGCGGCCGTCGACACCCCATGGCGCGTTGACCGTGGTTTCTGGAGCTATCAAGAGCGGCGCGCCGCTGAACCGGTGCGCCAGGAGGAACTCGTGCGGTGGTCGTCGCCCCTGCGATGGCCGCGAATCGGAGGTGCATCATGATTCGAAAGTGTTCAGCTTGGGGTCGGTGGTCATGGGTCGGAGTCGGGCTGATCGTCGCGGCCGGCTGCATTCCGGAGAAGCGGGTCGTCTGGTCGCCCGACGGTTCGCGCGCCGCCGTCATTGCGGGAGACGGGCTGCGTATCGCGTTTCCGGATGGAAGGATCTCCGCGCCGCTGCGTCCGCTGGCGAAACGGGTGGCTTGGTTCCCGGACGGAAATCGCCTGCTGAGCATCGAGGCCGTGAAAGTCGGGACATGGAAGGAGGTCGCGGCCGTGCTGCCGGAGGCCGATCAGGCGACGATCGCGGCTGGCGCGGCACGCCTTCGTGAGCAAGTCCTGGCTTTCAAGGGGAACTGGGACACGTTCAAGCCCGACGATGGATCGCTGACGGGCGGACAGTTGGTGGCCGCGTTCGTTTACCTGCGGGACCGGCTTGGCGACGGACTGGCCGCACATGTCGGCAAGAAGTGGGCGGACTTCGAGAAGCTCGAGTGTGTCCTGTGGCATGCGCTGGTCGTGACGCTCGATGGCGAGTCCGCGACGGCCGGCAAGCCGCTGATGATTTCCCTGGATGAACTTCGGACGCCGACGGTTTCCGCAGCGGGTCGTTGCTACGCGGTGCTGCGCTCGGATGGCAGCGGCGAACGCGAGACGCTGAACCTGGTTGTCGGCGCGGTCGACTCCGGCGCGGCACCGCGGGTACTGGCCCGCAACGTGTCCGTGGAGTACGCCTGGAGTCCGGACGGTCGGTCGCTGGCGTTCATTCACGCGCCGCCGGCCGGAGGCGACGGCGGCACGGTGCAGTTGGGCGCGCTGGCCACGGCCGACGTTGTCGATGCCGGCGGGGCGCTCGCCATCGGCTCGATGCAGGACCGCGCCGGCGTGCTGTTCAACCGCCTGTTGTGCGTCCGCTGGCCGAGCCCGAACCGCATCGTGTTCTCGACCTACGAGGTGTCTCTCCCGGCCGCCACGCGTGACATGCCGCAGACCTGGACGCTGTTCGCGCTCGATCCGACCGCCGACCTGACGGTGCAGCGCCTCGTGCCCAGGGATGTCAGCCTGCCGGTTGAGAAGGACGTGGCGATGTTCGAAATCAGCCCGGACGGGCATCGCGTGCTGGTGGCCGGGGCGCAGGGACGGGTGACCTTGCTCGACCTTCGAAGCGGGGCGACGGCGGAACTGGCACCCGCTCGTGATCAGAAGAGCGGCAGCCGCACGGTACCGGTCTGGCGAAACAACGAGGAGGCTTGCGTGAAGGTGATGCCGCCCGACCCGGCGGCGACGAGCCGGATCGAACTGGTGCGCGATGAAAAGACTCGCCGCGTGATGTCGACCGACTGGCCGCCCGCGGCGGTCGATGGCTGGCTGACGCCGGAGGAGCCATCCGCGACGCAGGCGGCGTCGCGTTAGAGGTCAGGTGTCCAGGAAAGCGGCGAGGCATGCCATCCGGCGATCGCTCCGACTGTCATTCGGGTACGATCGCCGGACGGATCACCGCCTATGCCCGATCCGATCGCAACGGTCGTCATCCCGAACTACAACGGCATGCGTTTTCTGCCGCGGCTGCTGGAATCGCTGGCCGCGCAGTCGCGTCGTGACTTTGAGATCGTCCTGGTCGACGACGGGTCGAGCGACGAGAGCGTCGAATGGATCCGTCGGGCGCGGCCTGACGTGCACATCGTGCAGAACGCGACGAATCTGGGCTTCGCCGGCGCCTGCAATGCCGGCATCCGCTCGATCGAACGGCCGTTGGTCGCTCTGCTGAACAACGACACGCATGTCGATCGCGGCTGGTTCGAGCACGCCGTGGCGGCGTTCGATGATCCGGCGATCGGGGCGGTTCAATCGCTGGTGGTGCTGGCCGGCGCGGCCGCGACGGACGGCGAGCGCATCGATTCGGCCGGCGACGGGTACTCGGTGGCGGGCGGAGCGTTCAAGCGGCTGCACGGTGAACCGGTCGCGCGGGCGGGCGCGGTTCCGGTAGAGACGTTCTCCGCATGCGGAGCCTCGGCCTTCTACCGCCGGGCGGCGCTGCGCGAAGTCGGTCTGCTCGACGAGGACTTCGTCAGTTACTACGAGGACGTCGAGCTGGGCTTCCGTCTGCGCTGGGCCGGCTGGCGGTGCGTGCTGGCGCCCCGGTCTGTCTGCCATCATCATCTCAACGCATCGTACAGCCCCGATGGCTGGGCCATGCACTTCCATTCCGCGCGCAACGCCGAGATCGTCTGGTGGGCGCACATGGGTCCGCGGCTGCGACGCAAGTACCTCACGCTGCACGTACTCATGCTCGCGCTGCAACTGGCGGCAGACACATACAACGGGCGCGCCAGGGCCTTTCTGGCCGGCAAGCTAGCGGCGTGGCGGCTGGGCGCGCGGATCACGGAGAAGCGTCGACAGCGCGCGTCGTACGTACGCGTTGACGAGCGGACGATCGAAGCCGCGCTGGAGCGTGACTGGTGGGGCGTGCACGTGCGACCGAAGATCCGCAAACTGCTGGCGGCCGTGCGTGGTCCATGATCAGCGTTCTGTGCGTCAACTACCGAAGCAGCGCGGACGTGTTCGGTCTGGCGGCGTCGCTGGCCGAGCACCGCGGTGGCGAGGCCATCGAGTTGATTGTGGTCAATCACTCGCCGCGCGAGCGCGTGGCGCTGCCCGATTCGGCCATCGGCTTCTCACGAGTGATCGAACAGTCGAACGTCGGCTACGCCGCCGGAATCAACCGCGCGGCAAGTCTGGCGCGCGGGGAGTGGCTCTTCCTGGCGAATCCGGACGTGCGCATCACGCGCGAGACCCTGCGCGTGGCGCGCCGGGCACTGGAGGAAAACGCCGATATCGGCGTACTACTGCCGCTGCTTCGTCACCCGGATGGCTCGGTGCAGGCCTCCGTGCGGCGCTTCTACACCTGGCCGGTGGCGCTCTACGCACGCCTGCCGCTGCGGCGCATCTGGCGGCCCGCGTTCTTTCGCCGGTATCTGTGTGAGGATCTGGATCGCTCGGGCCCGGCGGACGTGGACTGGGGCCTCGGCGGCGCAATGTTCGTTCGCCGGGACGATCATCCCGGAGGCCGCGTCCTCGACGAGCGTTTCTTTCTCTACTTCGAGGACGTGGACCTGTGCTGGCGCACCTGGCAGCGCGGTCGGCGCGTGGTGTACTGGCCGCAGGCCGAGTGCGTCCACGCCCATCGTCGCCGCAGCGCGGCCGTCTTCAATCGGCACGGCTGGCATCATTTCCGAAGCTTCCTGAGGTTCGTCAGCAAGCATGGCGGGCTGCCGGGGCGACCGGCCCGTTAGCCGCGGCGCGACGGTTTCCACAACGCCGCATCATCTGGACAGCCGGCGGATGACGCCCGAAGATGCCGGTGACGTCGGAGGATTCCGGGTATGGCCACCATCGCGGCATTTCGTGGCATCCGATACACGCAGCGCGACCAGACGGGCCTGATCGCGCCGCCTTACGACATCCTCGACGCGCCGGAGAAGGCCGCGCTGCTTGCCGTCAACGAGCAGAACATCGTGGCCGTTGACCTGCCGCACACACCGCCGAAGGAGGCCGGTCCGGACTCGGCCTACGACGCCGCGGCCGAGACGCTTCGCCGATGGATGAGCGTCGGCACGTTGCAGGTCGACGAGCGCCCTGCCATCTACGTGTACCACCAGCACTATCGAGTCGACGGGCGCGAGTTCGTCCGCCGCATGTTTTTCGCGCGGTTGAAGCTGGAGGAATTCGGGCGCGGGCAGGTGTTTCCCCACGAGCAGACCTTTGGCGGACCCAAGGAGGATCGCCTCAAGCTGACGCGTGCGACCGGCTGCAATCTTTCGCCCATCTTCGGCCTCTATACCGATCCGCAGAACGCAGTGGCGAGCCTGTTCGAGTCGCTGGTGTCGCAGCAGCCGCACGCGATCGCCACCCTCGACGGCGTCGAGAACCGTCTATGGGTGCTGACCGAGCCGACCACCATCGAGCGCGTCCGCCGCGAGATGGAGAGCAAGGCCGTCTTTATCGCCGATGGCCACCATCGCTACAGCACGGCCCTGAACTACCGCGATGAGATCGCCGCCGGTCGCGGCCGGCTCGAACCGGAGGATCCGGCCAATTTCGTGCTGTGCGTGTTCGCCGCCATGGAGGACCCCGGCGTCATCATTCAGGCGACCGACCGGGTGCTGCTGGATGTTCCCGACCTGTTCGACCGGTTGCCCGGAGCGCTGGCGGATCGTTTCGAGTGGACGCCGCACGCGGGCGACCTGCCGGCCGCGCTGGTGGCCGCTCTCGGGCAGCGCGGGCCGCAGGCTTTCGGCGTGTTCGACGGCGTCAGCGGTCGCATGGGATCGCTGGTTCCGCGCGAGCCGGACCTGCTGGCCGCGTTCGAGCCGAAGCGCGCCGCCGCCTGGCGCAGGCTGAGCTACGCCATTCTGCATCGCTACGTGCTCGACGAGGTCGTGACGCCGCGACTTCTGGGCGGGCGGGCGCCGACCATTCACTATGTTCGGAAGCTCGACGACACGGTCGCCGAGGCGCGCCAGACGAAGGGGGTCGCCTTCCTCATGCAGCCGTGCACCATGGCCGAACTGCGGGATGTGTGCACCGCCGGCGAACTGATGCCGCAGAAGACGACCTACTTCTATCCGAAGCTGGCGACCGGACTGGTCATCAATCCCCTGTATTGACCCGGCGACGGCCGGCCGTCGCGGGCGACGCCCTCGGGCGGGGCGCGAAGGCGATCGGCAGGTCGGCGGCGCCGGGGCGCGCGGGAGCGCGACGACATGCGACCAGACTTGCCGTTCAAGCCCGGACAGCCGGCCGAGCACGTCCCGGTCCGGGAGGGGTACGACCGCTGGGCGGCCATTTACGACGCGGAGGACAATCCGTTGATCGCGCTCGAGAGCCGGCATCTCCCGACCGCTCTCGGGCCGGTGGCGAGCCTCGACCTGCTCGATCTCGGCTGCGGCACCGGCCGCCACGCCGTGCGTTGCGCAGCGGAGGGCGCGCGGGTGACGGCGGTCGACTTTGCCGGCGAGATGCTGACGCTGGCGCAGCGCAAGCCCGGCGCCGACTCCGTGCGGTTCATCGAGCACGACCTCGAGCGGCCGCTGCCGCTGCCCGCGGCCTCCTTCGACAGGGTCCTGTCGTGCCTCGTCATGGAACACCTCCGCGACCTGACGGCCTTCCTGTCGGAAGCACGGCGCGTGTGTCGGCCGGACGGTTGGATCGTCGTCACCCACCTGCACCCGGCCATGATGCTGCGCGGCATTCACGCTCACTTTCGCGACCCGGTCGGCGGCCATGATGTGTGTCCCGCGAGTCACCCTCACGAAATCAGCGATTACGTGATGGCCGCGGTTCGGGCCGGGCTGGCGATCGACCTGATGAGCGAACATGCGGTCGACGCCGAATTGGCGGCGAGTTCGCCGCGCGCCGCGAAGTACGCGGGCTGGCCGATGCTGCTCCTGATGCGTCTGCGGCCGGCGCGATGAGCGTCGTGGTCGTCGCCGGAACGCCCCGTATCGGTCCGGTCCGTCAAGGCGTGGTCGGGTCGGGGTCGCTGCCGTCGTTGATGCCGTCGTCGTCGCTGTCGGAATCGCTCGGGTCGGTGCCGCGGGTTACCTCGTCGCCGTCGCTCAGGCCGTCGTCGTCGGAATCGCTGTCTCGCGGGTTGGTGTCGAGCCGCAGCTCCTGTCCGTCCGTGAGGCCGTCGTCGTCGCTGTCGGAGTCGAGCGGGTTGGTGCCGATGGACTTCTCCTGACCGTCGTTAAGGCCGTCGTCGTCCGAGTCGGGGTCGTTGCCATCCGTGCCGTCGGCCTTCTCCTGGCCATCCAGCACGCCGTCGTCGTCGGAATCGGGGTCCGTCGGATCAGTGCCGCAGTCATCATCGTCGCCGTCGTCCTCTGACCTTCCGTCGCCATCGTCGTCGGCGTTGCCGTCCCCGTCACAATCATCTTCGTCGTTGTCGCCGTCGCCGTCGTCGTCGGTGTCGGGGTCGTTGGGATCGGTGCCATCCTTCCTCTCTTCGCCGTCATCGGCGCCATCGTCATCCGAGTCCGGGTCATTGGGGTCGCTGCCGTCGTCGACCTCCTCTCCATCCGCCACGCCGTCGTCATCGCTGTCGGCGTCGAGCGGGTCGGTTTCGGCGGCTCGCTCTTCTCCATCGGTCAGCCCATCGTCGTCGGAGTCCGAGTCGAGCGGGTCGGTGCCCGCGATGAGTTCCTCGAGCGTGATGACGCCGTCGTCGTCCTGGTCGGCCAGCAATGCCGCGATCTGCTCGTCCGTGGGCCGGCTGGCATCATCCCCAGCGGGCTGCTCGGCGGGCGGATAGGGAATGAACGGCACCTGGACGGGGCCGGAGCCGCCGCGGCATCCCAGCAGGGCGAGCGACAGGAGGACGATCAGGCCGCCCCGCCGCCCGGCCGCGCGGCGCGCTGCCGCACGGCGAAACCCGGCACCGCGGGCGCCGGCCACGGCTCGGCCTGCACCTCGGCTCATCGCAGCGGCTCTCCGCGGCGCGGTCATCCCGTCAGTCACCCACGATGGACCCGGTTGCGGTCCAGGTGAAGCTCAACGGGTCGGCCGGCGCACAGTTGCCGGAGCGCGACCACTGCACGGTCTGGCTGCCGCTGATCGGCACGGTGTACGACACCTGTCCCTGGGAGTTGGCCGTGTTCGGATCGCCCAGGAACGGGCAGCCGGGCTGGTTGCACGGCGTCGGTCCGAACGACATCGAGTCATCGACGTTGCAGGCGTCGTCATCCAGTTCGCGGACGAGCCCGGCGAAGCTGAAGACCGTTCCGTACGGGGCGATGTAGCTGCGCGTGGCCGTGTTGATGTCGATGGTCACGCCGCCGTTAAACCGCAGGACGCGCCGACCGTCGCTGCACGCGGTGCCAAAGCAGGTGGGTCGATCGTTCGGGTCGGCGGTGGTCCGGCAGTTGCAGTCGGGCACGCCGCTGATGGCAGAACTCGTGTTGAACACGCTGACGAAGGCGCCGGTCAGGTCGGTCGTTCGCAGGTCGTAGGTGAACTCGCCCATATCGACGCAGATGTCGACCGAGAAGGTGTCACAGTCGCCACTCAGCGACAGCGTCGAAAAACCCAGCGTGACGCGCTGGTCGCTGACGGTCGGGTTGCGGCAGCCGTTCGATGCGCAGCGGGTCGGCTCGATGTTGTCGTTGGTTCCGTCGCCGTCGGTGTCAGCCTGGGTCGCATCGGTCTTGGGAACGTTGTTGAACTCCCGGCCATCATTCCAGCCGTCGGCGTCCGAGTTCGGATTGAACTCATCGGGATCGACCGTGCGAAGCGAACCGTTCACGGTGATCTGGTAGCCGTTGACCTCGATCAGGTCCGACAGGTCATCGCCGTCGGTGTCCGCCCGGTTGAGATTGGTGCCGAGCCGCCGCGAGCCGAACGTGTCGAGGTCGGCCAGCGTGAAGTTGCAGTTGACCGCGTCGGGGCCGGCACAGTCGACCAGGAACTCCGCCCAGCCGCTGGTGAACCGTCCGCACGGGACGGCGGTCGTGACGCACGTGAGCGGCCCGTTGAATTCGTCAAAGTCAGACAGTCCGTCGCCATCGGTGTCGGCGCTCTGCGGATTGCTGCGGAGCTTGTGCTCGAGCAGGTCGGGGAGGCGGTCGTCATCGCTGTCGGGATCGAACTTGTCGGAGATGACGTGCACCATCATGCCGTTGATGTCGGCGAAGTAGCCCTCGTCCTCGATGGCGTCCGGCACGCCGTCGCCGTCGGTGTCGCGGAAGCGGAAGTCGTCGCGCGGGTCGTTCGGGTTGATGCCCAGCTTCACCTCAGCGCCATCGGGGATGCCGGATCCGTCAGTATCCGCGTTGAGCGGGTCGCTGGCATAGCCCTCGGCCATCTGGCCGGGCGCGATGCAGCCGGCGATCACCGGGTGCAGCGCGCCGACGAAGTCGTCACCACCCGGCGTCGAGTCCATCGTGCCGTTCGGGCCGGGTCGGATCAGAATCGCGCCCTTGGTGACGGCCGGGCCGACGACCGCCAGCACATCGTCGCCGGCGGCGCTGGTTTCGCGGATGCCGTTGCCGCCGTCCAGGATGACGACGCCGGCGTAGACTGGAACGGTGGTGATCAGAATGCCCGATTGCGTGCTGACGTTGTAACCCGTCAGCTCGGCGAAGTCCGACAGGCCGTCCTCGTCGGTGTCGCGCTGCCGCGGATCCAGCCGGCAGGCCTTCTCCTCGTGGTCGAGCAACTGGTCGGCGTCGGAGTCAAACGACGTCGGGTCGGGATAAACGCGTCGCGACGGGCGTCCCTCAACCTGCACGCTCCAGCCTTCCTTGATTTCCTGGAAGTCGGTCAGCAGGTCATAGGTGCGGGGCGGGCAGGTGCCGTCAAACACCGGCGTCGACAGGTCGTCGTCGAAACAGCCGTCGGTATTCGGATTCTTGTCGGAGCTCCCGTGGATGAACTCCTCGGTGGCGAAGACGCCGTCGCCGTCCTTGTCCTGCACGAAGACGAATGCGAACTGGTCACGGGCCTTGAGCACGACCTCGTCGAAATTGAGCGCGTTGCGGTTCAGCGCGCCGTTGGAGAACACCGCCCAGAAGGTGCGGCGCTCGTCGAACACGCGGTCGGTCACGCTGCCCGGCGGCGGCGTGAGCGGGTCGTCGGTCAGGCCCGACTGCACGTCCAGCACGCGGGTCAGGATCTGCACCGGGACCGTCTGCCCGTCGATGGTGCGATTGACGACCCGGGTGTCGTAGCCGACCGCGGCGCCCGGCTCGAGCGCGAGAATGTCCTGCAAGGCGTAAGCCATGGTGATGCCGACCGGACGGCCGCGGCTGTCGAAGGTGCTGTGGGTGGCGACGCGGAAGCTGTCGATCTGGCCGTTGCCGTAGTCGATGGTGATGCCGGCCGTCCGATCGAACACCTCCTGCGAGGTGAACGCGAAGTTGCGGCCGAACTCGTCGGTGATGTCGTAGTTGGCGAGCTTGACGATCAGGCCGCGCGGGTTCTTGAGCAGGTCCTCGACCTGTTGCGGGAAGATCTGCACCGCGCTGAAGATGAACGGCCCGCGCTCCGATACCAGCCCGGACGGACCGAGGTTGATCGAGCCGAGATTGGGATTCTGCGGCTGGAGCGACGCGATCGGCAGAAAGCGGCGGCGGTCCGACGGGTCCTGTTGCAGGGCCGACACTTCGAGATTGCTGATGGTGAAGGCGGTATCGCTTTCATTGCGCAGGGTCACGTCGAGCAGCAGGGTGGCCCCGACGACTTCGCGCGTCACTGACTTGCTCACGTCGACGGTGGCGGTCGTGCTGAGCGAACGCTCGAAGGCCTGTTCGGACGATTCCTTCGACTCGGTGCTGATGGTCGAGGTGTGGCCCAGTTCGAAGCCGGCCTTCAGTCCGAAGGTGCCCTTCACGCCGCCGCCCTTGGGAAACTCGACCGAGGTCTCAAGTTCGGTCGACGCCTCGATGGTGGCCTTGGTGCTGTCCTCGTCGCTGGTCGACAGGCTGCGCTCGCGGCCCTGGGTCAGGGTCGAGCTCTCGCTGCGCTGCTGCGTCTGCGACTGGCCCATCGTGTCGGTGAAGGTGAAGCGAACATCCAGGCGAGGCACGATGTTTCCGATGATGATGCGCGGCTTCGGAAGGTCGGCGATGCGCGGGTCGCGGTTGGTCGAGAACAGCTCAACCGCATCGTCGAACTGGTCGCCGTCGCTGTCGGCCACGATCGGCGACGTGGCGAAGAACAGCTCAAGGCTGTCGCCGAGCGTGTCGCCGTCCGAATCGCGGTTGAGCGGATCGCTGTAGTAGACGTTCCACTCAACGTAGTCATCGAGCGTGTCCTGGTCGGTGTCGCGGCTGCGACTGTTGCTGCCGATGGCGTATTCCTCGAAGTCGCTCAGCCCGTCCTCGTCGGTGTCCACCAGCATCGGGTCGCTGGTGACCTGCCGCTGCTCGACGATCCTGTCGCCCTCGCCCACGACCACCAGGCGTCCGCGCAGCTCTTCCGAGTCGGACAACCCGTCGCCGTCGCTGTCGACGATCGCGCCGGCCGGCGGTGTGCCGGCGAACGTGCGGCTGGTCGGGTCCACCAGCAGCTCGGCCGGTGCCAGCGGATTGCCGACCGAGTCCACGAGGTTGGTCGCGGTCACCCGATAGGTGACCTCGTTCTGCGAGCTGGTCGTCAGTGTGACCGACGTCCGATCGCCTGATGCCACGGCCGACCGCACCATCAGCGTGCCCACCTCGGGGTTCACGTTTTCCTGGACGATCACGTAGTTTGCCGGCAGGTCGAGTCCCGGGCCCATCGGCTCGGAGAAGGTCACGATCACCGACGTGTTGCTCAGCGAGCTGGCGCCCACCATGCGCGGGCGGCCGGGAACCGGGTCGGGCGTCGGAGGCGCCAGGTAGGTGAATCCGTTCGGAACCTCGAGAATGACGCCCCGGTCGCTGAGCGAGTTGAACACCTTCACGTTGACCGGCCCGGCCGCTACGCCGGGCGGGGCCTTGCACGTCAGCAATGCGTCGTTGGCGACAACGACCTCGGTCGCCGCCCGGTCACCGAACGTCACCGCCGTGCGGGCGGCGATGTGCGGGAAGAACGGTCGCCGCGCGAGCGGATAATCCGGGTCGGCCGGAACGCCGCCGAAACCGAGTCCGATGATGGTCACGACGGTGCCGCCGGACAACGGTCCGGAGTTGGGAGAGATGCTCGGCGTTGGGAGCATCGGCGTCGGCGTCTGGCACGAGATCGCCACCGTCGCGGCCGTCAGGGCGAACGACAGCACCAACAGCTTCACTCGAGTTTTCAGGTTGCGGGCGCGCGGAATCGCGCGACTGGCAGGCGAGGATGGCAAGCCGCTCAGCATGATCTCTTTCCCTTACGGATTCAGCCCCCAGCGCGAGCGTGCCCGGGTCACCAACGAAATGGGCAGCAGCACTGCATTTTAGTGTACGGCGTTCGCCGCCCCCGAGACAAGTCGATCGAAGGTCTCGCGGCGTGTTGCCCCCTAACGATCGGCCCCCGAGCGATCGGCTCAGGTCCGCACTTCCGCGAAAAACATGGTTACCAGCTTGGCGGCGAACCCCATCAGGTTCTTGGCTGCCGCCTTGCCCTCTGGAGACGCCATGGCGGCGTTCAGGGTCGCCATGTCGTTGAAGTACAGCTCGGCGATCATGTAGAAGGGGGCGTCACCCATCGGCGCCCCCGACACCCGCGCGATCTCGCCGCGCACCAGCCCGGGCATCTTCATCGCCAGCGGCACATGGGTCTCAAAATACTGCCGATCAAAGTCGGACGGGTTCTCGGGCTGCCGATACAAGGCGACCAGCTTGACCACGCCATGCTCCTTCCAGATGACTCGTTCAATCGCGTCCGCCGGGCCGTCGGCCCCGGACGAACCCGGGGCATCAGCCCCGATCCAGGATTCGTTGCAACGCCTCGCGCGGAAAGACCTGCTGCACGGTCTTGCCGGCCGCGATCTTCCGCTGGCCGCAGAACGCGTCCACATCGCACACCAGGCGCCGGTCGCCGGCCTCCTCGACCGTGGCTACCACCCGCACGGTCCGACCGACCCTGACCGGGGCGATGTGGTCGATGGTGACGTGGCTGCCGACGCCCTCCTCGTGCGGCTCGAGGAACTGCATCAGGATCTTCCGTCCGGCCAGCTCCATGTAGTGCACCAGCGTCCAGGTCGAGCAGACCTGGTGCACCGGAATCGAGTCGAAGATGGGTCGCATCTCGTCGGTGACGATGAACTCGATCGCATCAGTCACGCCCGGCTCAAGCCCGGGTTTCATGCGGGCGACTCCCGACCGGCGGCCAGCCCCGCGGTCCTTCGACGGCTCAGCTTATCCGGCGCCCGGCGGCCGATCAAACCGGGCGGCGCCGAGGATGCGGCGCGGCTTCACGGTTCTCGCGTGTCTTGGGTGCGGCGTATCCGGATACCGACTCGACCTGTCAGCGCAGTCGACCGGGCGGGCCTTGCTCGTGGGCATTCTGCCCTTGCCCGTCGGCGCGCGGCGAGAGTTCGTCGCGGCTGGTTCCATCAATCCCGCGGGACCGCCCGTTGATGCTCATGGCTCCAGCCGCCCCCGGCTGCTCGCGGGGCGATCGGCGTTGCCTCGCCCCCGCGCATCAACTACGCTGCGGGCCTTTGGGGGAAGATCGTACGAATGGCATGGGAGGAGGAACCGTGCGAATTGTGAGTCTCGCCGCGGTTGTGGGATTTGCCGCGGTCGCAACGGCGACGGCCCAGATCGTCAACGTCGATTACAACACGCCGGGCGATCTGACCGGCCAGTTCCTCTTGAACGTAAACCCTCCCACGCCGGTCAAGTACGCCCAGGTTGCCTCCGGCGGCATCGGCGACAGCGGAGCGGTCGACATCCTCGGCGCGCAGGACGCCCAGCACACCACGGCGGTCTTCGGGCTGAACAGCTTCGACTTCACCACGCCTGGCCGCAACGTCACCATCTCCCAATTCGTCAAGCGCCGTGCGGGCCTGCTGACGCAGACGCCCTTCCTGATGCTCGGGATTCTCAGCGATCCGAACGAGCGGCTCGACGATGGCGTGGCCAACTCGTACGCCTCCATCCGGCTGATGCCGTCGGCCACCGCCACCGCCACCGACGTGTTTCTCCAGACGGAAACCAAGGTCGCCGGCGGCGCGCGACTTCGGACCACGCCGGGCCTGACGGCGTCGCTCGCGGCCGGCAACTGGTATCGCGTGGAGGCCACCTTCGACTACAACGGCGCGTCCGACCTGCTGATCGGCGCGACCATTGAAGACTGGGGCGCGACCGGCGCGTCGCTGGTGTCCTCGCTGCTCAGCTTCCCGCCGACGCTCGTGCCGCTTTCCGGCGCCGACCAGGTCAACGGCGACAGCGCCGTCTGGGTCGGCTATCGCGGTTTCGCCGAGGGCGGCGCGGACCTGTTCGACAACTTCACGGCGACGCCCGAACCCGGCACGCTTGTCCTGCTGACGATCGGCGCGGGCGCGGCGCGCCGCGCTCGACGGCGTCCAGCCCCGAGCGACGGAGAGACGCGTCAATAGATGGTGCACACGATCGTCTGGCTTTGCTGGCTTGCGTGCGCGACGCCCGGTGACACGACTGCCGACGTCGTGCTCGGCCAGTCATCGTTCAACGCCAACTCGCCCAACGCGCCCGGCGGCCTTCCGAACGCGGCCGGACTGCAACTCTCGAACGCCGCGCACGTCGCCGTCGCGCCGTCCGGCCGGCTCTACGTCTCCGACGCGGACAACCACCGCATTCTGAGCTGGCCGTCGGTCGCGGCCCTGTCGAGCGGCCAGCCGGCCGACCGCGTGTTCGGCCAGCCGGACTTCGTCAGCGCCGCGCCCAACCACGGCGGCGTCAGCGGGGCCAGCTTGCACCTGCCGCAGGGGATGTGCGTGGACGAGTCCGGCCACCTCTGGGTCGCGGATGCCTTCAATCACCGCGTGCTGAAGTTCAACAACCCTGACGCCGACGCGACGCCAACCACGGCCGACCTCGTGGTCGGACAGCCGAATCTGCACGCCAATCTCGAGAATCTCGGGCAGGGCGGCTCCGGTCCCGATGTCGCCCTGCCCGACAGTCTCCAGTTCCCGGGCCGCGTGCTGGTCCGCGGCGGTCACCTGTGGATCGCCGATTCCGGCAACAGCCGCGTGCTGCACTATCCGCTGCCATCGGCCGACAAGCCGCTCGCCGATCGCGCCTTCGGGCAGTACGGCAACCTGTTCAAGCGCGCCAAGAACAACGACGGCGCCGGGCAGAACGGCTGCTGCCCGTCAGCCGACAACCTGCTGAACCCGATTGGTCTGGCGCTGGATGCGACCGGGCGTCTGTATGTCGCCGACTGGGGCAACCATCGCGTGCTTCGCTTCGATGATCCGCTCTCGAGCGATACGACCGCCGACGCCGTGTACGGCCAGCCGGACTTCGTCAGCGGCGTCTTCGACAACGGCGGGCCCGCGCTGGGCATGCAGCTCCCGATCGACCTGGCGTTTGACGCCGCCGGCGGGCTGCTCGTGGCCGACTCCGGCAATCACCGCGTGCTGCGCTTCGGCCGGCCGCTGATCGACGTGCTGCCGCACGCCGTGCTCGGACAACTGGGCAGCCTGTCGAGCGACCTGCCGAACCACGGACTCGGTCCGGCCGCAACCGACGCCGACGGGCTGTTCGGTCCCACCGGCGCGGCCGTCGACGCCGCCGACCGCGTACTCGTGGTCGACACCAACAACCACCGTGTGCTGCGCTTCGACCAGCCCTTCGTCCTGCGCGGCGACATCAACTGCGATGGCGTGCTGGACGCGGCCGACGCGGCGGCGCTGGCCCTGGCACTGAGCAATCCGCCCGGCTTCGCGCAGGCCTTCCCCGGCTGTCCGGCCGGGCGCGCGGACCTGAACGGCGACGGGCAGGTCGACGGGCGTGACATTCAGCCGTTCGTCGCCCTGCGGGTGTCGCCGTGAGCGCTTGCCGCCGGCTGGCCGCGCGGTGGCGTCCGCGCGCGTTCACGCTGCTCGAACTGCTGACGGTCATCGCCGTCATCGCCGTGCTGTTGGGCATGCTGGTGCCGGCGCTGGCGGCGGCGCGTCGCAGCGCCCGCTCGGTCTCGTGCCGGGCCAACCTGCACACCCTGCTGACCGCGCTGACGATGTACGCCTCGGAGAACCACGACCGCGTCATCCCGTCGTATCACATGACCGGCGTGACCGGCGGCACGACCGTGCCGCTGGAGGGCTGGGGCCCGATCCTCGACCGCGACCGCTACGCGTTCGGCACGCGCGAGCTTCGCGGGCATGCCTTCGTCTGCCCCGACACGCTGGACCTGGCCGGCGTCGAGTCCGGCCAGACCGGCACCAGCGCCGACGCTCCGCGCGGCTACATGGAATGGCCCGCCGTCCGCACCATCTCGATGAACTTCGCCACCACCATCCCGCAGCGCGGCTTCGACAAGATCATCCGCGTGGCCTACTGGATCAATGCCGACAACCCGATCGGCGTGCCGCGCCGGTTCGAGCAGGGCATGCACTACTCCGGTTCGGTCGGTTACGGCCCCGACCCGTCCGGCCGGATCATGCAATACTCCGCCACCTCCGACATCGTGCATCCGTCGCGGCTGATCGCGCTGGCCGACGGCCTCTACGCCGGCAAACAGGAGGCGACGCGCCTCGGCCAGCGCGACCTTCGGATCGGCTATCGCCACGCTGGCGCCACGCCGACCGCCAGCATCGGCCTGGCCGACGGCCATGTCTCGGGCATCGCGGGCGACGCCTTTCCGCGCAAGCTGGCCGACGGCCTGCCGATCGACATCATCCGCGACGAGAACCTCGGCCCCGGCCCCACGATCTACGCCAACCCAGAAAAGCACCTGCCGCGCCCGCCGGACTCCTGACCAGCGGCCGGGCTCGACGTCACGCGTGGCCGCCTGCGACGCGGCGCAATGGCCGCCCGCCTGCCCCGCGCCCGCCGCACCGCCACCCGGCGCGGGTGACAAGCCCCGCCGCACCCCCGCGGACGAACGCGGCAGGAGCTGGAAAAGTGGAATGTCCCTATCGCATCCCCATCATGCCGCTTGCGATAGCCCTCCTGGCCGTGATAGCCCAGTTCGCCGGTCGCCAGCCGAGCCGCGCAGCCCGGGGCGGCCGGCTTCGGCGGAACCACCTGACACTGGCCGGGCTCCGGGACCTTGGGGCAGGTCGAGATCACCCGCCGGCCAAGCGAAACGCCAAAGGCATCGAACCGCTGCTGCTGGATGTTGCCGAGCTGGTCGGCCGCTACCATCACTCAGGACGTTCGCTTCACGCCATTCCATCTCCCGTCCGCGCTCAGCCGCCAGCGGAAGATTTCGGCAAACTAGAATGTCCCTGTTCCATCCCTGAGCGCTTCCGCGCGCGCTCAAATAGTCCACCCACAATACACACGATCCCGAAGCCAACGAAACCTGCCACGGACGTGGGAAGCCCTCGCGCAAAGTCGTCTCTGGCCAGCGCCACGATGGTGCACAACCCGCAAATCGCACAGAGGTATCTGGCGTCGCGGATGAGTCCCCTTGTCGGGACGGGTTTGCAGTGCCCCGCCCGCATGCGTCGAGTCCGCCCAACGATCGCAAGGACAATCACGAGAATGCCGATCGCGACGACCGTAAGCCTCACACGATTGGGCAATCCGGGACTAACCGCCAGCGCGGCGGTTATCGTGAGAATCTCGAGCACTGGCACAATGACGGACCGCTCCACTCTTACTTTCCCATGCCTCCTGCTGTGGCGCATGCCGCCTCAATACTTTTGCAGACTCCCGAGGATAATAGTGGAATTAACACCGGCCAGTGTACTCACGATCCAGGCGCTGACCGCCTGAGCCGCGTCGTCTGCATAATTCAATCCCGCATACGCAGGTCCTATTTGCGCCGATATCGAGCCAAGGATGCTCCGTTGAATTCCCTCATGTTTTCTGAAAGCGGTTGCCGATTCATGGGTTATGAAGACTCGACGCAGCATGACGCGGTCGCCGGTGGCGTTGGCCAGGATGGCCTTGCGGGTGGCGCGCGACGCCCTGCCGGCGTATTCGTGCAAATACTCCCGACGCGACTTCACCCAGCACCAGCTCTTCGCCGTCCTGGTGCTCAAGCAGTTTCTCAAGACCGACTACCGCGGCATCGTGCAGGTCCTGGCCGACTGGTCCGATCTGCGCCGGCTGCTGGGCCTGACGAAGCTGCCGCACTACTCGACCCTCAAGTATGCCCACGACCGGCTGCTCAAAAAGGGGCTTTTCTCAAGCTCGTCGAGGCCGTTTTCAGAATTGCCCGGGCACGCGGCCTGATCGCCGAGCCGGTCGAAGCGGTGGTCGACGCCACCGGATTGGAAACCCGACACGCCTCGCGTGACTACGAGTGGCGCCGCGGGGATTCCCGCCGCCGCCAACGCGGCTGGCCCAAGCTGACCCTGGTTTGTGAGACCGCCAGCTATCTGCTGGCCGGGGCCGTGGTCAGTCCCGGCCCGAGTCAGGACTCGTCCCAGTTCGCGCCGGCCCTGAAACAAGCCTGTGACCAGGTGCTCATCGACCGGCTGCTGGCCGACGCCGCCTATGACGCCGAACACCATCACCGACTGGCCCGCGAGACCTTCGGCATTCGCTCGACCGTCATCGCGCTCAACCCACGCCGCTGGCGACGCTGGCCGAAGGGCCGTTACCGACGGCAGATGAAACGCCGCTTTGCCCGTCGGTTGTATGGTCATCGCTGGCACGTCGAGAGCGCGATTTCGCAGATGAAGCGGAAACTGGGAGCCGAGTTGCGGTCGACCTCCGGCCGCAGCCAAACGGAACAGAGCTTCTGGAAGTTCCTGACCCATGACAAGAGCCTCCTCAGGCGTGCCGCATGCCTTTTCCAACAGAGCACGTCGGGGTTTTAAACCCATGGAATGGCAACCGTTTTGAAACAGGGGGAGAGGGCATTCAACCAGGCAGGCATCGACGGTGTCTCCGTCCGCCTGCTCGTTTCGCAACGATCACCAGATCGGGTGCGGCCCACCCAGCGCGTCGGCGTCGCGTCGCTCCCAGCCCTGCCGCACCAGCGTCAGGCCGTAGGCGCAGTGCTCGAACTCCTCGCTGAGGCGTCGCAGCAGGCGAGCCGGCGGCCGGCCATCGGGCGGGCTCAGTTCCGAGGCGATGGCATACGACCGCTTGCCGGCAGCGCGGTAGTCGATCAGGCCGTCGGCCTTCGACAACCGCCGCAGCTTGCCGAGGCTCTCCGGAAACACGCCGGACCAGAAGAGCGTGTAGTCGCCGACGTGCTGGTGTACGCGGCGGCGATGCTCGGTTTCCGAAATGTCCGGGTCGGCCGCCGACAACGTCAGCATGTCGACCACCTGGTCGAGGCGCCGCCCGCGCGCGTCGCGCAGCGGGTGCAGTCGATCCGTATGAATGAAGTCGATCAGCAGATCGACCACATAATCGATCAGTTGCGGGTCGCAGAGCCCGAGGTGGCAGTGGAAGCTGTCCTCGGCCAGGCCGGCCAGGAAACGCCTCAGGGGGTGATCGTCGCGAATGCTCGGCTGCATGGCGCAACTCCGGGCGGATCAGGCCGCCCCGGTCACGGAAGATTCTTCGGCCGCTGTCGCGCGGAATCAAGTCTAAGATTGCCCGAGCGGCGGGCGCATCTACCGGCTCCGCAACGTCGTGTCGACCCGATTATCGGCCGGGCGCGTCGCGGGGCTGAACCGACCGAAGGTCGCGGCCGCCTGAAGGCTGAGGAAGGAACGCCCATTCGACTCGACGAACTCGACTACGACCTGCCACCCGATCGGATCGCGCAGCATCCCGTGACGCCGCGCGACGCGTCGCGACTGATGATCGTCGATCGTGCCGCTGGCACGATCCGGCACGCCTGCTTCCGCGACCTGCCCTCGTTCCTGCGTCACGGTGATCGCCTCGTGCTCAACCAGACACGCGTGATCCCCGCGCGCTTCGGCCTTCGGCGCCAGACAGGCGGACGCATCGGCGGGCTGTTCCTCAGCGAGTCGCGAACGGGTCGCTGGCGGGCGATGCTGGCGGGCGGCGGCCGGCTCAAGATCGGCGAGTCGCTGCAGCTCGAACGTGGGCGGCACACCTTGACGGTCGTGGAGGCCGTCGGCGACGGCGAGTTCGAACTGGAACTCGAACCCCCGGCGCCGGCGGCGCAGGTGCTCGCGGCCGTCGGTCGGGCGCCGCTCCCGCCGTATATCCGCCGCGACGCCGAGTCCGGCTACAGCGACGATCTGCGCGACAAGCTCGAGTACCAGACGGTCTATGCGCGCGAGCCGGGAGCCGTGGCCGCGCCGACGGCGGGACTGCACTTCACGCCGGAGCTGCTCGACCGGCTCGCGACCGGCGGGGTGGAGCGATCGTTCGTCACGCTGCACGTCGGGCGCGGCACCTTCCGGCCGGTAGCGGTCGACGATCTCACGGCGCATCCGATGCACGCGGAGTGGTACGAACTGCCGCGCGCCACGGTCGCGGAGCTGGCGACAGTCCGGGCGGCCGGTGGGCGCATCGTCGCGGTCGGCACAACCAGCGTGCGCGTGCTCGAGAGCTGCGCGTCCGACGCGGGCCTTCGCGCCGGCAGCGGATGGACCCGGCTCTTGATCCAGCCGCCGTACGAGTTCCGCGCTGTCGACGCGCTGATCACGAATTTCCACCTGCCGCGAAGCACGCTGTTGGCGCTGGTGTACGCATTCGGCGGCACGGGCTTGATCCGCCGCGCGTACGCCGACGCCATCGCCTCCGGCTATCGCTTCTACAGCTTCGGCGACGCGATGCTGATCGTGTAGGCCGACGCGCGGCAGGCGGGCGACGGATCATCCCCCGGCATCGAGCGGCGCGCTCACGGTCCGATCGCCAGGGCGCCGACCTCGCCGGTGCGGATGCGAACGCAGTCTTCGAGCGGCAGGATGAAGATCTTGCCGTCGCCCACGCGGCCGGCATCGCCCGAGCGGGCCCCGCGCACGATGGCCTCAACCGCGTCCTCAACGAAGGCCTCGTTGACCGCGATCTCCAGCTTCAGCTTGGGGACCAGACGCTCCTCGTACTGCTGGTCGCGATAGACCTCGACCGTGCCGTGCTGCCGGCCGCAGCCCAGCACTTCGCTGACGGTCATGAGGTAGACATCACACTCGGCCAGGCTTTGCTGCACGCTGTCGAGCTTCTCGGGGCGGATGATGGCGACGATCATCTTCATCGGCCGGCTCCTGCGGACTGCCTAGGCCTCGAGCCGCGCGCGTGCGCCCGGGCTGACGGATTTGAACAATGTCTCGAGTCGCTGACGCATCTGCTCGCGGTCGCCGCCGCGGAACCGGAAACGCGGTCCCCGGATGGTCGTCACCTGTGCGTACACCTGCTTGAAATCATCCGACGCACGGCGATCCGGCGCGCCGCACAGTTCTCGCCAACGGTTGACCAGCGTAGTCGGATCGACGCCGTCGATGGCGATCGTGAAGCGATTGCCGGGAACGGGAGGCGCCATGGCCGGCCGCGGCTCGGCCGACGTGACGACGGCCACCGGCTCGCCGGCGCCGAAGCCGTAGGCGCGTTCGCTGTGCTGCGACAGGTCTAGCCCGAGAATCTCCTCATCGCGCGTCGCCCGGATGCGGAACACGGCGTTGATGACGACCAGCAACGCCAGCGTGCCCAGCCCGCAGAACGCGCAGGTGGCCAGCACGCCCAGCGTCTGCTGCCACAGCAAGCGCGGGTGACCGTACAGCAGGCCCCCCGTCAGCCCGAGGGACAAGTCCTTGATGGCCGGATTCACCGTGGCCGTCGCAAAGACCCCGGTCAGCAGCGCTCCGAGCGTTCCGCCGACCATGTGCACGCCGACCACGTCGAGGGCGTCGTCATAGCCCAGCCGCGGCTTGAGCGACACGGCCAGGCAGCACACGGCCCCGCCAGCCGCGCCGATCGCGATCGATGCCATCGGAGTCACGAACCCCGCCCCGGGCGTAATCGCCACCAGCCCGGCGACCGCCCCGGAGGCCGCGCCGAGCAGGGTCGGTTTGCCGGTCTTGAGCGACTCCACCGCCAGCCACGCCAGCGCGGCGGCCGCGGCGGCGGTGTGGGTGTTGATGAACGCCACTGCCGCCAGGCCGTTCGAGCCCAGCGCGCTGCCGGCGTTGAATCCGAACCAGCCGACCCACAGCAGCGAGGCGCCGATGACCGTCAACGGCAGGTTATGCGGGACCATCGGTTCGTGGCCGTAGCCGATGCGCCGGCCGAGGTAAACGGCCGTCACCAGGGCCGAGATGCCGCTGGCCACGTGCACGACAGTCCCGCCGGCGAAATCGAGCGCGCCGAGCTGCGAGGCGATCCAGCCGCCGCCCCACACCCAGTGGACCATCGGGCAATAGATGACGACCGACCAAAGCAGCATGAAGGCGGCGAAGGCCGGGAAGCGCATCCGCTCGGCAAACGCGCCGGAGATCAGCGCCGGGGTGATGACGGCGAACGTGGCCTGGTAGGCCACGAACAGCGCGTGCGGGATCGTGGGCGCGAGCGGGCTGGCGGTGCCCAGCACACCGCGCAGTCCGAGATGCTCCAGCCCGCCCCAGAGCCAGTTGCCGCCCGAACCGAACGAGAGCGTGTAGCCAATCGCCACCCAGACTACCGAAATCAGCCCGGCGCAGAAGAAGCTGTGCATCAAAGTCGAGAGGACGTTCTTGGCGCGTACCAATCCGCCGTAGAAGAGCGCCAACCCGGGGATGGTCATCATCAGCACAAGAGCGGTGCTGGTGAGCATCCATGCGGTGTCGCCCGTGTCGATCGCAGGCGATGCGGCAGGCGCCTGAGCGCGGGCGTCGGACGAGACAACCAGGGCCACCGCGGCCACGAACATCAGACGTCGCAGCCGCATCGGCGCGTCGAGGTTCACCATCGGATCTACCACTCCGATCCGCCGCCCGTGTTTGACGGAACGCACGGCAAGGCAATAAAACGTTTTATCATCGGCATTTGAATGCTGATCACTTGCCTCGCCGGACTGGCGACTGCGGTCCGCCCGACGCTCGGCTTTCGCCTGCGTGATCTTTCTTCGGCCATTTCGCGTTCCCGTCCCAATGCCGGCTGCGGGAGACCATGCCGGCGGATATGGGACCGCCCGCGCTCGTAAAAGACGGCCGTCGCGGCGCCATAGAATCCATGGGGTGCAGGCACCCCTTCGGGGAGGGAGCGTCATGGCAAACGCATTGCCGCTCGAGGCGTTCAATTCGGTGCTGGATGACTCGCTGGCGGATCGCGAGCGCCGCAGGTTGGTCGCGGTCAGAGCCGCGATCCATGCAAGAGCGTTGGCCGCGGCGCAACGCGGGCCGGTGACGGCGGCGCGGCGCGAGGCGCTCGTGCGGGCGGCCCGTCGCGCCGGGCTGGACGACTTCGAAGCTCGACTCCTGATTTCAAGCGGAGAGTATCGCGCCGGCGTGCGGGTGACCTCGACCGGCACGGTGCTGCGACTGGTCCACCCGGACTAGACCCGCAGCGCGGCGCGGCGATTGCCGGTTCCGCGGGCGACTCGTATCCTCTTTCCACAATGGTCGATGTCGTCTGGCTGCCGAGTCCGCAGGAGATGCTGCGCCGCCGGCTGGTGATCCTCAGCCTGGCGCTGGGCAGCACCTTCGGAGCGGCGTTCAGCATCAGCCACGCGCGCGGGCGGCCGCTGCCGCTCGGTCCGCGCGTCGTCCCGAAGGACTGGCCCATCGCGCTGCACCTGCCCGCCGACTGGACGCACGAGATCAAGGAGAGTGACGAATGGTCGGGTGAGATGGTCGCGCGCCCCCGCGACCCAACGCCGCCGATGCGTCTCATCGTTGAACATTCGCGCCGCTTCATGGGCCGCATGCCCATGTCCGTGGCATCCCAGTATTTCGAACGCGAATTCCCCGGGTTGAGCGAGTCACGCGCCGAGCCGATTGCATTCGGGCCGACCACGGGCACGCTGGTATACGGGCGCACGCACGCGCTGCACGGCGCGATCGGCATATCGCTGGCGACGGCGTCGTTGCCGGACGGCCCGTCGGTGGTTCTGGCCCTGGTCAGCGACGGTCCGACCGGGGCGCGGCTGCGGAACACGCTGCGAGCCATCGCTCAGTCGGTCGAGTTCGTGTCGCCGGCGCTCTCGCGCAGCCTGCCGCCGACGGCCGCCGCGGTCGGTCTGGACGTGCCGGTTCCGGATGGCGCGTGGTTCGTGGCATCCGATTCGCCGCACCGTGCCGCGCACGCCTTCATCAGCGACGCGAATCAGCCGGGCACGTGGGAAGTGTCGGTCTGGCGATCGGCGAGTCCGCGCCCGCGCCGCCTGGAGGACCTGGTATCCGACGCGCTGCTCTCGGGCGGGCTTGAGATGTCGCTCGAAGAGCCGCCGACTGTGGAGAACATTGCCGGCCGAAGCGTCGCGTGGGCGCAGCGCTGTCATGGCTCGCTTTGTCGGGTGACGTTCGCGGTCGACCTGGGGGGCGATGCGGTTGGCATGATGGCCGGCTCGTGCGATGCGGTCGCGGCCGACGCGCTGCGGGCCGTCTGTCGCGACGTGGCGGCTCGCATGCGGCCCGTGGGTGACGGCGGCTACAACGTCGCCACCGCGCTGCGACTCGGAGGCGACCTGGTGCGCTCGGTTCGCCAGCAGGGATTGGCGGCGTGGTGTTTGAATGCGGATGATGACGACTGGATGCTTTACACGCGCCACGGCGAACCGTGCGGTTACCTGCGGACCGTGCGACTGCGCAACTCGGACGGTCGAGACCCCGGCTGCCGGGTCGGGCGTTACGCGGAAATCCGATACGAGTCGCGCATCCGCGTGAAGGTGCGCTGGGACTGGCGGTTCGACGCGGACGGCCTCGGCTTCGAAACCACGGCGAAATCACAGCATGAGGTCGGCGACGAGACGCGCCTGCTTTCCGTGACGGCCGTTCGAGCCGCGGGATCGGGGAGCATCGCCGTTCGGACGCAGCCGACATCGGCCAGCCAGGAGCGCCGGCTCGACGTGCTTGACGCGTTCGTGCCCGACCCGATGGAGGACGCGGTGCTTGCGCGACTGGCCGATCTGTCGCCCGGGCAGCACGTGCTGTTGCAGATGTCGGCCGCGACCATGCGATCCGCCTTCTTCGTTCATGCCTGGACCGAGCCGGGCCGAGGTACGACTCGCCGGGTCTGGATCCAGTCGGACCACGAGCCGGAGCGCACGCTCTTTCAGATCGACGCCGATGGTCGGACCCGGCGGATCACTTATGAACGCGGCGTTGATTTTCGTCGGAGCAGCGAGGACGAGGTCGGGCGGCGGCTGCGGTGGTACGAACCCGAAGACCCTGCCGGAGACGAGTCATGACATCGACCGCGACGTGTCTGCTGCTCCTGTGGGCGTCGGCGGGCCAGACCACCCCGCCGGCGGGCGACCGGCTGTCCGCGCCGATCGTCGACGGCAATTTCGGCTTCTCGATTCGCCCGCCAAAATACTGGATGGTCGACCGGCAGCGCAAGGGAAATCCGGCCGGCCTTACGGTGCTGCGGCTCTACCGCGAGTTGAGCCTGGGGGTGCGCTTCGAATTCAGCCTGCGCGTCAACATGCCCGAGCGGCCACTCACGGTCGATGCGGCGCTCGACGAGTTGTGCAGCGCCCTCACCGTCGACATGAAAAACGTGCAGTTCGCCGAGCGCGGCAAGCGCTCCGTCGACGGCCGGCCGGGCGCCTCGGTGTCGGCGACTTTCGAGCTGGACGAGATTCGCACGGCGCTGCTCGTGATCGTCGTGCAGGCGCGCCCGCAGCAGTTTTTCCTGTTCCTCTTCAGCGGGCCGGCCATTTCGCTCCCGGCCGTCGAGCCGCTGTTCAAGGAGACGGTGGACTCGTTTCGCATCCTTGGAAGCGCGGAGAGCGACCGGAAGATCGATCGCGCGCTGGCCGAGGGCGCCGACTGGGTTCAGAGTCTGTCGGCCAAGGATCTGGGCGAGATCAAACCGCTCGAAACCTGGCTGGGGGTCTATCGCGGCAAGTCGTTGGTGGGGTTCATGCAGGTTATCAGCGCGCGGGCACAGGAGGCGCGGCGCGAGGGCGTCGGCGTCCGCGAGCAGGGCTGGGTGTTCGAGGCGGACGGCACTGCGCGGCGGACGTTTAACGAAATGTTTGTGACGTTTGACCGCCAGTTCGAGCGCTGGAAATTCACGACCCTCGCGTGGACAAAGCGTGGCCCGCGGGACGCCACCGGCGACGTCAACGTTGGCATCGAGGAGGGCTTGCTGCAATCCGGCCAGCTATTCACGTCCCAGCGTTACGGCTCCGCGGCCGCCGTCGAGTCCAACCCGGCGATCAAGGCGCCGCCGACCTACTGCCCCCGGGCGCTGCGCCGCGTCCTGCCGCAGCTCGTGGAGCGACTGGATGAGGCCCGCCTGATTGGCGTGCATGAGTTCGACCACACCGTGCGCGGCCTGTCGGTGACGACGATCGAAACCGGGGGCACGGCTCGCTCGGCCAAGACCGACTCGAACGCGATCTTCTACCGGATCCGGGAACGCGAAGGGCTGTTCGGCACGCCGACCGACGTGTTCGTCACGCCGGCCGGCCGGCCGGTAAAGGTGGCCGGTCCGGAGCTGGTGCTGCGGATCATGCGTCGCGAGGACCTCGAGAAGATATTCGCGAAGCGGGTGGACGACACCGAGCGGGCGATCGCCGAGGTCGACCGCGAGTATGCCCGCATGTACGAGCGGTTCGCGTCAAAGTCCGGTACGCTGAGCTACAAGGCGGCGCCGTCCGGCAGCGAGCCGGTACCCGACTCGCCTTAGGCGCTGACGCGCCGTGGCAGCGGCCGTCCCTCCGGGCTGGGCGCCGTCTGCCCGGAATGGTCCGCCATTGATCGGTAAGATCGTGCGGGCCGGTGGGTCATCCTGGTCCGGATTCGCGAGCGTTCTGATGGCGCCTTGGGCCGTTCGCATCAGCCGAATCGCGCCGGGGGCAGCGCGGCTGCTGGCCTACGACCGCGCGTGGCTCCGGCCGGACCTCGTGGCGGGGTTGTCCGTTGCCGCGGTGGCTTTGCCGGTCGGCATCGCGTACGCCGACCTGGCGCGCGTCCCGGCCGTCGTCGGCATTTATTCCGCCATTCTTCCGCTGCTGGCATACGCGATCTTTGGATCGTCGCGCCAACTGATCATCGGACCGGACGCGTCCACCTGCTTCATGGTAGCCTCGAGCCTGACCGCGATCGCCGCTCCGGGGGACGAGCGGTACCTTTCGCTGCTGGTTGCGCTGACCTTGATGACCGGGGTCATGTACGTGCTGGCGGGCGTGGCACGCTTCGGGTTCATCGCCAACTTTCTCTCGAAGCCGATCCTCGTCGGGTACCTGAACGGCGTGGCTCTTGTGATCCTGCTCAGCCAGCTCCCGAAGTTGTGCGGCTATACCAGCGCGGCCGCCGGCTGCTTCGGCATGTTCCGGGAGTTCGTGCTTCATATTCGAGCGGTGCATCCGCCCACGCTGGCGCTGGCGATCGCGGCGATCGTGGTGCTGGCGGGGCTGCGCCGATGGGCGCCGCGCGTTCCCGGCGCGCTGGTCGTCACGGCGCTGGGGATCGCGGCCGTGGAATGGCTCGATCTCGGACCGCGCGGCGCACGGCTGCTCGGTCCGGTGCCTGCGGGACTGCCGACTCTGCGCTGGCCGGACCTGGATCCCTCGAATCTGACGCTTCTGCTGCGGGACGCCGCGGGCATCACACTGGTCAGCTTCACCAGCGGCGTGCTGACAGCCAAGAGCTTCGCCGGGCGCGGGCGCTACACGATTGACGCCAACCAGGAGTTGATCGCGTTCGGGGCCTCCAATCTCGCGTCGGGGCTTGCCCAGGGCTTTCCGGTCACGGGCGCCGATTCTCGCACGGCCGTCAACTACGCGATGGGCGGCCGGACACAGTTGGTCGGCGTGGTGGCGGCGATCACGATGCTGCTGTTCCTCCTGTTCCTGACGGCGCCGCTGGCGAGCCTGCCGATTGCCGTGCTCGGGGGCGTCATCGCGGTGTCGGCGATGAATCTGTTCGATCTCTCATCGCTCCGCGACCTGGCTGTTGCCAGTCAGCGTGAGCTGGCATTGTCGCTGACAACGACCATCGGCGTGCTGACATTCGGCGTTCTGCCGGGCGTCCTGCTGGCGGTGGCGCTGACACTGATCTGGCTGCTGGCAGTTGCGGCGCGGCCGTCCGACGCAACGCTCGGTCGAGTTCCGGGCGATCGCGGGTACCACAGCACGACCGATTATCCGGAAGCCGAGACCGTCCCCGGGCTGCTGCTCTTTCGATTTGACGCCAGCCTCGTGTTCTTCAATATGGAGCGCTTCAGGGAACGCGTGCTGCAGGTGATCGAGCGGTCGCAGACGCCGGTTGAGTGGATCGTGGTTGACGCCAGCCCGGTGAGCGTGATCGACTATACGGCCTTGCGGGTGCTGGATGAACTGCGGGCGGAACTGGCTGCTCGCGGCATCCGGCTGCACTTCGCCCACGCGCGGCGCACTCTGACCCGGTTCTTCCGGGGCGATTGGCTCGCCCGCCGCACGAGAGACATGGAGACGGTCGTCTTTCCCTCGCTCGCCACGGCGGTGCAGGCGTTCGCGAATCGCGGGCAGGCGGGCGGCGGAATCAACGCGGGCTGAATCGACCGGGGTGCGGACCGGGTCGGAACGTTCCGGCGTCGCTACAATTCGCGGTTATGTCGACTGCCGAGGGCACTACGCAGGCGTGGGATCGCCGGACCCTGGACGATCCGCACGGTCAGCCCGACAAGGCCGATCGTGTCCGCGCCATGTTCGACGCGATTGCGCCGACCTATGAGCGCGTCAACCAGATCACGTCCCTCGGTCGCGATCGACACTGGCGTCGGAAGGCCGTTTCGTTGGCGAGCGTCTGGCCCGATGATCGCGTCCTCGACGTGGCTTGCGGAACGGGCGATCTGGCGCGGGCGTTCGCGGCCGCCGGTCCGCGCGGCGTGGTGGGAGCCGACTTCGCGCACAACATGTTGTCGCTGGCGGCCGGTCGCGGTGACCGCGGTCTGACGTGGTGCCGCGCCGATGCGCTGGCACTGCCCTTCGCGGACGAGTCATTCACGATCGTCAGCTCCGCATTCGGCGTCCGGAACTTCCAGGATCTGTCGCGCGGCCTGAGCGAGATGTATCGCGTGCTCGCGCCCGGCGGTCGGGTGGTGGTGCTGGAGTTCGGCCTTCCGAAGTCGTCCTGGCTGCGTTCGACCTACCAGTTCTACTTTCGGCGCGTGTTGCCGCGCCTGGCGCGGCTGATCAGCGGTGATCAGAGCGGTGCTTATGATTACCTGCCGCGATCGGTGGCGACGTTTCTGGATGCGGACGAGATGGTTCGCGTGTTGCGCGGCGTCGGGTTCCACCCGGTCGAGGCCCGGCCCCTGACACTGGGCGTGGCGATTGCGTTCGTGGCGTACAAGCCGCGCCGCGCCGCGGGCGCCCGGCCCGGATGACTTGCACGATGCAGCGTCTCGATCTCTATCGGCGTCCGTCGCAGCAAGAGCCGTGGCTCGACGTCTGGTCGCGAACCGCGCCGAAGTACCGCCGTCGAGCCGTGGCGCTGTTGACGGTGACGCTGCTGCTCTTCGCCGGTCTGTGCATCTTCACCTACTGGCTGCGGACCGGCTCCTGGGCGCCGTGGATCAGCGCCGACTACTGGGGCCTGATGTATCGCTCGCTCAACCCGATCGGCGGCGACCAGATCACACTCGTCGATTTTCTCGTGTTTCCGATCAGCATCGAGCAGGTGCCGATCCAGATCGTCATCATGGGCCTGCTGCTGGCGTCACTGGCGTCCATTCCGATCCTCGTCGGCATCCTGTATCGCTTTCCCTTCTCGCTCATCTGCTGCGCGATGATCGCCCTGCTGGCTGCCATGCCCTGGTTCGGGCTGACCATCGCCGCCGGCTGTTTCCTGGCCTCGGGTCGGCCGTTGAGGCTGCGCTTCCGGTACGCCGGGGCGATCCTGGGCCTGTTGCCGGTGGTGATGTACTTCGTGATGGCCACTCGCCGGCCATCGGCGTCGATCGCGCCGATCACGCCCTACGGGTTCAAGGTGTACCTGCCGTGGGTGCTGGCGGTTCTGGGCTCATGCGTGATCTGCGGCGTGGCGCTGTGGCTGGCATGGATGATCAACTATCGCCCGGGCGGGATTGCGCCGGTGCTGGCGGTGCTCTTCGCGATTCCGGTCATCCTGTTCTTCTCGCAGGTCGGCCGCGACGAACTGGAGTACCGCCTGATCGAGCACCGGCTCGGTCCCGGCAGCGGGCTGGTGTTTGTGAACCGCGACCTGACGCGCAGCGAGGCGCGCGACGCCGAGAGCCTATGGCGGCGCTCCCGGGGCGCCATGTTCGCAACCATTCTGCGCGGTCGCATCGAGGAAGTAACCGACGCCGCCTATAACCAGCTCGCACTGGACCGGGCAACCATCGAGAGCGCGTGCGACGAGTTCCTCGACTACTTCCCGACTTCCAAGTATGTGCCATGCGTCCTGTACATCAAGGCCCGAGCGCTCGACCAGCGCATCGCCGCCGCGCCGCTGGAGCGCGAGAGCCGAATCCAGCATGTGTCCGACGTGCCCTGCGAGCCCTCGCGATCGTCGTGGGAGCTGCTGGCGACGCGCTTCCCCGGCAGCGATCCGGCCGCGGTGGCTCTCAACCGGCTGGCCGTGTTCGAGCTGCGCGAAGGCAATGTGCAGGCGGCGCAGCGCCGCCTGCGGGCGCTGATCGATCACTACGACCAGACTGGAACAACGACGCAGCCGGCGGCTCCGCGCCCGTCGCGCTCGCTGGTGTCAGGACCAGCGCCCTGGGAGACGCTCGGAATCGACATCACGGCCGAAGCCCGCCGCGCGCGGCGGTTGCTGGAACTGATCACCTGCTGCGGCGACGAATCGCCGGTGCCGTTCAACGCCCTCGATCCCGACGGGCCGGCGTCGCGCCAGCCGCTGACCCACCCGCTGGCGGCGCTCATGCAGCTCGATCCGCATCATCCCAGCTATGCCGACAATCTGCGGATCGTGATCGATGCCTTCCCGTGGTCCGCGCTGCGACCGGTGCTGGACGCGCGTCTGGCCATGCAGGAGTCGTCGCCGTTGCGGCAGATCGAGCTGCTGGACTCGGTCGAGCGCCTGTTTGCCGGGCAGCGCGCCTGCGCCGAGGCCATGATGTGGCGGGCGTCGACGCTCAAGGAACTGGGCCGGTTCACCGAGGCGGCCCGCGTTTATCGTCGGGTCGGCGAGGACTACCCTGATTCCTGGTGGGCGACCGAGGCGCGCCAGAGACTGGCGATGCTCGCGCCGCTGACGCTGGCGGGTTGACGGGCGCAGGGAACGACATGGGTACGGAACATCGCAGGCAGATCGTCGTGGGCGTGACCGGCGCCAGTGGAGCATGGTACGCGCGCAGGCTGATCGAGTGCCTCGCAGCGGGCGGCGCCGACGTGCACGTGATCGTCTCGCCGCACGGCAAGCAGCTCTTCGCCGACGAACTCGACCTGCGCTCGCTGACGCCGCTGACGCTGGCCGGCGGGCATGCCGAGCGGGTGCGCATGTACGGCTACCACGACGTCGGCAGCCGGCTGGCATCCGGGTCGTTTCTGACCGATGCGATGATCATCTGCCCGTGCAGCAGCAACACGCTGGGGGACGTCGCCGCCGGCACCGGGGCGAACCTCATCACGCGCGCCGCCCACGTGCATCTCAAGGAGTGCCGGCGACTGGTGGTCGTGCCGCGCGAGATGCCGTTGTCGCGAATCGAAATCGAAAACATGCTGCGGATCAGCCAGGCCGGCGGCATTCTGTGCCCAGCCGCGCCGGGGTTCTACATGATGCCGAAGAGCGTCGCCGACCTGGTCGACTTCGTGGTTGGAAAGCTGCTGGATCTCGTCGGGGTACGGCATGAGCTGCGCACGCGCTGGATGGGCCCGGGCGACACGCCGGGCGGCGGACAGGCGGACTGATCGGCGGATACGCCGTCAGACGGTCATCGAGCGAACGACTAGAGCCGGCGCCTTCGCGCGGGACGGAATCGACCGCCCAGCGTGGCCGGCGCCGAACGCGCGGGCGCCGGGGCGGCCGCGGAGGGGGTGTCGCGCTCGCCCGGCGCCGACGAGGACGGCGACGGAACCGGGCCGATCGGCGCCATCGGTCCGTCGCGCGGGGGCGGTGAAGGCTCGAAGCCGTCGAGCTTGAGCGGCGTCAGCTCCTTGTTGATGAGCATCTCGATGCGGGTCAGCTCGTGACCCTGTTCGCGCGTCACCAGGGTCAACGCCCGGCCGATCGTCCCCATGCGGGCGGTGCGGCCGATGCGATGGACGTACACCTCGGGATCGTGCGGGACGTCGTAGTTGACGATGTGCGTCACGGCCGTGACGTCGATGCCGCGTGACGCGAGGTCGGTAGCAACGAGCACCGGAATCTGATGGCGGCGGAATCGCTCCATCACCTTCTCGCGCTTCTGCTGCACGAGGTCGCCGTGGATCTCCTTGGCCTCGATGCCGTCGGCAACCAGCCGCTTGGCAAGCCGCCGCGCGGCGTGCTTCGTGTTGGTGAAGACGATCATGAGGCGCGGCCGCTCGACCCTGAGCAGCGTTCGGAGCAGCCGGTACTTGTCCCACGGTTCAACCGGGCAGTAGAACTGCTCGACGGATTCGACCGTGAGATTGTCGCCGGCGACGTTGACCTCCTGCGGGTCCTTCATGTGCTGGCGGGCCAGCGACTTGATCTCGTCGCTCAGGGTGGCCGAGACGAAGATCGTCTGGTGGGGCTGCGGGAAGCGCGACAGGATCTTGCGGATGTCGTCGCGGAAGCCGATGTCGAGCATCCGGTCCACTTCGTCGAGCACGATGAAGCGCACCGCGTCGGTGCCCAGTGCGCCGCGGCCGAGCAGGTCGAGCACGCGCCCCGGCGTGCCGACAGCCACGTGCGGCTTGCGGCCGAGCTGATGGAGTTGTTGGCGCAGTCCATGTCCGCCGTACACCGGCACGCAGTGGATCGGCCGCTGCTTGGCGAACCGTCGCATATCGCCGACGACCTGGGCGGCCAGCTCGCGCGTCGGGCACAGCACCAGCGCCTGCAGGGCCAATTCCGGATCCACGAGCTGGATGATCGGCAGACCGAACGCCGCCGTCTTGCCCGTTCCGGTCTGGGCCTGCCCGAGCACGTCGCGCCCGGCCAGGACCAACGGGATCATGGCTTTCTGGATGTCGGTCGGATTCTCGAACTTCAGCGCGGCCAGGGCCTCGAGAACGGGAGTCTCGAGTCCCAGAGCCGCGAAGGACTGCGGTAGTACGACGTGCTTCTGCATCGGACCCTTCTGAGCGCGACCCGCCGCCGGACCTCGACTCCTGGTCCGCGCGAACAAACAGGAATAGCGGCTGCTGGCGCCGGACACCGCAGCGGCGACGCGGGTGCACGCCACGTTGTCAGCGCCGGGCAAACCGGGCCGGCTGACAGCGCGTCGATTATACTGGGGACTGATTGGGCCCGCGACCCTGGACGGCGCGGACGGCTGCCGTCGGCGCCGGGGCGGTCCCCCAGGGAATTCGGTGACTTTATGGCGGCTTTCGAGCGACACGTCTTCGTTTGCACCAACGTCCGGGAGGCAGGGCATCCGCGCGGTTGCTGCGCGGCGCGCGAGTCGTCGCGGGTACGCGAGCTGCTGAAGGCCGAGATCGAACGTCGCGGGTTGAAGCGGCGAGTTCGCGTGAACCAGTCCGGCTGCCTTGACCAGTGCGAGCACGGCGTCACCATCGTGGTCTACCCCGAGGGCGTGTGGTACGGCTTCGTCCGGCCGGAGGATGCGGCTGAGATCGTAGAGCGACACCTCGTGGGTGGCACGCCGGTCGAACGACTGCGCCTTCCTGAAGGCTGCGTGAACACCGAGCGGTGCCCGCATCGCGGCGGCGCCGTGCAGCTTGGCCTTCCAGATCGATCCGCGGGCCGGTAAGTGTCACCAGCCGACCTTCCGAACCTTCCTGACGCAATCGCACCAAGTCTCGGGTCATTCCTGCCGCGATATTGGGACGCGCGCCGACGCGGGTGGTTTGGAGCCGCCATGCCGGTTTGATATGATAAGTTGGCTCGCTTCGACGTCTTCGGACCGGGGGAAGGAACCGGACATGAAGCTTTCGCTTACGCTGCCCGCGAGTTTCGGATTCTATCTCCTGATCACCACCGGCGCCGCCGCCGGCGAGTCGCTGCCGTACTTCGATATCCGGCTCGACTCGGAAGGCCGGCCGACGGCGGAAGTCGTCGCCGCGCGGAACGCGGCCCGTCCGCAGACGGGGGCGACGCTGCGCGACCAGACCGTTGACCTCCTCAAACAGCGCGTCCACGGCGTGCAGGTCGACGACGATCAGCTCTTCGGGACGCCGCACTTCGTCTCATCGACGTCGTCGCTACTGACCGGCCCGCGCCGCGCCGGCGCGTGGACCGCTCGCCAAGTGGCGCGGGAGTTCGTCTCCGCCCATCGGCCGCTGTTTGAGATTCTGCCTTCTGAACTGGATGCGGCCCGCATCGATCGCGAGATCGTAACGCCGCACAACGGCGTGTCGCATCTGATCTTCCAGCAGCAGATCGGCGGCATCGATCTGTTCGGCTGCGAGCTGCGCGCCAACGTGTCGCGCAACGGCGAATTGATCAACGTATCGAGCACGATGCTTCCGCGGCCGGCGGGCGACTTCCAGCCCGCCGCGCCGACGCTGTCGGCACTGGATGCAATTCGGGCCGCCGCAGCGAACATCGGCATCACGATGACCGCCGACCCGCAGCCGGCCGGCGATGAGCAGGGCGTCACGCGGAAGCGGACATGGATCAACACGCCAGACTTCCGCGCCGATGAGCCCATCGCCAGTGAGCTGGTCTACTTCCCGCGCACGCGCAGCGATATCCGCCCGGCCTGGAGCGTCCTGATCCCCGAAATCGGCATCGGCAACACGTACGAGATGATCGTCGACGCGACGAACGGGCAGGTGCTCCGCCGCTGGAACCGGCTGCACGAAGCCACGACCGAGCCGATGACGTTTCGGGTCTATACGAGCGACAGCCCGGCGCCGTACACGCCCGGTCCGAGCACGCCGGACGGCTCGCAGGCCCCGTTCGTGCTACAGCAGGACATCACCGTTAATCCCGGCGACATCTCGGCCATCAATCCGGACGGCTGGATCAACGACGGCGTCAACGAAACGCAGGGCAACAACGTCGATGCCCACCTCGACCTCGATGCGAACAACGTTCCCGATGTGCCGCGCCCGTCGGGGACTCCGTACCGGCAGTTCCTGTTCACGCATGATCCGAACCAGGCGCCGTCGGTGACCGACAACCGCAACGCGGCCGTCACACAGCTCTTTTACCTGTGCAACGTTTACCACGACCGCCTCTGGCTGATGGGATTCAACGAGGCATCCAAGAACTTCCAGGTGAACAACTTCGGCCGCGGCGGCGTGGGCAACGATCGAGTTCAGGCCGACGCGCAGGACGGCTCCGGCACCAACAATGCCAACTTCAGCACAAGCGGGACGGACGGCTCGAGCGCCCGCGTGCAGATGTACATTTTCACCGGCCCGAACCCCGATCGCGACGGCGACCTGGATGCCGAAATCGTCTACCACGAACTGTCGCACGGTCTCTCGATTCGACTGTCGAACGGAACCGTCAGCGGCGCGCAGGCCGGCGGCATGGGCGAAGGATGGGGCGACTTCTTCGGCGTGTGTCTGAACGCCGAGCCTGGCGATGATCCGAACGGCGTTTATGCGACCGGCGGTCATACGACCTATCAGATGTGGGGCGCCGGCTACGTGACGAATTACTACTTCGGCATCCGTCGGTATCCCTACAGCACCGACCTGAACAAGAGCCCGCTGACCTACGCCGACGCCGACCCGGCGCAGCTGGTCTATCCACCGGGCGTGCCGCGGAATACCAACATTACGACGGGCGCAAGCTCGGTCCACAATGTCGGGGAAATCTGGTGCAATACGCTGCTCGAGTGCCGCGCCAACATGTGGGCGACCGACGGGTTCGCGGCCAATCAGACGATCATGCAACTGGTGGTTGACGGCATGAAGCTGATGCCGTCCCAGCCGAACATGCTTCAGGCTCGGAACGCGATCCTCCAGGCTGACCAGGTCAACAACGGCGGCGCGAACCTCGGCGCGCTGTGGCAGGGTTTCGCCAAGCGCGGCATGGGCCTCAACGCCACCTCGCCGGCGGGTTCGACTTCCAGCGGCATCGTCGAGTCGTTCGTCGTGCCGGTGCTGCTCACGTTCAACTACCCCGGCGGCGTGCCTTCGCAACTCCAGCCCGGACAATCGACCTCGTTCCAGGTGATCGTCAGCGGGCAGGGCGGCACGGTGCCCGTGTCCGGCAGCGGGATGCTGCATTACTCGATCAACGGTGCCCCCTTCACGGCCGTCGCGATGACCGAGAACGGACCGAACGACTACACCGCCACGCTGCCGGCGGGAGTCTGCTTTGATCGCTTCCGCTTCTACGTGAGCAGCGACTCGAATTTCGGCTCGGCCACCGATCCGTCGAGCGCGCCGACCAGCTCCCGCTCGGCGCAGGTCTTCACCGCCTCGGTGACTCCGTTCGCGGATGACGTGGAGATCGACCGCGGCTGGTCGCTGGGCCTCCCCGGCGACACCGCCACCACCGGCCAGTGGGTCCGAGGCGATCCGATCGGCACAGCCGCGCAGCCCGAAAACTCGGTCTCTCCGGTGAACTGCTTTTTCACCGGTCAGGGTTCGCCCGGCGGTGCGCTGGGCGAGGCGGATGTCGACGGAGGATTCACCACTCTGCGGACGCCCCCGATCGACATGTCGGCTCCGGGCGAATATGTCGTCTCCTACTGGCGCTGGTACTCGAACGACACGGGCGCTGCGCCGAACACCGACACGTTCCGCGTCGACATCAGCAACAACGGCGGCGCGACCTGGGTCAACGCCGAGACCATCGGCGCGGGCTTCGGCGGCGAACGCAGCGGCGGCTGGTACTACAAGGAGTGGCGACCGGCTGACTTCCTGCCGCTGACCGCGAACATGCGCGTGCGCTTCGTTGCCGATGACAACCCCAGCGACGGCTCCGGTTCGCTGATCGAGGCCGCGATCGACGACTTCGTCGTCACCCGGCGCGACTGTGAGATCCCGGTCGTCTGCATGCGCGGTGACGTGAACGACGACGGGTTCGTGGATGGCCTGGACATCCAGCGATTCGTGGCCGTGCTGCTCAACGGCGGCGGAACGCCGGTGGAGATCTGCGCCGGCGATCTCGACGCGCCGGCGAATCTGGCCATCGACCCCAATGACGTGCCGGCGTTCGTCAACTGCCTGCTCGGCGGCGGGTGCTGATCCGCTCGACAAGCTGCGTGCTTCGCATATGAAGGCCTGGTGGCGGGCTCGCCACCAGGCGCGAGAGGTTCTCCGGAACCCGTCATCCGTGGCTGGCGTGCCGGCACCAGGGCAGATACGGCGCCAATCCCAGACTGTGCAGCCCGACGCCAACCGGGCCTGATGAACTGAGCTCCATCGATCGTCTCATCGAGCGCGGAACGCCAACAGCCGCAAGCCGTTGGCAACCACGAGCAGCGTGCTGCCCTCGTGCCCGACCACCCCGAGCGGCAGAGGCAGCGAGAAGCCGAACGTGCTCACGATCAGCACGATGATGACCGCCAGCGCGAAGCAGATGTTCTGCCAGACGATCCGCCGGCTGCGACGCGCCAGTTCCAGCGCGTAGGGGATCCGCCCCAGGTCGTCGGACATCAGCACCAGGTCGGCGGTCTCGAGTGCCACGTCGGACCCCGCCGCGCCCATCGCCGCGCCCACGTTCGCGACCGCCAGCGCGGGGGCGTCGTTGACGCCGTCGCCGACCATCAGCACCGCGCCGTACCGCTCTCGCAGCCGCCTGACGGCATCGACCTTTTCTTCGGGCAGCAGGTCGGCCAGGTACTCGTCGACGCCGGTCTGACGGGCGACCTCGGCGGCCACGTCGGGGTTGTCCCCGGTCAGCATGATGACCCGCTGTACGCCCAGCTCGCGCAGCCGGCGGACGCACGCGGCGGCGTCGTCACGAACCGTGTCGGCGACCGCGATCAGGCCGAGCCAGCCGCCGGACACCTCATGAGTGCCGATCGAGCCGCGCCGCTCCAACTCTCGATGCAGTACGAGCACTGTCTTGCCCTGACGCTCGAGCTCGGCCTTGCGGGCCAGCAGATCTTCCGGCACCGACTCGCCATGCTCGCGATACATCCGCTCGCCGCCGATCCACAGCAGGAACCCGTCGGCGCGGGCGTGCACGCCGCGCCCGGGAAGGTTCTTGAAGTCGCTCAGGTCCGGGATGCGCAGGCCGCGGGCCCGCGCGGCCGAGAGAATGGCGTGCGAGATCGGATGCTCCGAACGCGACTCGAGCGCGGCCGCCGCCGCCAGCACGCCGTCCGCGTCGATGCCGGGTGCGGTTCGCTCAGCCGTCACGACGTCGGTGACGCGCAGCCGCCCGTGTGTCAGCGTGCCGGTCTTGTCGAAGGCGACCACGCGCGTCTCGGCCAGGTTCTCGAGGTGGGCACCGCCCTTGAACAGCACGCCGCGCCGAGCGCCGTTGGCGATGGCCGACAGGATCGATGCCGGCGTCGAGATGACCAGGGCGCATGGCGACGCTACCACCAGCAGGACCATGGCGCGGTAGAACGAGTCGGCGAACGGGTGCCGGAGCAGCAGCACCGGAACCGCGATGGCCAGCGCCGACGCCATCACGACGCCGACGGCATAGAACGACTCGAAGGTGTCGAGGAATCGCTGCGTGCGGGCCTTCTGTGACTGGGCCGACTCGACCAGTTGGGTGATGCGCGCCAGGGTCGAATCGCTCGCGGCCCGCGTCAGCTCGACTTCGAGCGCGCCCTCGCCGTTGATGGAGCCTGCGAACACGGGCTCCCCGGGGCCCTTCTCGACCGGGACCGACTCGCCGGTGATCGACGCCTCGTTCAGATCGGAGAGCCCGAGCCGCACCACGCCGTCAGCGGCCAGCATCTCCCCCGGCCGGACGATCATGATGTCGCCTGCCCGCAGGGACTCGATCGGGACGCGGCTCTCAATTCCGTCCCGCCGCACGCAGGCCTGCGTCGGCCGCAGTTTGAGCAGGCCGGAGATGGCGTCGCGCGATCGCTGCATGGCGTAGTCCTGCAGCGTGTTGGAGAGCGAGAACAGGAACAGCAGCGTCGTGCCCTCGTGCCAACGGTCAATGGCGGCCGCGCCGAGGGCGGCGAGGATCATCAGGAAGTCGATGTTGAGCCGCCCCTCGCGAAGCGAGGCCGCGGCGGCGCGAATTCCGAACCAGCCGCCCGTGACGTATGCCGCAACGTGTATCACCAGCAGCAATCGACCCGGCCAACCCAGGGCGTGGCCGGCGTAGCTGGTGAGAAGCAGCGCCAGCGTCGCCGCGGTGAGACTGGCCTCGACCCGGCGGCGCGAGGTCGGAGGCGTTCGCGGCCGGGCGACGGCGGGCTCGACGAGAACGGTGGCGGACGGTCCCTGACTCACAAAGACACCGCGAGCTCAACTCAAGATCGTATCGGTCGGCTGTGCGGCGCGATAGAGCCGGACGTCTTGAAACGGCGCGCCCGAGATTGAGTATCAATCTCAACTCGTCGGCGATCCCCCGGCGTTATGACGCTGTCCGAGCTCCTGCCCGCGCCGGAACGCGGCCAGCACCGCCTGCTTGACGCTGATGGCAACGTGACCGAGCGTCAGCACTTCCATGGCCGCCTCGGTCGTGCCGCCCCTGGATGTGACCGCGGCCCGCAGCTCCTGCGGCGACGCCTTGCGGTCGAGCAGCATGGCGCCGGCGCCCATGCAAGCATAGGCGGCCAGCGTCTGGGCGTCCTGCGGGGAGAGGCCGGCGGCGACACCGGCGTCCATCATGGTCTCAACGAAGTAGTAAAAGTACGCCGGCCCCGAACCGGCGACGGCCGTGACCGCATCCATCAGCGCTTCGTCGGCCAGCTCGATGGTAACCCCGCCCGCGTTGAACAGGTGGCGGGTGCTCTCGATATCCTCCTGCGTCGCGTGCCGGCCGCGGCAGACGCCGGTCACGCCATAGCCCAGACCGAACGGCAGGTTGGGCATGGTCCGCACCACGCGGGCCGCGATGCGGGGGAACGCCGCGGCCACGGTGTCGGTCGTGATGCCCGCCATGACCGAGATCAGCAGGTGGTCTGCGGTGACCAGGTCGCCGATCTGGCTCGCCATTTCCGGGAAGTTTTGCGGCCGGACAGAGATCAGCAGCCGCCGGCTCTTCGCGACCACCTCGCGACCGTCGGCCGCCATGCGTACCGGCAGCGGGTGGGCGGCGGCCGATCGCGACGGCGCCGCAATGATGCGGTCGGGCGAGTAGTAGCCGGTCTGGACGAGGCGGTGAACGATGACGGCGGCGATGTGGCCGCTGCCGATGACTCCGAGCGCATAGGGGGGCGTCAACATTCGGGCAGCTCCATCGATCGGGAAGCTTCGCGCGCAGCGAAGTCCGGGATCGCGTGGTAGTCAACCGGTAGCGTTGCGGGTTGTCAAAACGCGTTGGCGTCGCGACGCGGCGCGCCTACGGCACGTCGCGCTCGGCCGAACGCACGATGGCGATGATGCCGGCCCGCAGGGCGTCGGGCAGTCGCGGCCAGGCGTCGATGACCATCGCCAGGTCGGTTTCGAAGTCGGCAGCGACCGACTCAGTTTCGATCGAGGCGCCGCCTTCTCGCCGCTCGCGCGCCATACGCAGCAGTTTGCGGCGCGTGCGGGTGATTCGCCGCTCGAGCTTGCCGACGGCGTGCAGCAGCAGCTCGGCCGATGGATAGCGCTCGGCCGGGTCGGTGCGGAGGCACTTGTCGATGAGCTGGTCGGCTGCGCTGGTCAGGCCCGGCACGAGCGACGTGGCCGGCGGGAACCTGCCCTGCGGCAGTTGGCCGGTCAGCATCTGGTAGAAGATCACCCCGACCGAGTAGAGATCGCTGCGAACGTCGCACTGCGTCGGGTCGCGCAACTGCTCGGGGCTCATGTAACCGATGGTGCCGAGCCGGCCGACCGCCTGCGTCACCGCGCCCTCCGTCTCGCGGTGCTCCGGCGCGACGCCGGCCAGGCCGAAATCGGCGATTCGCACGACGGCATTGCGATCGAGCAGGATGTTGCCCGGCTTGAGATCGCGGTGCAGGATGCCCTGCTTGTGGGCCGCCATCAGCCCGGTCACGATCTGCTTGAGAATGGCGACGGCGGTGTGCGGGCGCACACGGTGCTTGCGCAGGATGCGCTCGAGGCTCAGACCGGCCACGTATTCCATGACGTAATAGTGCCGCCCGTCGATGACGCCGGCGTCGATGATGTCGACGATGTTGGGGTGCGTCAGCCGCGTCATGAGCTGGATTTCACGGTTGAAGCGGGCGATGACGTCGGCCTGCCGCTCGAGGTGCGGCGCGAGCACCTTGATGGCGACCGGCCGCTGAAGGGACTGCTGCACGGCCTCGTACACGACGCCCATGCCGCCCTGACCGAGCACCCGCAGCACCTCGTAGCCCGGAACGGTCGGGAATGACTCCGGCGACCACGCGGCGCGGCGCAGGCCGCTCTGACTGCCGGCCTCGCTGATGAAGTCGTAGGCCTCGATGGCCGAGCGAATCTCGCGTGCGGCGAAGGGCGCGGCCCGAATCAGCTCATCAACGCTGATCGACTCGCCGGCCTCGCGGGCCCGGCGGTACTTCTCCATCGCCTCGACCGCGGCCAGCTCCGCGGGCGTGCGAACCTCGTCTTCGGCAGCGAGGTAGGCTCGCTCGAAGGCGGAGTCGGCTCCGGCATGTTCGGCGTCTGACATGGGTCGCCGTCGTTCGTCGGCTCGGCGCTGAGCGGGTCGGCGCTCCTAGTACTTCGATGCACTCAGTCCGCGGGCGCACAGGCGCTCGTTGAGCTTGATCAGGGCGCGGTGATACAGGACGTCGACGCTCGCCGCCGTGCGGCCCATGCGCTGGGCGATCATGGCCGACGTGTGGCCCTCGAAGTCTCGCAGCAGAATCACCTCGCGGTAGTCCTTGGGCAAGTCCTCGAGCACCTCGATCAGGATCGCGGCCGACTCCCGGCGGCCGGCCAGGCTGCTCGGCGTGCCCGAGGATGGCGTACCTAAGACCGACAACGAGTCGACGTGCTGCTCGGCGCGGACGTCGCGCTTGGCGGCCGCGAAGTTCCGCTCGAAGACGCGTTTCAGCTCGCGCATGGCGATGTGGACGATCCAACGGCGGAAGACCTCCGGCGTCACGTCCGGGATGCGGCGGAATCGCTGGAACGCGCGGGTGTAGGTCTCCTGGATGATGTCGTCGACGCCGATGCGGGCCCGCGCCGCGCGCGGGATGCGGGATTGCAGCAGGATTTCAAGCCGGCCGCGCTGCGATTCGAACAGGCGGTCGAACGCCTCGCGATCCTGGTCAACCAGGGCGCGACGCAGCAGGTCGGCCAGCTCGGTGTCAGTGCGGCTGTCGGGCACGCGCGGACCTCGGAACGCGATGAGGGTTCTGAATACCAGGAGATGATACCCGGCCGCGCGGCGACGGACCAAATCGCGGCGAGACATACTCGGACGTGCCGCGGCGCGTGCCTCGATTCAGCGTGCGACATGCGGACCGCGTTGCGCTATTCGGCCAAGGTGGCCACCTCGCGCAGCAGACCGGGCGGGACTTCCATCGTCTTACGGCACTTCGGATAGCCTGAACATCCGAGGAAGCGGCCGGTGCGGCCCATTCGCAGCAGCATCTTCGAGCCGCAGTCCGGACAGGTGACCTCGGTCGGGATCGGCTTTGGCCGCTGCGTCGCCGGCACCTCCGCTTCGGCCCGCTTCTTGGCGTCACCGCGCGTGTTGGCCACGAACTTGCACTTCGCGCACGCAAAAAACGGGCCGAAGCGCCCCGAGCGGATGGAGACCTCGCCGCCGCACTCCGGGCACGCCAGCGGACCGGACGGCCAGACCTCGACCACCGGTCGGCCGGTGCGCGTCCACGCGAAGCCCGGCGGGGGCGGACCGAGCGTGGCCGGGTCGACCTTCTCGCGCGAGTTGCGCTTGCCGCCGATCGACCCGCCGTTGCGGGCGCGGCCGTTTGCGCCGGGCGGTGGCGGCGTCGGCGTCTGGCCGCTCTCCGCCAGCGCGCGCAGCTCGTCGAGCTTCTCCATCGGCACGGCGTTTCGGCAGCGCGGGAAACCTGAACACGACAGGAACGGCCCGCGGCGGCTCTTGCGAATGACCATCGGCCGACCGCACTTGTTGCACGGAACGCCGGCCTGCTCGGCCGGCGGCCTTTCGACATAGATGCCGGCGGGCATGGGCCGCGTGGCCTTGCACTCCGGGTAGCCGGTGCAGCCTAAGAACGCCCGGCCGCGGGCGAACTTGACGCCCATCGGGCGGCTGCACTCGGTGCAGGTTTCCCTGAGCTCTTCGGGCTTGACCTTCCGCAGCGGATTGCCGTGCTCGTCGCACGGGCGCGTGGTGCTGCACTCGGGATAGCCGGTGCAGCCCAGAAACAGCCCGGTCCGGGACTTGCGCACCTGCATCGGCCGGCCGCACGCTTCGCACTTGAGGTCGACCTGGATCGGCTTGATCGGCTTGCCGTCGCGATCGACATCGCAGGCGTTCTTACAGTCCGGATAGCCGGTGCATGCCAGGAAGCGACCGGTGCGCCCGAAACGGTAGACCATGGGCTTGCCGCACTGCTCGCAGGTGTACTCGCTGGGTTCGGCGCGGACGGCGGCCATTTCCTGGTGCGCGCGGCCGAGACTCTCCTTGAACGGGTCATAGAACTCGTGCAGCACGTGCACCCAGTCGAGGTGGGCCGATTCGATCTTGTCGAGCTCGTCTTCCATGTAGCTGGTGAACTTGACATCCATGACGCCGGGGAAGTGCTCGATCAGTTTCCGCGTCACCAGCTCGCCGCGGGCGGTGGGGTGGAAGCGGCGATCGACCTGCTCGACGTAGCCGCGGCTCTGGATGGTGTCGATGATGTTGGCGTAGGTGCTCGGCCGCCCGATGCCCTGGGCCTCGAGCTCCTTGACGAGCGATGCCTCGGTGAAACGCGGCGGCGGCGAACTGAAGCGCTGCTGGGCCGCGACGTCGATGGCAGAAAGCGCCTGTTTCTCAACGAGCGGCGGCAGGAGCTGGTCGTCTCCGCCGCCGGGCACGCCCAGCACCCTGTAGAAGCCGTCAAACACCAGCACGCGACCCGACGCGCGGAACACGCCGGCACCGCTCTTGGTGTCGGCGGTAATGCGGGCCGTGGTGGTGTCCCATTCGGCCGGCGGCATCTGGCAGGCCACGAAGCGATTCCAGATCAGCGTGTAGAGCTTGAGCTGGTCGTCGCTCAGGTGGCCGCGCAGTTGCTCGGGCGTCCGTCGAACATCCGTCGGCCGAATGGCCTCATGGGCCTCCTGGGCGCCCTCACGGCTGCTGTAGCGCTGCGGCGCGTCGGGCAGGTATCGATCGCCAAAACGATCCTTGATGAAGCCGCGCACCGCGTCGATCGAGTCCTTCGACAAGTTGGTTGAGTCGGTTCGCATGTAGGTAATCAGACCGACCGGACCCTGCCCGTCGCCGAGGTCGATGCCCTCGTACAGCGCCTGGGCCGTGCGCATGGTTCGAGACGCGGCAAAGCGGAGCTGGTTCGCGGCCGCCTGCTGGAGGGCGGCAGTGGTGAACGGCGGCTGCGGCTTGGAGCGGGTGCGCTTCGTCTCGAGCCGCTCAACCGAGTAGCGAGCGGCATCCGGCGTCAGTTCACCAGTCAACTCGATCTTCTTCAGACCGAGGCGGGCGTACTCGGTCCATTCGGTCACCTGCTGATCCGTGACGCGCAGCCCGAGCGCCTCAATGATGCGGCGGGCGCTCTCGACCGCTGATGTGAAGGTCGCCGACTTGCCGGACTTTTCGACTCGGCCGACGAGCTTCAGGGGCTGGCCGCCCCACTCGATCAGTTCCGCGCGGAACGCTGAGCGTTCGGCCAGCCACCGCGCCTGCGCCTTGAGCGTCGGGCCGGCTTCGTCCTCGTCCGCGCCGTCGCCGTGAACGTTGCCGGTCTGCCCGGCGAGGAACGTGCGCCATGCCGAAGCGAGCGATGCGGCTTCCGTGGCGCTGGTGGTCAGCACGACCTCGACCGTCCACGTTTCCTGCGGCTCGAACGCGCGAATCTGGTCCTCTCGTTCGACGATCAGGCGCACGGCGACCGACTGCACGCGCCCGGCCGACAGCCCCTTGGAAATCTTCTTCCACAGCAGAGGGGACAGCTCATAGCCGACGACGCGATCCAGGATTCGCCGCGCCTGCTGGGCGTTGACCTTGTCGACGTCGATCGCCTGCGGCTTGGCGAACGCCTCGCGAATCGCGGTCTGCGTGATCTCGTTGAAGATGACCCGGCGCGTCTTGTGCGGCGGCAGGTCAAGGGCGGTGGCAAGGTGCCAGGCGATGGCCTCGCCTTCGCGGTCAAGGTCGGTGGCCAGGTACACAATGTCGGCCTTGTCGGCGTGCTCGCGCAGTTCGCGAATGACCTTTTCGTGCGAGGGCAGGATCTCGTATTCGGGAGCGAAGTTCCGGCCGGGATCGATGCCGTACTTCCGCTTCGGCAGGTCGCGGACGTGTCCGCGACTGGCCTTCACGACGTAGTTGCGACCGAGGTACTTGTTGATCGTCTTGGCCTTCGCGGGCGACTCGACGATCACCAGGGCCTTACCGCCATTTTCGGACGTTGTCTTTCGTTCTCGTGCCATACGGCTCTTATCGTCCGTCCATGCAATCAGTTGAGGTTATCGCCCCCCGCGAATCCGTGGCAACCGGAGATATCCGGCACTTGAGCATAGCCGGGTTCACGACCTGTGCCGGAACCGTCGATCGGCGTATCCGCTCGCGCGGCCGGTCCGCGTGGCGGTTCCCAGTACAAGGGGGCGGGACAGTAGCCCGGCTCCGAGCCGGTGTCAAACTGGGTTGCAGCAATCGGGGGCGGATGCCGATACAGGCGGTCGCTTCGCCGCCCGCGTGAATGCTCGTTGTCGCAGTCGTTTATCAGGACGCACAGATGCCACCGGCGCGTTGAACGCGGACCGGGGCTTATAATCCGCGCGGTATCGGGGGCCAGGCGGGATTCTCGGCGGAACGTGGACCTGCTCGAACCGCGAACGTACGGTGCGAGCTCCATGAGGATCGTTCGAGGCGGCACTGGGCCGACTCGTGCTATGTATTGGGATGCCTTTCTCGTTGCGGATTGAATCAAGGAGCGTGCCCATGGCATTGAAACAATCGATCGCCTCGACCCTGGTGTGTCTCGTGTTCGCCGGCGCGGCATGGGCGCAGCCCGGCCCCGGTCCGTTGCCGCCGGAGTTGGCCGCGGCGGCCGCGGCAGCGAAGGCCGGCGCCGACGAGAAGGACAAGGACAAGCCTGATTTTCCGAAGTTCGACGAGGTGATGAAGGGCTTCGAGGCCGTGCGTCCGATCGGCGGCGATCAGACGCCTTTCCTGTCGCTCTGGTACAACAAGAAGACCGACCAGCTCTTCGCGCAGGTTCCCAGCGCGCTGGTCGGCAAGCGCTTTCTCATCGCGGTCAGTGTTGCGGGCGGGCCGTTCTTCACCGGGTTTCAGCTCGATCACTGGCTTGCCTATCTGGAGCGGATGGACAAGCAACTGGTGCTGATGCGGGTCGATTCGCGCTACGCGGCGGACGACAACGCACCGGTCGCGGATGTGGTCAAGCGCAGCTACACCGACGAAATCGTGCGTCCCATTCAGATTCGCACCATGAAGGACGGTGACCCGGTCATCGACCTGGGCGACCTGTTCAAGACCGACTTCGCCGGCATCGGGCCCATCATGCGTTCAGCGGTGAATCCGGCCCTCAGTCGCTGGTCGAGCTGGAAGACCTTCGCCAAGAACACCGAAATCGGAGTCGACATGGCGATGGGCGCGGCGCGGTCGCCGATGGGCTTCATGGGCGGCGGCGGGGGCGGGGCCGAGACGCCGGGGACGATGGGCCGTCGCATGCGCATGCACTACAGCCTGTCGGCCGTTCCGCAGAGCGATTACAAGCCGCGCCCGGCCGACAACCGCATCGGCTACTTCATGACGGTGCGGTATGACTGGGGCAAGAAGTACGACTCGAAGTCTTTGTTCAATCGCTACATCACCCGCTGGAACCTCAAGAAGCAGGATGAGTCGCTGGAGATGTCGCCGCCGGTGCGACCCATCCGCTGGTACGTCGAAAAGACGGTGCCCGTCCGCTGGCGGCGGTACGTGGTTGAAGGCATCGCGGAGTGGAACAAGGCCTTCGAGAAGTGCGGATTCGTCAACGCCGTGCAGGTGCTTCAGCAGACTGACACCGAGTACGCCGACCTCGATCCGGAGGACGTGCGGTACAACTTCTTCCGCTGGATCGTGACCGGCAACAGCTTCGCGATGGGGCCGTCCCGCGACCACCCGCTGACCGGCGAGATCCTCGACGCCGACATCGTGTTCGACGATTCGATGGTGCGGGTGTACGTCACGGAATACGAGCGACTGACGGGTGGAAGCTCGGCCTGGGGGCCGCTCGATCCGTTCATGGCGGACTTCTTCAAGGCCCACCCGCGCTGGGACTTCCAGCCGGCCTGGCGGAAGCTGCTGCCGAACGTGCAGATCCGACCGGACCGCGAGGCCGACTTGCTGAGCTCGATCGGCAAGCTGATGGCGCAGCGCGGCCGGCCGCTGTGCGACTATGCGGCGGGCAAGGCTCAGGAGCTGGCGCTGGCCCGCATCCAGCTCGAAGCCAAGGGCATGAGCCCCCGGGACCAGGAGGAGTTTCTCGGGCAGGTCGTCAAGGAGATCGTGATGCACGAGGTCGGGCACTGCCTCGGCCTGCGTCACAACTTCAAGGCCAGCGCGTGGAAGTCGATCGACGAGATCGCCAAGTCGGACTCGCCGACCGAGGCGACGATCGGCTCGGTGATGGACTACAACCCGAACCTGTTCGCCATTCGCGGCGAGAAGCAGGGATCCTATATTCCGCGCACGCTCGGGCCGTATGATCTCTGGGCGATCGAGTACGGGTATCGCGTGCCCGGCAAGGACGACAAGAACGAAGACGAGATGCTCAAGAAGATCGCCAGTCGCGTGGCCGAGGAGGGCCTCGACTACGCCACCGACGAGGACACCATGGGCGTCCTGTCGGCGGATCCGTTCAGCAATCGGTTCGACTGCGGCAATGACCCGGTGGCGTACGCCGATCGGCAGATCAAACTGACCAAGGATCTGCTGTCGGACGTGTCGAAGTGGGGCGTCAAGGACGGCGAGACCTACAGCCGACTGCGGCGCACCTTCACGCGGCTGGTGGCGGAGCGCGCCCGGGTGGCGTACTTCGTCGCCCGCTTGGTCGGCGGCCAGATCGTCAACCGCGACCAGAAGGGCGATCCGAACGCCCGCCCGCCCATCGTGCCGGTCTCGGCGGAGAAGCAGAAGGCGGCCCGCGAGTTCATCATCAAGCACGTGTTTGCCGAGGACGCCTATCGGTTCGATCCGGAGCTGTTGAACCAGCTCGCCCCGGGGCGGTACTGGCACTGGGACTCGGACGACTTCGACATGTTCCAGGAGTTCAACATCCACGAGATGGTGGCAGGCGGTCAGTGGCGGAGCCTGTTCACGATGATGAACCCGTTCACCATCATCCGCATCCATGACGGCGAAGCGAAGTTCGCCAAGGGTGAAACGCCCTACACCCTGGCCGATCACATCGAGAGCCTGACGGGGGCGATCTGGTCGGAGTTGTCGGGCGGCGGCGGGCGGCTGACCGTCAACAGCTTCCGCCGCAACCTGCAGCGCATGCACCTGCGGATGCTGATGGCGCTGATGCTGGACGGCGAGGACAGCGGCATCCCGGCGGACGCCGGCGCGATCTGCCGCCTGTCCGCTGCGGACCTGTCCGAGAAGATCGGTCGCCTGCTCGACAAAGGTGAGATCGAGGCGGCGACCCGCGCGCACCTGGTCGACAGCAAGAAGCGCATCGACAAGGCCCTCGAGGCTCAATACCTCATGGGCGTCTCCGGCGCCAGCGGCGGCGGGCGTCGTTTCATGCGGCCGCCGGAGTCGGACGGCATCGACGAGGGGATCATCGTCCTGCCGGAGCGCTGAGGCGTCGGACGGCGAACCCATCCAAACGGCATCCTGAGCGGCATGGAACCGGCCTCCGGAAGCAGCTTCGGGCGCTTCCGGAGGCCGTCGGTTCATATTCGGCGACCGCCGGCGGTTTGCGCCCCGATCGGGCTTGACTTGACGGCGCGTGGATCGGCAGAATCGCGGTGGGTAGACCTCGATCGGGGACGTTCGGTCGACGTGGGGCGCGCGTGCCGCGGCAGGCTTGACCCGGTCAGAGCGCGTCATACACTGCCGCCGGTCTATCGGTCGGGCTGCGATGCCTTCCGTGGAGTTGCAACCATGCCGCGCGAAACGAAACGGGAACACGATCACGACATGACGGGTGCAGGTGACGATTCAACGATGGTGGCGGCGATGTTCGCGGGGACGCTCAACGAAGCGGAGCGCTGCTGCGAGTTGCTGCGCGAGCACGGCATTCCGGCCATGATCGGCGACGAGGCGGACGGTCCGCAGTCGCGAGCGGTCGGCATCCCGCTGCTGGTTCCCGAGCCGATGCTCGACAACGCCGCGGAGATCCTGGCGTCTCGTCCGGAGCACGACGACGATTCGGACGGCGCCATCGGGGCCAGTGACGAGGACGAAGAATTCGACGAGGATGGCGACGACGACTACGACGACGACGAGTTCGGCGCCGAGGACGAGGAGTCCTGGGATGATGATGACGATGATGACGAGTTCGACGACGACGAGGACTTCGAGTAATTGCGCATGAGCGAGCCACCGGCCCGCCCGCCTCCGCCGCCCGCGACGTCGGCCCCCTCGCCGGGGCCGGGCGACCCCGGTTTCGTGGAGCGCCGCAAGGGCGACGGGGATCGCCGCAGCGGCTATGACCGGCGCAGCGGGCTGGAACGTCGGCGCGGACCCGGCCGGCGTCGCAGCGATTCCCGCCGATCGGCCGAAGAAGGCGAAATGAACGACGAACAATTCGAGTTCGTCATGGCCGTCGACGAATACAAGCGGATCAACAACCGGCCCTTCCCGACTTGGACCGAAGTGCTGGAGATCATAAAATATCTGGGATACCGGAAAGTGGCCGATCGAGGTGAGCACCTCGACCGGCCGGCTTCCGAATGAGCGTCCTTGCCGCCGCCAGGCCGCAAGCGACAGCAAGGAATGGCGGACACGGCATGGGCTACGGCGTTGCGATCGACTCGCTGCTGCTGGTGGTCCTGATCGCGCCGGTCGCGGTGTACTTCCTGTTCCTCGGACTGGTCAACAGCCACGCACGTCCCTGCCTGGTCAGCAGCCGATCCGACTTCGTCGCGCTGACGGTGGTGATGGCGCCGCTTCTGGTGGCGCCGCTCCCGGCGCTGGCCCGCGGCGGCTACTGGTGGGCCATCGGCGCCGAGGCGGCGCTGGCGGCGTGGGGATTCCTGTCGATGCTGCCCGGTCGCCGGGCCGGGTGGGTCATCTACAACATTTCGCCGAGTCGCGGCCGCGGCCTGATCCAGGCGGCGGTGGCGGAGCTCGGCTGGGACGGACAGTGGAACGGCGACAGTTGGCGCGGCCGGCACGGCGTCCTGCACCTCACCAGCCTGTCGCTGCTGCGGAACGTGACGATTCATGCGGACTTGGGCGGTGCGTCGGCCGATTTACAGATGGCGTCACTGGATGCCGCCCTGTCGCGGCGCTTGGCGCGGATTGAGCAGCTCCCTTCCACCACGGGCGCGTTCATGCTGCTGCTGGGTGTCGCCCTGCTGGCCTTGCCGATCTGGACGATGGGGCGCCACATCCAGGACGTGGTCGAGGCCGTCATTCATCTGTTCGGCTGACGCCTGACTGGGCGAACCCCGAGCACAAGGCTTTGGTCGCTGTCTGGTACCGTCTCCGAACAGGACCGAGGGAGACAATGTCGAAGGACTCGCTGACCATCATCGACAATCGCACCGGGAAGCAGTACGAGATCCCCATCACCCACGGCGCTATTCGCGCCATGGACCTGCGGAAGATCCGGGTGTCGTCCGATGACTTCGGGCTGCTGTCGTACGATCCGGCCTTCTTCAACACGGCCGCGTGCATCAGCCGCATCACCTACATCGACGGCGACAAGGGCGTGCTCGAGTATCGCGGGTACCCGATCGAGGAGCTGGCCGAGCAGTCGACCTTTCTCGAGGTAGCCTACCTGTTGATCAACGGCGAACTGCCAACCCGGTCGCAGCTCGACCGCTGGGTTCACGACGTGACCATGCACACCATGGTGCACGAGAACATCAAGAAGTTCCTGGATGGCTTTCGCTACGACGCGCACCCGATGGGCATCCTGATGGGCAGCGTCGCGGCGCTGTCCACCTTCTACCCGGACGCGCACAACATCTTCGACGAGCGCTCGCGCGAGATTCAGATTTGCCGCCTGATCGCGAAGATGCCCACGCTGGCAGCCATGTCATACCGTCACAGCGTGGGACGGCCGTATGCCCTGCCGCGCAATGACCTGTCGTACACCGAGAACTTCCTGCACCTGATGTGGCGGGCAACCGAGGAGAAGTACAAGCCGCACCCGACGCTCGCCAAGGCGCTGGATGTCCTGTTCATCCTGCACGCCGACCACGAACAGAACTGCAGCACGACCGCCATGCGCGTGGTGGGCAGCTCGCAGCCCGATCCCTACTCGGCGGCGGCGGCGGCGGTCGCCGCGCTGTACGGCCCGCTGCACGGTGGCGCGAACGAGGCCGTGCTGAACATGCTGGGTCGCATCGGCTCCAAGGACAAGGTGGCTTCGTTCGTCAAGGACGTCAAGGAAGGCAAGGACCTGCTGATGGGCTTCGGCCACCGCGTCTACAAGAATTACGATCCGCGCGCCAAGATCATCAAGCGGATGGCCGACGAGGTGTTCGAGGTGACGGGGCGCAACCCGCTGCTCGACATCGCGCTGGAGCTGGAGCGCATTGCCCTGCAGGACGAGTACTTCGTCAGCCGGAGGCTCTATCCCAATGTCGACTTCTACTCCGGCCTGATCTACCAGGCCATGGGCTTCCCGACGAACATGTTCACCGTGTTGTTCGCGATTCCGCGCATCGCGGGCTGGATCGCCCAGTGGCTCGAACTGATTGACGACGCCGAGCAGAAGATCGCCCGGCCGCGGCAGATCTACGTCGGCGAGAAGCGCCGGGCGTTCGTGCCGATCGAGAAGCGCGCGGCCAGGCCCTCCTGATCGAACGCCCGCCGGTGCGGGCATCGCGCTTGCCCGCTGCTCGCAACGATGCTTAGACTTCGCCGCGTGCGACGAGCCGTTTTCGCATGATGGACCGGGTGACGATCATCGGCGACGGGCAGATGGCCACCGTCTGCGGCCTGATCCTGGCCGAGCGGGGCGTGCCCAGCCGGATGTGGAGCGTCTTTCGCGACCAGATCGACGCGATGCGGGCGGTTCGAGAGAATCGCCGCTACCTGCCGGGGGTGCGGCTTCCCGACCTGATGTCGTTCACGCCAGACGCGCAGGCCGCGCTGAGCGGCGCGAAGCTGATCGTCTCGGCCGTTCCGTGTCAGTACGTGCGGGCGGTGTTCACGCAGATTGCGCCGCTGGTGCCGCGCGACGTGCCGATTTGCAGCGTCTCGAAGGGCATCGAAAACCGCACCCTGATGCGCCCGACGCAGATCCTCAGGGACGTGCTCGGTCCAGTTCGATGCGTGGCGCTCTCGGGTCCGACGATCGCGGCCGAGCTGGTGCGGCGGCTGGCCGCTGCGGCGGTAGCGGCCTGCGAGGACGCGGACGTTGCGGCTGATGTGCAGCGGACGTTTTCGACGCCGTGGTTCCGCGTGTACACCAATACCGATGTGGTCGGCGTCGAACTGGCCGGGGCGATGAAGAATGTGATCGCGCTGGCGGCCGGTATCGTCGACGGCCTGCGGGCGGGCGACAACGCCAAGGCGGCGCTGCTGGCGCGCGGACTGGTGGAGATCACGCGTCTCGGCGTAGCGATGGGCGCGCGGCGCGAAACGTTCGCCGGGCTGGCGGGGCTGGGCGACCTGGTGACAACCTGCATCTCGCCACTCGGGCGGAATCGCACGGCCGGGGAGGCCATCGGCCGCGGCAAGAAGCTGGATGAAGTGCTGGCGGCGACGCCATCGGTGATTGAGGGCGTACCGACCGCGGCCAGCGTCGTGGAACTGGCGCGGCGGTACGGCGTCAGCATGCCGATCACCGAGGCGGTGCACGCCGTGCTGTTCGAGGGCAAGGACGTGATCGTGGCGCTGACCGAGTTGATGGCGCGGGCCCTCAAGGTCGAGGAGTAGGCCGTGCGGCCGCTCGGCTGGGCGATCGTCGGCTGCGGGCGCGTCGCCGAGAATCGCATGGCACCGGCGGTGTGCTCGTCGCCGCACGCGCGGCTGATCGGCTTCTGTTCGCGGTCCATCGAGCGGGCGCGGGCCTTCGCGCAGCGCTTCGATGCGCCGCTGGCCGCTGACGGACTCGACGCCCTCGTCCGCGATGACCGGGTGGACATCGTCTACGTCGCCACACCCAACCATCAGCATGCCGAGCAGACGATCGCCTGCCTCGCCGGTGGCAAGCACGTCATCACCGACAAGCCGATGGCGCTGACGGTCGAGGACGGCCGGCGCATGCGCGAAGCCGCTCGCGCCGCCAGACGAACGCTGGGCCTTTGTCACCAGCAGCGCTTTCATCCGGCGCACACCGAGTTGTTTCGACTGGCGGCCGTCGGCGCGCTGGGTCACCTGACGGTGCTGCGGGTGGAGATGGGGTTCGTCTATGCACCTGCGCCCGTCTGGCGGCAGGATCGCGCGCTGGCTGGCGGCGGTCCGGGCATGGACCTCGCGCCGCACGCGGTGGACATCCTGTTGCAGGCCGCCGGACCGGTGTCGCGGGTGTCGGGTTGGGTGGGCAACGTCCGATTCGACTATGGCGTGGAGGACGTCTTCCTCGCGCAGCTCGAATTCGAGCGCGGCGGACTGGCGCTGCTGGAGATGACGTACTGTTCGCACTCATACGGCGGACGGCTCGAAGTCCGCGGCGACGAGGGTTCGTACATCGTTGAGGGCTCCCTGATGGCATCGCAGCGCTATGAGAGCCGACTGCTGAGCGGGCCGTCGCGCACACCGGTGGAGATCCGCGAAGCGGAGTTCAGCGACGCGTTTCGAATGCTGGTGGACGACTTCAGTCTGGCGGTGCGCGACGGGCGCGACCCGAGCGTGACGGCTGAGGACGGGCTGAGCACATTGGCCGCCATTGCCGCCGCATACGATTCAGCCAGGTTGGGACGACCAGTCGTTCCGGCGCCAGTCGACTGAATTCAGCGGCGCCGGCCGATCGACCCGTCGATCACGGCGCATTGGTTTACGCCGGCCGACGGGTTATCTTCACAAGCATGAACCTGAACCGCGCCCAGGTCGTCGATGAGAACTTCGTCCGCTTCCTGGGCGAGTGGGACGCCCAGTCGAGCCCGGCAGCGCACGCCGATCCCGATCTGCCGGTCCGCGATGGCCACACGCTGACCGGACGCGACCTGCTCGATATGCTCGAATCGCAGATCATCTGTCGCCATCTGGATCTGATCGCGCGCGAGCTGCGCGGGCGCGATCAGGGCTTCTACACCATCGGCTCGGCCGGTCACGAAGGCAACGCGGTGGTGGGTCGGTTGACGCGATACACCGACCCGGCCTATCTGCACTATCGCAGCGGCGCGTTCTTCGTGCAGCGCGCCAAGCAGTTGCCAGGATCGACGCCGGTGTGGGACACGCTGCTGTCCCAGGTGGCCTCGGCCGATGACCCGATTGCCGGCGGCCGGCACAAGGTCTGGGGCAGTCGGCCGCTGTGGATTCTGCCGCAGACCAGCACGATCGCCAGCCACCTGCCCAAGGCGGTCGGGGCGGCCATCGGAATTGAGCGGGCCCGCCACCTGAAGCTGCCGGGCGAAGTTCCTCCCGACAGCATCATCGTGTGCAGCTTCGGCGATGCGAGCGTCAATCACAGCGTGGCGGCCGGCGCGTTCAACACGGTTGGTTGGGTGCGGCATCAGCGCCTGCCGCTGCCGATCCTGTTCGTGTGCGAGGACAACGGCATCGGCATCTCGGTCAACACGCCGCCGGGCTGGATCGAGGCGGCATTCCGGCAGCGACCGGGCATCACGTATTTCACCTGCAGCGGACTCGACCTGGTCGAAGCGTTCTCGGTCGTGTCCGAGGCGGTGGCGACCTGCCGGCGACTGCGGCAACCCGTGTTTCTTCACCTGCGAACGATCCGCATGCTGGGGCACGCAGGGAGCGACATCGAAACGGAGTATCACACGCTGGACGAGATCGCCGACGTCGAGGCCCACGACCCGCTGCTGTACTCTGCGCAGACGGCGATCGCATCGGGCGTGATCACGGCCGGCGAGCTGCTGGCGATGTATGAGTCCACGCGCATCCGGGTCCGGGCGGTGGCCGAGCAGGCGGTCCGACGGCCGAAGCTGACGTCGGTTGCGCAGATCGTCGCGCCGCTGGCGCCGTATCACCCCGAGGCGGTGATGCAGGAAGCCACGCGGCCGGCGCCGCAAGAGGCCCGCGTCGCGGCGTTCGGTGACGAGTCGCGCCTGCCCGAGCGGCAGCGCCCCCGGCACATGAAGATTCTGCTTAACCAGGTCTTGCACGACGCGCTGGCGAAGTATCCGCAGGCGCTGCTGTTCGGCGAAGATGTCGCGAAGAAAGGCGGCGTCTACAACGTCACGACCGGCCTGACGAAGACCTTCGGCGCGGCGCGGTGCTTTAACACGCTATTGGACGAAACCACCATCCTGGGGCTGGGGATCGGTTTCGCGCACATGGGCCTGCTTCCGCTGCCGGAGATTCAGTATCTCGCTTACTACCACAACGCCGAGGATCAGATTCGCGGCGAGGCTTGCTCGCAGCAGTTCTTTTCGCAGGACCAGTTTCGCAATGGCCTGGTGGTGCGGATCGCCGGGCTGGCTTACCAGAAGGGCTTCGGCGGCCACTTCCACAACGACAACAGCATCGCGGCGCTGCGCGACGTGCCCGGGCTGGTGATCGCCATTCCGGCGCGCGGCGATGACTCGGTCGGCATGTTGCGAACCTGCCTGGCGCTGTCGAAGGTAGACGGGCGTGTGTGCGCGTTCATTGAACCGATCGCGCTCTACATGACCAAGGATCTGTACGACCCCGGTGACGGCGAGTGGCAGTTCGCCTACCCGCCGCCCGATCAGGCTGTTCCGCTGGGCGAGGGCCGGACATATTTCCCCGACGCCAGCGACCTGACGATTTTGACCTACGGCAATGGTCTGTACCTCTCGCTGCGGGCGGCCCGCGTGCTCGAACGCGAACACGGCATCCGCGCCCGGGTGGCCGATCTGCGCTGGCTGGCGCCGCTGAACGCCGAGTTCATCGAGGCCGAAGCCCGCGCGACCGGCCGCGTGCTGGTGGTGGACGAGTGCCGGCGCAGCGGCGGGCCGAGCGAAGCGATCATCACGGCTGTGGTCGAGCGCTGCGGCGGCGATGTGGAGATCGCCCGGCTCGCGGGCGAGGACACCTACATTCCGCTGGGCAAGGCGGCATATCTGGTGCTGCCAAGCGAAGAGAGCATCGTGGCGGCCGCGCGTGAACTGGCGCAGCGCGAGCCGCGCAGCGGGGGTGCGGCGTCGGCGCCATCACACCGCACGGCGCGGGGCGGCGGTCGCATGGCCCGGGCCGGCGGCTAGCGCGCCGATATGGCGAGTGAGCCGGCCAGACCTGTCGCTTCGTCCGCGATCTCGGGCGGAATCCTCTCCGGACCGGCCGTGCTCGGCATCACGGCGGCGCTACTCCTGGCGGCCTTCGCTCGCTCGCTCGGCAACGAATTCGTCTGGGATGACCGGCGGCAGATCGTCGAAAACCACCTGATCCAGCACAATCGGTTCTTCTGGACCGCGCTGCGGAGCGACGTATGGGCCTTCCGGTCGGAGGGCGGTTCGAGCAACTACTACCGTCCGGCCGCCGTGCTCTGGATGATCGTCAATCATCGGCTGTTCGGCCTTCATCCGTTCGGCTGGCACTTGGCGAACCTGCTGGCGCACGCAGGTGTCACAGCGCTCGTATTCCTGGTTGTCCGTGAGCTGAAGGCACCGCCGGCCGGGACCGCGTTGACGACCTGGCTGTTCGCCGTTCACCCGGTGCACGTCGAGACGGTGGTCTGGCCATCGGCGTCGGTCGATCTTCAGGTCGCGCTCGGGGTTTTATCCGCCTACTGGCTGTACGTGCGGCATCGCGGCCGCGGCCGGCCGGGGATCACGCTGCTCGCGGCCGCGCTGTATGCGACGGCGATGTTCGCAAAAGAAACGGCGGTCGTGTTTCCGGCGCTGCTGGGGCTGACGGAGTGGTTTCTGTCGGGTCGCGAGGGGCGCAGCGGGGTGGAACGCGCGCGGTCGGCGGCGCGGGCCATGCTGCCGTACGCGGGTGTTGTGACGCTGTACCTGCTGGTGCGATTCGCCATCGCGCGGGTCGGCTATCAGGTGCCACCGCAGCAGATGTCGTGGCGCGAATGGGCCGTCTTCGTGCCGCAGGCGCTCGCCTTCTACGTGCGGCAGTCGCTGCTGCCGGTGTTCGTGCAGCCGATGAACTCGCTACGGCCGATGCCCGGAGCCTGGGCGGCGTGGCTGTGGTTGTCGCCGCCGGTTGCGGCGGCCGTCGCGATCATCCTGCTGCGCGCCTGGTGGCGGAGCCTGCCGCATGCCTTCGCGTGCGGGGTGTTCGTATTGTTCATCGTGCTGCCGGTCGTGGGTGCGCGCGGCTTTCCACCCGACGAACGCGTGCATGACCGTTATCTGTATCTGCCCGTGCTCGGAATCATTCTATTGGCCGTGCTGGCGGCAGAGCGTGCGCTGGCGCGGCGACCCCGTGCGCTGGTGGGTGTGGGCTTGTCAGTGGCGGTCATCCTCGCGATCGGCAGCGCCGCTTACGCCGCATCCTGGCGGAATGAATCGACGCTCTGGCAGCTTGCCTCCGACCGCTGTCCGACCTGCGTCGAGGCGCATGTTCGATTGTCGGACGCGCAGCGCCGCGCCGGTCGACTGCCAGACGCGCGGCGTACCATCGACGCGGCGCTGCACGTCGATCCCGCCCGCATCGGCGCGGTGTTGGCGGATGGCATGATCCTGGCCGAGGAGCGACGTTGGACCGAAGCCGAGGAGCGCTTCCGCAGGGTCATCGAGTTCGATCGCTCGTTCATGACGGCCTTCGACCAGTTGGGTCGAGTGTATTTCGAGCAGGGCCGATTCGGCGACGCGATCGCCACATTTGAGGAGGCGCGGCGCGCGTTCCCGGCCGCCGAACTCAAGTACGCGGGCAATATCGCCGTTGCCGCGTGGACGGCCGGATCGCCCGAGCGCGTGGTGTCCGAACTGGGTCCGCTGCGCGAGCGGCTGGACCATTCGCCCGATCCGGGCGATCAGCGACTCCATCTCTTATACGCCGAGGCGTGCGTCGCGACCGGCCGCCGCGCTGATGCCGAAGCCGCCCTGCGGCACTTCATGCGGACAACCGCGGGCAGCAGCGACCCGGCCGTCATCGCCGACCAGCGGCGAGCGTTGTCCATGCTGGAGGCACTGACGCGGCCGTGACGTGCGCGGCGCTCGCTTGACCCGCTCTGCGGACTGCGGTTATAAGGATACGGGTCGGAGCACGGATGCGGCGCGGCCGATCCACCGAGGGATCCGGCGTGATTGTTGATTGTCATACCCACCTCTGGGAGGCCGACTCCCGGATGGCCAAGGATGCGGAGACGGCCCTTCGACAGGCCGTCATCGGCCCGTCGACCGCCAGCCCGACGCGCTGGACTCCGGCCTCGCCGGACGAGTTGCTGGCCGGCAGCAAGCCGGTCGACAAGAGCTTCGTGCTGGCGTTCAAGAGCCGCTACCTCGACGTCGAGATTCCCAACTCGCTGGTGTCTCAGTACGTCCGGCAGCATCCTGAAAAACTGATCGGGTTCGCCGGCATCGATCCGAGCGACGTTCAGACGGCCTTGAGCGACCTGCGCCGGGCACGCGACGAGCTGGGCCTTCGCGGCGTCACGATCTCGCCGGCGGCGCAGGACTATCATCCGACCGACTCGCGGGCCATGCAGGTGTTCGCCGAAGCCGCCCGCCTGCGAATGCCGGTCCTGGTACATCAGGGCGTGCATTTCTCGATGGCGGCGAAGATGGAGTTCGCGCGGCCGCACCTGTTCGACGAGGTGGCGCGCGAGTTCCCGACGCTGAAGCTCATCATCGCTCACATGGGCTACCCCTGGGTCGACGAGTGTGTCGTGCTGTTGGGCAAGCAGCCGAATGTCTTCGCCGACATTTCGAACGTGCTGCAACGGCCGTGGCAGGCGTACCAGGCGTTGCTGACGGCGCATGAGTACGGCGTCATGGACAAACTGCTGTTCGGGAGCGACTTCCCGCGGATGTCAGCCACGGCCTCGATCGAAGCCATCTACAGCGTGAACCAGGTGTCGATCGGCACCAGTCTGCCGTCGATTCCGCGGCCGATGCTGCAATCCATCGTCGAGCGCGACGTGCTGGCGCTGCTGGGCTTGGCGGCGCCATCGGCGGCGCCCCGCCCGACGCTGGGTCTGCTCGACGATCATGCCGCCTGAACCGCGAGGCGGACTCCCCGGTCCGGTTGTTGCGCTCTTGGGTCTCATTCTGGCGGGCTGCACGGAGCCGGCCAGCCGGCTGCGCATCGAATCCCACCGCGCGGGCGAGGCGCCCGTCGTGCTCAGCGAGAACTTCGAACGCTGTTATTACGGTCGCGACGCCCGCGGCAACGTGGAGATCGTGCTGCGATCAGCGCGGCCATCGACGCTCGACGTCGACGCGGAACTGGTGCAGCTCGTGTGGGCCCGAACGTTCTGGCGGCCGGTTCCGGGAACGACCTATGCCGAACGAACGCAAACGAACGCCACCATCGGCTACGCCCTGCTCGATGCCGGCCGCGGCATCAGTTACGAGGGAGCCGGATTCGTCTTTTTCAGCGAGCAGCCGGATGGGCGGATCAAGGGCCAGATCGAAACGGCCACGCTGGCGCCGGGTCGTGCGAGCGGCGACGCGCCCGAGCTGTTCGGGCAGTGCCTCGTTTCCGGCGATTTCATCGCGGAGCGGAGCGAGGGCGAGGTTAAGGCGGCGCTCAGCGAGCTGCGGCGAAGTCTCGGTCGGCCGCCGCGCTATCGCCCGGGCGATCCGTTGCGCGAGCTGCGGTAGGCGGAGGGGCTCGATCCGGTCCCATGACGCGGACGACGCGTGACTACTGGGACGCAGGCTATCGTGCGATCGGCGGCCGCGCCCGCGCGATGGTCGATCCGACGCGCAGCTACTTCGTATCCGAGCTGCTCGACTTTTTGCGGCCGCATCTGCCGATCTCACCGTCCGGCCGACCGAATCGACTGCTGGAGATGGGCTGCGGCGATTCGCACTGGCTGCCGTACTTTGCCGCGCGCCTGGGTTACGAGGTGGCGGGCGTCGACTACTCGCCGCGGGGCTGTGAGATGGCCCGCGCCAACCTGGCCGAGGTCGGCGCTGGCGGCGAGGTGTGGTGCGCGGACTTCACTCACCTGCCGCCCGAGCTGCTCGGGCGTTTTGACATCGTCATCTCGATGGGCGTGGTCGAACATTTCGACGACACGACCGCAATCGTGGGCAACTTCGCGGCGTGTCTTGCGCCGGGCGGGCGGCTCGTCACGACCGTGCCGAACATGGCGGGGCGCATGGGCGAGTTGCAGCGCCGCGTCGCCCCGGCCGTCTTTGACATGCACGTGCCGCTCACCATGAGCCTGCTCGCCAGCGCCCACGAGCGCGCCGGCTTGCGCATCCGCGCTGCCGGGCACTTCGGGTTCGCGGCCCTCGGCATGGTGAACTACTCGTCGCTGCCGGCCGGTCGGTGGCTCGGTCGCGCCGCCGCAGCGCTGGACGTCGGCCATCTGGCCGCCCGTCGGCTGCTGCGGTTGCGGCGACAGTCGCCGCAGTGGTCGTCGTACGTCGGAGTCGTGGCCGAGAAGCCGGTAGAAACGTGATTCGATCGCCGGCGACCGGTAGGCTCCGCTTGCGCGTCAATCGCTGATATCGGACGCAACCGGGGTGCTCAGGGGGTTTTCCCAACGTCGCGATTGGGAACGACCGATAGCCCGTGGGCTGGGCGCACGGTCTCTCGCCCCACACGGGGCGGGCGTTGGGCCGAACGTCGGCACGGGAGCCAAGCGGTGCCGAACGAGGGCAGTGACCTGTTGCTGAGCGTGATCGTGCCGACGCACGGCCGCACGTGCCAGCTTCAGAATCTTCTGGACGACTTTCGCAAGGCCGCCGATCACGGGCGGCTGTTTGACGTTCCGATTGAGCTGCTGGTGGTCTGCGACGGTCCACAGGAGGGGATCGAGACGCGCCTGAGGCGTCTGCCGCGGACGCTGCGCCCCCGCTGCCTGACCCAGCCTCACGCGGGGCCGGCTGCCGCTCGCAACCTGGCGTTGCGTCACGCGCGCGGTGAGTGGTTGCTGTTTCTTGATGACGACATCCGCATTTGCGCGGAGACACTGATCGGGCACCTCGAGCGCATCTCGGCCGCGCCGCGCGGCTGCCACGCCTATCTCGGGCGCTGCGAGCTGGCGGACAGTGTGATCGACTCCGCCTGGCGGGCCGTGCTGGCGCATACGCCGCTGCTTTATTTCGCGGGCCTGCGCCCGGACCGAACCTACGGCTACCGCTTCTTTCGCACGCGGAATCTGTCGGTTCGCGCGGAGTATGTGCGTGAAGTCGGCGGCTTTCGACCGGCCCTGGGAGACGGCGCGGACGGCGCCATGATGAACTTCCATGAGGACATCGAGCTCGGCTGGCGACTTCAACACGATTTTGACGTCGACGTCCGATTTGTCCCCGAGATTCCGGGCGAGCATGAGCATGCCTTGGCGCCGCGCGACTACTTCCATCGTGAGCATCGCGCCGGCCGCGCGGCGGCAGCGGTGCGCGATGTCAACCGGCGGTTTCATGACGAAACATGGCCGTGGGTCGCCGATGCGTCGGCCCAGTTCGACGCGCTGCGGACCAGCCTGTCCACCTCGCTGACCGAAACCCGCCGCGAGCTGGAATGCCTCAGCCAGCGCCCCGCGTCGGATATTTCGCGATCGGAGTTGCGCCTGGCCTACCTGGCGCTGCTGCCGCTGCGGCGAGCGGCGTTTCTGGGCGGCTACGCCGGCCGGGAGTTCGCCGACCTCTGGCCCGGCGAGCCGCTGAATTAGGGGTCGGTGCCGCCCGCCCGAAGTCGGCAGGCGGCCCGCGCAGCCTCGGCGCGAGGCCGGCAGTCAAACGGGGTCACCGATTCGCCGATGATAGTGGAGTCGCGTCGCCGGTCAGGCCTGCGCCCTGATCGGCGATGGCGCCATCCAGATTCGAATCGGACGCCCGGAGAACGTGCCATGCGGGTCGCGGCCTATGTGCCTTGTTTCAATGCCGGTCGATTGCTGGAGCAGGTTCTGGCGGCCCTCGCCGCGCAGACCCGCCGGCCGGACGAGATCATCGTCGTCGACGACGGCTCGACGGACGAGAGCGCGGCAATCGCCGAGCGCGCCGGCGCGCGGGTCATTCGGCACGCCCGGAATCGCGGGATCGCGGCGGCGCGCAATTCGGCGCGGCGTGGCACAACGGCCGAGGTTCTGGTCGGCCTCGATGCAGATGCAATCGCCGCACCGGATTACGTCGAGCGCGTGCTGGCGACCTTTCATCGCGACCGCCGGCTGAGCGGGGTGTGCGGCCGCCTGGTCGAGGCGCACACCGTGCTGCTGCCGGACCTGTGGCGCAGCGTGCACATGCGGCAGCATCACGGCGAAACGGCGTTCGATCAGCCACGCATCTGCTTCGGGTCGGTCAGTTCGTTTCGTACGGCGGCGCTCGACGCCGTCGGCGGCTGGCAGGAGCGATTCCGCACCAACCATGAGGACGTGGACCTGACCCAGCGGCTCTATGCCGCGGGCCACCGCATCGCCTACGGGCCGGACTGCCTTGCGCGTCACCAGCGGCGCGACACTGCCGCCAGCGTGCTGGCCGGGTTCTGGCACTGGTATGCACCGGCCGGACGCGAGCGCGGGCACTTCACCTCGTGGCGGTCGCTGGTCGAGGAACGGCTGGAGGCCGTGACCTGGGGCATCTTTTCATACCGGGCGCGTCATGATGTCGAGCGATATCGCCCGCACCTGGTCGGACTGACCGCGCTGCTACCGGCGGCCATGAGCCTGGGTGACCTGTCGGAAATGGGCGCGCCGCGGGCGTCGGCGGACCGGCTGGTGAGCCGCTTCCGGGAACGGCTGCGCGCGGCCGGCGCGTCGGAATACGTCGGCGAGATGGCGGAATCAGTGCTGAATGACGTACGAGACGCGCTCTTCTCGGGCGATTCTCATCCGTCGCCGGTCGGCGCCGAGGCCTTCATCGATGCGTTCGGCACGGTGGCGGCCCGCCGGCTGCCGGACGATCGCGCGTTCTGGTCGCGGGTCGAGGCGTCGTTGGCGCGGCTGGACCTTGAACAGCGGCACCGAGAGCAGGATGCGCGGTCTTTTCGCGTGGTGTTGGCCAACCCGCCGTGGCACACGACCGAGCGGCAGGGCGTCCGGGCCGGCTCGCGCTGGCCGTTCACGCTCGACCGACGTGGAGACGCCCCGGTGCCGAGATATGTGCCGTTCCCGTTCTTCCTGTCGCAGGCGGCGCGGTTGCTCTCCGATCACGGTCGGCCGAACGCGATCGTCGATGCGATCGCCGAGGGTCTGAGCTACGACGAGTTCCACGAGCGCGTGGTCGGGTATCAGCCGGCGGTGATCGTCATGGAAACGGCGGCGGCTTCGTTTGACAACGATCGACGCATCTGGCGCGGGTTGCGCGCCGCGCTGCCGGAGACGCGGCTGATTCTATGCGGACCGCATGCCACGGCGCGCTGCGGCGAGATTCTGGCGGAGGTGCCCGAAATCGATCTGGTGCTGATCGGCGAGTACGAGCAGACGCTGCTTGACGTGACCGCGCGACTCGAAAGCGGACATCGCCTGACTGATCAGAAGGGCATCGCCTATCGCAGCGGCGGACGGATCGTGGACAACGGGCGGCCCGAGCCGGTCCCGTTCGATGCCGTCGGGGCAAGCGATCGGCTGCGGCTGCCGCTGTTCAACTACCGCGACCCGTTCTCCGATCTGCCGGAGCCGATGGCCCAGTTGATGGCCACCCGCGGCTGCCCGTACGAGTGCAGTTTCTGTCAATGGCCACAGGTGTTCTACGAGCGCCGCAAGATCCAGCGCCGGTCGGTTGAGCGGGTTTTCGCCGAGGTGCGCGAGCTGGTCGAGCGCTTCGGTTTCCGCTCAATCTATTTCGACGACGACATGTTCAGCCCGGGCGGCGAGTGGATCGAGCGCTTCGCCGAGCTGATCGAGCGCCACGGGATGGACGTTGAGTGGGCTATCATGGCCCGCGCCGATACGTTCCAGGACCACGAGTGGCGCATCATGGCGGCCGCCGGACTGCGGGCGGTCAAGTTCGGCGTCGAGTCCGGCGATCAGGCGATGGTCGACGCCATGGGCAAGCGGTTGAAGCTGGAACGCCTGCGCGGCACGGTGCGGCTGTGCCGCGAACTCGGCATCCGCGTGCATCTGACGTTCACGGTTGGACTGCCGGGTGAGACGCATGCCTCGCTGGCCGAGACGCGGCGGCTGATTCTCGAACTGCTGCCCGAGTCGCTGCAAATCTCACGGGCCATGCCGCTGCCGGGTACGGCATTCGAGGAGTGGGCGTTACAAAACGGCGCGATCAGCAGCCGCGACGTGAACCGCCTCGACGGATTCGCCCTTTCAATCCTGCACCATCACGATCTGACGGCGGGCGAGATTGACGCCTTCATCCGTGAGACGTACGCCGAGTATCGCCTGGCGCGCACGCTCGCGGCCGCGCCGGAAGAGGCCGCGGCATGAACGTCCTGGTGACCGGCGGAGCCGGTTTCATCGGATCCCACCTGGTGGACGAACTGGTGTGCCGCGGCCACCGCGTGCGTGTGCTCGACAGTCTGTGCGAGCAGGTGCACGGCGGGCGACCTCCGGCATTCCTCCATCCACGGGCGGAGCTCGTGGTCGCCGACGCGCGCGACCGCGCCCGCGTGGCGGCCGCTCTCGACGGCATCGAGGCGGTGGCCCACCTCGCGGCGGCCGTCGGCGTGGCCCAGTCGCAATACCAGATTCATCACTATGTCGAGGTCAACTCGGGCGGCGCGGCCGTTCTGGCGGACGTGCTGGCGAACGAGCGGCACAAGGTGCGCAAGATTCTGGTGCCCGGCTCGATGACCGCCTACGGCGAGGGTCCGGCAGACTGCGACCGTTGCGGTCGAGTGCGTCCGGCCATTCGCACCGTCGCGGACGTGGCCGGCGGCATGTGGGAGCCGCGCTGTCCGTCGTGCCGCGGCGCCACGCGACCGGCGCTGGTGCGGGAGACCGACGCCCTGCTCTCGGAGAGCATCTACGCCATCACCAAGCGCTCGCAGGAGCAGATTCTGGGCCATGTCGGACGCCTGCGCGGCATCCCCACCGTGTGTATCCGCTTCTTCAACGTCTACGGGCCGCGTCAGTCGCTCTCCAACCCCTACACGGGCGTGACGGCCATCTTCATCGCGAGGCTCAAGACCGGGGCCGCGCCGGTCGTGTTCGAAGACGGACACCAGACCCGCGACTTCCTCTGGGTGGGCGATGCGGCCGGTCTGCTGGCCGACCTGCTGGAGACCGACGCCGCCGACGGCCGAACGCTCAACATCGCATCCGGTGCCCCGACGCCGATCGGGACGGTGGCCGAACACATCGCGGAATTGCTTCGCGTGAATGTTCGGCCGACGGTCACGCACCAGTTTCGCTTCGGAGACGTGCGACACTGCACGGCCGACGTATCGCTGGCGGCGTCGATCCTGGGCTGGCGGGCGCAAACGCCGCTGGCGACGGGGCTCGAGCGGCTGGTCGGCTGGAGTCGGACGGAGTCGTCCCGCGACGGCTTCTCCGCCACGCTCGAGGAGCTCGATCAGTTCGGCATGCTGTCGTCGGCCGTCCGCGATAGCCGATGAACCCCAAATGACAACGCCATCGTCCGCCGCGGCGCGGGTCACGCCCCAGCAGGCTTACCGCGCCGCCGCCGCGGCCATGTCTCGGCTGGCGAACCAGCCCGACGATCCGTCGGCGGTGACGTCGTACGTGCGCGCCCTGGTCGCGCTCGGGCTCGCCCACGCCGCGCGGCGCGTGCTGGCGGCCGCTCGCTCGAGGTGCCGGGATGAGCCGGTATCGGCGGTCCTGACACAAATTGAGGCCGCCATCGCCGCGGCGCCCTCGGGACGATTACCTGAGGCTGCCGCTCGGGTGACGTTCGAGCGGAACCTCCGGGCGCTGGCGGCCACGCATCCCGAGGCGGCCGAGCGATTGCGAACCACCGAGGTGTCGCGCTACGAGCTTTACCGGGGAATCGACGGGGTCGGCCAGGTGCTCGACACCGTGACGCTGCGATGGTGTAGCGGTCTTTGTGACCACCGCGCCGTGGCCGGCGCTGCGCTCGAGGGCCCACCAGCCGTCGATCTGACCGCACCGCTGGGGTTCGATGGGCTCGGCACCGGCGAGCTGCTCGGGGCGTTCTTAAGGCGCTCGCAGGGCGTTGTGGTCGGATACAGCCCCGCCGCGCTGGTGATCGAGCCGGACGCAGCCGCGCTGGCGGTCGCGCTGCGTCTGACCGATTTGTCAGATGTGATCGGCCAGCCACGCGTGCGCGTATTCGTCGGCGACGGCGCGCTCGAGGCGGCCGCGGCCCTGCTCGAGTCGGACCCGGATGTGCCGATTCCGACGTCGGCCCAGCGCATGCCGCTGACCGAGCGGCCGGTCGCGCCCGTCGACCGGCTGTTCGGCGAGGCGCTGGAGCGTCGCGCGGCCGAGCGGGCGCGGATCCTGATGGAACTTCAGCGCGAGGGGTCGCGTCGCGACCCGGACTGGTGGCGGCGGCGCTACGCCGAAGCCCTGAGCGGACGCGGCGAGCCGCTGCGCGTGCTGGGCATCACGTCGCGGTTCACGACCGTGTTGCAGTATTCGATGGCCGAGTTGATGTCGGCGGCAGAGCGGGCCGGCTGCCGGACCCACATCGTTAAGGAGCGGTATGACTACTCGATCGAATATCACGTGCCGCGGCGGGTGCGTGAGTTCCGGCCGGACCTGATCGTGATGCTCTCGCGCCTGCGGCACGAGTTTCCGGATGTGCCGCGCGACATTCCATTCCTGACGTGGGACCAGGATGCACTGCCCTGCATGCGCGGTGAGGACGTCGCGGCCCATCTCGATCGACTCACGTTCGTTGCCGGCTACGGGGCGTGGTTTGGGCGAGCTCACCTCGGCTGGCCGGCGTCGCAGGCGCTGCCCTGCCCGCCGGTGGCGGCGGCACACGCGTATGCGATGGCCGCGGACGCACCAGTCGACCCGCGCTGGCGATGCGATATCGCCTTCATCAGTCATTGCAGCGAACCGCCGAGCGCGATGCGCGACCGACTGGCCGCAACGTTCGCCGTGCACCCGGTGTTGCTGCGGATTTATCGCGCCGCGACGGACGAACTTCTGGCGCGCTCGGCCGCCTGGCACAACTGGGTTCCAAGCGAGATCCACTTACTGGTTCTGCAAGCAGCGGCCGAGTGCGGCGCCGTCCTGCGCGACCCGGTCGCGCGCGAGCTGTGCATGGCCTGCATGTCGCTTTCGGACCGCGCGTTTCGTCACGCGGCGCTCGATGGGGTGGCACGGCACGCTGAGCGCAGCGGTCGCTCATTTCGGCTCTACGGGAACGGCTGGGATCGTCATCCGCGATTCGCGCCGTTCGCGGCCGGACGAGTGGCCTTCGGGGATGAGTTCGTGGCGGCCTGTCGTGGTGCGAAACTGAATCTGCAACTGATCGAGGGTGGGTTCATCCACTCGCGCTCTCTCGACGGGCTGGCGGCCGGCGGGGCCTTCCTGACGCGAACGACACGCTACGACCTTCTGCGGCCGCACCTGAAGCGGCTGGCCGATGCCCTGGCCGCCAACGGGCGCGGCAGCGTGCGGCAGCTTCGCGCCGACGAAGCGCCGCAGGTGCAGGCGGCGGTTGCGGCACTGCGGAGCGCGCTGGAATGGTCGCCCGATGCGATCGACTTCTGGCTGAAGACGATTCCGCTCGAGCCGGATGCGCTGGCGCTGATGCCGGACCTGCCGCGAATCAGCTTCGCGAGCGAAGCACAGGTTGGCGCAGTCATCGAGCGGTTGCTGAGTGAAGATGATGATCGCCGCGCCATGGCCGCTCGCATGCGCAGCGTGGCGATCGAGCGATTCTCATACGACGCCCACTGGCGGCAGCTGATCGAATTCATCTCGGACGGACTGCGATGCGGATCGTCCAGCCGCGAAAGCGATGGGCCGCCCTCATTGCCGAGCCGCCTTGATTACTCGGAGAAAAGCGCTTGACGTCGAGGCATTGGTTGCCCGCTCCGTGGTTGGTTCAGCTATGTGGGGAACGGTCGCGGTTGGGTGGCGTCGTCGAGGAGTTGCGCACGCGAAAGATGCCAGTCGTCCGCCCGGCCCGTCCCGGCCGTTCCCGCCCGCCGCCGCCCTCTGAAGGGCAGGCCGGCCGCTGCAATCCCGTTCGACGAATCGCAGGGTGACGCCGAGAACTCGGCCCGCGCGCGGCCGGCAGACCCATTCATCGAGCCTCCAAACTGGACACACCCCTGCCGTAAGGCGGCGCAAGTGCTTGCGCTGCAATGAATGGCGATCGACCTTTGAACGCGAACGAACCACCCCCCAAGAAAACCTTGACACCCAGCCCGAGGGGGGGGGGTATAATGACCCATAATCAGCTCAACAGGCTGCGTCGTCCGGTCAACGCGGTGAGTAGCCAGACATCAGCGAGAAGGGACCACAATAACGGCGGCAGGTTCAGCGACTCGTCGAGTCAGAAAGGAGCAAGGCACATGAGGCTCTTCATTTGCCTGGTCGCTGGAGCCGGGCTCATCGGTCTGGTCGCTGCCCAACAGCCGCCGAGCGATCTGCCTCCCGCCGACGCAGACGCGACGCGCACACTCAAAGCCGCGCGGGTCCTCTTGGCTCGGATCTATGATAACGACCATCCGCGCGAGGCGGCCTCGCTTACGGCGTGGCGCGATCGCCTGGAGAGCGTCGGTCGGCGTGATCTGCCGAGCGATGACGCATGGTGGTGTCTGCTGAAAGCGGCTGAGATTTCGTGCGATCTGATCGGTGGTGATGCGTCTCGGCACGGCCGTTTCCTTTATCTGGAGCTGATTCAGTCACAGGACGCCCCGGCGGTGATCCGCCATCTGGCCGCGCAGCGTTGCATCAATTTCCCGTACATGATGCGTGACTCATTCGAGGACTCCGACGTGGCCGAGCGCATCTGGACGACGCTGCTCGAAACATACGACGCCGTCCGATCGTCCCCCAGGACCGAGCGCTACGCCGTCAAGTTGGCGGCGGACCCCGCGGCCGAAGCCAGAATGGAACTGGGCCCCATTTTCCTGAACGACGCACTGCGCCGCACGCGCGACGATCCGCGCCGAGAAGAGTTGGCCCGCGCGGCGATCCGAAACCTGACCGGCTATATTGACGATCTCCGTGCGGGCAGATGCCCCGACGGCGGCTACTTCCCATCCATGAGGGTGACTTTGTGGCGATTGGGGCTGGCCCATGCCGTGCTGGGAGATGAGAAGGCCCTCATCGACATCGCGAAGCGCATGCAGGCGGTCGTGCCGAGATACCGCGGCAATCATGGTGAAGCCATCGGGTCTATGCTTCGGCAAGCTGGCTCGGTGATGTACGGGCCGGACGGTGTTTCCCAGGTCTGGGGCGGTGATCACAACAAGCTTTTCGACGGTTTTCTTGAAAGATATGAGGCGCTGGTCTCGCCGGACGACGCCTATTACATCGAATACGTGAAGCACCTTTTCCGCGTGGACCTCTCGTGCGGCCGGGCCGACCGAGCGGCTTCGCGCATCGAAGGGCTGCTCGCATCCCAGCATCCGGACCACCTGGACGTTTTCTCGCGTAGCCCAGACGTTCGCGCCAACCTGATTTATTGGCTCGCGCGATGTTATATCCAACTGGGCCGGCAGGATGACGCCATCCGGACGTTCGAGCGACTGATTGTCGAACACCCCACCGACCGGAACGCGGAACAGGCCCGCGCCGAGCTGAATCAACTCCGGCAACGCGGCTCGCGCAACTGAACCGCGGGATTGCTTACTTGGAAACCGACGGAAGGGAGGATCCGTTATGTACCCGGGCGGCATGATCTGGATCATTGCAATGTTGGCGTCCATCCACGGCGATCGCGGCTCAGCCTGCCCGTGCGATTACAGTTTTATCGGGAATGCTTGCTGTCGTTACCAGTGGCGGTGTGTGTTTGCCCGCGTTGATCAGTGGCAGGGGGCGACGGCCGATCGGGAAGAGATTTTGGGGCTCCCGTACGAAACCGAGAATTGCAACCCGTGCCTGACGCCCGAGCTGACGGCCACTCAGACGACGACGTTTACCTTGACCGACACTGGATCAACATGGTCCAGCGTCAACATCGGGTTCGAGGGCGCCGTGGCGATCAACGGATTCCTGAAGGGCCGGCTGGGGCCGTCATTCAAGACGACTCTCGAGTTCGACCAAGGACAGGCCCACGAGACGTCAGTCTCAACTTCCTTTGCATACAACTGCGGCGGCAGCATCGCGGCCTGCCAGAAGGTGGCTTTCGTCAACAAGCTCAAGTTCCAAGTTGCGAACTACACTGGAACAGTCCATGGCAAGACACAAGTCCGCCTCAATGGTCTTGTGTTCGGCCGTCCGGGATGCGAGGGCCAGGGGGACATCTGCACCCCCGAGAATGACGATGATTGGAGTGACGTGCTGACTGCTTCTTACTGCCCGATCGGGACGGCGACGGTCTCGGGTCGGGACCCGTACGCCGTTGCCTGCACTAGTGAACCTCGCGGGAACTGCGACCCGTGCAACCGATGCCCCAGTAACCGCCCCAGCTTCGAGGAAGGCGAGTCAGAACCACCCCAAGACCCGGGTCCGCCCGGTCCTGGGTGAGGAATTACCGCCGCGTCGAGGCTCGAGTCCGGCCGGTTACGGTACCGCGGTGCGGCGGGCGTCGATGCGCCGGCCGTGCGCGTCGTAGAGACTCAGGTCGCAGTTGCGGATGGCCTTGGTCATGCTGACGATCTGGCCGGTGTGAAAGGCGAAGTGCTCGACGACGTGAAAGACCGCTTCAAGTCCGGTCACGTCGTAACCCTGAATGCCGTACTTTCCGGCGAGCGCGTCGGCGCTGAGTCCGGCGAGCACCTCGTCGGCGCGGCGCAGCGCGTCCTGGAGCTGCTCGACCAGCGGCGCGATCGGCGCCGGTCCGCGGGCGGCGAACTCGGCCGGGCGATCGCGGTCGAACCGCTGGCCGCCCAACCCATCGACGACCCACATCAGCACGTTGCCGCGAAGATGCAGCAGCAGGTTGGCGACGCTGTGGCTGTGCTCGTTGACGCGCTGCCAGGCCTCGGCGTCGCTCAGCAGGCCGGCACAGCGGACCACCTGCGCGGCGTGATCAGCCAGCTTGCGTCGGGCGAAGCCGATGAAGTCGGGGGCGAGATCCGGCATGGGGGCGGATGGGCTCAGGTGTCGAGGTCGCGTGTGTCGATATCGAGCGGCGCGTGCATGTGATTGGCCGCCGAGGGCTTGGTGAGCACGCGGTAGAAGCAGAAAGAAACCAGCCCGATCACGAACCCGATCGAGGCGAGCATGAAGATCCACCCGGCGGGCGTCAATCCGGCGGCGATCATCGCACGACCTCCCTTGACGTCAATTCCAAGTCGGATCCGCGGCCCTCGATTTCGGCCTGGCGCATTCGCTGATCCCAGCGCCGTTCTCCGAGACGGATCGTCACCAGCAAAAGGATCGCTACAACAACGATGAGCAGGACGGTATAGAGCGGCACACCGCCCTTCCCGAGGGCGCGGACGTAGCCGGGCAGGTTCTGGAAGCACCACATCACGAAGACGACGCCGAGATACAGCGGCGAGACATACTTGATGACGAACTTGAACATGCCGGGCAGCTTCATCTCGGCGCCGATCTCAGCGAATCGCGCGCCTTTGTCGGCCCCGAAAACCCAGGAGAAGAGGAACACCTGCACCATCGCGAGCACGAAGATCATGGCCGTGCCGACCCAGAAATCCATCGTGTCGAGGGCCGCCAGGTTCCTGCTGAACCAGATGACGAAGAACGAACCCAGGGCCGTGAGAAGGCCGAGCAACGTCACAGACGCCTTGCGGCCGATGCCCAGCGCCTCTTCGAGGAAGGCGATGGCCGGCTGAAGCATGGAGAGCGAACTGGTGATGGCGGCGAGGAACAGCATGAAGAACCAGACCGCGCCGAACAGCCGTCCGAAAGGCATGTACTGAAAAACGACCGGCAACGTCGTGAAGCCGATGGTGAAGGTTCCGCCCTGGGCGCCGACCGCTCCGAGGAAAATGAAGGCCGCCGGGATGGTGATCAGGCCGCCGAGGCAGACCTCGAAGAACTCGTTGGTCGAGCAGGCCGTCAGGCCGCTCAGCACGACGTCGTCGTTTCGCCGGAGGTAGCTGGCATAGTTGATGATGACGCCGAAGCCGACCGACAGGCTGAAGAAGATCTGCCCGGCCGCGTTCATCCAGACCTGCGGATTGCCAAGCGCCGCGACCCACGAACCGCCGTCATTCGTCGGCTTGGGGTTCCACATGAAACCGAGTCCGTTCAGGACGTTCTGTTCAGGCAGACCGGGGTCCGGCGTGCCGAGGGTCAGGACGCGCACGAGGACGGCGAAGGCGAACACGCCCATGAGCGGCATGGCGTAGATGCAGAACTTCTCAATGCCGCGCGACAGCCCGCGATAAATCAGAAAGAAGTTGATGGCAAAAACGATGGCCCAGAAGACCACGCTCGGGTGAAGCGAGCCGCCCAGAATCACGCCATCGGCGTTGTCGGCCGTGACGCGGGTGAAGAACTCGGCGCTCTTCTCGACATACTTGCTCTTGTCCGTGCCCAGATCGATAGCGCCGGTGACGTAGTTCCAGGCATATTGCAGGCACCACGACTCGATATAGACGTAATACATGTAAATGATGACGGGGATCAGCAGGCCCAGCACGCCCAGGTAGCGCCACACGCGCCCGCGCCCCAGCACGCCGAAAATCGCCGGACACGAGTTGAAGCCGAACTGACCGCCGTACTTGCCCATCGACCACTCGGCCCAGCAGATGGGAATGCCCAGGAAGACCAGCGCACAGAAGTAGGGAATCATGAAGGCGCCGCCGCCGTTGTTGGCGGCCATGCCCGGGAAGCGCAGGAAGTTTCCGAGACCGACTGCCGAGCCGGCCACGGCCAGGATGATTCCGACCCGGCTCGCCCACTGGTCCTTGCGTTTCGACATCGCGACCTGCTTTCCGCGTTGACGCGCCCCGCGGGACGCAAGCCGCGCCGGGCGGCGAAGCGGGGGCCGATGGGATCGGTAGCATAGCGACGGCGGCCGGCGCTTCAAAGCGGTCACCGCCTTGGAGTTCGGCCGCCCTTCGCGCAAGATAGCGGCCTCGTCGCCGAAACAAGGGGAGCGGCCGTGCTGCCAGAGCTGGTGCGTCGCAAGACGCTGGACGACATCCTGCACACGGCCGAGGCATCGCCGCACGGGCTGCGGCGGGCGCTGGGCCCGGTTCACGTCACGCTGCTGGGAATCGGCGGCATCATCGGCGCGGGCATCTTCGCCACCGTCGGCACGGCGGCCGCGGGTGATGCCGCCCGGCCGGGCGCTGGACCGTCGCTCATGCTCTCGTTCGTGCTGACCGGTCTGGTGTGCGCGCTGACGGCGCTGTGCTACGCCGAGTTCGCCTCGATGGTGCCGATCTCAGGCTCGGCCTACACCTATTCCTACGCCACGCTCGGCGAACTGGTGGCGTGGATCATTGGTTGGGACCTGATCCTCGAGTACGCGGTCGGCAACACTGCCGTCGCCATCAGTTGGGCGAACTACTTTCGCACGCTGCTCGCCGACGTCGGCCATCTCGCCGGCGTCAATCTCGAACTGCCGCGCTGGTTGTGCACCGACTATCGCACGGCGGCGCGAATGCTCGACACCGACGGCGTGGCGTACGTGCTGCGGGACGCACCGCACGTCTTCGGTGTCCCGATCGTCGTGAATCTGCTGGCATTCTTCATCGTCACGGCCCTGACGATCGTCCTGGTCATCGGCATCCGCGAGTCCGCCCGATTCAACGCGGGCATGGTCGTCATCAAGATCGTGGTGCTCGCGTTCTTTGTCGGCGCGGCCATCGCGTTCGTGTCTCCGCAGCAGATGGCGGCAAACTGGCGACCGTTTCAACCCAACGGGTGGAGCGGCACGCTGGCTGGCGCGGCCATCATCTTCTTCGCCTACATCGGGTTCGACGCCGTCTCGACCGTGGCCGAGGAGACGCGGCGCCCGAGCCGCGACATACCGATCGGCATCCTCGCGTCGCTGATCATCTGCACCATCATCTATGTCATCGTGGCGGCGGTATTCACCGGACTGATTCCCTACGAGGCCCTCAAGACGCGCCTGGCCAACGAACAGGCCGAACCGCTCACGATGGCTCTCGACCATGTCGCACCGCAGGCCAAGTGGGCCACCGCGATCGTCGCGTTCGGCTCGGTGGTGGCGCACACCGCCGTGCTGCTCGTTTTCCAGATGGGGCAGCCGCGCATCTTCTTCTCGATGGCGCGCGACGGTCTGCTGCCACCGGCATTCGCGCGCGTGCATCGCCGGTTTCACACTCCGCACGTGACCACCATTCTGACGGGCGTGCTGGTCGGACTGGTGTCGGCGTTCGCGAACATCGAGGAGATGGTCGATCTGACCAACATCGGCACGCTGTTCGCGTTCATCCTGGTCTGCATCGGCGTGACCGTGCTCCGATACCAGGAACCGACGCGGCACCGCGCCTTCCGGGTGCCGTTCGGAGCGTGGCTCGTACCCATGCTCGGCGCCGCCTCGTGCGTCGTGCTCATCTACTACCTGCCGCCGGCATCCTGGTGGCGATTCGTGGGCTGGCTGGTGCTCGGACTGGCGATCTACTTCGGGTACGGTCACAGCCGAAGCGCCCTGCGCGGCCGAGTCGCGCAGCGGACGCCGTGGCCCTTGATGGTCGCTTCCGCGGGGTTTCTGGCGGCCGGACTGGGGCTCTTCGTCATTCCGCACCACGCCACGCCCCGAGAGCTGCTGCACGCAGCGCTGAACGCCGGTCACGCGCAGCATTCGGCCGCGCTAATCGGCTCGGTGCTGATCGTCGCCGGACTCGCAGTCTCCGGCGTCTGCATCGCCGCAACTCGCCCGGCGGCCGGAACTCGAACCCGTGGCCTATAATCGCCGCTGCGAGCGTTCTGTCGTGGAGTGCTCATCGGCCTGACTGGATTTCGGCCGGAACGACGCTAGTCTACCGATCCGGTCCGTCTACGCCGAAGCGGGCCCTTCACCAACATACAGGACTTGCCCCATGCAGGCTGACCCACACGCCCAGTCCGCCGACATCGCCGGCAGCGACGGGAGGGCTTCGCGCATGGAGCCCGAGGGGTTGTCGGCGCTGCGCCAGATCGCCAGCGCCGTGGGAATCGAGTTCGAGCCGCATCGCGCGGACCAGGCCCTGCGCCAGGCGACGCGCGACATTCCGGACGGCAGCCCGGACGGTCAGTTCGCGCGCTTGAGTCGAGCGGCTGAAGACCTGGGCATTCGGCTGTCAACGTTTCGCCGGCCGCTGAGTGACGTGCTGGGCCTGGCGATGCCGGGCACGCCTCTGGTGGCACTGTCGCGCACCGATCGTGGGGCCGAGTGGCTCGTTCTGACGACCACGCGCGGCCGCAAGGTGTGCGTCGCGAACGGCACGGGCGAGCGAGCCGGGCGCTGGCTGACACTCGACGAGCTGGTCCGGGTCATGGGCGCCGAGAGCGAGCTGTCGCCGTCCACGTGGGGCGTGGCCCAGTTGTCGCTGCCGTATGGCGACGAGGGGGCGGACCCGGCGCTTGGACATCACGCGCCTCTGATTCAAGGCTCGCCGAATCGGAGGCTCTGGAAGCTGCTGCGGTTCGATCGCCGCGACTTGTGGATCGTGGTGGCGCTGGCGCTGGCCATCGGCGGCATGATGCTGGCGACGCCGCTGGCGGTTCAACAGCTCGTGAACTTCGTGGCGTTCGGCGTCCTGCTGACGCCACTGGTGGTGCTGTCAGTCATCCTGTTCAGTTTCCTTGCGATCGGGGCGGTGTTGCGCGGGACGCAGACTTATCTGGTCGAAATCCTGCAGCAGCGGCTCTTCGTGCGGGTGGTAGCCGATCTGTCGTGGCGCCTGCCGCGAGTCCGGGTCGAGTCGTTCGATCGCCAGCACGGGCCGGAGCTGGTCAACCGCTTTTTCGACGTGCTCACCGTTCAGAAAACCGGCGCGACGCTCCTGCTCGACGGTGTGTCGATCATCCTCATCGCCCTGATGGGCCTGGTGGTGCTGGCGTTTTACCACCCGCTGCTGCTGGCGTTCGACGTGGCCCTATTGTCCGTGATTGCCATCATCGTGTTTGTCCTTGGACGCGGGGCGGTGTCGAGCGCTGTTCGCGAGTCGTTCGCCAAGTACGCGGTGGCGGCGTGGCTGGAGGAGATGGCTCGCCATCCACTGGCATTCAAGCACGCCGGCGCGCCCACGCTTGCCTTGGAGCGGGCCGACGGACTGGCTCGCCGATGGCTTCGCGCCCGCCGTGATCACTACCGGGCGCTGTTTCGGCAGATCATCGGCACACTGGTCCTTCAGGTTGCCGCCAGTACGGCGCTACTGGGGATTGGCGGCTGGCTGGTCATCGCCGGGCAACTGACGCTCGGTCAGCTGGTCGCCGCCGAGCTGATCGTGACCGTCATCGTGACATCCGTGTCGAAGCTGGGGAAGGCATTCGAGAATTACTACGACTTGCTGGCCGCCAGCGAGAAACTCGGTCACCTGATCGACCTGCCGCTGGAGCGCGACGGCGGCCAGCGCATTCCCGAGAGTGGTCGCGGCGCCAAGGTCGAGTTCCAGTCGCTGGGTTTCAGCTACGACAGCGACCACGTTGTGTTTCAGGACATGAGCGCCGTGATCGGCCCCGGGCAGCGCGTCGCCGTCATGGGCCCCAACGGCAGTGGCAAGAGCACCCTGGTGGATCTCCTCTTCGGCCTGAGGCAGCCCACCAGCGGCCGCATCCTCATCGACGGCTGGGACATCCGCGACCTGCGACTGGAGACCGTTCGCGGGCTGATCGGCACGGTCAAGAGGCTGGAGATCGTCGAGGCGACCATTGCGGAAAACGTCCACATGGGCCGGCACGACGTGGGACCGGCCGACGTTCTTGAAGCGCTGGCGACCGCACAACTTCTCGACGTCGTGCGTTCGCTGCCGGACGGACTCAACACGCGGCTGGCGACGGGCGGCGCGCCGCTCTCCAGCGGCCAGGCGCAGCGTCTCATGCTGGCGCGCGCCATCGCCGGCAAGCCGCGCCTGCTGGTGCTGGACGAGGCCATCGATGAAATCGACGTTGACATCCGCGAATCGGTCATCGCATCGCTGTTCAGTCGCTCGTCACCCTGGACATTGATCATGCTGACCCATGACGTTGACCTGGCTCGCCGGTGTGACAGCGTGATTCGTCTCAAGGAAGGTCGGGCGACTCAGATCGATCCGGAGGGACTGAGGGAGGATTCGCGATGAGCACCGCCGTCCACGACCGTCCTACCGCGCCGGCCGAAACGCGCGTGCCGCCGCTGGAATCGGTGCTGCCGGCCCTCGAGCTCGTGCATACGCCGCGGCTGATCAGGCGCATCGGCTGGGTGATCACGGTGGTGCTGATCCTGGTGCCGCTCATCCTCGCGTTCGCGCCGTGGCAGCAGAACGTGGCGGGCACGGGCCGCGTCGTGTCGTTCGACCCGGTCAAGCGGCAGCAAGCGATCCAGGCGCCGATCGAGGCCCGCGTGAAACGCTGGTTCGTGGTCGAGGGTCAGCGGGTCGAGCCCGAACAGCCGATCGTCGAGCTGGAGGACAACGACCCGACGCTGCTCGAGCGGCTGCAACAGGAGGTCAAGGCGCTGGAAGACCGCATCGTCCGCGCTCGCGAACGGATCGAGTCGCTCGGGCTGCAGATCGACAACCTGCGTCTGTCGCGTCAGAACACCGAGTCGGCCGCCAGGGAACGGCTGCGCGCAGCTGAGCAGAATGTCGAGGCCGCCAAGAAGAGCCTGCTGGAGCAGGACGCCATGCTCCAGCAGCGCAAGCTGAATTACGAGCGGCAGATCGAGCTCCGCAAGAGCGGCGTGACTTCGCAACTCGAACTCGAGGTGGCCGAGCGCGACTACAAGAGCGCGGAAGCCGAACTCGGCCGACGTGAGGCCGCGCTGCGTTCGGCCGAGCGCAGCATGCTGAGCGCCCAGGCCGAGTTGTCGCGGAGCGTCGCCGACGCCGATGCGGTCATCCGCGCCGCCGAGGCGGCCCTCGCCAGCGCCAAAGGCGACCTGGCCTCCGCCGAGCGCGAGCTACAACCGACGCTGGTGCGGCGCAATCGCCAGCAGGCGCAGTTCGTCACCGCGCCCGTCGCCGGGACGATTCACCGACTGCTTGCGAACGCTGCCGAGGGCGGCGCGCTGGTGAAGGCCGGCGACCGGCTCGCGGTCATCGTGCCTGACATCATCGACTCGGTGGTCGAGATCAACGTCTCCGGCAACGACATGCCGCTGCTGCGGGTCGGAGCCCCGGTGCGCCTCCAGTTCGAGGGCTGGCCGGCGGTGCAGTTCGTGGGTTGGCCGTCGGTCGCGGTCGGCACCTTCGGCGGGCGAATCCGGCTGATCGACCCGACCGACGACGGCAAGGGCAACTTCCGCATTCTGGTGGAGCCCGATCCAAGCGACCGCACGCCCTGGCCGAGCGCAAACGTCCTGCGTCCCGGCGTGCGCGCCAACGGCTGGATACTGCTCGAAACCGTTCCGCTGTGGTGGGAAATCTGGCGGCAGCTCAACGGGTTCCCACCGACCGTCCCCGAACCCAAGGCCTGATCGCAACGAGGACTCCGCGCCCATGACCTGCGTGTGGCTATCGTGCAGCAGCCTGCTCGTCGCCGCGATCGCGCCCGGTCAGTCGACTGGCCAGGCCGAACTCACCGGGCAGGGCCTGGCGCCCACGACGACGCGACCCGTGTTCGCGTTCGCCGGCGGAGCCCTGGGGCCGACCACGCAGCCGTCTGGACCGATCGTCAGGCTCGAGGACGTATTCGACTCGGTGGAGCGCTATTACCCGCTGCTGGCGGCGGCGCTGCTGCAGCGCGACGTGGCCGAGGGCGACCTGCTGTCAGCCCAAGGCGCGTTTGACCTCAACCTGCGTTCGGGCGTGAGCACCGTGGCGCGCGGCGACATCCGCAACACGCGCGCCGACACGCTGCTCGAGCAGCCGACGCCATTCTGGGGGACGACGTTCTTCGGCGGCTATCGACTGGGCATCGGCGACTTTCGCACCCATGAGCGCGGAGCATCCACCTATGAAGGCGGCGAGTTTCGCGGCGGCGTGCGCGTCCCGATCCTGCGCGACGGTCCGTTGGACCTGCGCCGCGCGCGACTCGAACAAGCCAGCATCGACCGCACCGCCGCCGAGCCGTTCATCGAGACGCAGCGGCTGGATTTCTATCGCATCGCGGCCCGCGTCTACTGGACCGCGGTCGCCGCCGCCCAGCGATTGGCCATCGCCCAGGACCTGCTCGACATCGCCGAGCGGCGCAATGTCGGCATCCGCGAGCGGGTGCGGCGCGGCGACTTGGCGGAAATCGAACAGCTCAACAACGAGGGGCTGGTGGCTGATCGTCGCGCCCGGCTGATCTTCGCCGTCCGCCAGCACGAAGCGGCGGCCGTGGAGCTGTCGCTCTTCTACCGCGACGCTGCCGGACGGCCGGTGTTGCTGGATGTGTCGCGCCTGCCGCGTGATTTTCCGAAGGCAGATGCGTACACCCCCGAGCAGCTGGCCGCCGACGTGCATACCGCCTTGAGCAATCGTCCCGAGCTGATTCGCCTGCGGCTGGCGCGCGAGCGGCAGGAGGTCGAGTTGCGCCTGGCGCGGACGCAGTTACTGCCGGGGCTCGATTTTCAGGCGCTGGGCTCGCAAGACATCGGTCCGCCCGACATCAGCTCGGACAAGAGCACGATGGAGTGGGAACTCGGCCTGGTGTTGCAGGTGCCGGTACAGCAGCGCGTCGCGCGTGGAAGGGTGCGCTCGCTCCGCGGGCAGATTTCGCAGATCCGCGCCCAGGAGCAGTTCCTGGCAGAGCGGGTGACGGCGGAGGTGCAGAATGCGGCGTCGGCCGTGGGGCGAAATTATGAGCAATACGAGCAGTTCCGCGTCGCGGCCGAACTGGCGCGGCAGGTGGCGCTGGGCGAGTTCCGGCGCTTTGAACTGGGTCAGAGCAACATCCTGCAGGTGAACGTGCAGGAGCTGGCCGCCAACGACGCCGCGCTGCGGGAGGTCGACGCCATCGCGGAATATCACCGCTCGCTGGCCGACTACCGGGCGGCGCTGGCGACCATCGCGCAGCGCTAACCGCCGGAAGTATCCTCGCGAACGAGAGGACAGGCAGGAGATGTGGAGATGGATCCGACCCCGGGATTCACGGCCGTACTGGGCAACATCGCGACGGTCGTCAAGATTTTCGTCGAGATCGTCGGCATGTTCCTGTCACTGAGCAAGTTCTGGCTCGAATCGATCCTGCCGGCGATCCAAGGCCTGTTCAATGGCACGTAAGTTCGCTGCGGGACTAGCGCACGGCCCACGTGGGTCGTGGCGGACCGCATTCGTTCGACTCGTGTCTCGTGTTTCTGCTGCGCGACGGCAGGGGGTTTAGATGCGGCTTTTTCGCGCGTCGCGCTTGGCCGTGTTTTCCCCGGAGCAGCCCGTCGGCTTTTGCCTGCCCGGCATGGGCGCCTTCCTGTAACGACATGCGCCGCTGTTCGATGGGTGATCTTGTCGCCGGCCGATTCGCCGCCCATTCGTGAACCTGTCGCAACACGCCGATCATCGGTCGGATTGCGGTCGGCGCGCCCAACCGATAGCGGCACCGGCGGACGTCAGGCCGATGCAGCCCGGTGCGTCCGCGCCGCCCACCAGCGCTTGTGCAGCTCCATCACCGGCAGCACCGTGAAGGCCAGCCCCAGCAGCAGCAGCCACTTGCCGAACGAGACCGGCTCGGTCTGGAGGATGCGCTGGCCGAGCGGCAGGTAGAGCATGGCGATGTGCAGCAGTTGGGCGGCGATCACCCCGCCGATCAGCAGCGGGTTGCTGAAGATCGGCGTGCGGATGACCGAGCGGGTCTCGGAGCGGCAGTTGCCGATGTGGATGTTCTCGAACAGCACCATCAGCAGCAGCAGCGCGTTGCGGGCGGTGGTGAGCTCCCAGCCCGAATCGATCATCCACTTGAATGCCGCGAATGCGACCGATCCAATAACGAGAGCCGACAAGATGGTGCGCTCATTCATCAGGCGATTGAAGATCGACTCGGTCGGGCGGCGCGGCTTGCGGCTGAGAACGTCGCCCTCGCTGGGCTCAAAGGCCAGCGCGACGCCCTGGATGCCGTTGGTCACCAGATTGAGCCACAGCAGCTGCACCGGCAGCAGCGGCAGCGGCATGCCCGATGCCATCGCCAGTCCGACCATCACCAGTTCGGCCGCCCCGGTCGAAATCAGCAGGAAGATGACCTTGCGGACGTTGTCATAGGCGACGCGGCCTTCCTCGACGCCCGCCACGATGGTGGCGAAGTTGTCATCGGTGATGACCAGTTCGGCGGCCTCGCGGGCCACGTCGGTCCCGGACCTACCCATCGCCACGCCGATATTGGCGGCGCGCAGCGCCGGCGCGTCGTTGACGCCGTCGCCGGTGACGGCCACGTAGTGATCGGCGCGACGAGCGGCCTCGACCAGTTCGAGCTTCTGCCTCGGGGCCACGCGCGCGAACACGCGCACGCGCTTCAGCAGCGGGACCATCTCGTCGACGCTCTTGCCCTGAAGCTCTGCACCGGAGATGACCTGATCGGGCGTCTCGGCCAGGCCCAGATCGCGGGAGATGGCCAGCGCCGTGACCGGGTGGTCGCCGGTGATCATGACGACACCAATGCCGGCCTCGTGGCAGGCGTGTACGGCTTCGCGCGCGCCGGGCCGAAGCGGATCGATCAATCCGATGAAGCCCAGAAAGCGCAGTCCCGACTGCTCCTCGGTGACTTGGCCGTCGTCCTGCGTGCGGGCCTCGCCGCTGGCCAGTCCGAGCACGCGATAGCCCGCGGCCGCCATGGACTCGGCCAATTCGGAAAGGCGCTGCAAGGTCTGCGTATCACCGGCGAAATCGCACATTCCCAGGATGCGTTCCGGCGCGCCCTTGACGTGGGCGATCGTCCGTTCACCCTCGCGGTTGAAGGATGCCGCGAACTGGCGTTCCGGCTCGAACGGGACCTGTCCGGCCTGCGGAAACTGCCGCCAGATGCTGTCGCGGTCGAGCCCGAGCTTGCAGGCCATCGCGAGCAGTGCCAGGTCGGTCGGGTCTCCGCGCCATACCCATTCGCCGTCGCTCTGGTGAAGATCGCCCTCGTTGCATAACACCGCCGTGCGAGCGAGCGCGAGCAACGATTCGTCGGACTCAGCGGACACGCGCTGCCCATGGAGCAGGACCTCGCCTCGCGGCGCGAACCCCTCGCCGGTTACCTCCAGCTTGCGACCGTCGGGCAGGCGCAACTCGCGCACGGTCAGTTCGTTGCAGGTCAGCGTGCCGGTCTTGTCGCTGGCGATCAGGGTGCAGCTTCCCAGACCCTCGACGGCCGCGAGTCGGCGCACGATCACACCGCGTCGCGCCATCCGCGACGTCGCCACGGCCAGCGCGACGGTCAGCGCGGCCGGCAGGCCCTCCGGGATGGCCGAGACCGCCAGCGCGATCGTGAAGAAGAACATGTCCATCAGGCCGTGACCGTGAACCAAGACGCCAATGGCGGCGACCGCCACGGCCGAGATCAGCACGATGACGGCTACCATGCGGCTGAATCGTTCCATGCGCTCGATCAACGGCGGCTTGCCGCCAGCCGATGCCATCACATCAAGCGCGAGCTGACCAACGACGGTCGCGCCGCCGGTCTCGGTCACGACGCCCCGCCCGCGGCCGCGCACGACGATCGCGCCGGCATACGCCATGTTCCGGCGGTCCGCGACCGAGGTGCTCTCCCGGCCAGTCCAGTCGGTTTCCTTGTGCACGGCCAGCGACTCGCCGGTCAGCAGCGATTCGTCGATTTCCAGGCCCTGCGCGGACATGAGGCGGATGTCGGCCGGCACGCGATTGCCGGATTCAAGCAGTACCACGTCGCCAGGCACGAGTTGCTCGGCAGCCAACTCGCTTGACTCGCCGTCTCGCACGACGGTGGCGCGGATCTGGAGCAGCTTCTGAAGCGCGCGGCTGCTGCGCTCGGCGCGCCACTCCTGGTAGCCGCCGATCAGAGCGTTGATGGCGAGCACGGCAAAGATGAATCCGGCGTCGGTGAAGTCGCCGATGGCCACGCACACCACAGCGGCGACCGCGAGAATGTAGATGAGCGGACTGTGGAACTGCCGCAGGCCGATCTGCCACCACGCCGGCGGCGGCTTACTGGGCAGGACATTGGGCCCGTGCCGTTCGAGACGCTTGCTGGCGGTCTCCTCATCGAGACCGCCCTCGCGGGTCTCCAGCGTCCGCAGCACGTCAGCCAACGGCAGGAGGTGCCAGTCGCCGCGTGGCGATGTCGCGTTCGGCATGAGTCTGACTCCGAGTCGGCGCGACAGCGACATGCCGCCGATCAACGCTGAGGGTCAGGTGTTGGTCCGTCGAGCACCCCGAACTATGGCCGCGCGTTCGGAGCAATTGCGATCGTAAGGGTATAAGAGTGCGGTCAGCGATTGTCAACGACATGCTGCGCTGCCGAACCCAGCGGCCGCTAACACCTTCGCGACGCCGCGTCAGCGCATCATCAATTGCCGCGTGACACGGTTGTCGGCCGGAATCTCGCCGCGCTCGAAATCCGTCACGTTCCGAAGTGTGACTTGGGCGATCTGCTCGACCGCTTCGCGCGTCAGAAAGGCCTGATGGGCCGTGATGATGACGTTGGGAAAGGTCAGCAGGCGCATGAAGACGTCGTCGTGGATGATCTCATTCGACAAGTCACGGAAGAAGAGGTCGGCCTCCTCCTCATACACGTCGAGACCGAGCGATCCGACCCGGCCGGTCTTGAGCGCCGCGATCACCGCTCGGGTGTCGATCAGGCCGCCGCGACTGGTGTTGATGAGCATCACGCCCGGTCGTGTCTTCGACAGCAGCCGGGCATTGATTATCCGGTACGATTCGGGCGTGAGCGGGCAGTGCAGCGTGATGATGTCGGACGCCTCGGCCAGCGTGTCGAGGTTGACGTAACGCATGCCCAGCGTCAGGCATTCGGGGGCCTCGTGGCGGTCGACGCCCAATAGATGGCAGCCGAATCCGCCCATGATGCGCGCCACCAGCGCGCCGATCTTGCCCGTGCCGACGATGCCCACCGTCTTGCCGTGCATGTCGAATCCGACCAGGCCGTTGAGGGAAAAGTTCTGCTCGCGCACGCGGGCGACACTGCGGTGCAGTCTGCGGTTGAGCGCGAGCATCAGCGCGACCGTGTGCTCGGCGACGGCATGGGGCGAGTAGGCCGGCACGCGCAGCACCGTCAGGCCCAGCTCCTCGGCGGCGTCGAGCGCGACGTGGTTGAACCCGGCGCAGCGCAACGCGATCAGCCGCGTCCCGCCGGCGTGGAGGATTCCGAGCACCTCCCGATCGAGCCGGTCGTTGACGAAGGCGCACACCGCCGGGCAGCCCTGCGCGAGTCGCGCGGTACGATCGCACAGGTTCGGCTCGAAGTAGGTCAGCCGGTGGTTGTGCGTCCGGTTGGCTCGGTCGAAGAACTCGCGCTCGAACGCCTGAGTTCCGAAGATGACGATGTCCATGCGTGCTCCTCGGCAAGCTCGATCCGGTTGGCGCTACAGGCCGTATTCGCGCCAGCGACGCTCGACCAGCTCGCGCACCGCCGCGCTCATCTCGAGCCGCCGCGGCCAGTCGCGGACGACGCCCTCGCCCGGCAGCTTGCGCGTGGCGTCGATGCCGATCTTGCTGCCCGCACCTTCGCAGGGTGCGGCGTGGTCGAGGATGTCCAGCGGACCGTCGACGATGACGGTGTCGCGGCGCGGATCGACGTTGGCCCCCACGTGAAACATGACGTCCTGCTCGTTGTGCACGTCGACATCCTCGTCGACGACGACGATGAACTTGGTGAACGCCATCTGCCCCGCGCCCCAGATGCTGCTCATCACGCGACGCGCCTGGTACGGGTACTCCTTGCGAATCTTGACGAACGCGAAGTTGTGGAACGCGCCCCAGCGCGGCAGGCTGTAGTCCAGGATGTCCGGGATGATCATCCTCAGCAGCGGCAGGAAAATCCGCTCGGTCGCCTTGCCCAGGTAGTAGTCCTCCATCGGCGGCAGGCCGACGATCGTGGTCGGATAGACCGGATCGCGGCGGTGCGTGATGGCCGTCACGCGGATCGGATGGAATGGTCCGGCCAGGCTGTAGAACCCGGTGTGGTCGCCGAACGGACCCTCGCGCTCGGTGCGGGTGCCGTCGACCCAGCCTTCGATGACGATCTCGGCATTGGCCGGTACGTCGAGCGGGACAGTCTTGCACGGCACCAGCTCGATGCCGCCGCCGTTCAGAAAGCCGGCGAAGAGCAACTCGCTGACGGTCGGCGGCAGCGGGCAGGTGGCGGCATACGGCAACACGCTCTCGCCGCCGAGCACAATGGCAACTGGCATTTCCCGGCCGACCGCCGTCCACTGCCGAAGATGGCGTGCCCCGTCGTGGTGCATGTGGCAATGCATGATGGCCGAGCGCGGCCCGGTCACCTGAATTCGATACATGCCCAGGTTTCGCTCGCCCTCGATGCCGGGCGGCGGCTGCGTGACGATGGCTGCCAGCGTGATGAATCGCCCGACGGGAACGCCCGTTGTCGCGGATGACGCGACCGGCGGGTCGGTCGGCAGCGGCAGGCCGGAGCCGGTGCGGGCAGCCGCGCGAATGATGACATCGTCGTCCGCGCCGCCGTCGTGCGGCCAGCACTTGATGACCGGCAGCTCCAACAGGTTGAGGTCGTCGGTGCGCACGACCTGCTGGCACATACCGGCGCGGACGACCTTGGGCGGGTAGCCGGCGATCTTGGCCAGTTCGGGAATCATCTTCAGCTTGCCGATCAGCGTGGGCGGTGGCTCGGGCTTGACCAGTTTCTGAACGCGGTCGGCCAGCTCCTCAAACGTGCGGCATCCCAGCGCGATGCGGACGCGCTCATACGAACCGAACAGGTTGATCGCGCACGGCATGCTCGAACCGCGGACGCGCTCGAACACCAGCCCATAGCCGCCGGTGCCCCCGTGGATCGGATCGGTCGGCGGCGCGCCGGCCATTCCCTCGGGACAAGGCGCCTTGCTCATGCGATCGGCGATGGCGGAGATCTCGAGCTCCGGGTCAACCTCCACGCCGATGCGCCGCAACTGGCCACGACGCTCCAGCTCGGCGATGAAGGACTGCAAGTCGGGAAAGGGCACGATCCGGGCCTCCGGGCATCGGTCGGGGATTGTACGCGCCGGGAGGTTTTTCGCCCGGGAATCGGCCGCTCGCGCCCCGCGCTGCGGCGACGCCGGGGCGTCGGCCGATATCCGCTCCACTCGGTCAGGCTCCGCCTGAGCCGGAAACCGGTCGACCACCCGGAGCGGTTGAGGGGGCCGGAATCATGCTCGGCGTGCCAGCGTTTCGCTGACCTGTGCGACGATTTCTCGCGCGACCTGGTTCACGCCGTACCCGCGCGGCAGCCGGACGAACGGCTTGCCGGCGGCGTCGCAGACGCTCTTGATTTCCTCGAAGGAGTGGCTCGACCAGCGGATGGCGAGCATGACCAGCGCCACGTCGGCCCGGCGGACCTGCGATTCGAAGTTGTCGAGTGACTCATGCGGGCGCGTCGCGACCCAGCGCAGTTCGGCCAGCCCCAGCGCGTCGCACAGGGCGTCTCGCGAACGCGGCCGGCAGACGCCGCCGATCATCACGACCACCTTGTTCTCGAGCAGGCGGCGGGCCTGCTGGACCTCCGGGATCAGTGCCGGTGCGGCTGATCGGACCGGCTTGGCCTCGGCCTCGACCTGGGCGGCATACTCGTCGGCATAGCGCAGCGCCTCGGACGTGACGCCGCGAATCTCGAGCCTCTCGGGGATCTCATCGGCGATCAGCAGAAGGGCGTCGCGGAGGCGCGGGTCGGACGGCCGCAGCCCCAGCTCGACCAGCCGGGTGACGCACACGTCGAGCTTGCCGAACTGCACGACCCGTTCAGACTCCGAGTAGTCGATCCAGTGCTTTGCGATGTAGCCGACGCGATTAATCAGGTGGGAGATCTCCTTCGTGGACTCCAGTCGGTCTTGAATCGAGCGAAGGACCTTCTGGATCTTCTCCCGGCGATCGGCCCATTTCGACGGGTCGGCCGGATCGTTCAGCCGCATATGGCGATTGACGTAGATCTGTTCCTCAAACGCTCGTGTTCGCAGCCAGTCGAAGGCGATGTTCTGATCGGCGTCCTTCTCGATGCCGCAGTCCAGCAGAATCTTGCGCAGGGCGGAGCACGACTCGGCCAGCAGGTAGTACGCGGACTGTACGTCTTCGATGGCCTGTGAGTCGTTCTCGCGAACGCGTCGGGCCAGCTCCACGGCGTCCGCCAGTGTGTCGTAGCAGCCCGCCGCGTCGTCCAGCCGGCGATCGTCCGGCAGGGTCAGGTACGGGTCGATCGGCCACGCGTAGCAGTCTGGCAGTGTTCGCAGGCGCGCGGCCAGATCCGAGTCGGTCGGCCGGATCAACTGGTCGAAGTCGGCGCCGTCCCGCAGCCGCTTGCGGCGCTCGATGGCCCAGCGGCAGCATTCGGCCTTGAGCCGCGTGCGGCGGATGACGATCGACAGATCGACGGCTGCGCGAACGACCCGGGGCGTCTCGCGCGCCGTGGGGAGTGACTCCGCCACCGTGACAGGTCGCAGCGCGCTGCCGTCGGCGCGAACGGACACGCGAACCGGAGCGCCGCCAAGCGTGAGCGTCGTGTCAACGCGGCGCTCCACGGGCGCGGACGCCGCGCTGGGCACCCTGCCGGCCGGCTGGACTGCGGCCGCATCCGCCGCCGACTCAACCATGGTGGCGCTGGCGCTCGGCTCCACGCCCGGCGAGGCAGACGCGCCGAGCGACAGCATCCATTCCCCGATCGCGCGTACTGCCGCGGCCAGTGCCGGGCTCTCTCGAACAGCCTGGCCGAGCAGTCCAGCGAGCCTCGCGAGCGTCAGGCCATCCCCGTCGGGCGGCATGTCAGGCGCCGCGTCGGTCGGCGGCGCAGCCGCGGAATCGGGAACCGGTTGTGGCTCGATCGCCATACCCACCACCCTCGGCCGGGCGGACCGCCCGGTGCTACCAGCGCTCGCTGATGCTCTTGCCCTGCATGAAGAGTTGCAGGTAGTCGCGGCCGCCGGCCTTGCTGTCCGTTCCGGACATGTTGAAGCCGCCGAACGGCTGCACGTCCACCAGCGCGCCGGTGCACTTGCGATTCAGGTACAGGTTTCCGACATGAAACTCGTGACGGGCGCGTTCGAGTCGTGCGCGATCCATCGAGAAAAGCGCGCCGGTCAGGCCGTACTCCGTGTCGTTCGCGATGGCGAGGCACTCGTCGAAGTCGCCGGCCTTGATGACCGCCAGCACCGGACCGAAGATCTCCTCGCGGGCGATGCGGGCCGTCGGGCGCACATCGGCAATGATGGTGGGCGGGATGAAGTAGCCGCCCGACGGCACCGCCCCGTCGGTCAGCACGGGCCGGCCTTCCTTCTTCCCGATGGCGATGTATTCATTGATTTTCTGGAAGGCGGCCTCGTCGATTACCGCGCCCATCGAAACGTTTTCGGCGCCGGTCGGGTTTCCAACCGTCAGCTTGCGGGACAGCTCGACCACGCGCTCAAGCAGGCGGTCGTACGCGGCCTGGTGCGCGATCAGTCGCGAGCAGGCCGAGCACTTCTGACCCTGGAAACCAAACGCGGCCGCCACCACGCCCTGCGCGACTGCGTCGAGATCGGGATAAGTCTCGTCGACCACGATGGCATCCTTGCCGCCCATCTCGAGCACGGTGCGCTTCAGCCACTTCTGGCCGGGGTAGACGCGCGCCGCGCGCTCGAAGACGCGCAGCCCGACGTCGCGCGACCCGGTGAACGAGATGAACCGCGTCTGTGGATGGTCGACCAGCGTATCACCGACCTCGCTGCCCGGACCGGGGCAGAAGTTCAGCACGCCCGGCGGCAGCATCACTTCTTCCATCAGCTCGACAAACTTGGCGGCAATGACCGGCGACTGGCTCGACGGCTTCAGCACGACGGTGTTACCGGTGACGATCGCGGCCGTCGTCATGCCGACGCAGATCGCCAGCGGGAAGTTCCAGGGCGGAATGACCACGCCGACACCCAGCGGCAGGTAGCGGACCTCGTTCTCCTCGCCGGGGAACGGCGTGGTCGGGTGGGAGCCGCCCAGCCGGACCATCTCGCGGGCGTAGAACTCCATGAAGTCGATCGCCTCGCACGTGTCCGCGTAGGCCTCCAGCCAGGGCTTGCTCTCCTCGAAGCACATCCAGGCCGAGAACTCGTACAACCGCCGCCGCATGAGGGCCGCGGCCTTGACGAGATAGCGAGCCCGGACCTCCGGCGGCACCCGCGACCACATCTTGAAGGCGTCGGCGGCTGCCTGAATGGCCTGCTCGGCCTGCTCGCGCGTCGCCCGGCTCACCAGCCCGACCACTTCACTGCTGCGGGCCGGGTTGATCGAACGCAGGGTCGCGCCGGTCTCGATCCGCCGGCCGCCGATGCGGAGCGGATAGGTGCGGCCGAGTTGTCCGCGCACTCGTTCGAGCGCGGCCTGCATCTCGCGGCGGGGAGCATCCTGCGAAAAGTCGACGTAAGGTTCGTTCTGGAAAGCGGTGAACATCGCGTGGGCTCCGGGGATGTCCGAACTACCGCATATTTTACCGTCCCGCCCGCTCAGCGACGAGTCCTCGCCGCGGCTCGGCTCGGTCGGCGGCTCGCCTTGTGCAGCGGTGGTGCTCTACAATGCGATGGATGCTCGCGCCGACCGCCTTCGATGTCGATTCGTGTTGCGTGACGCGCTTCACGCCCTTGCACGCGCCCGTCATCTCCGGCTGGGTGGCCGATCAGCGGGAGTTGCTCTGGCTCGCCCCGGCCACCGCGCCGCCCCTCACGGCTGAGAAGGTCAACAACTGGTCGCGGAGCGAACAGCAGCGTTTCGTCCTGTGGCACACGCCGACACGCCGGCCGATCGGCTACTCCGAGCTGGACTTTCTGCAGCCGCTGCGCGACCAGATGTGGATCGGGCACTTCATCATCGACCCCGCGGTGCGCGGCATGGGCCTCGGCCATGTGTTCGCTTCGACCCTGCTGAACATGGCGTTTGATCGCTTCGCGGCGCAGCACGTGCTCCTGCTGGTGTTTCCGGAAAACCGGGCCGCCGTCCGCTGCTACGAGCGACTGGGGTTCGTGGAAACCGGCGCCGAGGTGAAGCGATTCGATCAGCAACCGGAAGAATGCGTGCTGATGCGGATGCTGCTGGAGCGGTCGCGCTACCGGCGGCTGGCAGCCACTCGGATGGCGCCATCGCCCGCGCTGCCGTTCGTCCCCGAGGCGGCCGACGTCCCGATCTCGATGACGTGATTGGCGATCTCCGGTCCTTCCATCCGCGCCAGCGTGACGCGGACGGCCTGACCGACCAGGGATGCGATGTTCGGCAGGCGATACTCGCGCACCGCGCTGCGGCCTGGCTCGAGGCCGACGATGGTGCGCGACTCGCGCGGGTGCGCCGGAGAGCGGATGCCCGCCCGCAGATCGACAGATTGCGATGATCGATTGGTGACCCGCTGCTGGATCAGAACGCCGCCGTCCAGCGGCTGCCAGAAGACGCGGACCTCGATGCCATCCAGCCCGACGCGGACGCTCGCCTCGCCGCTCAGAGTCTGCGTCCGGGCGCCCGCGATTTCGAGCTCCCATCGAACGGGCTGTTCGCCGGCGACGGCGTAGCGCGGCAACCGGAATGTGAGCTCGGCCGATCGGGTCTGCCCGGGTGGAATCCGAAGCGAGACGCGCCTCGGGCTGAGCTTCCACTCGCTCGGCGCAATGAGTCGCAGCGTGACATCCATCAGGGAGTCGGCCGGGTTGCTGACGTGGACGGTCTGCCGGCAGGACTCAGCGCCGGCTTCGAGCGTCGGACCATCAAAGCGGACGATGTGTCGCGCTTTCAGCGAGGCGACATCGACCGCGGTGATGTAACACGGCGACCAGCCCACTGCCGAAGCACCGTCGAGACGATTGCCGTCCAGGTCGAACACACGAGACGACGCCGGGAGCGCGACGTCGAGACCGTGCGGCTCGCCCGCGGCATCCTCCGTCCACGCGACCAGCACGCCGTCGTTATGGTCTTCGTCGGAAAAAAGGTAGGCCCGCACGCCGGAACCCGCGTCAACGCGACCGCGCGGCGCGAGCCCGCCGATCAGCCCTGCCAGCGTCCGAAGCGCGACGGCCGATGCGTCCGGCGAGATGGCGCCCGACTCGGCCCTGGTGCGCCACGGTGCGGGCACGTGAACTCGAGTCGCGCCGCCCTGGCGTGCCGCCACGATGCGCTTGACCAGCTCGGCTCGAGCGACGTCCGCCGGCTCGTCGGCGAGCGTTTCGAGCTCGGCCCAGACCTCTCGCCCGGTCGCCTGGACGAGACCTCGCACGTGCTGCTCGACCCGTGCGAAGGACCAGTCGGAGGGGATGCCGGCGCTGACAACGTCGGCCTGAAGCGGATGTTCCGGCCACTCGAGCACGGCCGGCCAGGTGGCGGCGAGGCGGGCGGTGGCGGCCTGACGGGTCAGAACGGAGGCGATCGCGCTCAGCGCGGCGGCGTTCTGCACGACATCCCACTCCGTCGGCGGCCCGGCTGTGGCCAGTTGCCACACCGACACGATGTCGCCGCGCTCGATGAGCAGCCCCGAGAGCGGTTCGTTCGTGCCGACCGGGTCACGCGCCAGGGCGGCCGTCAACGTGCTCGCAGCCGAGGCCTTCCCGCCGAACCGGGCGAGCTGATCGTTGTCCAGCACCGCGGCGATCAGTGCGCCGCGCTGACGCTGTCGGCGCAGCCACGCATCCAGCCCCGAATGCGGGCCGATCGTGCCGTTCAGGGTCGTCCGGTCGGCTGCGAAGGACAGCATCAGCGACCCGGGACCCAGCCAATCGACCAGGCCCTTCATCTCCGCGCTCGGGTCACCGGCGACCGGCCCCAGGCGCAATCCCAGGAAGTTCGCCGCCCCCCTTGGCGCCGGCGTCTCACAGCCTGCTCGCAGAAAGCCTCGCTCGGCCGACGTGATGGTCTCGCCGTCGAGGCGGGCCGACGCTACGGCTCGAAACGCGCCCACGGGCAGGTCATGGACCGTCAGTCGAACCGGCGTCGGACCGCAGCCGTGCGCGGTCCGGATGATCCTGCCGGTCTCATCGAGCAGGTCGAGTTGAATTGTCACATCGGCGGCGTCGACGTCGTCCACGCACGCCCACACGCCGGCGTCGCGCGATGTCACCAGCACGTCGTCGGGCTCAAGGCGCAGGCTCAGCCGCGGCAACCGCGCGATGCGGATGTCGTCGAACCACGCGGTGGCATAGGTGTCCTCGGTCCGGATGCTGCGCGGCCCCTCGATCGTCCCTGCACGGACATCCGGTTGCTCGATGGCCGCTCGGAGCCCGATCCAGCGCGCCCCGGAACGCGTCGCCGGCATGACGATGCGGATCGGCTGCCAGAGCACGTCGCCGTTCGAGCACAATTCCGCACTGCTGCGACGCGAATCCTCCATCGGCCGCAACGCATGATCGAGGAAGAACGCGTCCAGGCGGGCGCGGGCGTGAATCATGCGCTCGACACGCACGAAGCCGGTGATGAGGTAGTCGCCCGACGGATGAACGGGGATGTCACGGGTCAGCAGTTCGGCAGCCACGCTCCCGATGCTGACCGAAAGGCGCATGCTGGGCGGCGCCGCGTGACCGACCTGCGGGTCGAGCACCGCCCGCTGGAAGCCCGGGTACCCGACCGCGACGCAGGGCCGCCAGCCCATCGGCGTCGGCTCGAAATTACCCAGTCTCTGCTCGTCGAAGTCGAACAGCTTGACGACTCGTTGCATGATCCGACTGGAAGCCAGCGGGGCCTGCTCCGAGGCCGCCGTCTGCGCGAATACCCACCCCGCGGTCCCTGTCAGCACGGCGGCCGACACCATGGCGGCGACATGTGGTCGGCGGTTGGTGGCGTGATCCGGCATGTTCGATTTATCGGGTATGCGACTGGCACCGTTCAGATCGTCGCGGCGAAAAGTGCGGTCCGGCGGCGAACAACGGCATCGCGAGTTCCGGCTTGGTACCGACGGGGCCGGGCAACGTCCGATCTTGCGATTGGGGCGGCTGCGCGCCAGCGCCCGCCGGGAGATCGCTCCATGCCGCGAAACCGAAGAACGGTTCTCGTCACTGCCGCTTTGGCCCTGACGGCGCCGCAGTTGACAGGTTGCGACGCCTTGCGGAGCCCGTTGGCGATCCGGTTTCGCGATGGATTCAGTTCTGGACTCGGGGACGGCCTGTCATCGGCGCTCAGCGCAAGCGAGCCGGTCGGGTCGTTGCTGGGTCAGCTTGCATCGTCGTTCTTTCGCGGACTCGAGTCCGTGATGACGCCGCGCTCGCCGGGAAGCGGCGCTTCCTCCAACCGATAACGCATCGTCATTCGAGCACCCTTCAACTTCCCAGCGTCTGCGGTCATCCGCTGAACGCCCGATTGATTTGATCGTTTTGGTCGATTTTATTATCGTCACAACTTGCTTTGGAGGCTATACTTACGCATATTGTCTCGATTTAAATGCATTGACGCGTTGAATTCCGGATTATTCTGTTGAACGATTTGAACGATTGTGTATAATAAATCCAACACGACCGTGAACCCGTACCTATTTGGTACGTATAAGGGGTAGTACTGATGCTCGCGGTCGGGGACAGTTTTGTCATGGACCGCAGCCGCATCTCGAGCCGGCGAGCCCGCGTTGCGGTAGAAAGTGGGTGAAGCATGCGCCGCGTAACGACCAAGGCGTCGAAGTCGCAGCGGATCGCCGGATGGCTGCATCCGCCGCCTTACATCATGAACAACGAGCTGAGGCGCGCGGGAACCGAGGCCGACCTGTTCGCGAACTGGGTCGATCCGCCCTGGGGCACCGGCCGGGTCGATCACGCCGAGGAGGTTCTGCGCTTCAAGCAGCTGCACTTCTGCGCCTATCGGCTGAGCCAGTTGTACCAGCGGGCCGTGCGGTCCTACCGGCCGAACATCCACAAGGAGTATTGCCGCTGGGTCGATCGCTACCACGCGATCCGGCAGCGTCTGATTGATGCCAACCTCGGACTCGTGTACGACCTGATCGGTCGCAGCCGGTTCAACAGTCTGGATCGCGATGAGATGGCAAGCGAGGGCATGATGGCGCTGCTCCGCGCGGTCGATACGTTCGACCCGTGGCGCGGTTTCCGCTTCAGCACCTACGCGTGCAACGCGATCCTGCGGGCGTTCTCGCGGGCGGCCATGCGCGACTCGCGCCGCCGCACGATGCTGACCGTGCCGTACGATCCGGATTTCGAGCGAAGCGACCTGCCCGACACGCGGCGCGGCGAGGAGGAGATGCTTTACATCGAGCGGCTTGGCAACATCATGCGGGACAACCGGGCCGAGTTGACCGACATCGAGCGCCTCGTGCTGTCGAAGCGATTCCCCGCCGCCGAAGCCGTGGAGCGGCAGACGCTGGATCGGATCGGACGCCAGATGCGCGTCAGCAAGGAGCGCGTGCGACAGATTCAGCTTTCGGCGCTCAACAAGCTGCGCCGGGCCGTCGAGGAAGATACGGTACTTCGATGAATCCACCTGACAGGGCCTGAAGCGCTTCACCCTGTCGGCCATATCGAGAGTTCATGACCCGCGAGAGCCGGCCCGGCCGAGTGCCCGGTCGGCTCTCAGCATTCCGGTCAGGCAACCACTGAGGCCCTCAGCGCGCGCGACCCCGAAACCGGTCGGCCGGGTACTTGGCGGCGTTCTTGACGAGCTTGTCGCGCAGCGCTGCGCTGACGTCGATTTCGAGCACGTTCGCGAGCGACAGCGCGTAGCACAGCACGTCGGCCAGTTCCTCGCGAATCTGCTGCATGTCCCGCGGCGAGGCGGCGACGCGCGCGGCCGCAGGCAGGTCGCTCCACTGGAAGTGCTCCATCAGCTCAGCGGCTTCGATCGCGATCGACATCGCCAGGTTCTTGGGATTGTGGAACTGCCGCCAATCGCGGTCGTCGACGAACTCGGCGACGGCCTGTCGCAGCGCGCCCACGGTGGTTGTTGCATCGCTCATGCCGAATCATCCGTCGCGGGACTTGTCACCTGGCCGGTTCATGCGGTCGGCCCGTCGGGTCGGACACCGGCAGCGGCGCGGGCGTGAGTTCGCCCGCGGCGCGACCGCGCTGCAGGACCCACAGCACCGGTCCGGAGACAGCATAGCCGACGGCCAGCAACGCGAAGGTCAGTTGCGGTTTGATGATCGCGCCCACCAGCAGGGCGAAAACCAGCGCCACGACGTGCGAGAACGGGCGGCGTCGCCGAAGCAGCGCGTTGACCATGTGCAGGTATCGAATTCGGCTGACCATGAGCAGGCCCAGACCGAGAGCCGCAAATGGCAGGGACGCCCGAAGCAGCTCGGCCGCGCGGCTCATGCCCGAGACCCGCAGGATGTCTTCGTGGAGCAGCACCACGCCGATCAGCGCGGCGGCCGCGCCCGGCGACGGCAGGCCTCGGAACCGCTGATGGGCGGACTCATCCTCGGTATTCTCGACATTGAACCGCGCCAGTCGCAGCGCGGCGCAGCACGAGTAACCGGCCAGCAGCACCCACTGCACGCGCCACCACAGCCGCTCCGGCTCGCCGAGGGCGGCGATCGGTGTCAGCGGACGGGCCACGGCCAGCGCCAGCATGGCCGGCGCGAGACCAAAGCTGACGACGTCGGCCAGCGAGTCGAGCTGCGCGCCGAACTCGCTCGTCTTGCGGGCGAGGCGTGCCAGCCGACCGTCGATGCCGTCGAAGAGCGCGGCCAGCGCCACCAGGTAGCCGCCGATCGCGACGTAGGTCGGAAAGAAGCGTTCCATGCGCGTGCTGTTGAGCGTCGGAGTCAGCAGATCGGAGCCGTCGGCCGCGTAAGACAGCATGCACATGTAGATCGCGCCGATGCCGCACACCAGGTTGCCCAGTGTGGCCAGCGTCGGCAGCACGGCAACGGCCTTGAGCCGTCGCTCAGGTGGACGCGGCCGGCTCTCGAGTTTGCCGTTGTGCTTCATGGCTGCCCTTCCGCTGATCGGCCGGAGCCGTCAGACGCATGAGAATGGTAGCGCCGCCAGCCACGTGCTGTCCGATCGCGACGGTGGGCACGAGGTGCGGGTCGGCCGGCACAATCAGCTCGGTCCGGGAACCGAACTTGATGAGCCCGAACAGCTCCCCTCGCGCCAGCTTCTGCCCGGGGGAGAGTCGGCACACGATGCGGCGGGCGATCAGTCCGGCGATCTGCCGCACGACGATCGGTCTCGGCATGGGCGCGTCGGGAGTCAGAACGATGGTGGTCGACTCGTTCTGTTCACCGGCGCGGGCGTCGCGCGCGTCGAGGAAAAGCCCCGGCTGATGGCGTACGCTGACGACGCTCGCTGCGCACGGCGAGCGGTTCACGTGGACGTCGAAGACACTCAGGAAAATGCCGATGCGCGTGGCCGGACCGCCCACCTCGGCGACATGCGGCAGCGCGGTGATGTCGGTGATCGTTCCGTCCGCGGGCGCGATCAGCACGTCGGGGTCGGCCGGGATGCGGCGCGCCGGCACGCGGAAGAATGCCAGCCCCGCCAGCCACAACAGCGCCGTCACCGGCGCGGCCGGCCAGAAATAGTATGTTAGCGCGATCGTCGCGCCGCCCGCCAGCAGCGAGATCAGCAGCATCTCCTTCCAGCCGTCGCGAGCGAGCGTCACGCCTGAAACCCTGACGATCGTTGACCCTCAGCATTGTAGGGAATCGGACGCCGCCGTGATACGGGCGCGCGGCCGGTCGCCACTCAGCCGAGCAGACTGATGCAGGCGACGACCCAGCCGACGCAGAGCACGTCGACCGACATGCCGACGGCGATCATCCAGCGCAGCGGAACAAGGCGCGTGCCGTAGATGAGGGCGTTGGGCGGCGTGGAGACTGGCAGGGCGAACCCGAGACTGGCGGTCAGGGCCACCGTCCAGATGAGGCGGGGCGCGTCCATGCCGACGACGGGCGCGAGCGCTGCCGCGACCGGGACCATCAGCGCAGCGGTGGCGGTGTTACTGGTCAGTTCCGACAGGATGACCGTGGCTCCGGCAACAACGAAGAGAAGCGCCAGCGGCGGCAGGTCGGCACGGCTCACCGCGACAGCCAGGGCATCGGCTGCGCCGCTGCTTTCGAGCGTGCGGCCGAGACACAGTCCTCCGGCGAAGAGGAAAACGGTATCCCAGTCGATGAGCTGGAAGTCGCGCCGCTCGAGCACGCCACGCCCGGGCGCGACCGGGACGAGAAACAGCACCCACGCCGCCGCGATCGGCACCAGCGATTCCGGCAGGTACCGCTCGCACCACAGGAACGCCGGCGTCCCCGGTCCGTGAATGCCCTTGATGATGCCTGTTCCGACCCAAGCCGTGGCGGCGGCCAGCAGCGCGGCTGTGGCGGCGCGACGTCCGCGACGCCGTGCCGCGTCGTCTTCGTTCGCAACGATGATGGCCGGGGCGAGATCCGCATCCGCGGCGCGCGCGAGCCAGCCGTCTTCAGGCGCCGTCGCGTCCGGCGCCGTCCGCAGCCAGCGGCGGCTGATGGCCAGCACCGCCCACGACAGCAGCGTGCCGCCGAGCCAGACTGCCAGGCCGACCTTCATCCACGAGACGAAGCTGACGGCGGGGTCGATGCGCTTCATGGCGGCGTAGCCGATGAAATTGGGCGCGGTGCCGATGGGCGTGGCCATGCCGCCCAGCGTTGCGCCCAGCGAGAGCGCCATGAGCACGGCGGGCGGGCACGCGCTGCGCCGCGCGATCGTTGTCACCACGGGCAGCAGCATGGCGGTCACGGCGGTGTTGTTCTGCACGCTCGACATCATCCCGGACGTCAGCAGCACCAGCAGCGGCGCGCCGGCGGAGCGCAGGCGTGAATCAGCCGCCTTCCACCACGCCTCCGACAGCAGCCAGTCGAACGCGCCGTGCTTGTCGAGTGCTCGCGCCAACAGAAACGCCCCGACATTGAGGAAGATGATCGGGTCACCCCAGACGGATAACGCCCCAGACCAGGAGAGCAGTCCGGTCGCCATGGCCGCGACGGGAATCAGCAGCGCGAGCACGCCCAGCGGCGCGATTTCGCTGATCCAGAGCACCAGCATGGCCAGCACGATGCCCGTCGCGCGACGGACCGCTGCGTCGGCGTGCCACGGCGTCTCGGCCGCCAGCAGGTACGCGACGGCCGCGAGGGCCAGGACGATCGACGTGGCGCGGGTTCGCACGGTGCTATGGTCGCGGTCGCTCGGCGAAGCGGCAAGCCGTTGACGCTGGCCGAACTTGACGTTCTTGTGTGGGCTGGAGGCGCAGCAGATGACCCGGTTCGCGATCGACCTGTACAGCGACACCCTGACCCGACCCACGCCGGCCATGCGCGAGGCCATCGCTCGCGCCGAGGTTGGAGACGAGCAGAAGCGCGAGGATCCGACCGTCAATCGGCTTCAGGAAATGACGGCTGACATGCTCGGCCACGAGGCCGGGTTGTTTCTGCCATCGGGGACGATGTGCAACCTGATCGCGCACTGCGTCTGGTGCAGGCCGGGCGAGGAGATCATCATCGAGCAGTCGTCGCACCCGGTGCACTTCGAGGGGGGAGGCCCGGCCGTGGGAGCCCGCGTCAGCCTGCGAGCGCTGGCCAGCGCCCGCGGCATTTTCACCGCGGATCAGGTGGAGGCGGCGGTCCGCCCGAACGATCCGCACTTTCCGCGTTCGCGGCTGGTGTGCCTCGAAAACACGCACAACATGGGCGGCGGCACGGTCTGGCCGCTGCCGGCCATGCAGTCGGTGGCGGAGGCCGCCCGACGGCACGGCCTGAAACTGCACCTCGACGGCGCCCGGCTGTTCAACGCCACGATCGCCGGCGGCTATCGTCCGCGCGACGTGGGCGCGCTGTTCGACTCCGTGTGGATCGACCTGACCAAGGGACTTGGGTGCCCGATCGGCGCGGTGCTGACCGGGGCGCGCGACTTCATTGAGGAGGCCCGGCGCTACAAGCAGATCTTCGGCGGCGCGATGCGGCAGGCCGGCATCGTCGCGGCGGCGGGTGTCTATGCGCTGGAGCACCACATCGACCGTCTGGCGGAGGACCACGCCAACGCCCGCAGGCTGGCGGACGGACTCGCCGACATCCCCGGCATCTCGATTCGGCCGGATGAGGTAGAGACGAACATCGTCATGTTCGATGTGGCCGGCGTCGGGATGAGCCGGGCCGAGTTCTTCCGGCGGCTCGAGGCCGAGGGAGTTCGCATGAGCGGCCGGCTGACGCCGACCGGCGTGCGGGCTGTCACGCACCTCGACATCTCACAAGCCGACGTCGACCGCGCTCTTCAAGTGGTCGGCAGGGTGATTCGCGGATGACGCCGCAGCCTGTGGTCGCAGGGGCCGATCAGCGTCGCTGGCGGGCCAGTTCGAGTTCCTCCCGCACTTCCTGGAGGCTGGGGTCGCGCCGCAGCGCGGCTTCGAGGTACTGCACGGCTTCGTCGAAGCGTTTCAACCGTCGGTAGACGAACCCTGCGCCGGCCGTCGCCTTCGCGCCCCACAGCGGGTCCGGCATCGCCTCTTTGTAATGCCGCAGCGCCTCTTCCGGGCGCTTCATCAGCGCGTAGAGGTTGCCCATTTCCCACTCTGTTTGCCGCGGGTGCGGGTAGTAGCGCAACGCCCGGCGGAAGACCTCCTCGGCCTCCTCGTATCGCCGAATTGCCTTCAGCACCACGCCATAATTGTGCAGCGCGTGGCCGGAGGTGGGGTTCAGGCTGACCGCGATGCTCATCTCGTCGGCCGCGCGTTCACGGTCGCCCGCCTGGAAGAGTGACGTGCCGTAGTTGAGACGGGCGATCCAGCTATCCGGGGCGGTGTTCACGGTGCGCGTCCACAGCGCCACGGAATTGCGCCAGGCCAGCGAGTACTCGCGCGCTCCACGGGCGTAGATCGCAATCCCGACCACGGCGGCGGCATTGGCGGCGTGTCGAAGCCAGCCGACCTCCGCGCGATGGCGCGAGAGCCACAAGAGCGCACCGGCCGCCAGCAGCGGGAACGGCAGGCACGCCAAGTAGGTGTAACGGTCCGCGACGATCTGCATGCCGCTCTGGGCCACGCCGAGCACCGGCGCGACCGTCACGACGTAGCAGGTCCAAGCCGCCAGACCGGCAGGGTAGCGGCGTCGAAGCAGGACGAAGGCCGCGGTCAGTCCGATCGTGACCGCGGAAGCCAGCAGGAACGGTCCGTCGAGCGGGTCCATGCGCGGCGGAATCTCGTAGATGGTGCAGAGATCTCGCGGCAGCAGGGTGCGCAGCGGATAGAAGGCCAGTCCGTAGAGAGCCTGAGCAACGCGGGCCGAGAAACCGTGCTTCGAGAGCGGCATCACGCCCCAGTCGACCGTGCGTTGGGCCAGCAGGGCGCAGTACCCGGCGGCGATGGCCAGCATCAGCACCGGGGTCTTCTGCGCGATGACGGCCAGCGAGTCACGCGAGCGCCAGCGCCCGGCCGGCAGTCGGCGCAGCGGGTAGACGTCCAGCACCAGCATGATGAAGGGCAGCGCCATGCCCCACGCCTTGGATGCCAGTGACAGCGCGGTGAGAAGCACGGCCGCGAGGTGCCAGCCATGATGGGCGACCGCCATCTCGCGCGGCCGGGTGGCACGGATGTAGGCGAGCAGCGCCGAGACGAACAGGACGCCGGACAGCACGTCGCGGCGCTCGGTGATCCACGCGACCGACTCAACGCGCAGCGGATGCACCGCGAAGAGCAGCGCCGCCGCGGCGGAGACCAGCGAGAGGTCGGCCAGTCGATGGGACACCAGGCCGAACGAGAGGGCGATCAGTCGGCGCGACAGAAAATAGAAAGCCAGCGCGGTGCCGACGTGCAGGACGAGGTTGGTGATGCGGTAGCCGCGCGCGTCCATGCCGTAAAGCTCGTGGTCGATTGCGTAGCTGATCCAGGACAACGGCTGGTAGTGGCCCATGTGACCGGAGCGAAGCATCCACTTGAGTTTGGTCGCGTCGAGCCCTCGCCAGGCCGGGTTGGTTTCGAGCAGGACATCGTCGTCCCAATTGAGGAATCCGCCCCGCAGGGATGGAAAGTAGACGGCGACGGTGATGGCAGCGATCAGCGCCGGCAGCGCGACCCGCAGCGTTAGCGGCGCGGCGTCATCCGGCGGGCGCGGCGCCGGCGGCGCAGCCGGACGCTCGGCGGCGGGTCGGGCGCGGCGAGCGCTCATGGCGCGGACCTCGGCGCGGTCGTGGCGGACCGCTCCCCGCTCAAAACGCCTTCCAGATAGGCGATGACACGTTGCACTTCCGGATGCCCCGGCTCGATCTGCTGCACGATCCGAAACTCGCGCAGCGCGTCAGCATAACGCTGCATGCGGCCGTACGCGTTGCCGAGCTCGACGCGGGCGCCCGCGTCGGCCGGATCGAGCCGCAGCGCCGACTGAAGCAGATCCACCGCGGCCGCGTCGTTCTTGCGCTGCGCGTACATGCGCGCGGCCATGATGGCGTCCGCCGGCCGGCTGCCCATCCGCTCGAAGGCGGCCGTGGCGATGCGATGGCCGAAGAGCACGACGGCCGCAGCCGCCAGCAGACCGGCGATTCCGGCGGGTCGTCGCGCCGCGGCCAGCCGGACCAGCAGACCGGCGAACACGCCGGCATAGATCAGCGCGATCGGGACGATCATCAGGCGGTAGCGAGATTGAACGTTGACCAGCGACATCGCGAGCAGGAGCGGCGGCGCGTAGAGCATCACGGCGACATGCACCGGGCGGCGCTCGCGCCACGCGCTGAACAGATCAAAGCCCGGCGCGGGCGGCACGCCGGAGCGCGGGCGCGCGGAGGTCGCGCCCGCCCGCGCGGCGCGCCCTCCGAACGCGGCCCGCAACAGGATCGCCAAGACGGCGGCGACGGCCGGCACGAAGACCGTGCCGAAGCCCGCACACACCGCGAGCACGCCGACCTGCCGGCGGTGAAACTCGTACGAGGTGTTATCCGGTATCTCCACGCCGGCGCAGATGGCGGCGGCACGCCGCCCCCAGTTGCGGAAGAACAGTCCGACGCGGCCCTGGTAGCTGCGGCGCACCTCGCGCAGCACGCCGACCATCGACGAGCCGGAGCGATTAAGAAGTTCACCGAATTCACGGCCCGGCGCGGAGAAGGCGACCCCGCCGGTGGGCGAGTCAGCCATGTTGGCAAGCGCGACCGTCAGATGCGATCGCGACGAAATCGCCAGCGGCGAAGCACCGGCGACGACGTTGCGCACCATCAGCGGCGAGAACCCGATCAGGTAGCCCGCCGCAACCATCACGGCGGCGGCTGCGGCGCGCTTCAACCGACCGCTCCTGCCATCGGGCCGGCCGGCCGAATCGAGTCCCATCACCGCTTGAACCGCGACCACGAGCAGCGTGGCGGCAAGCAGCACCGCGGAAATTTCGTGGAACATCGCCAGTGCGCCGAGCACCATGCCGATCAACGCGAGCGCCGCATGCCCGCCGATCGCCGCGCCATCGGCGCGGCGAACCATCAGCCACAGCACCAGCGCCATTCCGAAGACCGCCGGTCCCTCTCGAAGCAGCTGGCACTCGAGGTGGACGAGCGGACCGTAGCACGCCGCCAGAACGCCGGTGGCGATGCCGGCGACGGGGCCTGCCAGCCGCTTTGCGGTCGCGGCCAGGAGCACGGCGGTGGCCGCACCGAGCAGCAATTGGACGAGTTTCGCCCAGACTTCGGGCCGGTCGGAGAGCTTCATCGCCAACGCCAGCCCGTAGCTGTAAAGGGGCGCCTGGTGGAACGCATGCCGGCCGTACCAGCGAAGCCATTCCTCGGGCGTGCCGGAGGCGGCCTGCCAGACGTGGTAGGGATGGTACGGCTCGCGGGCCAGCCAGTCGCCGGCGGCCATGCGGCGGGCCTGCTCGACGTAGGTGGCCATGTCGGTCTGGTCCCACGTGTGCCAGGCATCGAGCGGCGTGCCGGCGACCTGGGCCCAGTACGTGAAGCGCACCACCAACGCCAACAGTGCAATCGCTCCGAGCATGATCGCCTGCCTGCGTGGGTGCGTGTCCGGCATGCTGCGGCAGAGTGTAGCTTGGCGGCATCATCGATGCGATGGATCGGACATTATGGGGCGCCGCGCCGGCCGACAGTCTCCGGGATGTCGGTTTTTGACAACACTCGGTGTGGCGACGGACCGACAGAATGAGGGGGGCGGATCTCCCGTTAAGCGTCGGCTGCGGCCGGCGTACCACCAAAACCGAAGCGGGAAAGGCCGCCGGGCCAGGTGGTCCCCGTACGCGTATCCAAGGATGCCTGCATGACGGCGGAGGCAGCAATCGTTCCCGCGCCGCGACGGTTCGCTCCGGATGTTCTGGAAGCGCTGCCGCTCGGCGTGGTGCTGTTCGACGCCCAATTGCTGGTGGTGTGGCGCAACGAGACCGCCCGCACGATGCTTGGCGAACAGACCGACCTGCCGGCCGCGCTTGCGGCCGACATCGTGGAGAGCCGCTACGAGGACTGGTCGACCAACCTCCGCCACATCTTCAGCGGGCAGCCGCGCCGCTACGAGCACCTGATGCTGCGTCGTGACGGCGGTGATCCGCGACACGTCACCCTGCACGGCTCGGCCGCGGTTGCCGGCGAGTCGCCTCAACAGCGGATCGGGGTGTTGCTGGTCGAGGACGTGACCGCGCGGGTGACGATGGAGCAGCGGCTGGCGGTTTCCGATCGGTTGGCCGCGGTCGGGAAACTGTGCGCCCAGGTCGCGCACGAGCTGAACAACCCGCTCGACGGCATCCTGCGGTTCCAGAATCTGGCGTTGCGGCTGGCCGACGAGGCCGAGTCGGGCAAGCTGCGCGAGTATATTCAGTCTGCCCGCGACGGAACACTGCGGCTGACTCAGATCGTGCGGGCGCTGCTGGACTTCTCGCGGCGCACGCCGCCGCTCGCGGCCGATCAGGGCGTTGACCGCCTGCTCGACGAAGCCGTACGGACGTTCGAAAGCCGGGCGGCTGAATACGGCGTCGGCCTCTTCTGCCATTATCGCGGACGCGACCTGCCGGCCGTCGGCGGGTCCAACCTCTTCCAGGTGTTCTGCAATCTGATCAAGAACGCCATCGACGCCATGCCGAATGGCGGCTCGCTCGTGATTTCGGCCGGAATCGAGGGCAGCGAGGTGGTGGTGCGCTTCAGCGACACCGGAGTCGGTCTGCCGCCAGACACCGATCGCATCTTTCTTCCCTTCTTCACGACCAAGCCGCCCGGCCAGGGGACCGGTCTGGGGTTGGCGGTGTGCCGCGAGATCGTTGAGCGACTCGGCGGTCGCATCGCCGCGTCGGACCGCCCGGACGGGCCCGGCGCGATCTTCACCGTGCGCCTGCCGGCGCCGGCCGCCGCGATACCGGTGGCTGAAGCCCTCCCGGCGTCGGCGAAAGCCGCGCCCGGGCGCACGCCTCCCAGCGAACCGCAAGGAGCCTGAGCATGGCATCGAGCACCCGAAACCGGAGCGAAGCGGGCGTCAGCACGGCCATCCTGATCGTCGATGACGACAACATCATCGCCCAGTCGCTGGGTGAGTTCCTGCGGCTGGAGGGTTACTCCATCGCGACGGCGTCGAGCGTGGCCGAGGCACTGGCCGAGCTGGATCGGCGTCTCTATCAGATCGTCATCAGCGACATCAACATGCCGCGTGCGGACGGGTTTGAACTCCTCCGCGTGCTGCGGCAGCGTTACGCCGACATCGTTCCCATCGTCATCACCGGTTACGGAACGATCGAATCGGCGGTAGAGGCGATCAAGATGGGGGCCTACGACTACCTGACCAAGCCGATCGTTGACGACGAAATCCGGCTCGTCGTGCAACGAGCCGTCGCCCAGCAGGCCCTGCTCGCGGAGAATCGCTCGCTTCGCAAGCAACTCGGGCTGCGCTACTCGCTCGAAGCCATTGTCGGGTCGGATTACCGCATGCAGAAGGTGTTCGAACTGATGGAGACGGTGGCAGATACGCGCACCACCGTGCTGATCGCGGGGGAATCCGGCACCGGCAAGAGCCTGGTGGCGCGGACGCTGCACCAGATGTCGTCGCGGCGCGACCGCCCGTTTGTCGCCGTCTCGTGCGGGGCGATCCCCGAGACGCTGCTGGAGAGCGAACTGTTCGGTCACGCCAAAGGCGCCTTCACCGGCGCCGTGTCGGACAAGGCCGGAAAGTTCAAGGCGGCCGACGGCGGCACGATCTTTCTGGACGAGATCAACTCGGCCTCGCCTTCGTTTCAGGTGAAGCTGCTGCGTGTCCTGCAAGAGCGGCAGTTCGAGCCGGTCGGCAGCAACAAGACCGAGACGGTCGATGTCCGCGTCCTGCTGGCGAGCAACGTCGACCTGCGGAGCGAGGTACAGGCCGGGCGCTTTCGCCAGGATTTGTACTACCGCATCAACGTCGTCGTGCTGCCGTTGCCGTCGCTGGTGGAGCGGCTCGGCGACATTCCGCGCCTGGCCGAGCACTTTCTGGCCCGCAGCCGGGCGGAATTCGGCAAGGAGGTGGTCGGGATCGACGCCGAGGCGCTGGCGGCCATGCAGCGCTACCACTGGCCGGGCAACGTGCGCGAGCTGGAGAACGCCATCGAGCGCGCCGTGGTCCTGGCCAAGGGGCCGCGGGTGACGGTGGCCGACCTGCCACCGTCCGTGCTGGAGGATCGGCCGGTCGTTCCCGCGGGCGGCGAGATGGCGTGGACGCCGATGTCGCTGGAGCAGGCCCTGGAGGAGCCCGAACGGCGCATCCTGCTGGCCGCCCTGAAGGCCAACCACTGGAACCGTCAGGAAACCGCGCGGCAGCTTCAGATCAATCGCACAACGCTCTACAAGAAGATGAAGCGCTATGGCCTCGATGAGCACATGATCGCCTCATGAGTCGACCGATGGCTCGACCACGGGCGGTCGGTTTCCTCGCGAACGGCGTAGAACGCGTAATCGTCGACTCCGTCGTTTCATGGGTCGCGGCCGTCAGCCACCGACCACCGGTGGGGTGCCATGGTGAGCCGGCCTGACCCTCTGCCACCTGAAGGACCGATCCCGTTCGCGAACGCAGTCCCCTTCTCCGAAGCAGCCCGCACCGACGCCAGCGCGGACCGACCCTACGGCCGGGATTTCATGAAAAGTTGGATTGTCACTCCTGCAACCGCCGCCGATTCGGCGATCGGAGTTTCAACACTTGCCGACGACGGCGACCGCGACGGGTTCCGATCGCTGTCGGCCAGCCTGTTCAGCGCCTGGAATCTCGCCAGGAAGGCCTCGCGCTTCTCCGGCGGGACTCGCAGACTGAGCGCTTCGACCAGCCGGGCGGCGTGCTCGATGGCGGCCCGGCCGGCGAGGCTGTGCGGATCCCGTTGGAGCAGGGCCAGGCCGCGCAGCATGCGAATCTCCGCCTTGCGCAGTGGCGATGTAACGAGCAGATTGACGGGGGGTTCATCCGGAGTGAGTTGGCGTTTGTATGCCTCCGCCACTTCCGTGGCAGCGATGGCGTCTTCGGTGCGTCCTTCCAGCAGCGCGATGCGGGCGGCCTCGATCGCCTCCAGCATCGGGAGTCCGAATTCGTCGGATTCCGGGAAATCCGGCAGATCGCCGGCTCGCTGAAGGGCGACCTTGGCCGCTCGAAGATCGCCCTCGTGGCGACGGATGATGGCGGTGTGCAACAACTGAATTCGAAGGAAGGTGACATCCGCCCGCCCTGGGGGATAAACCGGGTATCGGGCGGCAAGGCCGGGCTGCAACGCGGCCTCGTTATTCCCCGGGGGTCGCCGAAAGACCGGCGGGGCGGCCGTGTACGCGTCCAACGCGGAAGCGCCGGGGCGCAGCCGCACGCCGGCCGACTCGCAGATGGTCGTCCATCGCTGCTGGAGCATGGTCTCGGCGTTGTCGTGCCAGCGGCGGGCCTCGCTCATGCGACCCTCGGCGAGACTCAGCATCATCATTCGCAGATACGGGATAAGCAGGTGGGACGCCAAGTGACCCTTATAGTCGGGGTCATGGCGGTGCGGGTCGCTTTCGGCGCCCGCGAGGAGCGATCGCAACTCGATCGATTCACGAAACGCCGTCCGTGCTGCGGTGAGGTCACCGAAGGCCGCATGCGTGAGTCCGAGGCAGTCGAGGTAGATGTGCGGCCAGTACCCGCTCGGATGCTGCCGGCTGAACTCGATCGCGGCCTGGGTCTCGGCGACCGACTCTTCGCGCAGCCCGAGTTCGCGGAGCCCAACCACATACAATTGCCAGATTTGGCAAACGGCGTGCGTACTCGACTGGGGTGAGGCCAAGTAGGCTTCCCGCAGGCGATCTCGCTCGAGCCGCCATGCCTGCACTTTACGCTCAAGGGCGTCCAGCGCATCGCGATCGCTTCCAAGGAACGTCAGCCCGGCATTGCCAGAAAAGGAAAACAGCACGTCGCCCTGCTGCACCGCATCGCGCATCAGATCGGCGTCGGCCGGCGTTGAGGTGTGGGTCAACAACAGCAGGAGGCTGGCCGCCAGCCCGAGTGCGGCCAAGCCGCCCAGCCCGTATCCCCAGCGGGACGGGACCGGCTTGTCCGCGGGCGTTTCAGGCACGTCGGCCCGGCCGAGCGCTTCACGCTCGCGGAGCGATCCTGCGATTCGGGCATGGACGCGGGCGATGAATTCATCGTCGTCCCCGCTCGGATCGAAATGCTCGCTGAGCAGCCCGTCCATCGCGATCTGGATCGGGTCGTGCCGATCGCCGGCATCCAGCCGATCGTCGTCGGGCGGCTCGGGCGGCAGCGGTGATCGAGCGTCGGTGTCAGCCATCGAGCGAAAACTCCGGTCCGAACTTGTTCATCAGGCAGCGGTGCAGCTGCGCGCGGGCCCGCTGAAGCCGCTTGCGAATCGCGGCGGTTGACTGACCGAGGCGGCGCGCCACCGCGGCCAGCGCGCCGTGGCGGGCGTAGGCCGAACGTACGATGTCGCGGTCGGTTTGTCCCAGCTGGTCGATGCAACCGGTCAGCGCGGCCGTCAGTTCGCGGAACGCCTCCGCCCGGCCGGGCAGAAGGCTCTCAAACTGCCGATCCACAGCCATCAGCAACTCCGGATCGAGGATGGCCACTCGGCGCCACGAGGCCGAGGCTGTTCGAAAGTGCCCACGGATGCGGTTGCGCGCAATGCCGCGCAGCCACGCGGCGAATGACCGCTCGGGGTCGTATTGATCGAAGTGGCGCCAGGCGTCGGTGAACGACTCCTGAGCCAGGTCGTCGGCCAGTTCCGGGTCACGGACGAAGGCCCGGATGAAGGCCATCAGCGCCCGACGGTTCTCGCGAACGAGCACGTCAAACAACTGGTGGCGATCCGGCTCCATGGGGCAGACTCCAGGCGCGTCCACCATAAATAGAGCAATGCGCGCGCAAGTGTGACACTGGAAACCGCAAATTTTTCAAACGTCGGCCGGTCGGGCCGTCCCGAGGCCCGTGAGAGCGGGGTGCGGCATCGGTCTGCCGAATGGGCTGCGGCATTCGCCGTGGGCCGGGAGGCTACGCGAACCGGACGCACTGAATCGGGGGCAGATGGGCGGAGAGTTCGCTCCAGTGATCGCCCTGGTTCTCACTGAGCCAGAGCGCACCGGTCGTGCTGCCGAACGCGAGGCGGTCGCCGCTTTCGTCAATGGCCAGCGCGTGGCGAAAGACCAGGTCGTAGGCGTGCTCCTGTGGCAGGCCGTGCGTCAGCACCTCGAACGATCGGCCTCCATCGCGCGTGCGTGTCACCGCCACGCGCGCGTCGACCGCAACGCGGCGCTCGTCCTTGACCGCGGGCACGAACCAGGCTGTATCGGCGTGGTGCGGATGGACGGCGACCGCAAAGCCGAACGCCGACAGAGGCACGTTCTCGATCTCATGCCAGCTCGCGGCGCCATCCGTCGTACGGAAGATGCCGTTGTGGTGCTGGGCCCACATGACGTCCGAGCTGGCGCGGCACTGCACCACGCAGTGCGGATCCTGGATGTTGGGGTGATAGGCCGTCTCCGGCGGCGTGTACGCGGCGCGCATGCCGGTCGCACGGCACTGCCAGGTCGCTCCGCCGTCGGTCGTCTGCCAGACTCCGCCGCACGAAATGCCGACCGATACGCGACGCGGGTCGCGCGGATCAACGCACACGGAGTGAATACCCGGCCAGTCGAGCCCGCCGCCGGCCCACTCGCGGCGGGCCTCGTTAAACCACAGCGATTCCATGATCTCCCATGACTGACCGCGGTCGGACGAACGAAACAGCCCGCCCGGCACGGTGCCGCACCACAGCACGCCTGCCTCGCGCTCACCGCCCGGCTCCAGCGCCCATACCAGCTCGAGGCTGTTGGGGATGGGCGTCTTGCGATACGGACAGATGAAGGGCTCGATGCCCTCGCGTGGCGGGGGATAGGCAGGGGCCACCGCCTCCGCCCAGGACTTGCCGCCATCGTCCGATCGATGCAGCTTGACGCCGAAGTGCCCGTGGCCGATGGCGGCATAGAGACGTCCGTCACGGCGGTCGGGTAGCACCATCGACACCGAGTCCCCAAGGAACCAGACTGAGACGATCCGCCAGCCGGATGGGCCGCGGACGACGTCGAACAGTCCCTTACGGGTGGCGACGAGTAATCGATCAGACAAGGTCTGGCTCCTGACGTTGACGGGAGTGGCTGGCCGGTCGCCGCCGAGCGGACTCCGCGCGTGAGTCTGCCAAGTGCGCGGGCTCGTTGCAAGTCGCGGGTGTATCGAAAACCGGCGCGCCGATCAGGGCGGAACGGCGTCCAGCAACTGGTCGGCCGCGGACAGCAGGCTGGTGGCATAGGGCTTATTGTGAACGCCGCCGCTGCGATCGCGCTCGATCAATTCGATGTTCAGCACCGCCGCGTCGATGCGCTCGCGGTCGAAGCTGGTGAGGTTGGGCTTCATTCGCAGTTGCGTGACGCGCTCTCGCAGTTGAGTGATGATCGCGGCGAACGCCATCTGGTTCATATCCGTCACCGACTCGATGTTGTTCGGGTCATGACAGGGCGTACACTGGGCGTACGCGACCTCGAAGCGATGCCCGGTGCGGTTGGGGTCTGCCGGCGTCGGCTGCGGTACCGTGCGGCGCTCTCCGTGGCACTTCCCGCATCCGCCGAGGTCCTCAATGCTGCTGTGCACCGACGCGATCACCGGCAGCGGCGACGTGACCTCGCCGGCGTTGTTCGAGTTCCGCCGGCCGCCCATGCCGGTGAGCAGATTCCACTGCGGCGCGTGCGGCGTCCGGCCGAGTTGCAGGTCGGTGTCTTCGTGGCAGGTCGTGCAGGTGCCAAACCGCGTGCCGCGCAGCATGGCCGGATTGGCGGAGTTGTGCGCGGCGTGACAGGATGAGCAACCGACCGGCTCCTTCGCGAGATTCGAGGCCTCCGAACTGAACATCTTCGGTAGCGGCAGCGGAGGCAGTCCGGAGGCGACGCGCCGCTGGTTGCGCTGCTCGGCCAGGAAGTAGTCCAGTGAGTGGCAAGCGAGGCAGGCGTCGACGGCGCTCGGGTCGCTGCGGGCGGTCGCCAGTGCGGTGGCGTGCTTCGACTGGCTCCATTCCTCGAAGTTAGGCTGCTCCGGCCCCTGATGGCAGCCCGCACACACGTTGGTCAGCGGCGTGGCAATGATGTCGGCCGGGTTGCGAGTGCCCACGTGCTTGGCGCCGGGTCCGTGACAGCTCTCGCACTGCACGCCCCCGAACTTGGGTGTCTGCACGATGTTGACGAAACCGCCGCGGCGATAGGCCGTGGTGTGGCACGGCAAGCAGCTCGGGTTGAACGTCTGATTGGCGGCTCGCAGCGGCTCGATGGCCCTGGCATGCCGGGAGCTCGCCCACGACTGATGGATCTCCGCATGGCAGCCCCGGCAGACGTCGGCGCCGACATAGTCGGATATCCCGCCGATGCCCACCCCCGGCACGGCCGGCAGCGTGCCGACGCCGTTGCAACCGGTCCATCCGAGCGCAGCCGCGACCAAGGCGAGGCCGCCGATGCAGCCCAGCCGGGCGAGGCGACCATCAGGAACTCGAAGGCGCATGTACGATCCTATGGCGCGAGGATGGCCACTTGCTACTGCGCCGCGGCGCGTCGGGCGGGGCCGAGCGACAGGTCCGGCAGCGCCGCCTCAGCGGCGGCGCGGTAGTGCACGACAGCGGCGTCGTTCTGCCCGCGGGCCTCGCAGACACGCCCCAGCCAATACTGCGTTCGGGCGGGATCGGGATTGAGAACCAGCGATTCCTTGAGCAGCTTCTCGGCGTCGTCCAGCCGCTTCTGGTGGAAGCGAATCATGCCGAGTTCGAGCATCGCCTGTCGGTTGCCTGGTTCGCGTTGGCGCACGTCGTCGATCAGTTTTTCGGCGGCTTCCAGATCATCTTCGCCGGCCTTGAGCCGGGCAAGCTGCAAGTACGCCGGAGCGTAACCGGCGTCGGCCTCGATGGCGCGTTGCAGCTCGGTCGCCGCTTCGCGGCGCAGTCCGCGGCGGAGCATCACGTCGGCACTGCGACAGAGACGTTCGGCTCGGTCGCGGGCCGGATCGCGAGCCGGCTGGGTCGAAGTGAGCCGCCGATTCAACTCGTCGGCATTGATGCGACCCGCGAGATGCAGCAGGTGAGCCAGCACGGTCTGACGATACGACAGGTCGTGGCCGGAGATGGCCGCGGCCAGCTTGCCGTCCTTGTCAGCGATGAGCGTGGTGGGCAGCACGATGACGCCGAGGCGGCCGTACTGCTGACGGTCGGTGTCGACCACCAGCGGGAACCGCAGCGCCAGCCGCGACCGCTGTTCACGGAAGTAAGGCACGCGGACCGCGTCGGAAGTCAGCGCGACGGCGCTGACCTTGCTGCCGCTCAGCTCATCGACAGCGGCCTGAAGGTCTTTCAAGGCCCGCTCAGAGCTGGCCTGCTCGGCCGAGATGAAGATCCACACCACCGGAGCGCCGGACCAGGCGCCCGAGTCGATCGGCCGGCCGTCGATGTCGGTGGCTTTGAGCGAGCCCAGCGGGTCGCCCAGCTTGATGTTGCGCGGCATGGCGAAGGCAGGGGCGGCGGAGAGTGTGGCAACGACGATGGTGGTCAGGGGACGAGAGAGGCGTCGGATCGGATGGGCGTTCGCGATCATGGTTTGGCGTCCTTGCCCGGCGACGACGGCCAGACGGGCTTCTGACCGGCCGCGGGCTGGTAGGAGACCGGTTTCGCGCGGTCGTACTCGTAAGGGACGTGGCAACCCGGCGCACAGGAGCCGCCGGTTTCGGTCTTCTTGAAGCCGATCGGCATGTTCCACTTGCCGAACGGCACCGTGTCACGAATATGCTTGGCGTGATCGCTGGCGTGGGTCTCGTGGCAGGCGCGGCAGGTGCGTCCCTTGGTTTCCTTGTTCACGTGGACATAGTGCAGGTTGTTGTCGCCGTTGCGGAAGCCCGTCAGCGTCGTGGTGCGCGGATCGAGCGCGATGGCGCGCTCGTGGCACGTGAAGCACAGGGCGTAGCTCTCCTCCTTGAACGGCGCGTAGAACTCCGGCGGATACTCCTTGGTCAGCAGGCGGTAGTGGTCGCCGCCGTGTATCTGGTGACAGGCGCTGCAATTCTTCTCGGCGATCGGCCCGTGCAGGCTCTTGCCGCTGGCAAGGATCGGGCTCATGTCGGCCACGGTCGTGCCGTCGGGCGACTTGAGCGGCCGGTTGTGGCACTCCATGCAGAGCGCCATCGGGTTGTTCTTCAGCACCTTCGGGTGATTGGTGGCGTGGGCCTCGTGACAGTTGAGGCAGGCGCGGCCTTCGACCACCGCGCCGTGCTGGGTGCGGGCGTGTTCAACCGTCGAACGGATGTTCTCGTGGCATGAGAGGCACATGGCCTGCGCATCCTGACGGAGGATCATCGGATGGTCGGACGCATGGGCGTTATGGCACAGCAGGCAGTTCTTCGCGGCCGGCTCGTGCACGACGGACGCGGTCTCCATGCGCTGCTGCGAGCTGACGTGGCACTCGAGGCAGAGGGTGTTGGATTCCTTCAGCAACAACTTGTTGAAGTTCGAGGCGTGCGGATTGTGGCAGGCGGTGCACCCCCCCGCCGCCACAGGGCCGTGGATGCTCTTGTGCGTGCCTACCACGTCCTGGTGGCACTTGTTGCAGTTCTGCACGACCGAGTCGACCGTCAGGAACGCCCGCGTCTTGCCGCCGTGCGGGTCGTGGCAGTCGGTGCAGGCGCCGGTGTTCAGCGGCTGATGGACCACGTTTCCCTTCGTGGGCTCATGGCAGAACAGGCACATGTCCTTTCCGGTGCGGGCCAACTGGAACTTGTGCTGGGCGGGGTCGGTGAGCGTGTGACATCCGCTGCATGCGTCGGCCGCCAGCGGGCCGTGTACGACGGGGAACGCCTTCATCTCGGCGTGGCAACCGCCGGTGGTGCATCCGGGAGTCTCGGTTGTCGGCTTCTGTTTCGGGGATTGCGCCGCCGCCGTCGCCGGTGCCGCCAGCAGGAGCCCGCAGATCAGAAGAGCACGAGGCGTGTTCATGAGGCCTCCTCACGGTCGACCGGGGTACGCCACGGGCGTCTCTCGGTCATAATCATACGGCTGATGACAGCCGGGTGCACACCCGCCACCGGTCGCCGTCTTCCTGAAGTTGAGCGGCATCGCCCAACCGCCGCCCTCGAACGGCACCGACTGGGCCATGTGCTTGGGCTGGTTGCTGCCGTGAATCTCGTGGCAGGCGACGCACGTCCTTCCCTTATCGGTGCGGTTGACGTGGACGAAGTGCAGGTTGCGGTCGCCGTTGCGGAAGCCGGTCAGCGACGTCGTTTCTTGGTCGAGCACCAGCGCCTTCTCGTGACACGAGAAGCACAGGGCGTAATTTGCCAGGTCGAAGCCCTTGTAGAACTCGCCTGAGAAGTAGCGGCTCAGCAGCCGCGAGTTGCTGGAGCCATGCACCTGGTGACATTCCTGGCACGCGCCGTTGCGGATCGGGCCGTGCAGGAACTCGGACTGCGTCAGCTTCGACTTCATCTCCGGGATGGTTCGCCCATCGTAGGCCTGCTGCGGTTTGTCGTGGCACGTCAGGCACATGTCGGGCATCTTCATGCGCAGCAGGCGCGGCTCGTTCGAGGCATGCACGTCATGGCAGTTGAGGCACTCCTTGCCCGTGAAGACCGCCCCGTGGCGACTGGTGGCCGTGCGGGCCAGCGTGTCGGTAGCCGCGTGGCACGTTGCGCATTGTGCCCGGGGCTCCTCCCTGAGCAGACCGGCGAACTCGGCCGTGTGGGGTCGATGGCACGAGGTGCAGCCGTCGACCGCCGGCGGGTGGCGCGTGCGGGCGTTCTCAAGCCGGTGCCGCAGGTCGGTGTGACAGCGCAGGCAGTGCTCGGGGCCGGATCGAATCGTCAGTTTCGCGTTGTCGGCCTCGTGCGGATCGTGGCAGACGGTGCAGGCTCCGGCCGCGAACGGCCCATGCCGGAACTGGCCCGAGTCGTTATCTGGGTGGCACTTCCGGCAACTGGCGAGCAGCGAATCGGCCGTCAGCAGGTACTTGGTGCCCGAGCCGTGCGGGTCGTGGCACGTCGTGCAGCCGCCCTGCTGCACGGCGGCGTGCACGAAGGACTTCCCGGTCAGCACCACGTGACACAGCGTGCAGGTCGCGTCGCCCGGCCGCTTCATCGGAAACTTGTGGCCGGCCTGCTGCTCGCCGTGGCAGGCGTCGCAGCCGCCAACCGAAACCGGTCCGTGGACGTACGCGGACTTGGTCATGTTCTCGTGGCAGCCGGCCGTGCTGCAACTCACGCCCGGGGCGACCGATTCGGGCCGCACACGAACGACCGCCGGGGCCGTCGTGATCGGAGGCTGCGTGGAAGACGACGCGCGCGTCGATGCCTCCTGCCCGGCCTCGTCTCGACGACAACCGGCCAGCAGAGCGACGATCAAGACCGCGACGGCGCCGCGCCAACCCATGCTTATCCGCCCGCGCCACGGCGCTGCGATGGCGCCGTTGGCGCTTCACCGGTTTCGCGCCGAATCGGGCGCTGTCGGCAGACTTCGATCACTTCGTCTCCCCACTGCCGCGCCATGCCCAGCAGCGCGACGGCGTAGTTGAAGTTGTGGGCCCCCTTGCCGAGTTCGACCATCGCGAGGTTATGCCGGGCGTCGGCCAGCTTGCGGCCGAGCTCGAGACGCTGGAGTTCATCGAGTTCCGCGAACTTGTACATGTCCTCCGCTTTCCGTACGGCGTCGCCGGCCTCGGCGGTCCGCGTCAGCAGGGCCTGCCGCCATTCGGCCAGCTTGTCGGCGTACTTGCCTCCGGCCGGATCGGGCGTGTCGCCGTGGCACATGTCGCAGCTCTTCTGTGCGGCGACGTAGGTCTGCCCGGAGACGGCGGCCCGCAATTCATCGTGCTCCTTGAACTGGTGACAGGCGATGCAGTCGACCTGGGCCCGGAACATCGGACTGGGCATCTCCGGCACGCCGCGACCGCCGACGCCGCGGTACATCTCGTCGGGTCCGGCGTGGGTCTGGGTGTGGCAGCGATTGCACGAGGTTTCCTTCGTTGCGATGGCGCCTTGCGGGGCCAGCGAGTGCTGAATCTGAATGTGACAGCTGTAGCACTCGACCTTGCGCTTGGCGACGTGCTGCATGTGGATGAAATTGGTCTCGCCGTAGCGCGCCAGTTGCTGCGGCGTGTTGTGACAGTTGAGGCACACCTGCCGCGGCACTTCGCCGTCGCCCTTGATCGAGTCGCTGTGGCAGTTGTAGCACCCGACGCCGCGGTCGATGTACTCCTTGTGGTTGAAGTACCCGGTCGCCAGCCGGATCTGCTGCTTCGGGGCGGGGTGGCAGGTGGTGCAGCCGCCCAGTACCTCGTGATCGCGGCCGTGCACCATGCCCTTGAAGTGGCAGACGAAGCAGGTGTCCAGCGTCACCGTGATGTGCTGGCCCTGCACGATCTGGCTGTGGCAACTGGTGCAGCGCAGCTCACGGCCCCGTCGCAGCTCGGTCAGGTGAGGCCGGTGGTCAAAATTGATCTCGACCACCGCTCCGTTGGGTTTCTCGTACTTCCACGTCACCTGTCCCTCGAGCGTCCGCTTGTCGTGGCATCCGGAGCGCAGACAGCTCGCGTCTTCGATCTGGGCGTGCGGCTTGCTGCTGTAGGTGTTGGTCAGGTAGCGGATCAGCATCGAGCTGGCCTCCCACTTGCCGCGGATGGTCTCCTTGATGCCCGGGGCGAAGTGGCAGTCGGTGCAGGCGACCTGGGCATGCGTCGACTCGTGCCAGGCGTCGTAGTACGGCACCATGATGTGGCAGCTCTGGCAGAAGTCCGGATGCATGGTGTAGGTGCCGAAACCGGATACGCCGAACGCCAGCGTGATGAGCCCGGCCTGAATCCAGCCGCGGGTCGAGAACAGCCACGGGAACCAGCGGTTGCGCGTGCCGGTGACGCCCATGATGGCCCGGCCCCAGCGCGTGAAGCACAAGGCCACGCCGACCAGCGCAATGGCGGCGGCGGCCATCGACATCGCGCCGATGACTCGGAAGCGACCGTCCTTGGCATAGTACGACATCCAGATGCCGACGACGGCGAGCACGACGCCCAGGACGGTGAACGGCAGCCACCAGGGCCTTGAGGCGCCGGTCGGCGTGGACTGCGGAGTGACGTCGGTCATGGTCTCTGCTCCCGCGGGCAACGACTACGACAGGCCCGCGTAAATGATCAGCACCACCAGGGTGAAGCCGATCCCGAGGGCGAACAGCGCGACGACCTCGGCCAGCGCGTGCTGCCATGCGGGCGCGGCCGGGACGCGCAGTTCCTCCAGCCGACCCTCGGCCTTGAGTCGCTCATACTGCGCCGGGCGTTCCTCGCGGAATTCCTCCTCCGTGATCTGCCCGGTGAAAATGACCTTGTCGACCGGGAACTTTTCGTGCCGTAGGTGCGCGTTGAAAAAGTGGATTGTGAAGATGAAGCCGGCCGCCAGCAGGGCCTCGTAGCCGTGCACGACGGTGGCGATGTTGAACCAGTAGCCGGAGAGGAACTGGGCGAAGAACGTCGGAAACCACAGCAGCAGGCCCGAGCCGCCGATGATGATCGTTCCGAACAGGTCGGCCCAGTAGTCGAACTTCTCCCAGTAGGTCCAGCGATCAAAGCGGGGCTTGGGTCCGCGACCGAGGAACCACCGTACCATCTGAGTAAACTCGCGCCAGTCCCTTCCCGTCGGCAGCATGCTGTGGGGGCCGAAGACGCGCGTCAGGAAGGATGGCTCGCCGCGGCGGTTCTTCCAGAGGTGCACGCCGTGCATGACCAGGTAGATCAGCACCATCACCGCGAAGCAGCGGTGCGCGAACCCGGCGTTCTCCGGTCCGCCGATGATCGTCATCAACGCGGCCGACCAGCGATGATCGCTGAACTTCAGTGGCAGACCCGTCAGCGTCAGCCCGAAGAAGCTGACGATCACCAACCCGTGCGTCCAGCGGTGCCAGGCGCTGAATCGCTGGTAGGCCCACGCATGCTTCTCGTGCCGGCGCTTGCCCTGGCGCCGATGTTCGATACCGCCGCGAATGTACCACGCGATCGAATGGATTCCCCAGAACGTGAAGGTGATGCCCATCACCACCATGAAGTACAGCCAGATATAGAACAGGATCGGGTGATTATGGCGGTCGCGGTACGAGGCGTGCGCGCTGAACTTGATGAAGTTCGCCCGCGTCCGGGCCGACGCGGTCTTCAGCTCCGTGTGACAGGCGGCGCAGGTGTTCGCCCGGTTGGCGTTCGAGAGCAGCGACTTCGGATCGTCGGGCGGGCGGATGTCGTGCGTTCCGTGGCAACTGCTGCACCGGGCGGCGCGGGCGCTGCCGAGCTGCTGCACCTGGCCGTGATAGCTCGCGCGGTAGCTCTTGTAGAGTGCCTCGTGGCAGGTCCCGCACTCGTTGATGATGTCGCGCTGAAACGCCGGCGTGTCGGCCCGGCTGATATGGTGCGCGGAGTGGCAGTCGCTGCACACCGGCGGCGTCAGGCGAGATCCCTTCTTCCGAGCCGCCTCGGCGTGCACGCTGTCGGCGAACGTCTCCTCGATGCCGACGTGGCAGCGGCCGCAGGTGGCCGGCACGTTGCGGGCAGCAACCTTGGACAGCGGATCGGAATGCGGGCGGATGTCATGATGTCCGTGGCAGTCCGCGCACGACGCCGCCACCACCAGGCCGGCGCGGCTGATGGCGCGACCATGTACGCTGTCCATATAGCCGCTGACCATGCCCGCGCCGTCGGAGGAGCTGTAATCGCTGCCGGTATGCTGCTGGTGACAGCTACCGCACGTCTGAATGACCCGCAGCGGATGCGAACGCGACTGGGGATCGTCCTTGCGGCGGATATCGTGCGAACCGTGGCAGGTGCCACAGGTCGGGGCCGTCATACCCGGCTTCAGCGCCGCGGCGGCGTGCGCGCTCTGAATAACGGCGTCGGCAGCCTGAGCATGGCAGCGTGCGCAGTCAGCCGACTTGAGCCGGGCGGCGTGGGGCAGCCGCTCCGCGTCCGCGTGGCACGCCACGCACGACACCTGGCGGTGCACATCGAACTGGCGCGCGGCCGGATCGACCAGGAGCCGCTCGGGGCCGCCGCGCGGCGTCATCTGGTCGGCCGGCACCGGCGAGACCATGCCGCGCCGATCCTGCTCGGAGAGCGTAGCGACGTGCGGCTGCCCATGGCAATTCAGGCAGCGGCGATCGTCGGCCGCCATGCCGGGCTGCGGGGAGGTGGTCTGGGCGACCGTGAAGGCCCACGCCGCCATCAGCCAGGCCGCGCAGACGACCACGGTTCCCGTTCGACTCGAGGCTTTTCGGATGACCGCGTCGTTCATGCCGAGGACCTTACCACGAGCATACTCGGCACGCGCCGTGCCGGAAGGGCCGGCGGGCGAGACGTCACCGAATTCTCGTGTCTCATCGGCAGGACGACGAGATCGGTCCGGATCGCTCTCGGCTGTGCGTGGGGATCTTGCCTGAGCGATTTCGTCGTTTCGCGATTCAAGGATTCTCGATTCGAAGGCGTCGCTCAGCAGGGCGTGGTCGTCGCCGCGGTGGACACGCGCGGCACTCGCCCGCCGACGGTGGCGTCCAGGGCGCGCTTGCGCAGCAGCGCCGCGGTAATGACGAGCGTCTCGAAGCCGAGGTAGGCAGCGATCCACTGCAGGCCGCCTGCGCCGAAGCCGTAGCTGTGCAGTCCCGTACCGAGCACGTAATTCACGCCATAGTAGGTCATCAGTACGAGCTGGAAGCAGACGATGCTCATGACCGCCGAGCCGAAATCGCGCAGCCAGCCCGTGTATCGGGCGTGCAGCAGGCCCAGGTACCCGAGCAGCGTGATGAGCGACCACGTTTCCTTCGGATCCCAGCCCCAGTAGCGGCCCCACGATGCGTTGGCCCAGATCGCGCCAAAGACGATGCCGGCCGTCAGGAAGATGACGGCGACGAGCATCACGTAATGGTTGAGCCGCATCAGCTCGCGGGCCTGGCCCACGCGTTTCGGCGCGAGGGCATGGAATCCCAGTTGCACGTGGCCGATGCCCATCGAGAGCGCCGCTGCGCCGTATCCGAGCATGATGGTCAGCACGTGAACCGTCAGCCAGACGGTATTCCGCAAGACCGGCGGGAGCGTTGTGATGGACGATTCGATCGGAAGGATGTCGGCCAGCACCAGCCCGACGGCGGAGAGCCCGCTCGCCACGACCAGCACGAGCCGCTGCCGCATCAGGATGAAGAACGCCAGAGCGAAGAGAGGCACGCTGCCGGCGAAGACCACCAGCGACTCATACATGTTGGATAGCGGCGCACGGCCGGCGACCTGCCAGCGCAACGCGAAGCCGTACACGAACATGCCGCAGGCCACCAGCGTGGCGAAGCCGGTCAGCGCATCCCATGAGTTGCGCCGGGCGTAAATGCCGATCAGACCGATCACCATCGCAGCGGTCATCAGTTTCCACGCCCAGCCGAACGGGTGCAGCCGGTTGTAAAGCAACTCGCTGGCGATAACGGCGGGCGTCGGATAATCCGCGGGCGCGTCCGCCGCCAGCAGCGCGGCCAGCCGGCCGGATGCGTGCCGGAGCCCGGCGTCGTCGCGCGCGGTAAAGGCGGCCTTGGTGTCCGCCCATGCCGAGCGGATGTCGGCGCCGCGGGGGTGCTCCAATGCATCGCTGCAAAGCGCCCAGGGCCCGCCGATGTCGCGTGCCGGAACCATCGCGATTCCGCGTCCATGCAGGAAGCGCTGCATGGTGACGATGCGGCGACCGATGTCGTTGGCCTGTCGTTCGAGGGCGGACAGCGGTCGGCCGCTCCGAGCCGACGCGTCGGCTGCGTCGAGCAGCGTCGCAAGCTGGCGGCACGCCATCAACTCGCGGTAGGTGAAGTGACGTCGAGACGGATCCAGCCCAACCGCGTGCTTCAGCGGCTCGTGCTCGACCTTGATGACGGGCTGATCCAGCCATTGCTGCGGCGTGATGGTCCACGCCAGGACCAGTTCGACGGCCGACATGCCGCGCCATTGCTGCCGGCCGACGACCTCCTCGACAGCGCTCCGCGCCGCGGTGTCGAGCGGAGCGTGACGACCGCCGATCTGAACCGGAATGGCGGCAAGGGTGCGGAGGGTATCACCGTTGAACGGTGATGCCAGCAGCGGGTTCGCTTCCGCGCATACGACGATGGTCGCCGCAAGCGGAAGGTACACCAGTGAACGGACGGGCAATCGCGTCAGGTGACGCATGGCAACTGCTCCTTCAGGCTCGGCGTACCGGTGGTCGGGGTGCGCGCCGCTTGAGCGAGGGGGTCCTTCGCGGGGCGGGACGCGCGCTTGGCCAATGCCATCAGCACGACGCCGCTGCAAACCAGCGCGAAGCCGGCGTAAACGGCCCACTTTCCGGGGTCGCGGCTGACCGACAGCACCGACACGTTTCGCCGCTCACCCTGTTCGAAGCCGCTCTGGTAGAAGGTGTAACCGCCGTACTTGAGCGGGCGGTTCATGGTGATGACGGCGGCCACCGGCGGCTGGTTGCCGTCCTCGATGATCGTGACATGACTGGTGAACATCGCAGCCTGATCGGTGCCCGGATACGTCTCGCGAACGAAGCGATCGAGCCGCACCTGGAACGGCAGCCGGTGCTCGCGGTGTTTGAGGCTGAGCCGATAGGCGCGCGGGCCGAGCATCGCCGACACCGGTCGCTGCCAGCCGATCCAGCGAACCGCTTCGGCGCCGTCGGCTGCCAGCGCGACCAGCAGCGCCGGGTCACCGCCGCGCTGCGGATCGTAAGCCAGCGGTTCCGGTTCGTTGACGGGGCGGGCGCGGGCGAAGCATCGGCCGACGCGGATCGGCATTGCCAAGATGTCGGTCGCCACGCGCTCGCCGAGCGCCACCCGGCCGCGTGCTCGCCGTCCATCGGCCGATCGGGCGCGGAAGTGCAGGGCGTCGCCGGCGCGGACCAGCCGCAGCGCCGGGCCGTCGCCCGCCGCCGAGAACGAATAGACCGCCTCGATCTCGCCCAGCCCGCCGGACTGGTCGGCCGTCTGCGTGAACTGAGGGAACTTGGCGAACGCGACGCGGCGGTCGACCGTGCGTTCGTCGCGCAGTTCGAATTCGATTGCCGGGTTGGTGGGAGCATCGGACCGCTTCGTGAGGCCGCCACCGGACGCGACCATGGCGTCCGGGTAGTAGGCCAGCACGCGCAGGCTGCGCCCGTCGCCGAGTTCGACCGGCTCTCGACGCGCCTGGCTGACGTCGACGCGACGCTCGCCGCCACTCCAGCGCAGCCGCAGTGTTCCCTCGCGGTCGTCCTCCGCCAGCAGCGCTTCGACGGCGGTCGAGTCGTCCGCATCGAGCAGCTCCACCCGCAGCGGGCCGATGGTCATGGGCGCGCCTCCCGACGTCAGCCAGAAGGACATGACGTCATGGCCCTCCGCCACGTCGACCAGCAGCTCCGCCGCCGCGGGGCCCGTGTCGGCCGGCTCGAATCGAGCGATCCAGCGTGAATTCGGAAGAAATGCGCGATAGACCACGTCGACCCCCCAGTCGCGCAGGCTGACGCGTTGATCAAGCCCGCGGCTGGGTCGCTCGGGGCTCATGGGCAAAGGGATCTCGTACGCGCTCTCGCCACCGCTCACCGGCTCGATCGCCAGCACGAGCGCCGGCGTGGTCAGGCGATCGGATGCGCTCTGCTCCGCCAACCGAAGCTGGGCGTCGATGCCGAACCGGCTCGTCAGCAGTGCCCCGCCAAGGATGACGAGGATGCCGACGTGCGTGATGGGGAAGCCGATCTTACGCAGGGTGAACGGCCAGCGCAGCAGCGTAGCCGCGAAGATGTTCAGCGCCAGACAAACGAGCAGAAACTGAAACCACCACGCCTGGTAGAAGAGGATTTGCGCCGCCACGCGCCCGCGCCGAGCCTCATAGATGGTGGCGATGGCCATGGCCACGCCGATCAGCACCATCAGCACGACGCCGCCCTTCAGCGAACCGGCGGCCTTCAGCAGCGGAGATCGGCGCGGCGACCAGCCCCGGCTCGACGGGCTCGACTCGCGGCTCGGTGGGCTGACCGGAATGGCGACCATGTCGGGATTCCTCGCGGCGCCGGGGTTCGGCTCCATGGCCGGCGTCGCGGAATACGACCGGCCGCTTCAGTCCACGGGTCCGTGGAAGCAAGAGGTGTGCCACGGGGGGGCTGGGACCGCAGGACTGGGACCGTTGCCGGGCGATTCCCTTTCCAGCAGCGCTGCCGGGGGCGTCCGAGCCCGTCGCCGGCCAGCCGGATGAATCGCACCGGAATGGTGCGAATATTCGCCCGCCCGGCTGCGTGATTTCTCTCAGCCATGAGAACGATCGCACGGCTGAGAACCAGGCCAAGGGACGCGGTCCGGGATTCGTTCGAAACGGGCGTTTGGGGGCCGCGCGCGGTGGCATCCGGCTTGCTACGCAGGGCATCCGCGGGCGCTCGGAGGCTTGCGTTGCGCGGCCGGTTAGTGGTCATCACGGCGCTCATGCTCTCGACCATCGCGGCGGTGGCATTCGCACTGGCGTACGAGCTGCGCTCATCGCAACGGGAGCTGGTGGCGCTCTGGATGCGCGTGGACGACGTCGCCGACGTTCTGCGGATGGCAGCGGCGAACGTCGGCCGCATCGAGAGCCAGTGGCCCGGCCAGGTTCCTGAGCAGCCGGCCGCGCTGCGTATCTCGATCGACGGGCTGGTCGGGCAGGTCGAGGTGCTTCGCGCTCGCGTGTCCGACACCGTTGTGCAGTCCGCGCTCAATGACATGCGCCTTGCGATGGCAGAGTTGTCAGCGCGGCTCGACGCCGCGCCGACCGGCCCGTTGGGGCTGCCAGCGGCGACCGCCGATATCGGCGCCGCCGGTGGCGGGCGCGCCACCACGCGTCTTCGCGGCGCGTTTGATCGCGTGTGGATGCGGATCGGCGAGCTGAACAGCGCCGATATCTCGCGCTTCGCACTGGCGCAGCAGCGCGTGACCGGGCGATTGCTGCTGGTGATCCTCCTGGCGGCGATCACGGGCAGCGGCCTGGTCGCGTTCCAGGTCTGGCAGGTGTCGAACGTGCTGCGAGACTTCATTCACGCCGCGCGCCGCCTCGCCGCCGGGAACTGGTCCTATCGCCTCGATCCGCCGCAGACTCGCGAGCTGCGTGCGTTGGCGGAGAGCTTCAACCAGATGGCGGATGCCATCGCGCAGGCGGAGGCGAGGCGCACGGAGGCCGCCCGCGAGATGATCGTGACGGTCAATCACGAGGTGGGCAACGCGACCGCGTCGATCTCCGGCCTGGTCCAGTTGCTGCGGCGGCACGAGGTCGAGCTGCCGGCCGGCGTGGTGTCGAGTTTGTCCAAAATACAGGATACTGTTGACCGGTTGGCCCGGACGGTGTCGCGGCTGCGGGATGTGTCCTCGCTGCGCGTGGCCGATTACCCGGGCGGACTTAAGATGTTCGAGGTCGGCGAACCGGCCGGGAGCGGAGGGTCCGTCCCCGGCGAAACTCCGGCCAACCGGTGACAAGGCCGCATGGGGCCCTCCTGGCGACGTTTCTTTCGCGGACCGTGGTGGCACGTCCCGCTGGCCTGCGGGGTGTGCATCGCCGTTTTCTTCGTGACTTGGGAGTTGCTCGAGGTGGGTCTGCTCGGTGGTGCGTCGCCGGAGACGCGCCGCTGGCTCTACGTGGCCCGCGGCGTTTTCGGCGCGTCGCTGATCGCCGTGCTGACCGCGATACTGGTGCGCCGGCAGGAGCGCCGCATGGCCCGCGTGCAGCGCGCCGTCATCCAGAGCGAGAAGCTGGCCGCGATCGGCCAGATGGCGGCCGGCGTCGCGCACGAAATCGGCAACCCGCTGGCATCCATCAGCTCGGTGGTCCAACTCGTGCAGCGCGGATCCTTGCCGACGGCCGAGGCCGAGCGGCTCAACCTGGTCCACGGCGAAATCGAGCGGATCAACCGCATCGTGCACCAACTGGTCGACTTCGCCCGGCCGGGGGCGAGCGAAGCGTCGGTGCTCGACGTGGCCGACGTGCTGGACGAGTCGATCGAATTGACGCGGTACGACCCGCGCGGCCGAACCGTGCGCGTTGAGCGTCGGTACCACGCCGGACTGCCGCCGGTCCGGGCGGTCCGTGAGCACCTGATGCAGGTATTCATCAACGTCATGCACAATGCGCTCGACGCGACTGCGCCCGGTGGCTCGGTGGTCGTGTCCGCCGCGCCGCTGGACAACGCGATCGAGATCGCCTTCGCAGATAACGGCGTTGGTATTCCGACCGATCAGATCGACCACGTCTTCCAACCGTTCTTCACCACCAAGCCGCGCGGACGCGGCACCGGGCTGGGCCTGGCCATTTCCCGTCATCTGGTCAGCCAGCATGGCGGCTCCATCAGTCTTCAGAGCCGGATCGGCGAGGGCACGCGCGTCACCGTGCGGCTGCCGATTGAGCAAAACGCTGTTGGACGGACCGGGGCGCGCGAGGCGGCGCCGCATGCCTGACCCCGCACCGACCACGAGCCGCCCCCGCATCCTGCTGGCCGACGACGAGGTCACGCTGCGCGACGTGCTGGCGCAGGTGCTGACCGAGGAAGGCATGGATGTGACCGCCGTCGGCGACGGCCGGGCTGCCGTCGATCGACTGGCCGCGGATGCGTTCGACCTGGTGATCAGCGACGTCAAGATGCCCGGCCTGGACGGGCTGGCGCTGCTGGAACACGTGCGCGGCCACCACCCGGGGCTGGCCGTCGTCCTGCTGACGGCCTATGGCTCGGTCGATTCGGCCGTGTCGGCGATGAAGCTTGGCGCGGCCGACTACATCGTGAAGCCGGTCGTGTTCGATGATCTGCTCGTCAAGGTCCGCCGGCTGTTGCAGCTTCGCGACCTGCGCCGGGAAAATGAGCGCCTGCGGGCCGAGGTCGCACGGCAGGGCGAGGATCGCGAGATCGTCGGGCGCTCGCGGGCGATGCAGGACATCCTGCGGCTGGTCGACAAGGTGGCGCGAACGCGCTCGAACGTGCTGATCGTCGGTGAGAGCGGCACCGGCAAGGAACTGATCGCCCGCGCCATCCACCAGCGCGGCGTGACGGCGGCCGAGCCGTTCGTGGCGGTCAACTGCGGCGGCATTCCGGAAACGCTGTTCGAGAGCGAGATGTTCGGGCACCGGCGCGGCGCGTTCACCGGCGCGGTCCGCGACAAGATCGGCTTCTTCGAAGCCGCCGACGGGGGCACCCTGTTTCTGGACGAGGTGGGGAACCTGACGCCGGGCGCTCAGATGGCGCTGCTGCGGGCGATCGAGGAGAAGGCGGTGGTCCGCATCGGCGACACCCGCGCGGTGCGGTTCGAACTGCGCATTGTGTCGGCCACCAATCGCGATCCGGCCGAACTGGTCGCGGCCGGGAAGTTCCGGGAGGATCTCTACTTCCGGCTGAACGTGGTGCAGTTGGTGCTTCCGCCGCTGCGCGACCGGCGCGACGACATCCCGTATCTCATTCAGCACTTCATTCGCAAGTACAACGCCGAGATGAACCGGGCCTGTACCGGGATCACCGACGACGCGCTGCGGGCATTGCTCGGGCGCCCGTGGAAAGGCAACATCCGGGAGCTTGAAAACGTCATCGAGCGGGCGCTCATCTTTGCCGAGGACCGCGACATCACGCCGGAGGACCTGCCGTTCGCCCCACCGCCCGTCGAGGCGGCGTCACCGGGCGAAGGCTCCTTGGCCGACGTGCTGCGCGATGTGGAGCGCCGACAGATCGCCGCCACGCTTGAACGCCTCGGCCACGACAAGGCCGCCGCGGCCCAGGCGCTCGGGATCTCATTGCCCACGCTCTACCGTAAGCTGGCCGAGTTCGACCTGCGCGGCGGCTGATGGGTCGCCTGGTGCGTGGCATCAAGGCGAGTCGGCGGCTCGCTCGTTTCCTGGGCCCTCAGCGACCTGCACGTTTTTCGACGTCAAGGCCGACATGCTCGCGTTGCCGGATCGTCGCTGCCGGCGCTCAGTGCATCGATTGAACGGCCGTAACACCCTAATTACGAGGCGTCAGTCGCCGACTCGGGCATTGGGTTCGTCGGGAGTGGCCGGCTGGTGACCGTATAGGCGATACGCGACGGGCACAGTTCCTCAATCGCGCCTATGCCAGACCTTTCCAGACGGTGTTCGCATAACGCCCTGACAAGTTTCGACCGCGAGAGCTCGCTGAACGCGTCCCACTGGCCGGCCTCGCGGATGCGTCGTTCGAGCTCGACGCGCTGCGTAGACCCTGCTCGAGGGATATCGCGCGTGGTCGTGGCGCGGATTCGAACGATAGCGTGCCCGCCGCGCAGTTCGACCCGGGTCTGCGGGTTAGCGAATCGGATCAACTGGTCTCGCCAGAACTCGCGCTCCTGTTCGGCTCTGTGGACCTGCTCATTCGACCGGTGGAAACAGTCCACGATCGTATCCAGGCTGGCGCCGATCAGTTCATCGAGTTGGGCTCGTGAATTTGGCACGACCGGCCCGTCCGACCTCGATGTCCGCAACTCGGCTCTGTACCGTCGGAGCAGCAGGGCAACGCTCCTCACCAGTCGCGACCGGCGCGTGCCGCTAGCCGGCGCCGTGGCGGCAGCCGCTCGAGGAACCACGCTCAGGTCATGCTGCGACGTCCGATGCTCACCGTTATCCAGCGGTTGCATGAGGCTCTCCCATCGCGATGTGTTTACGGCATATTAACAAAAACCAAACACTGCGGCAAGTCAAAGGCGCACCCTCGAGATGGAATTCCACAGACCGAGTCGGCCCCCGCCCTACACGTGTCGCGGCGGCTCGATCCGGGCGATTCGGCCGGACGCCAGGCCTTCCTGGTATTGGCGCCAGGTCATGGGGGGTTTGCCGGTATCGACCCGCTTCATGGTGATGCAGCCATCAACCGGGCACACCAGCGAACACATGTTGCAGCCGACGCACGAGTCCTGTTTAATGGTGTAGATGTTGATGAAGCCGTCGCCGGCGCCGTGGACGTAAATGTCCGTTCCGCTGACGAAGGCACGGTCGCCGTTGCGGCGCTTCCGGAGGAAGTCGGTCTCGGTCACGGCCCTCTTCTCGATCGACTGGTGGCAGCCGTCCTCGCAGGCGATGTAGCACAGGCCGCAGTTGATGCACTGGTCCTGGTCGATCTCGGCCACGACCTTGTAGTTCAGGTCGAGGTCGCCCCAGTCGCGAACGCGCTCGACCGACGCGCCGACAAAATCGCTCACGCGGGCGAAGCCCTTGCGGCGCATCCAGCCGCGCATCCCGTCGATCAGATGCTCAACGATGCGAAAGCCGTAGTGCATGACGGCCGTGCACACCTGCGTGGTGGTGGCGCCCAGCAGCATGTGTTCGCAGGCGTCCTGCCAGGCCTGAATGCCGCCGATGCCGCTGATCGGCAGGCGAATATCCGGGTCGGACGCGATCTGCGACACCAGATGCAGCGCAATCGGCTTGACGGCCGGACCGCAATAGCCGCCGTGCGATCCGTAGCCACCCACGTGCGGCTTCGGATAGAGCGTTTCCAGGTCAACGCCCATGATCGAGTTGATCGTGTTGATGAGCGAGAGCGCGTCGGCGCCGCCGCGCCGGGCGGCCCGGCCGACGGCGCGGATGTCGGTCACGTTGGGCGTGAGCTTCACCATGACCGGGATGCGCGCCGCCGACTTGACCCACTCGACGATCATGCAGGCGTAGTCCGGCACCTGCCCGACGGCGGCGCCCATGCCGCGCTCGGACATGCCATGCGGGCAGCCGAAGTTGAGCTCGATGCCGTCGGCGCCGGCGTCCTGGGTGCGCCGGACGATCTCCTGCCACGTCTCGCGCTTCGACTCGACCATGAGCGATACGAACAACGCGTGCCCGGGGAAGTCGCGCTTGATGCGCGAGACCTCCACCAGGTTGTCCTCCAGCGTGCGGTCGGTGATCAGCTCGATGTTATTGAGCCCGACCACCTTGCGGCCGTCGTAGTCGATGCCGCCGTAGCGCGATGAGACGTTGACGATCGGCTCGTTGGTCAGCGTCTTCCAGACCGCGCCGCCCCAGCCGGCCTCGAAGGCCCGCCGGACCTGGTACTCGGAGTTGGTCGGCGGTCCGCTGGCGAGCCAGAACGGATTCGGCGAGCGAACGCCGCAGAACTCAACTGACAGATCCGGCTGGGCGCCGTCCTCGGGCTGCCGTTTGCTGGTTCCCATGCTGCTTCCTCCAGACGGGCCTCGGTCGAGCGATGACGCTCGCGTGCCCCGCTCGGCGCCGCGCACGAATGTTGCGGCAGCGTCGCTGCTCTTCGCCGAGCCGTTCATCCGGCGGACAAGACCCGATCAATGCACCTGGCGGCCGTTTTTCCATCCTCGACGGCGTTGACGACTTCTTCGCCCGCGCCGGCACGGCAGTCACCACCGGCGAACAGCCCCGGAACCGAAGTGGCGCCGGTCTTCGCGTCGACTTCGATGCGGCCCTTCCGGTTAATCCTCAGATCGGGAAGAGCCATCATCAGGTCGAGAATCGGCTCCTGCCCCAGCGCCCGCACGACGGTGTCGGCATCCAGGGTGAACTCGGATCCGCGAATCGGCGTCAGCCTGGCCGCGCGGCCCTTCCCGTGCATGCGCGTTCGAATGAATCGCGCTCCGGTGACGCGTCCCGCCCGACCGACAACGCGGACCGGCTGGGCATTGAAGACAAACCGCACGCCTTCGCCGGCCGCGGCGTCCTGTTCGTGCTGGAAGGCCGACATCGACACCGCATCGCGGCGATAGACGATGGTGACCTGCCTGGCGCCCAGTCTGCGGGCGGTGCGGGCCACGTCGATGGCGGTGTTGCCGCCTCCGATCACCACGACCCGCTCGCCGAGTCTGATCCGACCGGGCCGGTCGACACGAACGCGCTCGATCAGGTCGAGGCTCTCGATCACGCCGCGCAGATCCTCCCCGGGAATGCCCAGCGGCGCGGTGCGCCCAAGCCCGATGGCGAGAAACACCGCATCATACTCGCGCAGCAGTTTCTCAAGGAGCCTGCCGTCGACGCGGGTTCGCAGCCTGAGCCGCACGCCCAGTCGCAGGATGCGCCGGACCTCCGACTCGGCAAACGCCGCCGACATCTTGTAAGGCGCGATGCCGTGCGTGTTGAGCCCGCCGGCGCGACGGCCGGCCTCGAACACGACCGCCGCGTGACCGCGCTTGCGGAGCTCGTGGGCGCAGGTCAGGCCGGCCGGTCCGCCGCCGACGATGGCGACACGCTTGCCGGTGTCGGGGCCGGGCCGGAAGAACTCGTGGCTCTGCGCGTGCGCCGCGTCGCACGCGAATCGCTGCAACCGACCGATCCGAACCGGGGCCTTCAGCAGCGTGTTGTCGACGCAGGCGCCCTCGCACAGGACCTCGGTCGGACAGACGCGGGCGCACGAGCCGCCGAAGATGTTGGCCTCCAGAATGGTCCGGGCCGCGCTCTGCGGGTCATGATGCAGAATCTGTCGGATGAACCGCGGGATGTCGATGTGGGTCGGACAGGCGCGCGTGCACGGTGCGTCGTAGCAGTAGAGGCACCGCGCCGCTTCCGCAACGGCCTCGTTCGCGCTCAACGGCGGGTGTAGCTCGCTGAAGCCGGCCTGCGGGCCGGGAACGACGGATCTGGCGACGCGCGCGGCCATGGACTCTCCCGTTCAAGGCACCGTCCGAATCGGTCAGGGCCGGCCGACGTGGTCGCGCTTGATGAAGCGGCCCCAGCCGTTGCGGCCGACGAACTGATAGTTGTCTACCAGCTGCCGTCCACGGCAGAAGGTGTGCTCGGCGAATCCGGCCAGTTTCCAACCCTGAAACGGGCTCCAGTCGCAGTTGGTCTGCATGGCGCGATAGTCGACCTGCCGCTTGCGGGTCGGGTGGAACACGGTGACGTCGGCGTCGCTGCCGACCTTGAGCACACCCTTGCGCGGATAGAGGCCCATGATCTTCGCCGGCGCCGTGCACAGCTTGTCAACGTACTCATGGATCGTCAGCTTCTTTCCGAGCACACCGTGCGTATAGACGATCGGCATGAGCGTCTCGAGGCCAGGCATGCCCATGGGGATCCTGGTCCAGTCGCCCTGCCACATGGCCTTCTGCTCGCGCGTGAACGTGCACGTGTCGGTCGAGACGTTGCACACCGTGCCGGCCTTGAGGCCCTGCCAGAGCCGCTTGATGTCGCGCGGCTTCTTGAGTTGCGGGCAGGTGGCGTACAGGTGTCCGTCCTTGCCACCGAAGACCTTGTCGTCCAGCACCAGGTACTGGGCGCAGGTTTCCGCCAGGATGTCGACGCCATCCTGCTGGGCGCGAGCAATCAGATCAACGCCTTCGGCGGTGCTCATGTGCACCACGAACGAGCGGCCGCCGGTGACGCGCGTCCAGTGGATCAGCCGCTCGATGGCCTCGGCCTCGATGAAATTCGGCCGCGTCATGACGTGCAGCATCGCACCGTGCTTCTTCATCAGCGCCGGCGTGTGATGCCGCGCGATCAGGAAATCGAGCACCTTGCTCGACTCGGCGTGCACCAGCAACAGTCCACCCAACTCGCGCAGCGTCTCTAGCGCGGCGAAGATGGCGTCGTCATCCGACTGCCAGCCTTGCGCGGCATAGATCATGAACTGCTTGAAGGTCGTGATGCCCTGTTTGAAGATCCGGGGAATCTCCGGGCCGTGCCGTGCCCAGTTGGTGATCGCGCAGTGGAAGGTGTAGTCGATGCAGGCCTTGCCCTCAGCGCGGGCGTGCCAGTTGTCGACCGCCTGTTGAAGCGATTCCTTGCCGTACGGAATGGCAAAGTCGATCAGCGTGGTGACGCCGCCGCAGGCCGCCGCCCGCGTGCCGGAGTCGTAGTCGTCGGCCGACACCGTGCCGCAGAACGGCAGCGCCAGGTGGACGTGCACGTCGATGCCGCCGGGGATGACGTAGCGGCCTCGTGCGTCGATGACCTTCGCGCCGTTGCGGTTCCTGAGGGCCAGGCCACGGCCGATCGCGGCGATCTTCTCACCTCGGATAGCGACGTCGGCCTCCATCAAGCGCGTGGAACTGACGACTTTTCCTCCGGCGATGATCGTGTCGAACGACATGGGTCAACCTCCGGGCATTCAGGTCGCGCCGATAACGCGTGATTGTCGATCGCGAACCCGGTCGACGTCAACCGGTGCGCGCGGGCGCTGCCGGCTCGCGCCAGGTCCACATCAGAGCCAGATACGCTGCGAAGGCGATACCGAAGCTGATGAACCACGCGTAGTGGTACAGCTCGACCCACCATGGAGCGATGCCGAGCGCCGGGTGAACCGTCGCCAGAAAACCGGGCGCGCACGGCAGAACGCCGAGCGCCAGCGCCACGACGGCGCGGGGATTAAAGCCGGATGCGTACCAGTACGGTCCCCGCCTGGAGTACAGTCCGGCCGAGTCGAGCCGCCGGCGGCGGATGATGAAATAGTCGGCGATCAGCACGCCGCCGACCGCGCCGAGCAAGGCCGAGTAGGCCACCAGCCACTTGAAGATGTAGCCGGTCGAGTCGGCCACCAGCCGCCACGGCTGCATGACGATGCCGATGATCCCGGTGATCAGCCCGCCCGTCCGGAAGCTGATGCGACGCGGCGCCAGGTGGGCAAAATCGTTGGCCGGGCTGACGACGTTGGCGGCGATATTGGTCGCCAGCGTCGCGATGCAGAGCGCGACCATCGAGACCACGAGCACGACCGGGTTGCGAAACCTCGCCAGCAGCACGACCGGGTCCCAGATGCGTTCACCGAAGATGACCGCGGTGGCCGACGTGACCGCCACGCCGATGAACGAGTAAAGCGCCATGGTCGTAGGCAGTCCCAGCGCCTGCCCGACGACCTGGTCGCGTTGCGAAAACGCATAGCGGCTGAAGTCCGGGATGTTCAGCGACAGCGTCGCCCAGAAGCCGATGTTGGCGGTCAGCGCCGGAAAGAAGAACGCCCAGAAACCGCCGGCCTTCGGCTGGCCGGGCGCGAAGGCGGACGGCTGCGACAGCATCGAACCGAACCCGCCCGCCTGGCGGTAGGCCCATCCGAGCAGGAGCAGCCCCAGCCCGATCAGCAGCGGCGCCTTGATGTTCAGCAGCAGCCGGATCGACTCGACGCCGCGGTAAACGACGATCATGTTGATCGACCAGAACAGCAGAAAGCAGGCAAGCTGCGCGACGTTGATGCCGCCGAACGCCGCCGGGGCGTCGCCCAGCGCCGGCACGACCACCTGCGAGATCCTGTAGATGGCTTCGCCGCCGATCCAGGTCTGAATGCCGAACCAGCCGCACGCCACCAGGGCACGCAACAGCGCCGGGATGTTCGCCCCGAGGATGCCGAAGGACGGCCGACAGTAGACCGGAAATGGAATGCCGTAGCGCGTGCCGGCGTGCGCATTAAGCACCATCGGGATCAGGACGATGACGTTCCCGAGGAAGATGGTGAGCACCGCCTGCCACCAGTTCATGCCGCCGTCGATCAGCGACGACGCCAGCATGTAGGTCGGCACGCAGGCGGCCATGGAGATCCACAGCGCCGCCATGTCTTTCATCGCCCACTTGCGGTCGCTGCGCCGCGTCGGGGCCATATCGGCGCTGAAGTACGACGAATGCGAGAGGTCGATCGTCAACTCGACGATGTCGCGCGCGCTGGCGCGATGTTCGCCGTCCGGAACGGCTGCGTCGACCGAGGCTCGATCCATGAGTCGCGGAAGATAACGCCGTCGCCGCGGCGCGGCCAGACACCGATCGCCGTCCGTCCTGCGGCCGCGGCAGGTCGCCGGTAACCCGGGTGAACCCCCCGCATCAGATAGACGTCGAGGTTAAAGAGGTCGCAACAACATCGGGAGATGTGCGCTCATGAATGGTTCCACCCACGTGATTCGGTGGTGCGTCGTGATGGCTTGCGTGCTCGCATGGGGAGATCGGCTGGTGCTGGGCGACGCGCCGACCGAGTTCGAGCTCCACGGCGTCGGTCGAACATTCCGGTCGACGGAAGCTCGCGGACGATTCGTGGCCTTGCACTTCCTGCTGAAGACGGATTGCCCGATGTGCCTGCGGTATCTGGCCGAGTACGTCGCGCTCGGTCCCACCGTGGCGGGCGTCGAGCATGTCTTCATCAAACCCGACAGTGACGCCGACTTTTCCGCATGGGTCGCAAAGCTGCCGGCCTCGGTTCGATCGGAAGTAACCGTCTATCGCGATCCGGACGCCGGGCTGGCTCGCGCGTTTGCTGTGCCGGACGGCTATCGGTTCCACGGGGAAACCGTCCACTACCCGGCGATGATTCTGCTCGGACCGGACGGTCGTGAGGCATTTCGCCATGTCGGCCGCGCCAACACCGATCGGCTCGCCTTTTCGGCGTTCGCCTCGAAGTACGCCGAACTGACAACCGCCGCGGACGCCGCGGAATTCAATCTCGGACCTGACAAACTCGCGCTATCGGGTTATGACGCGGTCAGCTACTTTTCCGGCGGATCGCCGCGGCCGGGTCGCCCCGATCTGGTCTCAACCTGGCGCGGAGTCACCTACCAATTCGCAACCTCGGCGAATCGCGCCGCGTTTGCGGCCGACCCCGCGAAGTTCGCGCCGGCGTACGGGGGATGGTGTGCGACGGCCATGGCCGATGGCCGCAAGGTCGAGGTGGCTCCGACCAACTTCAAGGTCACCGGCAATCGGCTGTTGCTGTTTTACAAGGGTTGGCACGGCGATGCGCGGCGCGACTGGGACCGGGACGAACCGAATCTGACCCGCAAGGCTGACCAACACTGGCGGCGGATCGCGCCGCTCAGCGAGACGACAAGGGCCGCGCGATCATGAGCGCCGCCGCTCCCATGCGGCTTACCCCGCGGGCGGCGATCGTGAGCTGGGGCTGCCAGCTCGTCGCAGCCGGCATTCTGTTCCAGACGTTGTTCTATAAGTTCTCCGGTGCGAAGGAATCCGTCTGGATCTTCTCGCGACTGGGCATCGAGCCGTGGGGTCGCATCGGCACGGGCGCCCTCGAGCTGGTGGCGGCTGCTCTGTTACTGATTCCGGCCGCGATCCCGATCGGTGCACTGCTGACGAGCGGGTTGATGGTCGGGGCGATTCTCAGTCACCTCGGACCGCTGGGCATCGAGGTGCAGGGCGACGGCGGCCTCTTGTTCGGATTGGCACTGACGGTCCTGGCCTGCGGCTTGCTCGTGGCATGGCTTCGCCGAGCCAGCCTGGTCCTGATGATTCGCCGGGCAAACGCCCGCTGGAGCCCGCCGGGATCGCGCCCGGGCGCATGAACGGCTTCGCGGCGAGACGCGCTTGGTGAACTCGAACTCGTGATCCATCGCCGCCTGCGGCAACGTCACTCGACGATTCCCGATGGTCGCACGGCGGCGTCTTCGGAACAGGCCGGCCGACTTACGGCTTGGTCGCATGCGCCGCCGCGAGGATCGCCTTGATCAGTTCTTCCGGCAACTCGGGGGCGGCGGCCGCGTCGTCGGTGAATGCCTGCCGACCCAGTTTGATGGCTTGTTCGTACGTCCGGATGTAATTCACACAACTGGGGCACATGCCGAGATGCCGGTCGAACTCGGCGCGCTGCTCCGCCGGCAGTTCATTGCCGAGGTAAGACATCAGGAACTCGATCAGTTCACGGCAGGTCATAGTAATCCAGCGCGAAATCGGGCGTCCAGCAGCTCGCGCAGCGCCTGTCGGGCACGGTGCAGCCGGACCTTGACGGCGTTCGGCTCAATGCCGAGCAATTCCGCCGTCTCCTTCGTATCCAATCCCTCGATGTCCCGCAGCTTGAGCACCACCTGGTACCCTTCCGGCAGTTGCTCGATCGAGCGTCGCACAAACGCCCGCGTCTCCGCGCTCGCGACCTCATCGGCCGACGTCGGCCAAGCCGCGGCCGGTTCCACCTGGTGCCCGTCATCCCGGAAGCGGGGCAACAGGCTGTCGATCGACTGCTCGGGGCGGGCGGCCCGGCCGCGGCGACGCATCAGTGCGGCGTTCACCGTGATTCGATGCAGCCAAGTCGACAAGCGTGACGCGCCCTCGAAGCCGCCGATCCCCTTGAAGGCGGACACGCAGGCGTCCTGCACCGCGTCGCGAGCATCCTCCTCGCTCGAGAGGATTCGCCGTGCGACAGCCAGCATCTGCCCACCGTGCCGGCGGACCATCTCCGCGAACGCGGCCGCGTCGCCGGCCCTCAGCCGCGCAAGCAGCGCTCCGTCGGAATCTTCCATCGTCTCGTCCGGCGTCATGCGGCGCGCTGGATCGCTCCTTCGACCACGGATTCGAGGCCCGTTCCGGCAGCGGCCGTCACGAGAGGCACGCGAGTGCGGCCGCTCAACCCGCGCCGCCGACCTCCGTCAGGCATTCATCGAGGCAATCCGCCAGGAAATCGCAGTCGGCCTTGGTGATGCACATGGGCGGCTTGATGCGGATGACGTTGCCGTACAGCCCGCCCTTGCCGAGCAGCAGCGAGCGCTGGCGGGCCGCCTCGACGACGGCCGCGCACGCCGCGCCGGCCGGCTCGCGCGTCTGGCGGTCCCGCACCAGTTCGACCCCGAGCATCAATCCGAGACCGCGAACCTCGCCAATCAGCGGGTGCCGATCCTGCAACTCCAGCAGGCGGGTCTTCAAGTGCGCCCCGACGTCCCTCGCACGCTGCTGAATGTTCTCCTCGTCGATCACTTCCAGCGTCGCCAGTGCGTGGGCCATGGACACGGGGTTACCGCCAAAAGTATTGAAATGCAATCGGGTCGCCATCACTTTGGCGATCTCGGGGCGCGTCGTCACCGCGCCGAGCGGCGCGCCGTTGCCGATGCCCTTGGCCATCGCCACCATGTCGGGCATCACGCCCCAGTTCTGGAAGCCCCAGAAATGCTCGCCGGTGCGGCCCCAGCCGGTCTGTACCTCGTCGGCGATGCAGATTCCGCCGTACTTCCGCACGATCTCGTAGACGATCTGGAAGTACTCCGGCGGCGGGACGACCGTTCCGCCGACGCCCTGAATCGGCTCGGCGATGAAGCCGGCAATCTCGCCGCAGGTCTCGTATCGAATGGTGTCCTCGACGCTGCGGGCGCACTTCACGTCGCACGAGGGGTAGGTCAGCCCGAACGGGCAGCGATAGCAATAGCCCGGCGCCACATGCCTGACGTTGTTGACAATCGGCAGCGGAAACTTCCACGTGCCCACTGCCGTCAGGCCCAGAGTCGCCTGCGAGCCGCCATGATATGCGTTCCGCAGGGCCAGCACCTCGCCGCGACCGGTATGAAGGCGGGCCATCATGGTGGCCAGTTCATTCGCCTCAGAGCCGGAGTTGGTGAAGTATGACACCTTCAGATTGCCGCCGTCCGGCATGTGGTCGGCCAGCGCCTTGGCGTACTGCGCGATGTTCGGATGCAGGTAGATCGTGGTGGTATGCACAAGCCGCCGGGTCTGTTCGAGGACGCGCTGCGTCACCTTCGGATGGCAGTGTCCGACCGACACGCTGACGATGCCGGCGAACGCATCAAGGTACTGCCGGCCGGTCTCGTCCCAGAGGTACTGCATGTGTCCCTCGACGATGCAGACCGGGTCCTTGTAGTAATGGAAGATGCCGGGGTTGAGATACTCCTTCCGCATCGCCAGGATATCCGCCTTCGACGGGCCGGCGTACGGCGCCGGCGTGTGGGTCGAGCGCGGCAGCGTCGCGCGGGTCGCGTGCGACTTGACGGGTGCGGCGGCCACTGACGATCCTCCGGGACGGACAAGTCACGCCACGGTCATGCTACCGCGCGGCGCGGGCGGCGGGAATCGGCTCCGGTTGCGCCGGTGGACGAGCGGGACCGCGCCGGCCCTACCCCGCCGTCACCGCCCCGTAGGTATCGGGCCGGCGGTCGCGGAAGAACTGCCACACGTTGCGGACCTCGCGGATCAGGTCGAGGTCGAGATCGGCCACGACCACCTCGTCGGCGCTGCGGCTCGCCTCCGCGATGATCCTGCCGCGCGGGTCGCAGAAGTACGACTGCCCGTAGAACTCGCCGATCCGCCACGGCTCCTCAAATCCCGGTCGATTGATCGCGCCGACGAAGTACTGGTTCGCGACCGCGTGGGCCGGCTGCTCGAGCTTCCAGAGATACTCCGACAAACCCGCCACCGTCGCCGACGGATTGAAGACGATCTCTGCTCCATTCAGTCCCAGGCAGCGGGCCCCTTCCGGGAAGTGCCGGTCATAGCAAATGTAGACGCCGATGCGACCCACGCGCGTCTGGAAGACCGGATAGCCGACATTTCCCGGGCGGAAGTAGAACTTCTCCCAGAAGCCCGGGGCGCAGTGCGGGATATGCGTCTTGCGGTACTTGCCGAGGTAAGCGCCATCGGCGTCAATGACGGCCGCCGCGTTGTAATAGACGCCGGTCAGATCCTCCTCATACATCGGGACGACCAGCACCAGCTTGTGCCGCCTGGCGATCTCGCACATCAGCCGCGTCGTCGGGCCGTCCGGGATCGGCTCGGTCAGGGCGTACCACTTCGTGTCCTGTTCGGCGCAGAAATAAGGCCCGTAGAACAACTCCTGCATGCAGACGACCTGCGCCCCGCGTTCGGCCGCTTGCCCGATCAGCGCCACGTGCTTGTCGATCATGCCGCGCTTGATCTTCTCGATCGGCGCGGTGGCCGGTTCGCACAGGGTCGACTGGATGAGTCCGCCGCGAACGAGACGTGCCATGCGAATGGCTCCCTTCCATCAGCCGCCCGCCGGCCGATCGGGGCCAATGTTAACCGATGGCCCGACGCCGCGCGTCGTGCCGCCGGACGAATAGGCTGAGCTCGGGCCGCCCGTGCCGAGACGGTAATCGAAGACTCAGACCAGCGCGGCGCTGGCCGATCGGACATCACCAGCGGCCGGACTGAATGGACGGGGAGAGACATTTTAGTTTTCCCAATTCTTCCGCGGGCGGCTGAGTACGGACCGGAGATGGAGTGGCGTCAAGCGAGCGTCATGAGCGGTGGAGCGGCGCGCGGGGGCGCACAAGGCGGCCTACGCCTACGGCGCGTTCGGGCCGGTCGCTCGAACCATCCTGGATACGCCCGACGGCGTCCCCTGCGTCCGCTGGCTGCTGTCCGACGGCCGCGGCAACACCATCGGGGTGGCCGACCAGCTTGGCAACATCCAGCAGCAGCGGTTCGACGCCTTCGGCGTTTCGCTTGGCCGGCGGGTGATCTCGACCTGCCCCAGGGTCCCGGAGCCCGGTCAGTGTCAGGCGGTTCCGCCGGAGCCGGCCGCCCCGGGCTGTGCGGCTCGGCTGGCGACCGGCGAACTGGGCTATCACGGCCAGGAGGGCTATCGCACGCGGCACTACGACGCCAACCGCAACGTGCCGCTGCCGACCCATCAACGCCCCTGCGGTGACCTGTTCGGCGGCCAGCCGGACCACCCCGAGTACGACCCGGCCCACCCGGCCGGCTATGAAACGGCGTCGACCGGGTTGATGA